>Ga0315274_10016381_pt1 | contig 10474 bp, 5 predicted proteins | sample YL17G02_20_MG_FD_203700 | JGI IMG/M metagenome (GOLD analysis project Ga0315274, IMG submission 203700) | Sediment microbial communities from Yellowstone Lake, YNP, Wyoming, USA - YL17G02_20 | ecosystem: Environmental > Aquatic > Freshwater > Lake > Sediment | place: USA: Wyoming | collected... | reverse complement strand
ACGAGATGCTGACCGCGCGGCCGCCCTTCACGGGCGACACGATGATGAACACCCTGATGAAGGTGCTCAATGACGAGCCGGTGTCGCCCAAGCGGCTCAATCCGAGCATCCACCGGGACATCCAGACAATCGTGCTGAAGGCGATGGAGAAACCGCTGGACCGGCGCTACCCCACGATGCGCGCCTTCGCGGCCGACCTCCGCCACTTCGTCGCCGGCGAGTCGATCTCCGCGCGGCCCGCGGGGGCCTTCTATCGCGCCTGGAAGTTCCTCAAGCGCCACTATGCCGCCGTCTTCGCCACAGCGGCCGTCGCCGCGATCGCCGCGGCCGCCGCAGCCATCGTCCTCGACGTCCGACGGGAGAGCGTGCGGCTCGAGCGCGAGTCCTACGACGCAGGCAAGATGGACGGCGTCCAGGAAGTCGAGCGGAAGGTCGAGGAGGAGGAGAAGCCGAGCTTCAAGGCCGTCTTCGAGGACGACTTCTCGAATCCCTCGCTCGCGGAGCGCTGGGTGATCGAGGAGAACAGCCCCTGGCGCATCGCCGAGGGCCGCCAGCTCGAGGCCGCCGGCGGCACGCTCGCCGCCATCCACACGAAGAGGGCCGATTTCACGGGGAGGGTCACGGTGACCTTCGAGGCCTGCGTGGATGCGGGCGCGGAGGGCGCGGCGCGCCCCGAGCCGCTGATAGGCTGCTTCCTGGGGCCGGACTGGGGCCACAGTTGCCGCGTCTCGTTCGGCGGCGGCCAGCGCCTGGCGCTGGCCAACCAGTTCCAGGAGATCGCCGAGGTCAAGTGCCCGCCGCTGCGCCCGGGCACCTGGTACCACGTGACGCTCGAGCGCGACGCGATCGGGCTCCAGGTGCTCGTGGAGGCGGAGGGGAACGAGCCGCCGCTGAAGCTGGCCTACAAGGATCTCACGCTGCCGCGGCAGCTCCACCGCCAGTTCGCCGCGGGCCTCTTCACGTCGAACACGCGGCTGCGGGTGCGCCGATTCGCGGTGCAGCAGGAATTCCCCCCGAAGAAGCTCAGCGCCATCAAGGCCGCGGAGGGGCTGTTCCGCGACGACAACATCCCCGAGGCCCGCAACCAGTACCTGAGCATCGCCAAGGGCCACGAAGGCCACTACGAGGGCCTGGCCGCCCTCCTCGGGGTGGCCCAGTGCCACGAGGCCGAGCGCCGCTACCGCGAGGCGGCGGCCGCGCTGCGCCGGATCGAGGACCTGGCGCCTCAGATCACCCACGATGAGCTCCCTGCCCTGCTGAGCTCGGCTCGCCTGCGCCGCTTCTTCACGAGCACCAGCCTCAACGACTTCGCGGACGCCGCGGGGGCCCTCGCGCGGATGACGGCGGCCAGAGACCAGGCCGACGAGGCCTGGGTGTGGCACTTCCCCGACCCCGTGGGCCAGATGATCACGAACCGCGCCTACGACGAGGCCCTGGCGGTGCTTCGCGCGGAGCTTTTCGGCCCCGAGCGCCGCACGCTCCACGCCACCGTTCAGGCCCTCCAGGCATCTGCCCTCGACGCCCGGCTGGTCTCCCGCGTCACCCAGCTCGCCGACGGCCTGTGCAACAGCGGGCTGTTCGGCAAGGTGCGGGAGATCTACGAGGCGTATCCGACGAAGGAGCTGGCGGACGCCTTCGCGCGCGCGGCGAACCACAGCCTCCAGCGCGGCCAGCCCGACGAGGCCCTCGCTCTGCTCGCCTTCTGCCACCAGGAGAGGATGGCCCGCCCGACCCTCAACCAGGCGGCCATGGACCTCGCGACCAAGCTGTGCGAGGCCGGCGCCCACGCGCGCGTGGCGAACGTCTACGAGGCGTTTCCAGACCCGAAGCTGGCCTCGGCGTTCACCCGCGCCATCCGCCAGGCCACCGACGCCGGCCGCCTCGACGACGCGCTCACGCTTGTGCGGAAGCACCTGAAGAACTTCCCGGCCGATGCCAGGAAGCTCCTCGGCTCCGACGGCCCCGCCGTGCGTCTGTGCAGGGCCTACGTGGCCCGCAAGGAGCTCCTCAAGCCCATCGACATCTACGCCCTGTTCGAGCCGCCCCCGGACGATCCGGCCCTGCTGCCCGTCTTCGTGGAGGCCACCCAGGCCGCGGTGGCTGCGAAGGACACCGACGCGGCGGTCCGCCTCCTCGAGCACTGCCGGGCGCGCTTCGGCGTCCTGCACCCGGAGCTGGCCGCCGCCGCGGCAAAGCTCCTCGGGCTCGTGAGCGCGGGCGGCGCCTACGACAAGGCCGCGGTCGTCTTCGCGGCCTACCCGAACGAGGCGCTGGCGGCGCCCATGGCCAAGGCGATGGGCGATGCCACCCGAGCGGGCCGGCTGCGCGACGCGCTCGCCCTCCTCGGCCACTATGCCCTCAAGCGCTACCCCATCCCCGCCGACGCGCTCCGCGCGCTCGCCGAGCGGCTCGCCGCGCTCAGCCGCAACGACGAAGAGACCACGGCTCTGCTCGCAGAGTACCGCAAGACCTATGAGCTGTACGAGAGCCCCGTCGCCCGCTCGACGTTCACCCTGGCTCTCGGCGACGCCTACGTCCGCGCGGGGCGCCTGCGGGAGGCGGCGTCTCAGTACGAAGCCGCGGGCGACGCCGAAGGGATCCTTCGCGCCGCCTGCGCCGCCGCGGAGCTTCGCGAGCCCGGCCGCGCCGCCTCACACTGGAAGAAGCTGCGGGAACTGGCCAAGGGGAACGATGACAAGGCCCTCATCGCGGCCTGGATGCTCGGGGAGAGCGGACCGGCCGAGCTCGGGCAGAGCGCGGCGGGCAAGCTCCCTGCTCCCCTCGCCCACTACCTGACCGGCTTGCGTCTCTGGATGGATGCCGACGACCGAGCCGCCGACGAGTTTGCGCGGGCCGCGAGCGACCCGCCCTCGTGGTTCACCCCCCTGGCGAAGCGCTCCCGCACATCCGCCGAAGGCAACGAGCCCTGAGCGCCGCCCTGCCCTGTGCCCACATGTCGCAGGCGTGCCCCATGTAGGGGCGAACCTCGTGTTCGCCCGCCTTCATCGGGCCCCTGCCGCGCTATCAGGGCGAACACAAGGTTCGCCCCTACGCTCCCAGGGGAGCGGGCAGACAGGCCCGACGCCCCGTTCAGTACGGCGCCCCCTCAAGATATGGGCAAGCATCTGAGCGCCGCTCAGGCGCCGAGGGCGTCGAGGAGCTCGTCCTTGCGCGTGCCCAGGCGCCGCACGAGAGTGGCCAGCGCCTTCTTGTGAAGCTGGCAGACCCGGCTCTCCGTGACGTTGACGACGCGGCCGATCTGGGCCATCGTGAGGCGCTCGAAGTAGTAGAGGAGGAGGACGTAGCGCTCCTTGTCGGGGAGCGCCTTGAGGGCGTCGAGGAGGAGGGCGCGGGCCTCTTCCGCGGCGAGCCGACGGACCGGGTCATGCCGCGAGTCCTCGAGGGCTCGCCCGCGGGTCTTCGAGTCGATGCGGAGCGGGCGCTTGCGCTCGACGTGCCACCAGACGTCGGCCACGCCGGCGGGGGAAATGCCCAGGGCTTCCGCCAGCTCGTCGGAGGAGGGCTGGCGGCCGAGCACATGGGCCAGCGCGTCGGCAGCCAGGCGCAGGCGGTGCGCCTTCAGGCGCACGGCATCGGAGGCCCAGTCGAACTTCCGCTGGTCATCGTGCATGGCGCCCACGACTCGCCAGACGCAGAAGGTCTCGAAGTACACCCCGCGCGAGGGGTCGAACCGCTCGAAGGCCTCCAGGAGGCCGAGGACGCCGGCATCGACCAGATCCTTGAGGTCGGGCGCGCCGCCCATCTCGGAACGCACCCGCTCGGCAATGGCGATGATCCTGGGCATGTACTCGCGGGCGAGCTCCGCCTTGATCTTCTCGTTGCGCGTGCGCTGGTACTCGGCGTAGAGCTGGTCGAGCCGCCGCGGCTCCGCGGCCAGCGGGGCGCCTGGCGCGCTGCCCTTGGGGGCGGGCGCTCGCCTCCGCCTTCCGGACCGCGCCAGATTGGAGGATCGGGGGGCAGGGCTGGGCTGGGGGGTCTCGGGGGTCATTCAGTAGTCAAACTGTTGGTAGGATTCCCGCTGGTAGGCGTCCATGCCGGCGCGCAGGTCACGCCGATACTCCAGGCCGCTGATGAGCTCGCGCTTCATCTTGGGTCGGAGACGGAAGCCGATGAGCCGGTTGAAGCCTCCGTTGTCGTTCTCGAACACGAATTCTGCGATCCAGTCGTGGAGGTCGCGCCGGAGGAGGAAGGCGACGTCGTTGCTGGCCTCCTTGTCCATCGTGTCGTGCTCATACTGGATGTCGAAGCGCCACTTGTCGTTGACCTGGTAGAGGAGCCGGACGCCAAAGGCGTTCGATTCGTTGGCCTCGTAGCGTTGCGAGAGGACCAGCTCCCACCGCTTGCTGACGGCGATGTGGAGGCCGGTGTTAAAGACGCTGAACTCGTTCTTGTCGGCGTTGTAGTAGTCGCGGTTGAGGCAGTACTCGAAGTCGCTGAAGAAGGTCACTCCCTCGATGGGGTGGAAGCGGAAGTCGAGGCGGAAGTCGGACCAACGGTGGTCGAAGTTGTCCCGCTTGTCCTTGAGGTAGTAGTCGATGTTGGCATCGAGCTCGATGAGGTCCACGATCTTGCCCTCGCGGCGGGTCTGCCAGCGGTTGCGCAGGGCGAGGTTCACGAGGCGGACGGGGACGATGGCATCGGCGTCGCCGAAGGCGAGGCCGACGGGGTCGTAGGGATGATAGGGGCGCGGAGCGACGTCGTAGCCGAAGTTGCCGATGGGCTGGTTGAAGTCGGTGTCGTCGGTCAGGATCAGCTTGTCCAGCGTGAGGCTGGGCTTCTCGATCGAGAGGAAGCGAAGCTCGGGGGTGATGATGTGGCGGAGGCCGTCCACCTGGAGCGGGATCGGGCCGAAGCGATCGGCCTTGACGTTGTCCCAGGAGCGCCAGAACTGGGTGGCGAGGCGCGCGCCGTAGACGAACATGGTGCGGCTGTCGCTGCCGCCGTCGAGGGTCTCTCCGTAGTGCGTGAAGCGGGCGCCGACGAAGGGCTCGATGTCGAAGATCCCCAGGTGGAAGGGATAGGAGAGCTGGTGATACGTGTTGAAGCGCCAGAAGCTGCGGCCGTCCGAGAGGTCCTCCTGGAGCGAGGACTCCAGCGGGTCGAAGTAGAAGTTGTACCGCCGCCGCAGGGCCACGTGGGCCGGGTCGCTCGGGGACTGGCCGGGCTTGAGCCTCAGCTCGGAGAGCAGACGGCGGATGTTGGCGAACTCGACGTGCCCCGTGTAGAGGAGATTGCCCCAGAGGGGATACGAGAAGACGTTGAAGCCGATCTGGGGCCTGTACTCCGTCGTGTCGAGCCACTCATCTTCGCGCCAGCGGTAGTGCAGATAGGCGGCCAGCGGGCCTCGGGACCACTTCAGATAGGCGCGGCTCTCGATGGGCTTGGCATCGTAGTACTCGCGCTCGAAATACTCCTGGCGGAAGCCGGCGTCGGAGTAGTGCTGGTACTCGAAGTCGAACTCGAGGCCTTCGGGCAGGTCCTGGGAATGGAAGAACTTGGCCCGCCAGCGGTCGGTGGTGCCGAGGCCGATCTCGTCGCCGTCGGCGCGGTCCTCGCCCCCGTCGTCGGGCACGCGGTAGCCGCTGAGCTCTCCGCGGAGCAGGTCGCGTCCCAGGACGCCCTCGGGACGCGGCTGGTCGAGCTCGTAGCGGAAGCTGCCGCCGTAGGCGAACCCCCGCTTGGAGAAGTAGTCGAGCCGGACGCCGACGTGGCTGTCCAGCACCCCGAAGAGCTTCTCCGGGATGGGGTAGATGACCTCGGTGCGGATGTAGGTGCCGAATCGGCTCGAGCGGCCTGCATCGATGTTCACCTCGGGCCATTGCCAGCCGAGCGGCACGTAGAGCTTCGGCCAGTAGAGCGGGGGGACCCAGATGGCCGGGAGCGACACGCCGCGGACGTGGTAGCTGATGTTCGTCGCGATCAGCTTCTCGTCGGCGACGAGCTCGACCTCGTCCGCGCGGAAGAACGTGTGGGGCTCGTGGAACTGGCAGGGGCTCAGCATCACGCCGCCGCGGGCGATGAAATGCCGCACTTCGGTCTGGAGGACCTCCTCCGCGCGGACATACCACGCCACCTTGTCGGGCCGCTCGTTCCAGCGCACGCCCGCCCTGAAGAAGAAGCCCCGGTCGACGGTCGTCTGCCCCTTCTCGGTCTTCGGGTCTTTCGTCTCGATCCAGTGGACGTAGGCCCGCTCGCACTCCATGACGCTCTTGCCCGTGCGGTAGAGCACGTGGCCTTCCAGGTAGGCCTCCCGGTCCGCCGTCCAGATGACCGCAGCATCCGAGGTGATCGCCACGTCGCCGCGCTGGAGACGGACGTTCCCGATCGCATAGAGGATGTTGGTGCCTTCCTGGGCGAAGAGGTCCGCGCGCAGGAGGACGGGAGGGAGCTCCGGCGCGGGCGCGGCGCCACCCGCCGCCACTGCGGCGGCCAGGGCGAGGACGATCCATGCGATCCCGATGGCCTTCGCTCGCACGGGGCTCCACCCGAGGTCGTGGAACACTCGCCTCTTCCTCTCAGATTCCCTCGACGGCCGTCGGGGGCCGCTGCCCGCCGCGGAGAGCGACGAGGGCCTCCACTGCCCGCAGGTCGTACTCGATGCCCGCGTGACTCCGCAGCTCGGCGATAGCCGCGTCCGAGGTGAACGGCGCTCGATAGGGACGGTTCGAGGTCATGGCATCGTAGGCATCGGCCACGGCAAGGATGCGCGCGCCGAGCGGGATGGCCCCGGCCGCCAGCCCGTCGGGGTATCCGCTCCCGTCCAGGCGTTCGTGATGGGAGCGGACCAGCGGGCACAGGTCGGCCACTCGTTTGCTGCCCATCTGGCGGATGATGCTCTCGCCGATGCCGGGATGGCTGTGGACATAGGCGAGCTCATCCTCCGTGAGGTCACCCGGCTTGCCGAGGATGGCCTCGGGGATGCCGATCTTGCCGATGTCGTGGAGCAGCGCCGCGATCTTGATCTTCTCCTGCTGGCGCTCGTCGAGCCCCATCCGCTCCGCCACCCGCCGCGCCAGCTTGCTGACGCGCGCCGAATGGCCGTAGGTATAGATGTCCTTTGCCTCGACGGTGGCGACGAGCATCTCGATGGCGCCCACCGAGAGGCGCTCGAGATCCTCAATGAGCTCCGCGCGGTGCAAGGCCAGGCCGGCCTGCCGAGCGATCGCGCCGAGGAGCTCGAGGTCCTGCTCGTCGAATGCCGCCCCCTCCGAGGCCGTGTCGAGATACAGCGCGCCGACCACCCGGCCCCCCGCATCCAGCGGCGCACAGAGGACCGACCGGATGTGATCCATCGCCAGCCGGTCGCCCTCGCGGTAGCGCTCATCCGCCATCAGGTCGCGGCACAGGATCGCCAGCCTGCGCTCCACGCACTGGCGCACGACGGCGCGGCTCACGGGGAGTTGCGGGTCCGCCGATGAGCCAGGGGCCACTCGCACCACGCGGGGCCGCAGCTCGCCCGTCTCCTCATCGGAGAGCAGGAAGAAGCCGCGCTCCGCCCGAATCACCTCCAGCACCGCGTCCATCACGACCGCCATGAGCCGGGCGGGTCGCACCTCCGGATCGATCGCGCTGTTCACTTTGTAGAGGGCCGCCAAGTGACGCTGGACCCTTGGCTCTGGCGGTGCGCCGGGCTCCTGGCGCCCCGCGGCAAAGAGCGTCGTCTCCGCGGCCCGGGGGCGGCGGACTACGTGCTCTTCGGCGAGCCCGCGATCGGTGAACAGGCACGAGAGCCCATGTGGCCTGCGCTGCGGCGCCTCCTCGACGGCCAGCTTCACGGCGCCGATCTCCACCTCGTCGCCCTGGCGGAGCGGCTGCCGCTTGATCCGCTGGCCGTTGACGAATGTCCCATTGCTCGCGTTCAGATCGGTGACGACCAGCCCGTCGGCCTGCTCCTCGACCACGCAGTGAAACCTCGAGACCCCCAGGTCGAGAAGCTGGAGATCACTTTCGCCCGAGCGCCCTATCGAGACGGCTTCCCCTGGCAACACTCCAACCGTCTCTCCCGCGCGCCGGCCCGTCAGCACTCGTAGCACAGAGGCCATCGCGATGCCAGCTCGCCCCACCGCAGCCCCCGTGGAGCGAAACGCCGAGGTAAGGCGCGGGCGCCGAACCCGCCGTCACCCAGCGCTACTCCTCCTCCATCCCGCTCTGAAGGCCCACCCCTCAGAATGTGCGGGATTATAGCAGATCACCCAATGGGGGGTCAACCAAAAACCGCTTCTTCTCATGCGTAACTGTCAGAGCCGTCTGGAGTTTCGTCGGGGGTGCGGCTTCGCCTCCGGTGGCGCAACTGCCCGCATGCTCCCTCGATGTCGGCCCCTCGGCGGCGGCGTTGCTGAACCCGCACCCCCCTGCGCCTCAACTCGGCCATGAAGCGCTCGACCCGCCCCTCGGGCGGCTTCTCCCACGGCAGCCCCGCCACGCGGTTCACGGCAAGGAGGTTCACGAGGATGTCTTCCTTGCCCACGAGCTCGGCGAGGCCGCGCGCGTCGGTGGGGGAGTCGTTGACATCCTTGATGACGACGTACTCGAACGTGACCTCTCGCCCGGTCGTCCGCAGGTAGTGCCGAGCGGCACAGACCACCTCGCGTAGCGGGCGAGCGCGTGGGATGAGACGGCGACGGGTCAGGTCGTCGGCCGCGTGGAGCGAGACCGCGAGATTCACGTCCAGCCCCTCGCCCGCCAGCCGACGGATGCGAGAGGGCAGGCCCACGGTGGAAACAGTTATCCGCCTTGGACTTAGGGCCATTCCCCAGGGTGCGGCCAGGATGCGGAGCGCGCGGACCAGCGCGTCGTAGTTGGCCAGGGGCTCGCCTATCCCCATAACGACGACGTTGGTCAGGCCGCCCTGCGACCGGGCCTCGCGCCGAGCGTGGAGCGCCTGCTCCACGATCTCGCCCGCCGAAAGGTTGCGCACCCATCCGCAAAGGCCGCTGGCACAGAACGCGCACCGTACCGCACATCCCACCTGGGTCGAGATGCACGCCGTGCGCCTTCTGCCCTCCGGGATCACAACCGTCTCAACGGCTTCCCCATCGCAGAGCGCGACGAGGAGCTTCCTCGTCCCGTCGCAACTGTCCCGCGCCTCGGCGACCAACGTGGTGTAGAGCGTGCAGCGCTCGTTCAGGGCGGCGCGCAGCGCGTTGGGCAGGTTGCTCATCGCCTCGAAGCTGGAGGCTCCAGCCGCATAAGCCCATCGGAGCACCTGGTCGGCACGATAGGCAGGCTCCCCAAGCCCATCGAAGAACGCATGGACTTCCTCCCGCGTGGCCCCAATGACACAGAAACGTTCCGTCTGAGCCACTACCGCTACCCCGGTGGAGTCCTCAGCGGGAGCTTCGCCCTCCCTACTCCTCGTTTCTCTGGACGCCCTTGGGCAGAATCCCGCGCGACGCCAGCAAGGCCGCGAGCTCGCCACCCCGAACGTACCGCTCGAAAGCCTCTATATCGGGCAGGAGCACCGTCGAAAGGAACCGCACGGTCCAGTTGGCGGACATCGGCGAAATGGTGACGATGGGCCGCCCGCGGCCATGCGCCTGCCACATCTCGATGGCCGTCCCCATGCTGGCCTCGGGCACATAGGCCACAAGGACGTCGGCCTTGCCCGCCTGGCGCATCAGCCCGAGAAAGGTCTGCCGGGCCTCCTCGTCCGGGAACTCCAGCGAGTTCGGATAGTTCTCAATTGGGCAGTAGACCTCAACCCCGGGCACCGCACGGCGCAAAAGCCCGACGATCCGCTCGCGATACGACTGCTCGTGGATCGAGCGGTCCTGGAGCGAGCCCTGGATGATCCCCGCGACGAAGATCCTCGCCACGACCGGCACTCCTCGAGACAACAACCTGCCATTAAACCAACCGCGGGCCTCCGAATCAAGGAGCCTCTCTACGGCTTCGGTCAGGAGCGGAAGGCAATGGTGCTCAGCCCCCACTGCTGTCGAATGGAATCCGACGGGGTGTCGCACTCCTGCGCGCCAAAATGGCAGCGCGGCAGACTCCTGCGCCGGCCGAGGGGATCGACTCGGCTCGGAGCGCAAGCCCCAACATATTGCAGCCACTACAGTTAGGCGGGCGCCCCGTGTCTCCCACCACCCGGAGCTCGCCCGGCACATGGTTTGCAGTCTAGCAACACGGAGCAGCAGTCAGCGAAGTGAGGCCCACGATGGCTGCCCGAAGAGCGCTGATCGTCGACGACAACAAGCGCCTGGCCGAGACGCTGGCGGGCATCCTGTGCGACACGGGCTTCGAGGTCGCCGTGGTGTCCTCGGGGGTTCAGGCTCTCATCGCCTGGCGCGAGCAGCCGGCCGACCTGGTGATCCTGGACGTGGACCTCCCCGATATCAGAGGGGTGACCCTGGCTCGGCGGCTGCTGCGCCGCGCCGCAGGGTGCGATGTCGTCGTCACAAGCGCTGGCGACCCGGAGCGCCTGCTCCCACTGTGTGAGGAGATGGGCGCC
>Ga0315274_10016380_pt1 | contig 10474 bp, 8 predicted proteins | sample YL17G02_20_MG_FD_203700 | JGI IMG/M metagenome (GOLD analysis project Ga0315274, IMG submission 203700) | Sediment microbial communities from Yellowstone Lake, YNP, Wyoming, USA - YL17G02_20 | ecosystem: Environmental > Aquatic > Freshwater > Lake > Sediment | place: USA: Wyoming | collected... | reverse complement strand
GACCAGCCGGCAAAGGCCAGAAGCAGGGCCAGGAAAATCCGGTTTTCCATAAAGGACAGCTCGCTCACTCTTGACCATCCGGCCAGTTTTTCTCCCGCCTGCCTTTTCAACTTGCGGAATCGTTTCAGCACCAGGACAAAGAAAACCATGTTCAAGGCCAGACCCGTCAGTAAGAGAGCCGCCAGCAGGGGAGTCATGGCTTTTTCTTTATCACCATCTGAGGCAGAGCGAAGCTCCGGACCGAACCGGAGGCCGTATCGAAGGTGATGCAGGCCGGCAGGACGCCCCCCGGCCCTCGGAGCGCGCCGCTTGAGTCGTCCATGACCGGGCAGATGATGCCGTTGGAACGCAGGAAGGCCTCGATCCTTTTTTTGACTGCTGACCTGAAATCGGCGGCCTCCGCTTTGTTCTCGGATTTCTCTCCCGCAACGGCTACCCATACCCGGCCTGGACCGACGCGGGAAGCGAGCTGCTTGAAGACAGCCAGAAACCTGTCCCCGCACAGGGGACAGAGGTACAGGCTCTCATCCGTCAGGAAAACAACCAGGGGAGAAGCGCAGGCCGAAAGCTTTGTCTCCGTGCCGGCTAAGACTGGATGAGCGAACAGGCCGGCCAGGAGAAGCCAGGTCATCAGATGCTTGACGGTCATGACGGTCTAAAGCTTTTCAGCGGCGGCGACGATTCGGAATTTTTTCAGGGTCATGCCCTCGTCCGCCCGACTGTAAAGAAATCCCTTTTGGTCAATGGTAAGGCAGTGGCTGGTCTGGGGAAGGGTCAGGGTCTTCATCAGCCGGCCGTCGTCGGGATTGAGGACATAGATATCCCTATGAGGATTTCGGCAATAAATGCCCCCCAGGACGAACAGGCGGCCCTCCTGGTCCAGGGCGATATCCAAAAAAGCGGTAGACTTGGGCAACCCCAAGAAGGTCTTGTTTTTGGCCTTGACCTGCGCAGGGTCAAAGAGACTCTTAGTCCATACGGTTTTGCCCTGGACGTCCACTTTAATGATGCGGTCCAGCCAGGAGAGGGCCGCGTACATTTCACCCCCCGGGGCGAAGATGAAATGGCACATGGATAGGGCGACGTTCTTTTCGGGGCTGTGGAAAGCCACCGACCGGAGATGCCGGCCGGCTTGATCCAGGATGATGACTTTTCCCGCTTCGGATGGAATCAGGGGGATGCCGGGCACGGCCAGCAAATCGTTCGGAAGGGCTTGGACTTCCATGACCGCGTAGGAGAGAGGAATGCGACGCTGATAGTTGAGATTATTGTCGAAGACTTGGATGGCCGGTATTTTTGCGTCGACGACATAGACAGATTGGGCCCAGACGTCCACCTGGCGGGGGGCCAGGAATTCGCCCGGTCCTGTTCCGCGGCGGCCCGTTTTTTTCACTAGCCGGCCCAGAGCGTCGAATTTCATCAGACTGCATTGGACATTGTCGGTCACATAGAGGAAGCCGTCCGTATCCACGGTCAGCCCGACCCACATGGACAGGAGGTCGCTTTTCGGGCCTCCGATGGACAGGACTTCTTCTAGGCGCCAGTCGGGCTCCTCTGCCGCCCGGAGGCCGAGGGGCAGGAAGAGCAGGCTGCCGGCCAGAAAGGCCAGGACGAGGCGCCAGCGCCTCGTCCTGGATGTTTCCTGGTTCATTCTTGCCGGGGGAGTGAGCTTGGTCATTGGTTCTTCTCCGGCCTAGGCAATGTAGGCGTAGCAGAAAAGAACGCCGTTGATGCAATCCATCCAGTGGAAGGGGTCAAAAATGTAGGCCGCGATGTCTGTGATACACCGCCCAAAAGCATCAAGGCATCCATCCGCCCGCAGGGTGGCGGGGCTGAGAATGGTGATGACCGCCAGCAAAGTCATCCCCCAGATCAAAGGCTTGCGAAGATTTGAGCCGATCCGCAACATAGTGTCCTCCTTTTTCCTTAAACCATATAGTAGTGGAGACAGAAGGAATAGCCGTCCAGGCAAAAAAACATAAAAGACAACCCGGCCATCGGGTGCTGGGCCATGGTCATCCCGGCATCCACCATGCAACCGGCCAGGGCCGTCTCGCAGACTCCCGCCCGGGCAGCCGGGGCGAACATAACCAAGCTCATCGCCAGACACAGAACGGCCGAGGCCGTTCCCAGGAAACGCCGTCCTTTTCTTTTGAATATATTCATTGATATACCTCCTTGGATTCCGTTCTTCATGAGATGGGACGTCCCCCCGGCCCCTATCTTCTCAGTCAGATTTTGGCCGGTTGACCCTGGACTCGATGTGATAGAATAAAAAAATGATCGCTATTCCAAAAGGAGGGCCCGGCATGAAAACACTGCGCTGGATGGTCTTGGGAGTTGTGGTTTTGGGCGTGATCTCAATTCTGGGGGTGACCATGAAGCAGAAACAGGGTACCAAAGAAGCCGAAATTCGCATCCAGGAGCTCTGGAAGAAAGTGGACGAGGCCCAGAAGAACGGACTGCCTCAGACAGCCGTCGGACACCTGAAAGAAATCCAGAGCCTGGCCCTCCAGATCAAGGACAATGTCCAGACCTTGAAGGCCGTTGTTCTGAAAGTCACGCTGGAAGCCATGATCGAGGGCAACAAGCCGGCCGCCAGGATCCTCCGCCTTAAAGAGGAGATCGACAAGTCGCCGGAGGATCTACGGCCCATGATGAAGCTGATCATGGCCCGTTGGTATTGGCACTATTTCCAGCGGAACAAATGGCGGTTTATGGACAGGACGGAAACCGCCGGCCTGGACGAGAAGGATTTCACGACCTGGGACCTTCCCCGTCTTTACCGGGAGATCGATTCCCTCTACCGGGATGTCCTCAAAGAGGAGAAGGCCCTGCAGGGCCTTCCCGTGGAGAAATTCCAGGATTTTCTGGTCGAGGGCGACCAGCCCGCGCTGCGACCCACGGTCTATGATTTTGCCGCCTGGGAAGCCCTGGAGTTCTACACCTCGGCCGAACAGGCGGCGGCCAAGCCTGAAGACGCCTTCGAGGTCCAGGCCGATTCGGCGGCGTTCGCCCCGGCCAAGGAGTTCCTCCTCTTCCGGCCGGAGACGACAGACACCGAGTCGCCCAAGCTCCAGGCGCTCAAGGTCACCCAAGGCCTGCTGAGCTTCCATATTCGGGACAGCCGGCCGGATGGCTTCCTCGATGTTGACCTGGCCCGGCTGCGCTGGGTGCGGAATGTGGCTGTGGGCGAGGGGCAGTCCGGCCTCTACATCGCCAGGCTCAAGGAGCTGGCCCAGGGCTATCCCCGCTCCGAACTGAGCAGCCAGGCCTTCTATCTCTGGGCCCAAGAGCTGCAAGACCAGGGCGACTCCGCCGCCGCCTTTGAGGTCGTCAACCGAGGTCAAAAAGCGTTCCCCCAGGCCTTGGGGGGTAGGAACTGTGAAGCCCTGTTGGCCCGCATCCTGGCCAAGGAATTCGACCTTAAAGCCGAGTCCGTGGTCATGCCCGGCCGATCCTCGAAATTGGCGGTCTCCTACCGGAACATCGACCGTCTTCACTTCCGATTGATCCCGGAGAACTATGCGGCCCTGCTCCAGGACAAGCAAGCCCTCAGCCTGTTCGGCCTATCCCAGGAATACGTTGAAACTTCGTTGAAAAAGAAGCCCGCCGCGGAATGGACCGTGGACCTCAAGCCGACGGCAGACTACAAGACGGCTGAAGCCCTGGCCCCCCTGCCGGCCTTGAAGTCCGGCTATTACTTGGTCGTGGCCAGCCTCAAGAAGGATTTTTCTTTTGCTTCGAACAAGGTGCAAGCCGCCTCTTTCTGGGTGAGCGGCCTGGGCCTCATCCTTAGCTCTTCAGACCGCAGCCAGGTCTCGGGCATTGTCGTCCGGAACGAGGGCGGCCAGCCGGTGCCGGGGGCGGAAGTGGCCCTCTATGAATGGGACTACCGGAAAAGCATTTTCAAACAGCCGGCCCGGACAAACACCGACGAGCTGGGCTTCTTCAGCCTGGGCCGTGGAGATTTCTACACCAACCGTCTGATCCTGGCCACGGATAAGAACGGGGAGTCTGTCGCGGACGACCGGATCCCCTACGGCTACCGGAGCGAGAAGGAGCGCGATACCCGCACGATTTTTTTCACCGACCGGTCGCTGTACAGGCCGGGCCAGATGATCCATTTCAAAGGCATCTGCCTGAGCGTAGACCAGGGAACGAATAATTATCAGGTCCTGTCCAAGCGCCGGGTGACCGTCACGCTCCTGGACGTGAATGACGAAAAAATCTCCAGCCTGAACCTGGTCACCAACGAATTCGGGTCCCTGAGCGGGACGTTTGCCGCGCCCACTGACCGGCTGACGGGAGCCATGTCCCTTGAATGCTCAAACCCGGAGGGATCGGCCACGGTTCGAGTGGAAGAATACAAACGGCCCAAGTTCCAGGTGAAAATCGACACCCCCGACAAAGAGTTCCGCTTGGGCCAGGAAGCCGAAGTGAACGGCGAGGCCACCGCCTACACCGGTGCTCCGGTGGACCAAGCCCTTGTCCGCTTCCGCGTGGTGCGGGAGGTGAACCTTCCCTCTTGGTGGTACTGGTGGTTCGGCCCCGGAAAATGGAGCGAGAGCCAGGAGATCGCCCACGGCACGACGCGCACGGACACGGCCGGCAAGTTCACCGTCCGCTTCCTGGCGCGGCCCGACCTCTCCGTGCCCAGGGAATCCCAGCCGTCTTTTACATATACCGTGAGCGCCGACGTCACGGACAGCGCCGGCGAAACGCGCAGCGCCGACTGTCGGCTCCGTCTGGGCACGGTTTCCTTGGAGGCCGCGCTCAAGGCGGACGACTGGCTGGAGCAGGGGAAACCCGTCGTCCTATCGGTCTCCACGGCGACCTTGAACGGGAAGCCGGCGGCCGCCTCCGGAACAGTCGAAATCCTCGCCCTCCGTGGTCCGGATAAGCCCGTGCCCCAGGACCTGATCGGCGAGGTCTCGGTTCCGGAGAACGAGGCCCGTCGCCGGGGCCTAGCGGGATTCTCCGCCACCTCCGACTGGCGCAAGTGGCCCGAAGGGGGGCTGGCGGCTAAAAAAGATTTCGAGACAACCGCCTCCGGCCAGCCGGCCTGCCTCCTGGCTTTTGACCTCAAGCCCGGCGCTTACAAGGCCAGGCTGCGGACTAAGGACAAGTTCGGAGCTCCGGTGGAAGCGCTCCAGTTCTTCGTCGTCCTCGACCCCAGCCGCCGTAAATTCGGCATCCCTGTCCCGTTTTTCACGGCCAAAAAAAGCATCCGGGTGGAGGTCGGCCAGACCTTCGAAATGCTGTGGGCCACGGGCTATGAGCGGGGGCCGCTGCTCCTGGAGGTGTTCCGGGACAACAGGAGACTGCAGCTTTTCTGGACGCCCGCCGAGCAGACCCAGGGGCTGCTCCGCGTCCCGGTCGAGACGGCCCACAAGGGCGGTTTTACAGTCATCGTCTCCCAGGTTAAGGACAACCGGCTGTACCGGGAAGAAACGCGCGTCATCGTGCCCTGGTCAGACAAGCTGCTCAAGCTCGAATGGTTAACCTTCCGCTCCAAACTCCTGCCCGGCCAGAAGGAAACCTGGACTTTGAAGGTCTCCGGGCCGGGAGCGCTGCCGGCGGCCGCTGAAATGGCTGCTTCCCTCTACGACGCCTCGCTCGACCAGTTCTATTCTCATTCTTTTCCGGGGCTGTTGGGGATATTTTCCGCGGACCAGACTTATATCAATTCTCAATTCGTCAACCGGTCCCAGTCCTTCTCATCCTATGGCCGGGACCTTAACAGATTCCCTTCTATCAGCGAGGGAGTCTATGTCCGTTTCCCGGAGGAGGTCTGGAGGGATTTCTACGGGTATGAGTTTCTCGAGAAAAGGATGGCCGGGGTAGCGGAGATGGGGCCTCCTCCCCCCGCCCCGGCCGCTCAAGCGACTCTTGCAGAAGAAGTTGCGGTCGCTTCCCCGGCCATAGAGCCCAAAAAGGCGGACGGCGAAAAACCATCCAAACCGGCTGAGCCCGACCTGTCCAAGGTCACGGCCCGCAAGAACTTGAACGAGACGGCTTTCTTTTTCCCGCATCTTCTGGCCGACAAGGACGGCACTGTCTCCCTGGAATTCACCATGCCCGAAGCTCTGACCCAGTGGAAGTTCCTGGGCCTGGCCCACACCAGGGAGCTGGCTTCCGGCCAGCTGGAGGCCACGGCCGTCACCCAGAAGGACCTTATGGTCCAGCCCAACCCCCCCCGCTTCCTCAGGGAGGGCGACCTGCTGGAGTTCACGGTCAAAGTCACCAACATGACCGAGGCTGAGGTCCGGGGTGCGGTCCAGCTCAATTTCCGCGATCCGGTCTCGGAAAAGCCGCGCGATGCGGAGCTTGAGAACAAGGAGGTCAAAAAGGCCTTCACCATTCCTGGAAAACAATCGCGCTCCTTCTCCTGGAGGATTCAGGTGCCCGACGGCCTGGAGACGGTTGCCTATAAAGCTGTGGGCGCCACGGACAAGCACTCGGACGGAGAGGAGGGCTGGCTGCCCGTCCTGAGCCGCCGGATCTTCATCCAGGAAGCCATCCCCCTGTGGATCAGCGGCCAGGGCCGGAAATCTTTCACCTTCACCAAGCTGGCCAAATCCGCCGGTTCTCCGACCTTGAAGCACCAGGGCCTGACCGTCCAAATGACCTCCAATCCGGCCTGGTATGCTGTCCAGGCCTTGCCCTTCCTGATGGAATTCCCCTATGAGTGTTCGGAGCAGGTCTTCAATCGCCTGTATGCCAACAGCCTGGCTCAGCACATCGCCAATTCCGACCCGAAGATCCGCCGGGTGTTCGACCAGTGGAAGGGCACGGAAGCCCTGAAGTCCAACCTGGAGAAGAACCAAGAGCTGAAGAGCGTGCTGCTCCAGGAGACCCCCTGGGTCCTGGAGGCCCAGGCCGAGAGCCAGGCCAAGCAGCGGGTCGGCCTGCTCTTTGACGAGAACCGGATGAGCGCCGAGTTGAAGAGCGCTATGGCCAAGCTTGAACAGATGCAGGACGAGGACGGGGCCTGGCCGTGGTTCCCCGGCGGCCGTCCCAATAGCTACATCACTCTCTACATCGTCACCGGCTTCGGCCGGCTGAAGCATTTGGGCCTGGCCTCCCTTTCCCAGGAACTGGCTTTGAAAGCCCTGGACCATCTGGACGGCTGGGTGGTGGAGTCCTATAAGGAGATCGTCAAAGACAAGCGCCTGAACGAAAACAACCTCAGCACTACCGCGGCCCTCTATCTTTACGGCCGGAGCTTTTTCCTCAAAGAGCAGCCCATCCCCGACGAGGCCCGCCAGGCGGTCAACTACTTCCTGGACCAGGCCAAAACGTATTGGCTGAAGCTCGCCTACCGCCAGAGCCAGGGTCATCTGGCCCTGGCCTTGAACCGCTTCGGTTTTCCGGCCGAGGCCCAGAAGATCATGCGTTCCATCAAGGAGCGGAGCCAGGTGGACGAAGAGATGGGCCGATTCTGGAGCGAACAGGAGTTCTCCTGGTGGTGGTACCTGGCGCCCATCGAGACCCAGGCCTTGATGATCGAGGCTTTCGACGAGGTCATGAACGACCAGCCGGCCGTCGAAGAGTGCAAGATTTGGCTCCTCAAGCAGAAGCAGACCCGGGATTGGAAAACGACCAAAGCCACGGCCGATGCGGTCTACGGCCTGCTGCTGCGGGGCGAAGACTTGCTGGCCGGCCAGGAGCTGGTGGAAGTGAGCCTGGGCGGGCTCAAGGTCGAGCCGGAAAGGGCCGAAGCCGGGACGGGATATTATGAGAAAACCTACGGCCCGCAGGACATCAAGCCGGCCATGGGAGACATCACCCTGGTCAAGAAGGACAAGGGCATCGCCTGGGGCGGCGTCCACTGGCGGTATCTGGAGGACATCGCCGCCGTCACTCCCCACGCCCAAAACCCGCTCAAGCTCAAGAAAGCGCTCTTCGTCAAGCGCCAGACCAAAAAAGGGCCGGTCATCGAGCCGGTGGAGGGGCCGCTGGAGGTGGGCGACACGGTCACGGTACGGATCGAGCTGCGTTCCGACCGGGACATGGAATATGTCCACCTCAAGGATCATCGCGGCAGCGGGCTGGAGCCGGTCAACGTGCTGTCCCACTACAAATACCAGGACGGATTGTGGTACTACGAATCCACCAAGGACACGGCCACCCACTTCTTCATCGATTTCCTGCCCAAGGGGACCTATGTCTTCGAGTATCCGCTCAAGGTGGTTCATCGCGGGGCTTACCAGAACGGCTTGGCTTTTATCGAATGCATGTACGCCCCCGAATTCAACAGCCATTCGGAGAGCTTTAAACTCGAGGTGAAGTAAAAGAATGAGGAAGGTGGGATGGCGCCGCGCCATCCCTTCAAGATCGGGGCGTATCGCGGATAATGCAATGCCTCCAAAGGCAGGAGATGCTGAGATGCAGAAGATAGTCAGATTTTCCAGGCCGGCGGCTATTCTGGGGTTGTGCGCTCTTTTTATTATCGCCGCCGCCTGCCGGAGGGGAGATCGGGACTCCCGGCCGAGCCGGCCAAAGCCGAGCGCCCTTGACAAGCTGGCCCCCACGCCCCCGCTGGGCTGGAATTCCTGGAATAAATTCGGCTGCAACGTTGATGAGAAAACGATCCGGGGCATGGCCGAAGCCATGGTCTCCCGGGGCCTGAAGGCGGCCGGCTATGAATACGTCGTTATCAACGACTGCTGGCAGATCTCCCGCGACGAGCGGGGCGATATCCTGGCCGACCCTGAGCGTTTCCCCTCGGGCATCAAAGCCCTGGCCGATTATGTGCATTCCCTGGAGCTAAAGTTCGGGCTCAACTCCTGCGCCGGGACCAAGACCTGCGCCGGCCGGCCGGGCAGCCAAGGCTACGAAGAGCAGGATGCCCGCCAGTATGCGGCTTGGGGCGTGGATTACCTGAAATATGACTGGTGTCATACCGAAGGCCTGGCCGCCCAGCCGGCCTACAAAAAAATGCGGGCCGCCCTGGAGTCTGCCGGCCGTCCGATTGTCTTCAGCATCTGTGAATGGGGCGGGAGCGAGCCCTGGCTGTGGGCCAAGGGCGTCGGCCACTTGTGGCGGACGACGGGGGATATCGAGGACAAATGGGAGAGCATACTCAAGATACTCGACCTTCAGGCGGGGCTGGAAGGCTATGCCGGTCCCGGCCATTGGAACGACCCGGCCATGCTGGAAGTGGGAAACGGCGGCCTGACCTTCGAGGAAAGCAAGGCCCACTTCAGCCTGTGGTGTCTCCTGACCGCGCCCCTCATGGCCGGCAATGATTTGCGGAGCATGACCAAAAAGGCCGCTTTCATTTTGACCAATACGGACGTCATTGCCGTCGACCAGGACAAGCTGGGCGTCCAAGGCCGGCGCTTGCGGCAGGACGGCCCGAGCGAAGTCTGGGTCAAGCCTTTGGCCGACGGGTCGAAGGCGGTCGTGCTCTTCAATCGCGGTCCGGCGCCGGCCGAGATCTCCGTCTCCTGGAAGGAGCTGGGCGTAGAAACTTCAACGGCCGAAGTGCGAAACCTGTGGCTCAGGAACGACCTGGGCCGCTTCTTGAGCGGTTACTCGGCCAAAGTGCCCTCTCACGGGGTGGTTATGGTCAAGGTCAAAGCCTCAAACATCATCCTCTGAACAGAAATGATTTCTTGAGATAAGCGGGCCGGACTCCGCGTCTTATTCTTATCCGCTTTTTGAAAAGGGAGAGAGCGGCGGTGATATACAGGGTTCGGCTGATCAAAACCAACGGAGGATATGCCATCTGGGTGCCCGTCCTGCCCGGCTGCCGCTCCTACGGCCGGACCGAAGAGGAGGCTCTGGAGAACATCAGGAGCGCGATTCTTTCCTACCTTGAGGCTTTGGAGGAACAGAACACAAATTTCGAGTGCCGGGAGATCGAGGTCAGCTAAAAAAATCTCCTGGACGACATTCCGCTGTCGCCCGGGAGATAGCAACAAGCCTAAGAGCTGAGGAACTTCTATTTGGTGGTGGCGATCTTATTCAGCTCGCTTTGGACGATAGCCGGCATAATGATCGAGATCAGCCAGAACAGCAGGAACCACAGGATGGCATTATTATCTTTCTTGACGTGCGTGGAAAACGCCTCGGCATACTTATAGAACCAGTAGATGTTGGCGATGGGGACGATCAACAGCCAGGCCGTCGGTATCTGAGCGCCCAAGCTGTTCATCTCGGTCTTGGTCTTAACCATCCAGTAGATGAAATAGATGCCGAAAGTGATGATGCCCAAGACATAGACAAGGATGACATCTCTTCGTGTAATGGTGGCCATATGTTCCTCCTTCTCGGCTATGAATAACAAAAAAGAGACGGATTGTCAAATAACAGGGCAGCCGCGATAAGTCAGCGGGTTCGGAAGAGGCAGCCGGCGCTCACTGAGCGCATCACCTCGGACCCGGGAAAATAATCTCCCCCTAGGCTGCAGGAATCCAAGTCCTGGCTGACCTTGAGCCGGAATAACCTTTGGGGATTGAAGACG
>Ga0315274_10016379_pt1 | contig 10475 bp, 18 predicted proteins | sample YL17G02_20_MG_FD_203700 | JGI IMG/M metagenome (GOLD analysis project Ga0315274, IMG submission 203700) | Sediment microbial communities from Yellowstone Lake, YNP, Wyoming, USA - YL17G02_20 | ecosystem: Environmental > Aquatic > Freshwater > Lake > Sediment | place: USA: Wyoming | collected... | reverse complement strand
TGCCGAGGTAATACTCCTTGACTTTGGAGCACAAGGTCTTGATGCAATCACCGTTCGTGATGTCATCAGCGACGCCGCTATGCGCGGCATGGTTTACAGAACCATGCGTGAGCAAACCTTCCGGCTTATTGACGCCGTTGCCGCTCACGAATGCCGTGCCTTCGGCCACGCCGAACTGCTCGATGAAGTCACTGTTAATCTCAGCCTCAAGGTTGAATGTCGGATCCTCGACATCCCATCGGCTAATGTCCACGAATGCCGCCAACTCGTGTGTCGGGATTTTCTCTAGCCCGAAGGTGATACCTGTCTGCTCGGTTCGTGCGGCTACTTCGCCGACCCATGCGGCAGAGAGTGCCCCGGTCTTCTTCGGAACCTGTATCTCCGAGGCGCTCGTGCTTCGAACAGTCGCTATCTCACGGATAGGCGAGTATTCCACGACATTGCGTAGAATCTCAGCCTCGACTACCGGCGGAGCAAAAATCCCGCCTGTGGTCGCGTCGGTCACGGTCATATCCTTTGTCTCCATCAGTTGCTTGTACTCGTCCGGGATAATCCCGGTCTTCAAGCTCTCATAGAACAAGGATTTGATACGCTTGGACTCAGGATCGCCGGAGCCAATCGGAGGCCGTACCTTCTCAACCTGCATTACGTCAATCCGCTTCTCCAGAGCCAGGCGATCCGCGTCTATCTTCTCTTGATACTGCTTGAACTCAGCCTTGCTGATGATTCCGCCTTCCATCTTCTCATGGTAGCCGCGAATCTCATGTACATGCTTGGTGAGCTCATCTATGGTCTTCTGGTCTACATTTACGTTAGCTACTTCCGGCATTTGCCGTCACCTCACTATCTAGTAATGTCAATTCCTCCAGCAAGTGCGAGAGATCGAGCGGCTTGCCGTCGTCTGTCTGCGGCTCCCCGGGCGACTGAGTGTCATCTGACGGCTCAGTCGTTTTGAGGAGTGCGGTTATCGCTTCATGCGCCTGCTTCACAAGCCCTGGATTTTTGAGCAAAGCAATATTTATGTACTGCCCATTTGCTCGAACCTGAGCCTGCTCACATGCGCTTAATGCCTTGTAAAGTGCAGTCTCGAAGATGGACTTGTTCTTCTCATGCTCGCGTACCCACGCGACCGCCTCCGCGACTGTCCAATCACATTTAGCCATTTTGATGCCTCCAAACGTACCAAAGCAAAAAGCCTTCCCGAAGTATCCAGGAAGGCTCCCGCTTGGTATGAGATTAGAAAGTAACTCTATTTACCGGTTAGATTCCTTATATGCATTTGATTGTGCCTAGCCCGACTTACAATCTCCAAATTCTCAGGTCTATCATCAAGAGTTTTACCATTCTTATGATGTACAATCTCCGTCAGGAGTAAGGGCCTCCTTATTAGACCTTCCATCACAACCCTTGATCGAAGCCTATATTTACTTCCAATTCTCAAAAAGGCTCGACCTTGGCGGATTGTTATACCGCCTTTCCATTTAGGATGCCGCTCACCCGAAATCTCTGGTCGGTTCTTGCCTTTGCAATGAAGGTTCGTTCGCCCCTTAGTGCCTCGCATATTCTGTTTTGCTTCTTCGCTCTTCGGCTTTCCTTTCAGTGCTTCACTTATTCTTCTCTTGTGCTCCTCCGTGAATCTCATGGGATGCTCCTATTTGCTTGATAAGAGTATTATACCATTTAAGCACAACTCTTTTCAAACAAATAGGACTGCGCTACCATTGAGCCTTCCTGGCCCTCTGGTGGGCTTTTGAGCTTGCCCATGACCGCCTTGATGCCCTTCGAGGCAGAGATCGTCACGGTGCGGAATGAGCCTTCGACAAAGGCATCGGGGTTCTTGACCCGCACACGGATATATTCGTCCGTGACCTCCGGCTCCGGCTTGAACTCCTCCGGGCCAGCTTCTTTGATTCCCTCTACTCCTGCGAGCAGGTTTGCAGGGAACGTGACAAGCGACCATTCCCAAAGCCGAAGCTCCAGGAGCTTGCGGACTGCACCCTGGAACTCTTGCTTAACTACATCGTAGCCGATGGACAGCCCCTTAATCGCGCCCTGCTTCACCAGCGCGTAAGCCTCACGCCCGCGCTGAGTGTTCAAGTTCAACTGGCCTTTGACATAGAGGCCATGCTCATCCTCGAAAGCATCCATCTCGATGCCGATAGGCTCGCGGTAATCATGTTGCCAGAGGATCGGCCTAGATTTGTTCTCCTTGAGCGTCTTTTTGAACGCGCCCGGTATGATAGCATCGCCCACCTCATCGAGGGCGAACGCAGCAGCATGGCCGTCAAAGCTGCCCTGTTCGTCGTCTAGTTCTTTGATCTCAAATCTGAATGTCCTTTTATCCATTTAGATCACTCCCCGCCAAACAAAAAGCCCTGACCCACTGAGATCAAGGCTTCCGTTGGTATTGGATTCTATAATGCTGTTATCTATCCGGCATACGCCTCGCTAATCACCGGTTCCCAATCGCAACGACAGTTCGGATGTACGAGGTCAAGTGCAGCACCCATCGGCACCCGCGTTCCGTTCATAGCCGCGCACTCATCGCAGCAGTCCGGGGAGGCCACAAAGACCATAAACTCCTCGAACGGTTCTGCTACCCCGGCCTCGGCAGCCAGGCGGTTAGACTCCTGATAGACACTCCGCGCTCCCTCGATCTGCGCCCGCGCCGCTTCCGTCCGTGCGATCATCTCAGCGCGGTATGGCGTCGCCTGGCTGCCCAGAAGCTCATCTGCGAGAATCCTGTTCCGAAGTTGCGGGATAGATTCCCCGGCCTCCATGCCCTCCGCCATAATGTCCCTGAGCCGAGCCGCCGTCGTGTCATTTATATCCTTGATGCGGTCGAAGGTATACCGCTCAATGAACTCGCGCACCTTCGGATTCGATACGTCAAACGCGCCGACTATCCCCAGGGCCTCCGCCCGGCCTGCCGCCAAGCTCCCGCCGTTCGTGAAAAACGCTTCGACATGTGGCTGGAGTTGCTGCGCCATGAGCTTATCCCATTCGGCACGGTCGAATAGCTCATAGGTAGGCAAAGGCATCCTTACCTCCCGATGCCATTATAACTTGCTGCGGGTCGAATGGAATAAAATCCCTCCCAATTGGACAAGTGGTTGCTTCAGGACATTGTAAACAAGCCTCTTTGAGAGTCTCATGGTCTACCGCGCCAATCGCCACGCACAAATTCCTGTTAAACGGATCGCTAGACTTCACAGACATAGTTACTCCTAGCCTCCCTTTTCCAGATTCCTAATCACTTCGCTTCTTTGCGCCTCGAGCAACGGCCTGACTGCCTCGGCAAACCGATGCTGGCTCGGCGTCATAGCTGGTAGTACGCCCTTCACGCCATGCGGCCCCGCGCCGCCCATCAGTGTCAAGCCCGCCGCCGCGATTGGTACGAGCGTATTCGGCACCAGGATTCGGTCATGTTCCTCGCCGTCAAGTTCCCCGAACCCGACTTGTAGGCGCTTCTCGTTTACCGTGAGCCAATGTGCGTTTTGAAGCCGTGTGTAAAGCGCAGTCTGATCCTCCTGCAATGCCTCGATATTATCGCGCCTGTAGCCGAACGCTAAATCCTCGCCATAAGACCGCGCGAGCCACCAGGTCAGTTCTGCCAACACGAAGTCGAGGAGCGGCAGCACCGTCTCCTGGTAGAGCGCCTTCCGCGCTTCTGCATAGTTTGAGTAGGTCTTATTCGCCGAGTCGCCGATTAACTCAGGCGCGACATTGAATACCTTGCAGATGTCACGAGTACTAAAGATTTGGCTACCCTGCCACTCCATCTCCGCAGGGGTAAGGCCGGTCGAAACCCAAGTCACGCCGCCTTCGAGCAGGAGCGGCCTACCTGCGTTGGCCGAGCCGGAATACCGCTCCATGATCTGTTGCCGCAGCCGCTCGAACTGCTCCGGCCCTAATTCGCCGTCCATCGTAAATCCGCCTGGTGGACGGGCGCTGTTGTTCAGGAGCCAGAAGTTCCACTCGCGGCCCCTGTTCCCAATGTCTGCCGACCGCGCCGCCGCCTGCATCGGAGACAGCCCGTAAAGCTCGTTTAGCGGGTTGAAGAACGGGACTTGCAAGACCTCCTCCGGCGTGAACATCTGCTGGCCTTTATCAATGTTGTAAACATAGCCCGCTATCGGGTTCTTGGCATCGCCCTCTTTGACCTCGACGTAATCAGGCCGCAGCAGATACAACTCCTGATACTGTGGCTGTCTGGTATTCGGCGCAGCGCGATATGGGTATGCCGTGCCTGCCAGCAGCAGATATGAGATCAGCCGCTCGATGAATCGCGGCCCTGAGAGTTGCGGGTTTGGCCTACGGAGCAAATCTACGAGCGGGTGCTTCTGTACCGGCTCGATCTGCCCATCGCCCTTATGCTGCATCAGCAGGATCGGGATACCTGCGCAGGCCATGCTAATTTCGCGCACGCAGGCATAAACATCCGGGTTCTGAGAATAGCCTTCCCTAGCGTAGGCAGCATAGTTAGCACTCATGCCGCCGGTCTGCGCGGATATGAGCATTGTCCGAAGTTCCTCAGTCAAGTCATAGCCTAATGATTTTAACGCCCATCGGCGTAGCCCTTTTGTCAGCCAGTTCATGCGCCCTCACAAAGACCTGATATTCGGCTGTGGTTTTGCAGGCTCAAGCATCAACTCGGTGATCGCCCACACCAGAGCGTCCATGCGATTGGGTGATGGGTCCCCGGGAATCCAAAGACATTGCTCATCTTCCAACGCAAGGAACGCGCCGACATGATGCCCTCGGCTTTGCTCATATATCGCAGCCACAGGCTCGGCCCGCGTCGCCTTGCCGCGTGATGCGTGTACTAATTTAACTCTCACAGTCGGGTCGGCGGTGTGAATGGTTAGCTCAACCATCTCGCCGCCGTTGTTCTGCTCGGCTATGATGCTATCAGCACCAAACCGCTCATATGCCCCGACAGCCCGCGTTGCCCATGCCAACGGTGAACCCTGCAAGCTCTCATCGGCTAGGACATACGCTTGATCGCCCGCTCTGCCTGCAACTATAATCCCGGCCTCGTCACCCGTACTGGTAGCAGATGGGTCAATTGCTACGACTATCCTATCGAGGTCAGGTGCTTTGGTTACCCGCGCCGCCTCAATGATCTCACGTGTCCACAATGCGCCCGGCGCTTCGTCAACGTCCTCAGCCAGTATCTCCATCCGATAGGCCAGCGCCGTCATATCGAGGGCAAGCCCATCAAGTGCCTCAGCACTGATATGTGGGTTATCGCCGCTTCGGAAGTGGAACGTCGCCCAGCGTCCGGTCGTATCCGCCGCCGCTCGCTTGAACATCTTCGCGGCGTGCTGCGGATCGCGGGCCTTACTCACACTCCGGCTGTGCAGGCTTGGCGGCGTGTAAATAAATACCGCGTCACCGTCTTTGTCGAGCAGCATCGGAGCGCCGACTAGCTCCCAAGCGTCCTCGTCCATCAACTGCCACTCGTCGAGGATCAGCACATCGGCATAATCGCCTCTGAGCGTGTCAGCGTTCCAAGCCGTCTTTGCGCGTATTCGCTGCTCAGTACCGACCCGCTCGATCGAGTGCCGCGTCTCGTTCTTGGCGAAGATGCCGGCCTCGATGGGTTCAGCCAGCGCCCGCGTGACCTCCGCCCAAAACCGTTCTACCTGGTCAATCGTAGGCGCGGCGTATAAGATACGGCGGCCCTGGAGGAACTCCTCTACTGCAAGAACGGCAACGCCGAAAGTTTTCCCCGATCTTCTCCCCGCCCGGACTACCTTACGTTTGGCCTTAGAGTCCTTGAACTCCGCCTGATGCTTGTGCGGCTGGCGCAGGTGGATACTATATTCAACCGCGCTTGCTATCGCCATACAGCACCCGCAGAATCACTTCGCCCTTAGCGCCCGTGCCCTCTAGCACCTCAGCTAACGGGCCTTCGAGCCTGCCAAGAAGCTCCTTGATGACCGTCCCATTGCCCTTGATGAAATTGATGCAGAGCGATTCGGCCATGAGATCGGCATACCTGCGCCTTTCCTTATCTCGCGGGCAGGGTTCCCGCAGCAGACGCTTAACAGCGGACATGAGATTGACTGTGCCCTTGCCGCGCCCGTTCAGATTGCCGGAATGACCCTTGGCAAACTGTCCGTTCTTCTCCCTGTTTTCAACCTGATTACCAGGTTCGTCCATGTCGCTCAATCCGCCAATCGTGCTATATCCTCATCATTGATTATCTCAGGCAAAGGGAAGATTCTCTTGGGATCACCCCTTGTAGAATACCAGCACATTCTGGTGAGTCTTGCCTAACTTGCGATATGCCGTGAATTGCTTCCCTATGCGGATCGGCAATGAGCCGATTGGCACGAGCTTATCGTGAGCGCAATATACAGGTATCCCAGATGCTAGTGTCTCGGCCATAGTCATTAAAAAGAGCGGGCTGCCGAGCAAGGCCCAGCAGCCCAAGTGTCCTACGGGAGGTAGGAGCAAGGAGAAAAAGATGTCTCTATAAGTAATACCACGGCGGCAGGCGAAAAAGTAAACCTATTTGCCGAAAATATTTTTGCTTCAACTCAAAATTTATTGCATCATGCTCAAATCCCGATACTTCGCCGGGTTCTCCGATCGCTTACAGGGCCGCGCCTTGCAAATCCGATGGATCAGCTCCACATACACATCCCACAGGCCGTAGTATTTACACATATCATAGCATTTCAGCAGGCGGACTTCCGCCCGCAGAAGATGTCCTCGGACGGCCTGCTTCGTGATCCCCAAGTCGGTGCCTATCTCCTTGTAAGTTGCTCCTAGTATCCGACGCTCCCAGACCGCCTGCTGCTGCTGCGTGAGATTCGCCATGTGGCCTAGACCGATTAGTTCGCTGATTTGGAGCGTGGCATCGTCGAGCTCGCCGGCAAAGGGGAGTTCGTCGAGCGAGACAGTAGAATCCTCATGTTCGGTGATCTTGCGGCGGAGTGCGGCTTCGGTATAGAGGCCAGTCCTGCCTAAGAGATTGCGAGAACGTAGGAAGGCATTGGATTCAGCTTCTGTAGCCTCAATTTTCGTCACCTGCATGGCCGCGAGTGGTACGATCTCCCGTGCTTCGAGTTCGCCGCTGCTGACACATGAGTCCACCCACGAAACTAAAACCATCCGCTGGTTCTGCGTTGCCATTAGCCAGGTTCCCCTCCAGATCAACTAAATTGGCCTAGCCGTGCCCTTAGCTAACTATGCTGCGCTTGCGGGTTACTGTACTGCTTCGTATGGAATCTTCACGCCGAGTGCCCATCCAGCGCGGGAACTCCACTGTTAGCAGCCATCACCGCACCTCAAGATCAGTGGGGGCGGAGGATAGGCTTGCTTGACCGGAGTGCCCGTTTAGCCAAGCGGGTTTTACGGGCTTGCAACTTCCGCCTTCAGCCGCCGCCGCCCCCCGAAGAAAGGAGATTGGAGCAAAGAGTCGTACACTTTCATTCTTCCCTTGCACTCTACCACATCCGGCAACCTTTGTCAACCTTAATTTTTTAGTTAGCAAGCGAACGCCAGCCATTTATGTTCACAACGCCTATTTTCGCCGGGGGTATTGACATTGTTTCACACACAGCCTATAATGGGTATGTTGGTAGCGGAAGGAGGTGACACGAGCGATGGCAACGGACGAAAAAAAACAAAAACTCTCCCCTGGTACACTCAGGCTATTGAGTGAATACCATGAGTTGTGGCGACGAGTCTTTGATGCGATCTACAGTGATCTAGCCGATCCATCACAGACTGGTTATGATTTTGATGCTCTAGATATTGCTCGCGAGATCGTGCCTCGACCACACGTTTTCGGGGATGCCTGAGACCCTCCACGCCTGCCGGGTCCTCGGACTGCGGCAGACGCCGGGGGTTAGCCGGAGGAAGGAGCATCGAGATGCCATACGAAGATCACGACGGCCACAGTATGCAGTATGTCGAGGGCGACACCGTGAGGGCCACATGCTATGACTGCGATCACACCATGATGGTGCCGGCCGGCACCATTAAGATTCAGCCAACGGTCACATTCCCGTGCCCGAAATGTGGCGGCACAAACTGGCAAGTTGACATCGAACAATATGATGATGAGGAGGCATAGCCATGACAAGAACAACCAATGCGTCACAAGAGATTGTCGCAGTCTACTGCGACCCTGTGACAGAACACGACCTTGAGGGTCACGCATCGTTGGTGCGTCGGGTTAAACAGTACGCAGATGAGCCAGTAGACGAAACTCACCACCTGGAGTGCTGGATGGTGCTGTTCCCAGGCGACATCGAGTATCCCGTTCAGCGCTGGGTGAAACGTCCGAACAAGGAGGCACAGCAATGAGTCGAGGTTGGAAAAGAAAGTATAGTGCGGTACAATTGATTAGCCACTATACGCTGACGGGAGTAATACAGGCAGCCACAGAGAGACTTGTCGTGTCAAAAGCCCATTTTGCCGCGAGGGAATTTGTCGGAAAGCAACTTACTAAGGCCAATCGTGCAAATGAGGATTGGGCCTTCGCGCAAAGTGGAAGGGCAACGACGGCTAACGCTTGGTTGCTCTGCAATGCTATCTCTCGTGCAGAGTCTAGCATCCAAGCAATCCTGGACTGTCACCGACATCGTTTCGGCGATGCAATTGTCAGAAGATTGGAGGCACAGCCATGACCAAGCTACCAGCACCATCACAGAGACGACCCAGGCCGCCCGTGTGCGCCAAGTGGACGCCTGCGTTCCAACTGAAGGTGCGCCTGGCCGCCGAGACAGCGCGGATGACGCTTGGTGAATACATCTACCTCGCGGTTAAAGAGAGGCTGGAGGCTGAAGAAGAATACGCCGCTCTCTTGGCGCGGGAGGCAGATTTGTCTTGACCCGCCCATATGAAAGCCCTCCCCAGCTTCATGCGAGGAGGGCTGTTTTTTTGCCTGGGGCTGCGTATAGTCCTGTTGTCTCCGTGCACAGAGCAGGAACACGACCGAGGCCGAGTTTCAGGCAACCCCAGAAAGTCCAGCCAGTGCGCCTAGCCGGACCCAAGCCATTATACCACATCCTCGGCATTCCCCCACACCTCGGCGTGAGAGCGTGTTCTTCCCGCGGCTAAGTCCTCCTCAGCCTTTGCTAGACCCCGCCGAGATTCTGGCGAAACCTCGATTGCTAATGTTTCCATTAAACCTGGCGTCAAATCCTCCACGCCACACGCCTCTCGCCAACAAGCATCACAGACTGCACCTTTCCCGGCTACTCCACCTTCTCGTGCCAATTTCTCATTCCTGCAAGGTGGCCTGCTGAACATGAACACGTCATACGGACATGAAATACGAGTCCGCAACTTCCGCAGGATTATCTCGAACCTTTCCTTTGGTAATGTTACTATTCTACACATCAGCTATCTTCAATCCTAGCATCCCCCGCCGCTTCTGTCAATGCCGCCTTCTCGCACGCCTCAAGCCAGCAAGCGTCACATTCTTCGCGCTTGCCGATTTGGCCTAGCTTCAAGTCCTTAACGGCTCCGCAGCCACGGCCATTACACCAGAGAGGCGCATCAGAGAATACCTCACCGGGACAACGATGACGGTCTCGCAGTGCCGTTAGAGCGGCCGTCACTATCTCCCTCGGCACCCCATCGCCTTGCTCCAGCAGCCGCGCCCGGCGTTCGACATCATCCCTGCACCGCTCATCTGGGACCCGCGAGGTGGAAAACAAATGGCACTTGTTAAATGTCCTCTCAAAACTCAAGCAATCTTCGCACTTCATGCCTCACGCTCCTTTCTTGGCGGCCACTCCGTGACAGTGAGGCCGTTAACCACCTTCATTAGCCGCTTCTTCAGCCGGTATACCGGCGTCCGAATTGCCTTCACATCCTCGATGTGGAGGATCCAATTACGCGAAAAGTCCTTCATGCCGTGTGGTGCTTCGTACTCGAAATCTGCGGCGTAGGTGCAGACCTTCACGCCAGCAATCACGATGTCGTACTTGGGATGCACCACCAAGTCTCTAATCTCACCTGCCCTCTCCATGAGCCATAGCTCGTTATACCGCGCCGCCTCCAGCTTTGAGTCGAAGGTGATCCCGTCCACCACGGTTTTGATGTTGCGGTACTTCGGTCGCTTCAACTTGCGCTCCTCAGCCAAGAACTGCTTGCGTGTCATAGCGTTTTTCACTTCGCCGCCTCCTTCTTCTTTCCTAGCTCCAGAAGGCCCTGGTAGAGTATAGGCATATACTTCCGCGCCTTCCGACCCACCGCTCTGTCCTCATCATGTTCTCGCAGTTCGCGCTCAAACTTGGCCCAAAACTCCGCGTCCTCCTCGCTGAGCGGTGTAGCCATGTGCTCTTTGAGCCATGCCAACGTCTTACGACTTCGCTTGCTCAGTCGCATCCCCAACCTCCTCCCTGTCCACCGCCACGCACCCCTCCGGCACGGCGCGTTCGCACGACGAGCAAATGGTATGCCGTGCCATTGCCAGGACTTCACGCTTCATCTCACGTGCGCCGGGG
>Ga0315274_10016378_pt1 | contig 10476 bp, 9 predicted proteins | sample YL17G02_20_MG_FD_203700 | JGI IMG/M metagenome (GOLD analysis project Ga0315274, IMG submission 203700) | Sediment microbial communities from Yellowstone Lake, YNP, Wyoming, USA - YL17G02_20 | ecosystem: Environmental > Aquatic > Freshwater > Lake > Sediment | place: USA: Wyoming | collected... | reverse complement strand
GTGCGGGAAGTGATTACCAAGTCAACCGGCAAGGATCCAGTCAAGGAGATTGAGTCGGAGTGGGGCGTGAACTTCAAGAAGGACATTGCTCCTGCGCTGCCAAGAGAGTTCACGGTGGCTGTCTCTGCGCCTGGAACGGGGGAGAAAACGCCCAGCGTGGTCCTAGCGGGCCGCCCGGGTAACTGGAATAAGGCGAGGAACCTGGCTGCCAAGCTCCGAAAAAATGCTGAGAAGAAGGGAATTAAGTTCGCGGAGGAAAAATACGGGGGCACGGTCATCGTTCATGAGTCCGGGAAGGAGTCCGGGGCGGCGTATGCTTTCGAGAAGAAGAGTTTCCTGGTGGGGTCGTCGGTGTCGAGTCTGAAGATGGCCCTGGATGCCAGCCGGTCGCCGGAGAAGAACTTGCAGAGCAGCGCAGACTTCCAGGGGTTATTCAAGAGGCTCAAAGGTGAGAAGGATATCTGGGTGTACATGGATGCTGCGTCCTGGATGCAGGCAACGATGGCAATGGGCGGCATGGCCGCCGGGATACCTGGGGCGCCCGGTGCCTTGCGGGTCGAGCCTCCGCAGGTTTCGGCTGAGCAATTGAAACTGCTGCAGGGGAACGCGGCGGTCGTCGGGGTTGATTTCACGCCCAAGGGAATGGAGATGGAAAGCATAAGCGTGATAGGCGAGGGAATGAAGAAGCAGTTGGTCGCGCTGGCTGGGCTTCCTGGGGTGAACCGGGACTTCCTCGGGCGGCTGGCAGGCGGGCCAATGGCGATGCTGGCAATTAGTTCGCCGGCGAAGATGTGGGAGGCGATGAAGGACATCTTTATGTCCACGCCAGAAATGGCGCAGGCCATGAAGGCGCTGAAGGCGGGAGTTTCGCAGGTGGGCCTGGACTTCGACCGGGACATCATAGGCTGGATGAAGGGAACGACGGCGGTGGGAGTATATTACAATGTGAAACCAGTGCCGGACTTCATGATCGCCTGGGACGTCGCGAATCGGGAAGAAGTGAAGGCTGCCCTGGGCCGGCTCACCCAGGCGCTAACTAAGGCTACCAAGGGGGAAATCCAGTTTGGTCCGGAAGAAAAGCAGGGCACTACGATCCTGAGAATGCAGTCGGCGGCTCTTGCGCAGGTGCCCTTCCTGAAGCCGGTGTTCGCGCTGACCGACAAGACGCTCTTCTTCCACTCGTTGGAGAGCGGGATGACAGCGGCGGAAGGGGAGAAGAAGGGGAGCGCGGCAGACTTGTTCGCGCAACTGCCGAAGGAAGCGCAATCGGTTGCGATGTTCGACGTTCCCGTATTCGCAGGCTTGCTGACGGATGTAGCGCCTTTCCTCACCATGAAGTTGAGCGCCGAGAAGCGGGCTGAAGCCCAAACCGTCATCAGTGTGGCAACCGACCTGCTCGGTTCGTTTGGGAAGGTGACCGGCTTCTCCCAGGCGCTTTCGGACGGCAGTTCTCAGGAGCGATGGTCGGTGCCGATGGGTTACCAGTCCATGGTCAAGAGTCTGAAGGAGTGGAAGGAGAAGGCCGGGGCGTCACCCAGCGGGGCAGGGAAAGGGAAGGTTCCGGGGTAGTCAGCAAGGCGCTCCAACGCTACCACCGTCGCGGGGAACTCCGGGGACAGTTTCCTGTGTCCCCCCAGGGACATAGGTAACTGTCCCCCTCTCCAGTTCGTCGCGGCGGGAGGCAAGATTTTCCGAGGAATCCCCCAGATTTCGCTTGACTTTGGGGTATCCATGTGCTATTATCATTGGTCGGCACGCGGAGGAATCCTCCGCTGGGTGCTCCCACGGCCCGGAAGGGGGGATCGTAGGTTAGGGCGGAAAAGGCCGCCAGCGGGGGCTACCTGATGACAAGGGGCAGATAGTCAGCGAGTGTGTGAAGGAGGAGCAGTATGAAGCACACGGACATCTGTTCACGCGCGGGTAAGCACATTATAACTCTCGCGGCAGTAGCCGCATTCTCCTCGATCTTCCTGTTCGCTGTTCCATCCCCGAGCTTTGCCGCCCTCAGAGGCCCGGATTATGAGGCGGCGCACGCCATGATGCAGCAGGCCAAGGATGAAGCCAACGGCTTGGTTGCGGCTGGCAACTTCGAAGGGGCGGCGGCCAAATTCCAGGAAGTGCGCGCCGCCTATCCGAACGAGACGGAAGTGTGCGCTGGGTCGCTCCACTACGAGGGAATGATGTGGAGCCGGCAGGCCCATGATCCCCAACGGGCGCTCGAGCCATTCTGCAAGTTGTTGGACGACTATCCGCAGATCCTGTCCGCCGAGACAAGAGTAGAGATGGCCAACAATTGTTACTTTGCCCTTGGGGAATACGACAAGGGCCTCTCGGTGCTCGTTGAGATGGTCATCCACGCCCCCGCCTATGAAGGTTGTGGGGTCAATCGCGGCGGCTCCTTCCAACAATGGGCTGATCAGCTAGTCCTCGGATACCTCCTTCTCGTTTCTCGTGACCCGGAGGTCCGAGACCGCCCCGACTGGCTGGCCCACATCGCCCGTAGCGCCTTCCAGGAGACTGGCTCCGCCTATGTGCTCCGTCTGGTCATTCGCCAAATGGCGGAGAACGCTCAGGGGCTGGGGGCGGCGCGCACACCAGAGGAGGAGGAGTGCTATAACTACTTCAACCCTAGATACGAGAAATGGCTGAGTTGGGCGCCCGGGGAAGGATTGGGGAAGCATCAAACAGAGCAACTCGCCTGGGACCTTGGAGACCTCAACCTCCTCTACGGCAACAGCAAGCGTGCCGCCGAGGTCTATCAGAACCTCTACGACCAAGTCCAGAGCGACCCGGGCTACCCAAGGTTCTCTGACTTGGTTCTCCGGATCGCCCGTGCCTCCTATGACGGGTTTGGCCTCGAGGATGCCGTCAGTCGCCTCCGGGCGATAGTCCAAGCCCACCCGGACACCGAGGCCGCCAAATGGGCCATTGTCTATCTTTGCGAGACGATGGCCCGCGCCGGGGACTATGCCAGGGCCCAGCAGTTGTTCGAGACCGAGCCATTCTCCCGCTATGCCGGAAGCGAGGCGGCCCTCCAAGCTTTCGAACTTCTTGTCCGGGTCAGTCAAGAACTGGCGAACTTCCCAGACTACCCGCGGGCCAGGCAAGTAATCGAGATTGGGCTTCACATGGGGCTTCCCACCGAGCAGCGGGCGGGGGCCGATGGTTGGGTCGCCCAGACCTACGTCTTTGAAGGCAACTACGACGCGGCCGTCGCGCTGCTTCAGGACATGGTGGCTAGATACGCCGAGACTCCCGAGGCAGCTGGCGCGCAATACATGATCGGTAACTGCAGGCGCTGGCAGGGAAGGTATGGGGAGGCCAAGGAGGCTTACCAGAAAGTGATCCAGATGTCACCGGGTACTTCTTGGGTCGGGGCAGCCCAGCGGGGAATCGCCGAACTCCCGTCCCAAGCCGGTGCGTCTGCGGGCGGAGGTAAGTAAGATGCGGGTGACCTGCCCAGCCACCAAGTTCCTCCTAACGGCCGCGTTGCTCGTTGCGTTCCTCCTCACCGCCAGGTCAACGGCAGTTGCGTGCCCTTGGGTAGTGGCGACGTCCGGCACTGCCTCGTGCGGACCTTGGCATGACGAGCCGCTAACAGTAGCGGTCGGGCAAACCGTTTACTTCATGGGTGAGGAGCATAACTTCGCGCAAGGCGACCCGGATTTGAGGTGGTGGTTCTACGACGATGGCAGCGGCTGGCATGAGGCGCCCAACAAGACGGGGAACTGCACGTATAGTACCACGGGCGAGAAGACGGCCTGGTACAAGGTGCGATGCGAGCCGTCAGGATTGGAATACAACGATAGCTGCACCGTGTGGGTGGTGAAGGTGGACTTGGCCATCGAAGACGTGGACGAGGCAGATGAGGAGACCGTAGGTGCAGTTGTCGTCCGCAACTACGACAACAACAGCGCCCCGAGGAAGAAGATCACGCTTCTGAAGGCTGACCCAAGCAGCTGGACTGGGAATGTAATTTTATCCCGTTCCAACAGCAAGGTGAAGGTCTACGACGCGGCGAGCGGAGGCAATGAGATAACCTTCCAAAACAACGACAACAAGTTCGCCAACAGCATCCTGCCGAAGGATCTCTGGGTGGAGGGATACACCGCCAGCGACTCCATGCGGGACATTTCCCTGGAGCTCTACGTAGACGGCAATCCCTCGATTAACGACACCGTGAAATTCACCGTGCTATGGGTCACTGTGACCACCGACCATGGGGGGACGCTTGAGACGGACAATGCAGCACGAGACTATTACAGTAACACCGTGGTCCCCCCCCCAGACTATACCTTGGGCTATCACGTATTCTGCGAGGGGGCAGGGTATGATCCGGAGGGGGGGTGGATGGCACGGGGAAGCGAGTTCGTGGGGGATGTGGAGCCGGACGACTTCGTTCCCTCCCAGTTCGGGGGCTCGATGAACCTCGCCAGGGAGGACATGGGCGGTTACCACCACTGGGGCCCCAACGGCAACGAGTACTGGGATCCAACGGGGGGCGGCTCAGACACGAGCGAGTGGGAGCAGAGGGATGACGACCCCCAAAGCGGCGGGTCATCGGGGAAGATATACGACTGGGACGCCCCGGGGCTTGGGGCCGTTTTCGAGGCTGAGTTGACCAGGATCGAGCGGCTCCGGATTAACTACGAGGAGTGGGCCGTTTACGGCGGTATCCGGTGCTCTGAGGAGAAGGAGTGGTACACGCGTCAGTCTTACATGAGGACCGGGTCGTTAGATACCGGGACGGCGACCGGCGCGGGGACGAGCACTCTGACTGATGACACGAAGGAGTGGGACGAGGACACCTGGGCCCCCGGGATCATCACCATCACCAGCGGAGACGCTGCGGGGCAGTATAGAAGGGTAACGGGCAACACTGAGGACACTATCACGGTGGCTGAGAGTTGGGGCACGCAGCCCCCGTCGGGCTCAGGGTACATCGTTATCAACACCTCGACCTGGGAGCCCTGGGACGATGTGGAAGACGACAACGAGAACGGAGACGGCACGACCAACACGAGCTGGGATCTTGAGTAGGCGGATGAAATGAGCAAAGGAGGACGCAAAATGTCTGCGCTGAGAGTCTCACTGTTAACGTTGGGTCTGGTGTGTTTGACCCTTCCGGTGCGCATCCACGCTGAACAGAGAGGAATGGAGGGCCCCCTAGCCGCGCTTCTCTCCCAGGACCGAAACCTCGTGCAGACCGCAAAGAGCGAACTGCTCGCGGCCAGGGCGGAGGAGGTTTCCGCCCTAATAGCCATAGTCGCAAACGACGAGAACCTGGTCACGAGGTCCGAGTCCGTCGGGGCGGCAATGTTTGTTCTCGGCAAGATGCGCGCGATCGAGGCGGCGGAGACGCTCGCGGCCAACGTAGCGTTTCCCGATGTCCTGCCCGGACGAGCAGAGTACCTGAAAGCTCGTGTCCGGCGCCCGGCGTACCCGCTGGGCCACCTGCCGCTTTCCAGGCGGCCGGCGGCGGAAGCACTCGTGAACATCGGGGAGCCGTCCCTCCCAGCGGTCATTGAGAAACTGGCGACGACCGGGAACGTGACCGAGCAGGTCGCGTGCCTGCAGGTGCTGCACGAACTGAGGGGAGACGACTCCGCCCGCGCCCTGGAGCATGCTCTTGCCTGTCAGGAGGACCCGAAGAAGCGCGAGCGGCTCAGGAACAGCCTCGAGTTCCTTTTCAGGATCAAATGGGAAGGTGGTGTGAGTAGGCTAGGGGGGAAATAGGCCGGGCCCGAGGCAGTCAAGGAAAGTTCCGTCGGCGGCCCTGGGTCTCTCCCAGGGCCGCGCTCTTTGTGATGGAACCTCCGGGGAACAGTTACCTGTGTCCATACGGACACCAGGCGAGCGCAACATGCAGAGTCTGTGCTCCAGCCTGGGCGGGAGTTACGTGAACGTTTGGCCCGGCAGATGCGATACTAGAACAAGGGAGGGCTTCAGGTGTCTTCGGGGGTTTCCGCCGGAGCAGCGGACGGCTCGCGGTTGAAGTAGTTCATCGCTTCCCCGATACCGTCGAGGACGAGCATGGCGAGGCAATCGGCGGCTCGTTTCACGGCTTGCTCGTCTCCTGCAAACGGCCCCAGAACGTAACCGACGGCGTCCTCTCCGCTCGGCAGCACTCCCACCCCGATGCGCAAGCGGGGGAATTCGACCGTGTTAAGATAGGCGGAGACCGACATCAGCCCTTTGTGTCCGCCGTCGCCGCCGGAACGACGCAACCGCAGACTGCCCAGCGGGAGGTTTATATCGTCGCAGACCACCAACAAATGGGAAGGCGAGATACCTGTCCGCCTCACCATCTCGTCTGCCGCGATCCCACTCTCGTTCATGTAGGTCAGGCTCTTGGCCAGGATCAACTGCGAGCCTTGCAGGTTGGAGCCCGCCATTTGGAGATTGCCCCTGCCCCTCAATCTTGAGTTCGTTCGGCGGGCCATCTCCTCGATGACGCGGTGGCCGACGTTGTGCCTGGTGAGAGCGTATTCGGGGAGGGGGTTGCCCAGTCCCAACGCTGCCCAGAGGGGGGATTCTGCTTTTGCGCCCGTGGCGGATCAGCCTCCGGCGGCCTTGCGGCTTCGGCGGAGCAAGGCTAAGGTGACGAAGATGAATCCGCTGGATAGCAGGGCGGCCACAAGCCAACCTGGCTTCCAGCCTACCTGGAGACCGAGAACGAATACCAGCAGCAGCGTCCCGAGGGCGGCCCCGGATACCAGCAGGTAAGGCTCGCGGCCGAACCTCTCCGCCGCGTAGAGGTATTCGTCAATCGTTTCTCCGCAGGTTGGACAGACCACGGGGCGCCCGCCAATCGGGGCGTTACAGGCCGGACAAGCCCTCACATTGGCCCCTATTGCCTCGATTATGTGCTTCATCTGCTTGACTTTTTGCTGATACTCTCTCTCAGTGGGCATCAGTTCCTCCGCCTGCCGGTAAGAGTGCAGCGCCTGCTGGTGGCGGCGCAGCCTCTGGTAAACTTCTCCCAATTCAACCAGGGCCACCGGATCGGTCGGGTTCGCCCTTGCCCGCCTCTCCAACTTGCCCGCTTCCCTCCTCAGGGCGATCATGAAAAGCCTTTCTTCCCCGCCGGAGGCCAGATAAATCGCCACCGCAGCGGAACCGAAGAAAAACAGCAACAGGGCCCAACGCCAGTTAGTCTCCCAAAAGAGCAGCGTCGCCTTCCCTGCGGCAAGAAAGAGCATGAGCGCCAGGATCAGTTCCAGCAGCGAGAGCACGTCCTCTTGCCACAGTCGCACCAGGAGAGCGATGCCCCCGAGCACCGCAACGAAGAACACCGCTGCATATAAGAACATGGCTTCAGTTCCTTGCGGCAGGGTTGAATCGGCGGCTGGCCTTTAGTCTCCGGATGGGAAGGGATTTACCCAACCGAGGTCACGAATGACACCGCTACCGGAGCAGGATCAGGCTGGCGGGCCGGATTCTGCCGGGGCTGGCGGGCCGGATTCTGCCGGGGCTGCCGGGGTGAATTCCGGAGGAGGTGGCGGGCTGCCCAGTTCCAGAAGGTGCAGGTTGAAAGAAGCATTGATGGTGGCCTCGACGGCGGAGACGCCCAATTGGGCCATTGGGTCTTCCTCTCCCGTTTGTTCCCCTGCCGGGCTGCTCAGCGAAAGGCTCATCTCCCCGGTCTGCTCTATGGTCTTCATCTGTTCCACCGTTGCGAATTCCCTTATCTTTCCCGTGGCCCAGCCTTCCAGAGCGATGCCAAGACCGGTGAAGTCAAGCGAGAAAGGGAAGGAGAAGTCCGTGTCGAGGACCACACAGTCAACGCCTTCTTTTTCCTGAAAGCCGCTGAGAGTTGAGGTGACGGTCATTTTGGCGGTCTTTCCGGCGGGGAAAGGCACGTCCACTTCCCTGACCCACTGCTTTCCCTCGCTGACCGGCTCTTCGGGCAGCAGGGTGGAAGTTGCCGCCTTTGCCAATTGATAAGGGTCCAACTGTATTCCCAAGAAGGCGAAGGTGCCTTTGGCTGGGGAGGTGGCTCCCTCTGGAATCTCCACCCGTCCGTCGGGATAGAGCAGGAGGCTCATCGGGGTCTCCTCGGCAGCAAATAGGTCAACTCCAAGGGGCTCACCAGCCAATGAGACGCTCGCCGTGGGCGGCGACGATACCATTTCAAGTTCCATGGCCCCGTCATCCTTGACTCCGGTGCAGTTCTGAGTGACCGCCGAATCGAATGAGAACTCCAGGGGAGAAGGCACCCCAAGCACGGAAACCGTTCCTGTTCCGGTCAGGCCCATTCCGTAAGTGCGGCTTTCCCCTGGCAGATAGTTATACCTCAACACGACATCTCTTGCCTCTGCTGAAAGGGCTGCTCCCAACAGGGCGACAACCAACCACAACACAAGAGCCATCTTCTTCATTGTCCTACCTCCCGGTTGCTTGGAAGATTCCACTGGCTATTATACCATAACTTGGCGTCGGCGACTCGTTCGGGAATCCGGCTCGCAAGGAAGCCGGGCCGGCCCTCGATTTTCCTCGTTTTCGTGCTCCGAGCGACGTGGGGACCGTGAGAGAGCGGGACTTGTTTGCCCAGGGCAGCCTCGGCCAAGTAGAATGAAATCCGCGGGACAACTCGGAAAGGAGAGGAAAATGGTAGGGAAGACCAGCCGAATGCAGAGGCTTTTCAACCAGGAAAGCGGCAAGAGCCTGACGATAGCGGTTGACTATGGAGCCACGTCTGGGCCGGTAAAAGGGATAGAGAGGATAGGAGAGGTTTTCTCGCTTCTGGATCCCTGGGCGGACGCCTGGTTGATGTCGAAGGGGATACTTCGACACTGTTACCAGCCGGACGGGGTGACAGGCATTGTGCTGCGGGCGACGGGTGCAGCAACTGCGGCCCAGAGTTTTCCGGGAGGAGAGGGGGTGGTGGTATCCGTGGAGGAGGCGCTTGTGCTGGGGGCGGATGCGCTGGCAGCGAGCATCTTTGTGGGGACTGCTTACGAGCGCGACAGCCTGTTGGGGTTGGCTTCCCTGGCGCAGGCGTGCGGGCGGTGGCAGGTGCCGCTGGTGGCGGTCCTGGGGGCGGGCATCGTTCAAGATAGAACGTTGGACGCGGACTTTTGGGCGCTGGGGGCGAGGGTGGCGGCGGAGCATGGGGCGGATCTGGTTCACGCCTACTGGGTGGAGCGAGGATTCGAGAAAGTTGTGGAGGGGTGCCCGGTGCCCGTATTGATGGCCGGCGGGCCGGAGCGGAATGGGCCGGAGGAGTTGATGGAAATGATACACGGCGCCCTGGCGGCAGGGGCGCAAGGGGTTGTGATGGGGTCGGACTTATGGCAGGCGAGGAACCCGGAGGGGTTGGCCGAAGCGGTGGCGATGATGGTGCATCGGGGGGCGAGCGCGCTAGAGGCGATAGACGCCTACCGAAAGGCGGAGAGAAGCCATGAGGCCGGAGGACTGTGAATTGCTCGCCGGAATGAACGGAGGAGAAGGATGATAGAGAAGATTGAGCACGTGGCGATCGTGGTGTCGGATATGGATCGCGCGGACAAGTTCTACGGGAAGATATTGGGGCTGAAACTGGCGGCCCAGCGGCAGTTTGGTCCTACGAAGATCAGCTTCTACCGCGTGGGGGAGAGCCTGCTGGAATTGATTCAGCCGGCGGAGCCGCCGAAACTGCCGATCTCGGAAGGGCTCGGCACCAGGCACATCTGCTTCAGAGTGGTGGATGTTCGGGATGCTTATGCGAGACTGCGGGCGGAGGGGGTGGACCTTCCCGAGCCGAAGGAGTTCCCGGACGGGGCTAAGAGCGTCTTCTTGAAAGACTATGACGGGACCCTGATAGAGTTGTGGGAGGGTCCTTCGCCGAGAGATTGAGGAGGCCGGGAGGCTTGCCGAAATAGGCGATTTCGGGTAGAGTAGGTGGCGGAGGATGAGCGTCCAATGCGCGAGAGGGATGGGTCTTTGAAGGCAAGTCTAGAGAGGATAGGACAAGCGTTCAGGTGGCCCTGGCGAGCCACGCTCCGTGTCAATCAGTCGTCCCTCCACCCACACGGCTGGTTCGGAGTTTTCCATTTCGGCTGCCATCGAGAAGACCTTGTTGCAACTGCTAACAGACTGGGAAATCTGGAGCGGCTGATCGTTGACCGCCGGGGCATTGGGGGGCTGGAGAATGAACCTGGCTTGGTGGGGAGCGTCAAATAGTTACGTCGCGAGACGAAAGGCCGCGAAGCGGCCGAAAGTCGAAGGAGGTTTAAGATGTCAAGAAGGAGCAAGGTGACGTTGGCGGTTGTGGTCGGGGTTGTTGCGCTCTTTGGAGCGGGGTGGGTGGCTTTTTCGCAGCCACCAGGGGCGCCGACGGGGGGATGGGGGATGAACCGCGGCCAGAGGGGGCCTGAATTCGTCATGGGGAAGGTGCTGGTGAAGGATGAGAAGCGCCAGGCGATCTTGGTGGATCGCATTTGGAACAGGCCGGCTGGGGAGGAAGTAGATAGTGTAGGAACGGCAGTCTGGGTG
>Ga0315274_10016377_pt1 | contig 10476 bp, 13 predicted proteins | sample YL17G02_20_MG_FD_203700 | JGI IMG/M metagenome (GOLD analysis project Ga0315274, IMG submission 203700) | Sediment microbial communities from Yellowstone Lake, YNP, Wyoming, USA - YL17G02_20 | ecosystem: Environmental > Aquatic > Freshwater > Lake > Sediment | place: USA: Wyoming | collected... | reverse complement strand
CAAATCAGGGGGTATTGAAGGTGTTACGGTTGGATGGCTGTTCCATAATATCGCAGGTAAACTGATTAGTGCAAAGATAGACGTGAAATTCTTCGACAAAAATAATATATTCTTGTATAACGACAGCAGAGAGATCTACTACATGCCAGCAGGTTACACAGAAAAATCTTACTCACCTGGTGCTAACAGAGTAACCTATGAGGGAGCAGGTGTAACGTTCGTTGACCACGTGGTCATTTCCGTCACAGAAATATAACCAACAGTCAGAAATTTTCTGAGACGAACTGAGAGTAAGAATGTATCGTTATTTTTTTATTCTTCTACCCATAACAAGAATCATGATTGCAACGAGGATAAAAGCGATTTCAAAACCTGGTGTTGAGGTTGTTTTCTTATCACCGTTTATGGACAGCGTATAGACATAATAGCCAAAGTTATCCTCTGTTTTTATAACATTAGGAGACAAGGGACCAAAACTGATATTGATAGGGATATCTCCAGAGAGCGGTGTCGGCCAGTTCTCAAACACAAAGGTTTTTGTTTCATTTGGCATTAAAGAATAACTCTCAGGTTGCATTGTGAGGTTACCACCTATCCCAGATTGAGGCTCTTTGAATTTTACGGAAATGTTCACAGATTGAGTATCACCGGAGTTATATAAGATAGCAATAATTTTGTATTCACGTATTGTCGTTCCCCCCACAGGAGGACGTGTTTCTATTAATTGGACATTGACATTCCTGATAGTAACAGTTGCATATTGAGCAGTGCATACTGGACCTAGAACCATTATAAAACTAAGACTGACACAGAGCATTATCAGAAACAACGTTCTTTTTGACTTCATATAGCCCTCACCGTATCCTCCAATCGAATATAATATATTTAAACTTCATCCTAGACTGATATCGTCTTTTTCATGTATATTGAGATTTGTTGAAATAGTTCTTTATACTTCGAGGTTATTCCTTTAGCGAGTAGTACAAAACGATGGATGGGAAAAACCTTATGTTAGAAGAGAGAGGGATACGAAAAGGTATTGAGGTTTTAGTAAGAGATCCGGATGCTCCGAATCGTCCTGCAAGAAAAGCAATCGTCATCAGAACATATCCGCGTCCGAGCAGATGGTTCGTGGTAAAATTTGAAAGTGGTGATATGGAACAAGTAGAAGAAACTCAGGTCACTACGATGTATGAAGAATACAAGAAAGGAATGTATTAAGTTTCTTAGAATCGTTTCTTGTTTTCACGCAGACCTTCAACAATTTCTTTACCAAAATCAGTGAGCCGGTATAACTTGATATCTCGATGTTTTCCCCCTTCAATTTGTTCAACAAGATTCAGACTTATAAGGGATTCATCGTCGCGATATCTGGTATTCATTCCACGGATCGCGCCAATCACATTTGTTGGAGTGGTTTTTACGCTGTACGCAATCTCAGAAGTATAACTCCCGCTGGGACTAATCTCAAAAAGGTAATCCGCTATTTTTTTCCGTACGCTACTTCTCCGAAGCGATCTGATAATAAGAGGTTTTAACATCTCTGGAGAAATAACTGTTTTTGTTCCATCTTGCATCCCATCCACGAAACCTAAATAGTGAATCGCATGGTGATTAATAAGCTAATCGATTTAAATGATTGAAAAAAAAATAAACGATGAATTGGACAAGTCGCTTTTGTTAATATCAAAAAATTCATGAATGAAGGTGTGGCGTTGAGGTTGATGAAAAAAAATGTGAATGGGCCAGGCCGGATTCGAACCGGCGGCCTTCGCCGTGTGAGAGCGATGTCATAACCAACTAGACCACTGGCCCAACAATAGTTAAAAGGACATCAATCACTGTTTTAAATGTTTTTCAGGTTAATCTTATATGAAAACTATGTATCTTATAAAACCTTCAAAATTGGGGATTCTTTTGCTTTTAACCGAAAATGATATATAGTTATAACGTTATAACATTTAATATGGCAGAAGTATTTGAAGCACGATTACGAAAAATAGGAAACTCGCTTGGTATCCTTGTTCCCTCACGCATCCTTGAAGGACTCGGTTTTCACAAAGGAGACGTGATCCATGTTGTTATCCCAGCTTCTGAAACTGCAAAAAGAAACGATTTATTACTCGAATTAACAGGGATAGATAAAAAGATATCTCGTTTTAGAAGAGAAAAAGAGGACCGATACTGATGTTTTTAGACACTTCAATCATCATTGAAATCTTTAGCAATGACCAAAAAACAAAAACATTCCAAGAAATCTACAAGCACATCAAAGATGAACCTCTCTTCATCTCCCTTATCCAAATTGGAGAAATCTCCGACTGGTGTTTGAAAAACAATCTCGACCCAGAAAAACGAATCACGAAACTCAAAAAAATACTGAATGTCATACCACTAAATGAGAAAATATGCTGTGAAGCCGCCCATATAAAATACACGATACGCAAAAAAGGTGTGGCGAAATTCGGACTTCTTGATGGTATTATCCTTGCAAGCGCACGATCGATAAATCAACGATTATTGACGACAGATAGTGATTTTAGAACAATAGAAGATGCAGTCGTTATGCGATAAAAAGAGGAAGAAAGAATACGTCGAAAATATATCTGAGGTCTTCGTTGCTTTTATGGGCGCTTTTTCTAGCGGTATAACCACTAGACCACTGGCCCTTTATTACTAATAAGGTACAAGTGTGAATTTGGGAACCAGATAAATGCTTTTCGTTCATACAGACACTCATGATTGATTCTTCGTAAGGAAAAACTTATCAAGTGTTAATAAGATAGCATCTCCGAGAAAACAAGAATCGAGGGATTCTCTGTGACAAAATGGAAGTTATTTAACAGGTCAAAAGGAAAAGAAGAAGCGTCACCAGAAGTTAAGATGGCTACTGAACTTATCAAAGAATCTGAGGAAAAACCGAAGATCCCTGAAACAAGAGAAGAACCGGAAGAAGTACCAATCAAAGAATACAACGAAACGTTATACTCAAAGGGTTCTGTACACAAACAACCTGCGACAAGCTTTCCAGAAAAAAAACAACTCTTGAAACGAACGAGCTGGGAAAGTGCTAGGACGATTGAATATAATGTTGACGACATGGGACGCAAACAAACAGAGCTACCAGGAACTAGAACACAAACGAGTAGCGATACCGACAAGAAAGTTGATTTCATTCTTTTAAAGAAGAAAGTGAAGCGATAGAAAAACTCTGGTGATATCGGAGTGTTTTTAAGACTCCTTTTCTTTTACCGATTACAAGGATGGTCGGGTAATAGTGATAGCAGTTCTGAGAATTGGACATCGGATTGATCGTGATAAACGGATTACTACACATGTCGCGTTGGTTGCAAGAGCATTTGGCGCAGATTCGATATTTATTACCACAAAAGATGAAAAAATTAAGAAAAACATCCAATCAGTCTGCAAGCGGTTTGGTGGTGATTTTCAGGTAGAAACCGGTGTTGATCATAAAAGACTCATCAAATCATGGAAGGGTACAATTGTTCATCTGACGATGTATGGGGCAGAGCTGGAAAAAGCAGTTCATCAGATTGATACGAAAAGAGATCTGCTGATTATCGTTGGAGCGGAAAAGGTTCCCCCATATTTTTACGAGGTTGCTGACATAAACGTCTCTGTAGGGAATCAACCGCATTCCGAGGTCGCCGCGTTAGCATTGTTTCTTGACCGCTATACAAAAGCGGCTTGGCAAAGAAAAGATTTCCACGGAAACATTCAAATTATTCCCTGTGTTAAGGGTAAAAAGGTTCTTTCAAAGGAAACGACATGAGCACGATTCCAAATCCGGGACAGTGCCTTCGATTATTGAGAGAGGCGGGGTGTTCTGATGACGTTATTAATCATTGTGAGGCAGTGCGAAAGGTCGCAGTAAGGATAGCAAAAAAAGCCCATGCGAATATTTTGCTAGTTGAAGCAGGTGCATTGCTCCATGATATCGGACGGTCGAAGACGCAGGGGATCATGCATGGGGTTGAAGGAGCAAAGATTGCGACAGAATTAGGTTTACCAGTAAGTATCGTGAACATTATCGAGCGGCATTTAGGTGCCGGGATACCACTAGAAGAAGCAGGACCGTTAGGATTACCTCCGAAAGATTATATGCCGATAACATTAGAAGAAAAGATAGTCGCCCACGCTGATAACCTGATTGATAACGACCGAGAACATCCAATTGAAAATGAAGTTGAAAAAGCATTGCAGAAAGGGCACGCGAAGCATGCGGAGCGGTTGATGGAGCTACATCGGGAACTGAGCCAACGATGTGGTATGGATCTCAATGATATCTGAGAGAGACACCCGAAAAGATATATAGGTTATCCTGTATTTACTGGAAAAAAATACTTGCAGGGGTAGCCAAGCATGGTCAACGGCGCAAGGTTGAGGGCCTTGTCCTGTAGAGGTCCGCGAGTTCAAATCTCGTCCCCTGCATCTTCAATTTTAATTAATTTACACCCCTAAAGGGATTTATTTTTTTCTTTCTGTAAGAAAAACCGGATACTGAACGTCCCGTACCGACTACCCCCATGATAAAAAGGTGGTCCTAGCGAAAGAGATGGACATTCGTCAGAAAATAACATATCTTGCATTATGTGATCGATATCGTTTTTCGTCAGACCAAGCTTTTTTCCAAGTGCATAAAAGACCTGCATTTGCATGAAAATACTAATAACTAATACACATTTAAAGATAACTCATTCCTTTGAAACATTTTTTGCAATCATTTCGCCTCGTTTAAGGTATGAAATAAGAATTCCTTCCCCGTATGGCATAATTCAGACGAGGTAGTGTTTTTCATGAACACAAGTTCGATCCATGGTCGAGAGAATATAAGGCGCCTTTTCATCGAACCTCGCTACCTCTTTCAGTGTTATGTCTACTTGGTTCCCTAAACGTTCTAGCAATTTCTGATATATTAGCGATAATGTCTCGTCTGCAGAACACCCAATATCTCGAAGATAATCATCAAAAAGTATCCTAACTTCGATAGCGTCGATTCTATTCTGAACAATTTGAATACGTTTGATTTTATTGACCTTCACCTCATACAAAGCATTCCCGATGCATGTTTCAAAAACCGACACCAACACCATAGTTCCATCGGGTAACACAATCGAATGAGATTCCCGTCCGTGGATCCCCTCAATAATATCCCCTATAAGCCCACAGCTACAGCCTTTCGGAGACAGCGTCACCACATCCTCCATGCCTTGGTACCGAACGAGAGGAGTGCCCTTTCCATACAACCTCGTCACATGCAGCGAACCCGGACAACCTGCAGCTACATCTTCCCCGTCTTGGAGGCATTCAAGGAAAACCAGATCGGAGCACACATGATATCGGCCCTTTTCACACTCAAACGCGATGATCCCTGACTCCGTCGCAGCATAGATATCAAATACAGTGGCATGAAAAGCCTCTTCTACAAATCGTCTGGAATACCTATCAAAAACCGCACCTGACGTCCCAATCCATTTTGGAGTGATATTCTTCCCATATCCCCTCATCTTCAGCGATGCGAGTTGAAGAACCACGAAAGGGTACCCAAGGATGACGTCTGGTCTAAAATGATCGATTTGTGTGACAAGATCAAGCGGGGAAGACTGGATATCAAGAATCTGCATCTGTCTTGTTGAAAAAACTCGTTTCACCATTGAAAAAATACTTTGAAGGAAATACTCATTTTCAAAGCTGTTTTCCGAAAGATCCAATAACAGGGACATCCGAGCTTTTTGCCAGGAGATACCATGCTCCAGGAGCGCTCGTCGAAACCCAAGCATACTCCGTATGACGATAGGCAAGTCAAAATAGAGTGACAATGATCGTCCGGTAGTTCCCGATGTCGCTGCAACGATGGCGGAGCTCGTCTGAAATGAGGGAGGCACAACTCTGGTGGGAAAATTATTCCTCAAATCCTCCTTTGTAATACAAGGGAGTTTTTTGATGTCCTCCAATCCTCGTATATCCCGAGGGTGGATACCTGCAGCTTTGTATTTCTCCTCGTAGACGGGGACGGTGTAGGCATAATTCAATATCGTTTTGAATGAAGCGTTCTGAAAACTTCTGAGCTCCTCGTTATCCATTCGACGAAGAATATACGGGTCTTCCATATACCATTTCAGGATACGGAAGAGGAACAAGGGATTGAAAAACGGATTCATCGTCTCACATCAAGGATTGGTAGTCCGTGCTTCTTCGCGGAGAAGTGACGAAGCTCCATGTTCAATGCCGCCTCTAATTTCTTTTTCGAAGGGGAATCAGAGAGACGGATGAGAGCCAACACATTCCGATAACACTTTTTTGCCTCTGGATAGTTTTTTCTGAGCATGAAAACCCTGCCGAGGTTCCAATAATACAGGAGATGATTTCTGTCAAAGCGAATCGCTTCCTGGAATGCGACACTCGCATGGGCAAAATCCTTTTTCAGGAAATATTTTATCGCCTTATAACACCGGTCAGCAGCTAGATATTCAAGATAGGGTCCTGAAAAGAACAAGTTCTTGTTACAGGAGGATTGTTGGGAAAGCCCAGTAAGTGTCTTTTTCACTTTATCGGTTTCCTTGCTGTTAGATAGTAACTTTTGTATGCACTGTTTTCCAAACTCAGTGACGGTTTGGATGGTTTTTTTCTGTGTCCCTGCCCTAGGATCTGTTTTTCTTAGAAGAGAAACAAGGATATCGGAAAAATGAAGAGAAGAAAGAAATCGTACACACGCTGTGTATTTCTCCTTCGTTTGATTTGAGATGTTCATTTGACGGAAGCATTCATCGAGGAGCACCCGGGTCATTGGAGGGCTTTGTACGCAGCCATCAATGACGAGTTTCTCAAGGATTTTCTCATTATTTTTTTTCTGATATTGCTGTAGTTTTCGAAGAAAAACATCGAGTAGTTTCTCTTGTTCTAACGCAAGGATGCTGTTCTCGAAAGCGATGAGGTGTTTTTGTACTAATATCTTCCTGCACTGTGCGACGATTTGGAACGGTGTAGCATTCTGCTTTTTGCAGGATATTCGCATCACTGGATGGTTCTTCTCCGGTGTGAAAAACGATGTGGTTATCCTGATGAAACCAGTGTTTTTCAGTAAGTTTTTTAGGAGGAGCTCCGGGAAGCATAATCGGTGCTGCATGCCAGGGGATTCAATGCCGTACAACCAGGTTAATGTCTCTTTTTTGATGTCGTGGTCACCATCGAGATATTGCTTCATTGTGGACTGGATATCTGGTGTTTCGATGAGAAGACTACCGCCTGGTTTTAGCACGCGGAACCATTCGGCGAGCGCGTAAATCGTATGGATGTATCCGAGGTGTTCGATGAGTTGATCTGCCTCAATGGCATCGATGGTGTTTGATGGAAATGCGAGATCCTCCACGGGCATAATGGTATCAGCAATCGTGTTATCATACGCGTCGATATTGATGAATCTGTTCTTGTAGTGTTTCCCACAACCGAGGTTCAATCGCATCAGATGTTCCCCCGTTCAAATCGATGGAAACAGAATGGATCATTATGGGGTATGCCGGTCATGCTGACCGATCGTGTGGTGCATCCGCCTCCGCAGGATGAACCGTACTTGCAGTGTCTGCATTTTTCGCCCAGATCATTTGGGTTGAAGTGTCTGCTGTACGAGAACGCTGTCGGGTCATTCCAGATATCACAAATGCTCTGTTTTCTGATGTTTCCCTCGATGAAGGCGTCTGATAATGCGAGGCATCCTTTAATATTCCCATTACTTTGTATCCCGATAACGATTTTTCCAGCGTAACATCCTTGCCATGGTGGGTAGGCGCTGAGGCTGGGGAGGTGAGAGGAATGGAACCCGAAATTATGTGACCCGATGATGGAGATGTTCCGTGTTGCATATTGCTTCTGCGTTGATCGGATAAAGAGACCTAATGTGTAATATTCCTCTTCCGTGAGCACTTCTTTTAGGGGAAATCGTCCGATAGGAGTCCCTTCTTGGAGCTGCCAATTGATGTCCTCTTCGAGGATGATTTCGAGGATTTTTGGGAGCTCAGAAAAATTAGATTTCTGCACCGTTGTAATCGCACCAGTCTGAAGATCTGCGTTTTTTGCTGCGTTGAGGAAGGCACGTGCCTTTTCATAAGAACCGTGTACTCCCCTGATGGCATCATGGGAGGCTGCATATCCTCCATCTAATCCAATCATGATACTATCGGTTCCCACGGCTCGGAGCTTTGGAATGATATCGTTTGCATTGAAGTATCCATTGGTAATTATAGAGAGAACCATGCCCTGTTGTTTAATTTCTTGCGCAATCCTTTGCCAATCCTGCCGTAAAAATACCTCACCACCCATAAGAGCGACTCCGGAACAACCAAGGGATGCTAGGTCAGCAACGAGATGAAGTGCCTCTTCGGTTGTGAGCTCATCAGGCCGTCTTCCTCCTGCAAAGGATCCACAGTGCTCGCATCGTAGGTTACATTGCAAAGTCAGCTCCCAAACAGCAATCTCAGGTTTGTACGAGGATAGTTCTTTCATGGTTTCAACAGCTGTGGCATTCCTTTGATATCATGGAATTCATTTTCAATGGTGTGGAAACAGTAGGGATCATTATGTGGCATGCCGGTAAAGGCAGTGGACATCCCCATGCATCCTCCTTTACAGCTTTCTGTGAATGGACATCCTCTACAGTTCTCTCCTATGTGTTCTTTAGTGAATTTTCTGTTGTAGGTGAACGCCTCGGGGTCATTCCAGATTTCAATGATTGATTTCTTCCGGATATTTCCTTCAATGTATGTCGCTGGGGTGGAGAGACAGCCGATGACGTCTCCGTTGCTTTTAATGCTGAGAATTGAGATGCCTGCTTGGCATCCTATCCAGTGGGGAGAAAGACCAAGGCAGGGTAGGTGTTGAGAATGGTATCCAAAACAGTGTGCGCCAATGACAGGGAGTTCTTTTTTGGTATAACGTTTCCGAAGTGATGTAAGGAATAATCCGACTGCGTAGAACTCTTCTTTTGACAATGCTAATTTTTTTTTGAATCTCCCTTCTGGAGCGGCTGTTTGTACCTGCCATGCGATACCTTTGTCTAAAAGGAAATCCTTTATCGCTGGTAGTTCTGTAAAATTGAGTTTGTTTACGGTGGTAATCACGGTTGTTGGTAATCCTTCTATGGTCAATCGTGAGATGAATTCCATTACTTTTTGATGTGATCCTCGCACGCCTCGGATGTGGTCATGAATGGCTGATGTTGCCCCGTCAAGGCTTGTTGAGACAGCATATGGTTGCAGGGAAATGAGCTTTGTATATGTTTGAGGGGAAATTACGTATCCATTTGATATGATGAGAAGTTTCATTCCTTGGTCAATTACTGCTTGTGCTATATCATACCATCGTTTTCGTAGGAAAGGTTCACCGCCCATGAGGCAGATTTCATTGGTATTTATTGCCGCGAGATCTTTGGTTAATCGGGAGGATTCTTGTAGTGTTAATTCTCGGGGTCGTGGTTTTCCTGCGGATGAGCCGCAGTGAATACAATGCAGATTGCACCTGAGAGTGAGTTCCCAGACGACTTGTTTTGGAGTGTATTGTCGTGGAGATGACATGTCATCACTGGTATGCTATTTTATTGATTGATATTATTTTAATGTGCTATTTGTTACTGTGGGTTGTTGATCGTTGCTTTTTTAGGATATTGAAATCTTTGATGCTTACCGATCCATAGTAACTGCCAGAATAATGTGGGGGGCCTAATGAGAAAGAGAGATGTTCTGTGCTGTGTTTGGTGGTTTTCTGTATGGCCCGTATCTGTTCGGTCGGTAGTTGGAGCTGCTTTCCGAGTTCTTCTACTCGGGATGTGAAGGTGGTTTTATGCTTCATGATATCATGACACATGTATACAATTATCATTTAAATAATTTTCCTTCGTGAATCCGTTTTGTACTTTTTATGATGTTAAAATCATTGATGCTTACACATCCATAGAATCCTCCAGGATAGTGAGGTGGACCTAATGAAAATGAAAGATATTCGGTCGTGTGTTGTGTGGTGTTTAGAATGTTTTGGATCTGTTCGCTGGATAAATTGAGCTTCTTCCCCAATTCTATCACCAAGGATCGAGAACTTATTTTATGTCTCATCATATCATACCTCTTTTCTCTTTTCATATTCCTCATGTTTTCAAAAACAATAAAGAAAAACATATTATATACTAATTGACAAGAAAGAGTAAAATTCTTATAATCTGTCAATATTTAGTGAATTATGACAAATATTACTCATGAAGTCTGGCGCATGCTTGATAACGACCCATCTATCAGACGGGAACTCCATCGAGGGCTTATCAATACCAGCGCGCTCGCACGATACTTAATACTACTTTGTGTGTTGGTCAGTATTTTCCCTCAAAAAAGCCAGAATGTCCTCGGCTTTTCAACCAAAAACGCTATACATTGATAAACTGTTTCCATAGATTACCATAGAAATACTGAAACA
>Ga0315274_10016376_pt1 | contig 10476 bp, 9 predicted proteins | sample YL17G02_20_MG_FD_203700 | JGI IMG/M metagenome (GOLD analysis project Ga0315274, IMG submission 203700) | Sediment microbial communities from Yellowstone Lake, YNP, Wyoming, USA - YL17G02_20 | ecosystem: Environmental > Aquatic > Freshwater > Lake > Sediment | place: USA: Wyoming | collected... | reverse complement strand
ACGAGAGGCTCGTCAAGAAGGGAAAACCCCGCAAAGTCGCATTGACCGCCTGCATGAGAAAACTCCTGACGATACTCAACGCCATGATAGCTACAGACACCACCTGGAGACCAAAAAATACTTGACAGCCAACACAGTCGCTACGAGTTTCTCAACAGCCCCACGGTCCCGCCTTACCACGCCGAATCCTTTCGTTCGCTGCCGCGCGAAGAAAGCCGGTGCCCGTTTCACAACTCTCGTTCTTCTTGACTGTCTGCCCCGCTTGAAATACCATTAGTGCGTGGCGCAACGGACCTTACAGCAGGCTGCACCTGGTTGGTGACGTGTCGAACAATATCTTGATAGTTAAACCCAGTTCCATCGGCGACATCGTGCACAGCCTCCCTGTGCTCGCGAAACTGCGCTCCAGGTTTCCCAAGGCGAGGATTTCCTGGCTGATTGAGGCCTCTTCCGCGCCGCTTGTGGAGGCAAACCCCAGACTCGATTCGATTCTTCGTTTCCGCAGGCGCTCCGGAGGCATGTTCGGGACGCTTCTTGCGCAGCCGGGCCTCCTGCGGCGGCTGAGGAAAGCGAATTTCGACCTCGTCGTGGACCTCCAGGGGCTTCTTCGCAGCGCGGTTTTCTCGTACGTGACGAAGGCGCCGCGAAGGGTCGGCCTCTCCGACGCGAGGGAGGGAGCGCGATTTTTCTACACAGACGTTGCGGATATTGGAACCGGCATACATGCCGTCGACCGGTACCTGGCGGTGGGGGAGGTCCTCGGCTTCGAGGCCCTGCGGCCGCAGTTCCCCCTTGAGGTCTCCAGGGACGCCCACGTGTCGGTCGCGAAACTCCTCGACGGCGCGTCGGGCCAGATGCCAAGGCCCTTCATCACGCTGTCGCCCGGCGCGCGCTGGCCCTCGAAGAATTGGCCTGCCGCGAACTTCGCCGACGCCGGAAGAAGGATCCAGAAGCGTTTCGGCGGGACCGTTTTCATCGTCGGCGCACCCTCGTCGCTCGCGCAGTCGCGCGAAATCGAGCGCAGCATCGGCGGGAACGCCGTAAACCTCGTCGGGCGCACCTCCCTTGCCGAACTTGTTGCGTTTCTCGGCAAGACCGACCTTCTCGTTACTCCCGATACGGGGACGATGCATATGGCGGACGCGCTGGGTGTCAAGATCGTGGCGGTTTTCGGCCCGACCGACCCGGCCAGAACCGGCCCCTATTTCCAGCGCCGAAACGTCCTCGTCGCAAGAAACCCATGTCCCGGCGCACCTTGTATGAAGCGCAATTGCCCCCGTGGCGATACAATGTGTATGCGCATGATATCCGGCGAAGAGGCCGCCCGGACCGCGGCGCTTGTCTTAGAGGGTGTTCTATGAAGGCCCTGCTGAGGCTGCTCAAGTACGTCAGGCACTGCAAAGCCGAAGCGCTGTTGTCGTTCGCGCTTGCCGGCGCCGTGGCGTTCCTTGCGTTTGCGCAGATACCGGCGCTCATGGCGGTCTTCAAGGTGCTTTTCGGCGGCGCCGACGATAACGCGAAGATATTGGCGAAACTCGACAGCGTCAGGTGGCCCTCATACCTGCTGTTCCTTCACGACTTCCTCAGGTGGCTGATCTCCGAATACATTGTCAGCCACCCTCTTACGACGCTCATCTGGGCATTGGTCATTTTCATCATCCTGAACTTACTCAAGGGCGTCGCGTCGTTCTACCAACTTTACACGGCCGGAAAAGTCCATACAGGCATCTCGCGCCGCCTGGCCGCGGACCTCTACGGGCACGTCCTCGGCCTTTCGATGTCCTTCTATAACCGCGTGGGCAGCCCCAACATCGTCTCGCGGTTCACAAACGACGTTGAGGCCGTCGGCCGCGGCGTCGCGCTCCTTTTCGGAAAGACCCTCGTCGAGCCGATGCTCATCTTCGGCTACTTCTTCTCCGCGCTTGTCATCTCCTGGAAACTGCTGCTTTTCAACCTCGCGCTATTACCTGTGCTTGCCGTCGGCATACGGCTCCTGGGCCTCAAGGCCGGCCGCGCCATGAAAAAGGGCCTCTATGGGCGCGACAGGCTCCTCAACATCCTTCAGGAGACCTTCGAGGGCATCCCCATCGTCAAGGTCTTCAACATGGAGGGGCGTGAAAAACAGAGGTTCGACGAGGAAAACGAGGCCGTCCGGCGGCACGACCTCAAACTCGTCAAGGCCGACGCTTTCGTCAGCCCCTTTGTGGAATTCATCGGCGTGTTCGCCGCGGCCGTGTCGCTCATTTATGCCGCCCAGATGGTGATCAGGGGCGAAATGATGGTCACGATGATGCTCGGGTTCTATTACGTGCTGGCGAGCATGTCGGGGCCTATCCGCAAACTCAGCAACATCAACAACCGCGTCCATGCGCTCATCGAAGCGGCCAAACGCGTCTTCGAGTTCCTTGACGAATATCCGGAGGTCGCCGAAAAGCCGGACGCCGCGGAACTTGCCGCTTTCTCGAAGGAAATCCGGTTCGAGAACGTCCGTTTCAGTTACAACGGCAAGGACGACGTCCTTTCAGGCATCAATCTGACCGCCGCAAGGGGCGAAATCGTCGCTCTGGTGGGCCCGTCGGGCGCGGGCAAGACGACCATCGCCCGCCTCATCCCCCGTTTCTACGACCCGCGGGACGGCGCGGTCCTCGTCGACGGCGTCGACGTTCGAAACGTGACGCTCTCGAGCCTGCGCGACCAGATAGGCATGGTGACCCAGGAAGTGATACTCTTCAACGACACCATCGCCGCCAACATCGCCTACGGGCGCACCGCCGCCTCCAGGGACGAGATAGTCCAGGCCGCGCGCGCCGCCAACGCCCATGACTTCATCGAGAAACTCCCCGACGGCTACGATTCGGTCATAGGCGAAAAGGGCCTCACGCTCTCCGGAGGGCAGCGCCAGCGCATCGCGCTTGCCCGCGCAATCCTCAAGGACCCCCCCATACTCATCCTCGACGAAGCGACCTCGTCGCTGGACTCGGAAAGCGAGCACCTCATTCAGCAGTCGCTTGACGCCTTCATGGAGCACCGCACGTCGATAGTTATCGCGCACAGGCTCTCGACGGTCGAGCGCGCTTCGCGTATATACTTCATAGACGGCGGCCGGGTGCTTGCGGCCGGAACCAACGAGGACCTCCTCGCCGGCTGCAGCGCGTACAGGAACCTCTACCGCAGGCAATTCCGTCTTGCCGAGGTCTGAGGACGTGCGCGGGTGCGCCGCCCAGGTGGAGCGCGGCCGGCTGCGCCGCCGCGCAGGCACGTGACACTTAATTCTGAGGAGAGCAGTCGATGAAAGGCAAGGTCTGGAAGTTCGGCGACAACGTCAACACCGACGAAATCATCCCCGCGCGTTACCTCAACACCAGCGACCCCAATGAACTCGCCGCGCACGTGATGGAGGACGCCGACCCCTCGTTCGCGGGCAAGGTATCCCGCGGAGACATCATCGTCGCGGGCGAAAACTTCGGCTGCGGCTCCTCGCGAGAGCACGCGCCGCTCGCGATAAAGACCGCCGGCGTCGGCTGTGTCGTCGCGAAATCCTTCGCCCGCATCTTCTTCCGCAACGCCATCAACATCGGGCTTCCCATCGTCGAAGCCCCCGGGGCCGCCGCGGAGTCCGGGGGAGGGGACTTGCTCGAGGTGGATTTGGGCGCCGGGACGGCGAGGAATTTCCGCACCGGCAAAACGTACAAGTTCGAGCCGTTCCCCCCGGAACTCCAGGGCATCATCGCCGCGGGGGGGCTTATGAATTACGTCAAGAAAACCGTTGTCGGTTAGCCTCGACGGGCATTCTTGCGCACAATTGCGGGAACCTCGGACGCCTGAACTCTTACTAATGCCGGAGACGCGAAATGCCGGGCACGCCGCTTGAGGATATGGAACTCCTGGCGCGTTCGAAGTCAGGCGACGTTGCGGCGTTCGCAGCCCTCGTAAGGCATTACGAGGAAAGGGTTTACAACCTCGCATGCCGCCTCGTGGGCAACTCCAGCGACGCCGCCGATATCGCCCAGGACGCCTTTCTCGCTGCGTACGAAGGTCTGGGGCGTTTCCGCGGCGACGCGGCCTTCTACACGTGGCTGTACAGGATCGTCGTGAACAAGGCCCTGACGTACAGAAAAGCCCGCGCCGCCCGGCCGGAGTTCGCGGCCTCGGCCGGCAACCCGTCGCCTTTCGACTCGGTCGGCGACGAAACAGACGATCCCCTGGCCGCCGCCGAGCGAAAGGAAGAGCAGGCGGCGGTTCAGGCCGCAATCGCGGCGCTGCCGCAGGACTTCAGGGCCGTAGTGGTTCTCAAGGATATTGAGGGTTTCGAGTACGAGGAGATTGCCGACATTCTTTCCATCGCCCTCGGCACGGTGAAATCCAGGCTTCACAGGGGCAGGCTGCTTTTGCGCGAAGCGCTCAAGCCCTACCTCGGTGTCACGCCCTGAAAGGAGGGCGTTATGAAGTGCCAGCAATGCGCGGACCTGTTGAGCGAATATATTGACGGCAGGCTTGCCGATGCCGAGTCCCTGCAGGTGACGGAGCATCTCCGGTCCTGTTCCGCGTGCCGCAGGCTCGAGAAGGAACTCCGCGCCACGGTCGCCCTCGTAGGCTCCCTCGACCGCCAGGCCGTCCCCGTGGACATGGCCGAGACGGTCGCCGCGAGACTCGAGAGGCGGATGCTGTTGGCCGAGCCCCAACCGCCGAAGCGCAGGCTCATAATGGCCCCGTGGCGTCTTGCGGGCGTAGGCGCCGCAGTTGCGGCGGTTCTCCTGGTGGCGCTCTACGTCTGGGGGCCTCGCGTCTCCACCGTTCCTCGAACGGCCGCCAGACCTACCACCGGCGACGAGGGGGCCCTCGGTGCCGCCCAAATCCAGAAGAACGGCGAAGCCGCTGTAGACAGGAACGGCGCTTGGCAGGCGGCCCCGGCCCAGCCGTCGATGAAGCCGGAGACCAGGGAAGAACAGGCTGTCGCCAAGGCCCTGGACGGCCAGCCGCCTCAGGCATCCGTATCAAAGCCTGCCGCCGCGCCCATTCCTGTCGGCACTGCCGGCGGCGATGGAAAAGGCACAGGTGGAGAAGATGTCGAACGCAAGGAGACGGCCCAGGAGGGGCCGACCAGCGCCTACGGTATGGCACTCAACCGCGCCAGAGAAATCGCCTCGACGCCTCCCGCCGGCACAGTCGAAGAGCCGCGTAGTTCGACCGGCGAGGAAGGGGTTGGCCGGACGAGCGCGAGGGCTTTCAAGGATGGCGACGTTAATGCGCAAGCCACTGTCCCTGCGGAAACACTTGCGGTCCCGGGGAGGATCGGCAAGCGGACTGCAGGGGGCAAATTAGAGGCGGCCGAAGAGACGGTCACGGCGGAAGTCCCCGCCGATGCAAGGGCCTTCGCCCACAAAGTTACCGAGGCTGAGAAGGCAGCCCCCGCCGCCGAAGCGGCCTTCAATTTCGACGGCAAAATCGCGGATGCGGCAGACGAATTTCTGAAACTCGTGCCTGTGGCGGTACAGGGCGGTTTATCGCGCGACCTCGGCGTCGATGCGAGCAAGCCCGCCTCCAGCGGTGCTGGCCTTCTCATGGACACCGCCAAACCCGGCAGAGTCCCCCTCGAAGCGGTCAAATCGGGCGCTTCCGAAGCCGCCGCGGCCGCGGGGCCTCTCGAAGCAATCAAGTCGGCAGCCGACGCGCACAAAGTCAGCGTCGTCGAACTTGGGGCCGACAAGGCCGTCTTCGAGTACGCCGCCGAACGCGCCGAGATAGTCCGAATCGTCGCACAACTGCGGAAAGTCGGCTCGCTGACCTTTATTTCGGATGCGGGGAAATGGCCGATGGCCGAAGACTTGGGCGAGAAGCAGCATATGCTTGCGTACCAACAGCAAGATAAACTCTCCGCCGAGTCCGCTCGAAGCGAGACGAGGATCGCGAGGGGCGTCGACAGATCGCCCGCGCCGGTCACCGTCCGTTTCGTTTTCACCAGGCGCCCCGCGCCCGCCGAGGGCCAGCCGCCGGCGCAGACCAGGTAGCGCTCCGCTTGACCACCAAGACCTAAGATACCGGGCCACCGTATGCCGCTGCCCGTCCGCTTGGATACGTAGTGTCTTCACCGAAGCCGGGTGTTGCGGCGTCTGCCTCAACGAGGAGCAGTCACACGCCCGCCAGTCGCACGAGCAGCGCGATGTTCACCTCGTCGCAATCGCGCCTTCCGCAGCGCCCCTTGGGCGTCTCCAGGATCTTGGGCGCCGGCGAGAGGTCCTCGTCACGCATTATCCGCGCGAACCCATCGCGCCCGATGTGACCCTTGCCGATGTGGGCGTGCCTGTCAACGCGGCTTCCAAACGGCGCCCTGGAATCATTAACGTGCACGACCTTGATGCGCCTGAGAAGCCCCATCTCGGCCAGTCTGCGCTTCATCACGCCAAAGCCTTCCTCGCTCGCGATATCGTACCCGGCCGCAAAGACGTGGGCCGTATCGATGCAGACGCCGATTCTGTCGCCGCCCGCCGGCGCGATTATCTCCGCAATCTCCTCGAAGTTCGCCCCGACTGCGGTCCCCGCGCCTGACGTGGTCTCGAGCAGGATTCCGCAATTCCGCGCCGCTTCGAGCGCTTGTCCCAGCACCTGGGCAACGCGTGTGACGGCGCGTTTTACTCCCGAACCGAGGTGATTGCCGGGATGGAGCACAAGCCACTTTATGCCGTAGCGTTCGGCATGAGCCAGTTCCGCCGACAAGTCCCTGACCGACTTCTGCCGGGTAGCCCTGTCCGGCGACGCCGGGTTCACAAGGTAGCAGGCGTGGGCGACCACCTCGGTAATTCCGGTCCGCTTGCGCTCGGCGTAGAATCTCTCGACGTCTTCGTCCGCCAGGTCCGGAATCCGCCACTGGACGTTACTCTTGAGGAACACCTGAAAGCAGTTCGCCCCGATGGCCTGTGCGCGCGCAAACGCCTTCCAGACGCCGCCCGCAATCGACACGTGCGCCCCGACAAGCGGCGCTTCGCCCCGCTCTGCGTCCATCGTTCTCACGGCGCAAACTCCTTGGTTCCACGCCATTCTGCCCTTACGCGGGAGTATTTCAACACTCCAAGGATGTCATACAAGCGAAATGGTTTCGGGTTGTCGCGCAATGAGTATAATCATCTGCAGCGGAGGCCATCATGCCCATGACCAATCGCGAAGTCGCCGCAGTCCTCGAGCGCGTCGGGCAGATACTCGAGATCCGCGGCGAGAACCCCTTCAAGGCCCGGGCCTATTACAGCGCCGCGCGCACGATTGAAAGCCTCGGCGAAGACGTGAACAAGGTCGTCGCCGACGGCGAACTCGGCCAGATCCCAGGCTTCGGCGAGGCGCTCACCGCGAAAGTCACCGAACTTGTCACGACCGGCCGCATGAAGTACCTGGATGAAATCTCCTCCGGCCTTCCCGACGGCCTCCTCGGCCTTCTCGAAGTCCCCGACGTCGGCCCCAAGAAAGTGAAACTCTTCTACGAGAAACTCGGCATCAAGTCCGTCGAGGAGCTGGAAGAAGCCGCCCGCGCGGGCAGGCTCGCGGACCTGCCCGGCATGGGCGAAAAATCCCAGGCCAAGATCCTCGCGGGAATCCAGCAGCGCAAGGAGCACAAAGGCCGCTGGCTCCTTTCCGAAGCCCTGCCGCTGGCCAAACGCATCTTCGCCGAGGTCGAAGGCGTCAAGGGCGTGCGCCGCGCGTCGCTTGGCGGCAGCATCCGAAGGATGCGCGAGACGATAGGCGACATTGATATCCTCGTATCGGCCGCCGACCCCGCCGCCGTGATACAGGCGTTCACCGCACTTGACGGAATAGAGCGCGTCCTGGCCGCCGGCGACACCAAAGGCTCGGCGGTCTTCAAGCCCGGCATACAGGTCGACGTGCGCGTCGTCGAGGAAGAGTCCTATGCCGCCGCACAGCACTACTTCACCGGCTCCAAGGAACACAACGTCCACATGCGCCAGTTGGCCAAGGACCGCGGCTGGAAACTCAACGAGTACGGCCTCTTCGACGGCGACGCGCCGCTTCCGGCAAAGGATGAAAAGGCCCTTTTCGCGCGGATGGGCATGGACTTCGTGCCGCCGGAACTGCGCGAAGACCGCGGCGAAATCGAGGCCGCCCTTGCCCACGGACTCCCCGCCCTCGCCGAGGAGGACGACGTCCGCGGCGCGTTCCACATCCACTCGAACGCCACCGACGGTTCGATGACCCTGGAGCAACTCGCCGCCGAAGCCAAATCCCGCGGCTACTCGTACCTGGTCATCTCCGACCATTCAAGGGCCGTCGCCGTCGCAAACGGCCTCGACGAGGAGCGCGTGAGAAGGCAGTGGGCCGAAATTAAAAAACTCAACGCCAAACTCAAGGGCCTGTCTATATTCCGCTCGATAGAGGTCGATATCAGGAAAGACGGGGCGCTTGACTACGGCGACGAAATCCTCCGCGGCTTCGACTGCTGTATCGCCGCCGTCCACTCCTCTTTCACCATGCCGTCGGCGGACATGACCGCGCGGATCATAAAGGCCCTTTCAAACCCCTGCGTGGATATCCTGGCCCACCCGACGGGGCGCCTTCTCCTCGAGCGGGAGCCTTACGCCGTGGACATCGAGGCGGTGCTCTCCGCCTGCGCGAAACACAACGTCGCCGTTGAGATAAACGCCCAGCCGTCGCGCCTCGACCTCGACTGGCGCTTCGTCAGGACCGGCAGAGAACTCGGCTGCAGGTTCGCCGTCGGTCTCGACGCGCACCACAAGGAGGATTTCGATTGGGCCGGCCTCGGCGTCGCCGTCGCGAGAAAAGGGTGGCTCGCCAAAGGGGACATCCTCAATTGCATGAGCGCGGCGCAGTTCAAGAGGTGGCTTTCCGGGCGGCGGCGCAGGCGCCGGTGACTACTTCGTCCTTATCGCGATGATGGGCGTGCCGTCGATCTCCTTGGAAACCGGCAGCACTATGAGGAAAGTACCCCCGCTTGGGTTCTTGACGGTGAGTTTCGATATCGACTCCCTGCCGCGCTGGGTCTTGCGGTAAACCTCCACGCTCATCGTATGACGGACGTTGCCGGCGCTGTCGGCCTCCTCGGCGTCAATCGTCATGTCGAGGTAGTCGCCGGTCTTGAGCTGCAGGGTGGACGTGTCCCCTGTGGCGATTGTGTCGGTATCCCTGGCCAGCAAATCGTACCGTGCGAACTTGAATTGCTTTTCGAGTTTGTCGCGTATGTCCGAGAGGCGCGAATCAATGACGGGCTTTCCTCCCGAGCCGGAGGCCTTTATCTGTGTGACCGTCACCTCGGCGGGCCGCGCCGATGCCGCAATCACGGCAAGTATTGCCGCGGCAAGGATGCTTGTTCTCATATTGATACCCTTCCTTCTGCCGCGATTTTAGCGAGGGCCCGCATCGGGCGCAACCTTTTCTATATCTTCTCGACCCATATAACCGGCAGATCTCCTCCATCCGTGGTCATCAGCACCGGCGTATAATCCGCCGACGCGACTTCTATCGACACGATCTCAAAATCCGCATGTCGCCCCGCGACCGTGTGCCGGACCTGTCTTCCCCCGGGGGCCAGCACATAGAACGCGATCGCCAGCGCCGCCGCGGCAGCGACCCAGAATGCGCGCCGCCAGATCACCTCGATGATCGACGGACGGGCCGCCGGAGTTGAAACCTGTGATTCGATCCTGCTCCAAACCCTGTCCCAGGTTTCGTCGCCGGGCTCCAGGATCCCCTGGGCGGCCTCCGCGGCCGCTCGGAAATCCGCCGCCATCCGGCTGCACTCGGCGCACTGCGCCAGATGGCGCTCGATCTCGGCGGCATCCTGAGGCGAAATCTCTCCGTCGATGTATGCGCTTACGAGCGGACCCATTCTCTCACACGTGCTCATTCGACTGCTCCAGTATATCTCTTTAGCATCTCCTGAAGGTACTTTCGGGCGTAAAACAGCCTCGACATCACAGTCCCTATCGAGATTCCCATGACCTTGGCTATCTCCTTGTACGACAATTTCTCAATCGCAGCCAGCACGAATACCGTCCTGTGCTTTTCGTCGAGAAGCGCGATTGCCTGCCTTATCTTTTCCGACAACTCTCCCCTGAGCGCAGTCTCGGGCGGCATCTCCTCCTTTGACCTGACGACATCCGCGAGCGTCCCGCTCTCGCCTTCTTCGGCGTCCAGGGATAAATTCCTGCGCCTTTCCCGTCTCAAATCCAGGCATGTGTTCGTCACCACCCGGTAGAACCACGTCCTGGCGCTCGATGCGCCGCGGAAAGAGTGCGCAGACCTGAATGTCTTGATGAACGCGTCGCTTACGGCGTCGAGCGCGTCCGCCTCGTTGCCCACAAGCCGGTAAGCCACCCGGAAGGCCTTTTGCCGATACCGCGTAAAGAACTCCTTCTGCGCACCTCTGTCGCCGCGGCCTATGTCGGCAAGCAATTCCTCGTCAGTAGGTACTGGCAAGCAGCGTCTCCATTGCGCCGCACTAAGCGTCTGACGGCG
>Ga0315274_10016374_pt1 | contig 10476 bp, 10 predicted proteins | sample YL17G02_20_MG_FD_203700 | JGI IMG/M metagenome (GOLD analysis project Ga0315274, IMG submission 203700) | Sediment microbial communities from Yellowstone Lake, YNP, Wyoming, USA - YL17G02_20 | ecosystem: Environmental > Aquatic > Freshwater > Lake > Sediment | place: USA: Wyoming | collected... | reverse complement strand
CGCGCCAAATGCTGGCCGCCGCCTCACATAGCGTGCTGAGGCGACGCTCAGGGCTCCTTCTGTGGCGGACGTCTAGCAGTTACAGCAGAGGCGGGCCGACCCCGACCACGAGCAGCAGCAAAGGCGGTCCGACCCCAACCACGTCCACCCTCACGCTCGAAGTGAGAGCCGGCACGGGCGGCTTGGAGGCGGCCGCCTTTGCGGCCGACCTGTTCCGCATGTACAGGGCGTACGTGGCGACCCGGCCAGGCTGGTCCTGGGCGGAAAAGGCGGCCCTGCCATACGCGGGCGGCGGCGGCGGCGGGGGCGGGGTCCGCCTGGCGGCTGCGAGGATTGCGGGCCCTGGCGCAGCCGCTGCCCTGGCGGGCGAGGCCGGGGTCCACCGGGTCCAGCGCGTGCCCGCCGCCGCGTCGAGCGGGCGCACGCAGACCTCGGCAGCCACGGTGGCCATCCTGGGGGAGGGCGCCGGAGTGTCGGGCGCGGGCGTGGCCTCGCCGACCGCCCCTCAACCCAGCAGCAGCAGCCGGGCCCGCACCCGCCCGCGCGACGCGGCCGCGGTGGCCGCCACCGGTGGCGGTGGCTCTGCCCCGCCTCCCCCGCTGGACCCGTCCACCATCCGCATCGACACCTTCCGGTCCTCCGGGGCGGGCGGGCAGCACGTCAACACGACCGACAGCGCGGTGCGGGCGGTCCACCTGCCGACCGGCACGGCCGCCGTCGCCCGGGGCGACCGGTCCCAGCACAAGAACCGGGCGGCCGCCCTGGGCGCGCTCGCCGCGCGCCTGGCCGGTGCGGCGGTCGGCAAGGCCGCGGCCACGCGGGCGTCGACGCGCAAGGCTCAGGTCGGGTCGGGCGACCGGTCCGCCCGCGTGCGCACGTACAACCTCGTCCGGGGGAGGGTGACCGACCACCGGACGGGCGTGGTGGTGGCCGACGTGAGTGGCGTGCTCAGCGGGCGGCGCCTGGGGGAGCTTTTAGTGGAGGACTGAGGGGGTTGTGTAGGTGGGTGAACAGAGAGAAGGGGGGAGAGGCCTGCGTTGGGAGTGTGTGTAGCGTGCGTGCGTGCGTGTAACGAGCGTGCGTTGTTGAGACCCCTCAAAAAGAAGAGGGAGAGAGATAGAACGGGAAAACACGACACACGCGGCACCACGACACTCGCTTACCCGACCACCTCCTCTCCCCTCACCCGCTCAGCCCAAACAGGCCGCTGACCGCCCAGTCCGTCACCCGGTCCGGCAGCAGGCGGGGAGCCGTCCACACCGCCCACTTGTGTGGGATGAGCTCGACCCGGGGCGGCGGGCGGGTCGCGAGCGCCCACGCCCACCACCGGAGGGAGGAGGGCGCGGGCGCCCCGCCACCGCCGCCACCACCTCCCGGCGCCCGCCCCGCCCGCTGGATGACGTCCGCGATCACCATCCCCGCAGCCGGCGCGGGGTAGCCCGCCCGGCCCTCCCGCCCCATCAGGCGCATGAACGTGGCCAGAGAGGCCGCCCAGGCGGTTTGTGAGTACTGGCCCACGTCCAGGGCGTCTGCTTTCGCCCAGATGGCGGTGGCAATGGCGCCCAGTTCTGTGTGCATGCGAGAGCGACGATAAAGAAGAGAGGGTGTGTAAGAAGTGTTTGTGCTCGCGTGAAACTAATGTGCCGGGAAGACGCCCGCCCCACATTTTTTCTCTCTCTCTCTCTCTCTCTCTCTCTCTCTCTCTCTCTCTCTCTCTCTCTCTCTCTCTCTCTCTCTCTCTCTCTCACCTAGCACGACGACTTCGACCCCAAACGGCGCCACCTCGCGGCGCAGGGCGTCCGACGCGCCCTCCAGGCCGTGCTTGGAGGCCGCGTACGCGCCCATGTAGGGCCCTGCCACCTTTCCGGCGACGGAGGAGACGTTGATGATGACGGGCCGGCCCCGGCCGTGGGTGGGCGGGGCGAGGGGCGGGAGGGGTGCGAGCGCAGGGGCGGGCAGACGGGTGCCCTTTGAGGCGGCGCTTCCAGGCGCCCGCCGCCACGCCGGCCCCAGGCCCGGCACGCCCGCCGCGTCCGCAATGCCCAGTAGCGGCCCGACCGCGCGCGTGACGGCCAGGGCGCCCACCAGGTTGACGGCCAGGGTGGCGTCCAGCTCGCCCGGGGGCTGGGCGAGGAGGGGCCCTGGGAAGGACACACCCGCGTTGTTGACCAAGGCCGCCAGGCGGCGCGGGGGAGCTGCGGGGGAGGGCCCGCCCGCGCTCTCTAAAGCGGTCGCAATGGTCAGGGTGGCGGCCGCGATGGAGGCCGGGTCGGCCACGTCCAGGCGCAGGGCGGCCGCCCGGGCGGGGCCACCGCAAGCCGCGACCAGGGGCACCTCGCGCGCGGGCGCCCGGACGCCGGCAAACACAAAGTAGCCGCACTCCGCCAGGGCGACGGCCGCCGCGGCGCCGATGCCGGTGGAGGCGCCCGTGATGAGGACGGCGCCCGCGGGGGCGGTGGTGGCCGGGTGTGGGAGGGTGTGCGGGGGAGGCATTTTTGGAGAGAGAGTGAATGGGGCAGAGAGGAGGTGGTCAAGGTGGATGGAGAGACGTGTGGCCGCCACTTCGTGCTTGTCTTAGGATTTTCTCTTTCTGTCTCATTCTAACCACACACAAGCATGCTCCATCCCTCCTCTAGTCAAGGTCTGCCGCGGGCGCGACGCCCGCCGCACCGCCACCAGCGCCGGGCGAGCGGCCGCCACCGCCGCCGGGCGCCTCTCCACCACCACCACCATCACCTCCCCCATCCTCTGTGCGTGCCCGTTTCTGCCCTTTCCTCGCCTTCTTCTTGGCCCGCTCCGCCCGCTTTTTAGCTGTCCGGGCCTCATCCGCGGCCGCCGCCGCCGTCCGTCGGGCCTCCACGCCCGCCTGAGCGTCTGCGGCCGCCTCCGCGGCGTCCATGGCGGCCTCCCGGGCGGCGTTGCGGGAGCGGGCCAGGCGGTATATGTGGAAGGTCGAGGACCCTGCGCCCGCGGCGGAGCCCTGGACGTTGCGGGTGATGGTGGGGATGGACTCGGTGATGACCTTGAGCTTTTCGCCCAGGGCGTCGGCCTGTGTGCGCGTGAGGTGGGGTGGGTGGATGTGGGGCGTGCGAGATGTGGATAGTGAGTGGTTGAGCGAGCGAGCGGGCGAGCGAACGGTTGGGGTCGCCCCCCTGCTCCCCCGTCAGCGCACGTCCCACGCCTTCCCTCGCCATACGTGCTCACGAGGAGCGTGTGACCGCACACATCACTGCGCACACGCGTACTGCTCCAGGTAGCACGCCCACGCCCGCTCACCCCCTCAATCTGTGTCCCCCCCCCCCCCCTAACATTCGTCTCTCAACTCCGTCTCACCTCCTTCACCCGGCGCTCATACTCGGCCACCGTCACCCGTTCACCCGAGGCGGTGGTGACGAGGGCGAGGGCGCCGGGGGCGTCGCCATCCGCGTCGCCGCCGGGCGGGGCGGTCCAGGGTTGGAGAGCCATGGGCAGGAAAGAAAGAGAAAATAGATGGCCATGGATAGCTGTGCGTCCAGTTTCCCAATCGTTTTCCTAGCCATCGTCGGTTCGCGTCCCCACCCACCCCACCCGCCTCGCCGCGACACGACATCGCTGGCAGGGCTGTGAACAGGGATGGCGTCCTTCACCTCTGAATTGCTGCCCCGGGTCGCGGAGTGCGGCCCCGCCTCTTTCCGAGGCAGGGCCACAAATCCCAGACCCGCCGTTGACCTCCGCTCCGCTGATGGCGTCACCTTCAGCGCCGTCCCGCGTGCCGTCGCCGCGGGAGCCCGCGTCCTGTTGCCCGCCCTCGAGACAGACAGCACGCTTGTCATTCCCATACCGGGCGTCAGCGCCCGCCCCCTGGCGTGCGTGCTCGACTTCTTAACCTCCAGGCACGCGCTGGAGCGGGAGCTTGCATGGAGGGGACGCACGGGCGAAGACTCTGCCACCACCGCCCACGAGGCCTGGGCTGCCCAATGGGCGGCCACCATGCCTGGCCCTGACTTGGTGGCCCTCGCATCCGCGGCGTCCTACCTGGACGTGCCGCCCCTGCTCGCCCTGGCCATTAAAAAGCTGGCCGCCAGCCTCGCCTCAACGCCGGCCGCGGTGTTGAGGCGCGAGTTCGGCCTACCCGACGACCTGGCCCCCGGAGAGGCGGCCAGGGTGCGGACCGACTGCGCTGGCGCATTTGACCCGCCCGGGTGGTGATGATAGAACAAAAGAGCCTGTAGAGTCGAGTCACAACAACCACGCCTTTCATTTTTGTCAAATCGTTTTGAACGTCTCCACGATGTGGCGCAAGTCGCCCTCCGCCCCTTTGAACCCCTTGGTCGGGCACGCCACGAAAAGCGCGTACACTTTCCCCGATTTCAGCGTCACGGCGGCCAGGTACGTGAAGTCCGGCCCGGCGACCTCATAATCGTAAAACGCGCCGACGCCCTCCTCTTTTTCCGCGGCGCTGCGTTCCACCGCTTTTTTAGAGGTCGCCGCCGTCAGCGCGTCCTGCAGGTTGTAGTCCGCCCCCGCAAACCCCTCCAGCGTCCGGTCCACGTCCCCGAGCTTGAACCCCTTGTTGTCCTCGCCCGCCCGCCCAAAGGTGATGACGTAAGCCTGGGGCGCAGTCCCGGGCCGCCCGGGCGCCCGGACGCGGGCGTCAATGCCGACCATGCCTTTTTCCTGCTTGCCGATCGTTTCCACCTTCCAGGTGGACGGGTACTCGAAGGAATACCTGTGTGTTATAAGGAAGATGAGAGTGGGAGAGAAGGAAATGAGAAGCGAGACGGACAAGAGAGTTTTTTGATGCCTGGAGAGAAAGAGGGCAAGCGCGGCCCACACCCCTATTTTTTTTCTTCATGGTTACTCACTTGGCCGACTCCTTGGCATTGCCGCCGTACCCGCCGTACGAGGTGGGCGGGGAGGCGGTGCCGTAGAAGACGGAGAAGGCGGCTGGGAATGAGGAGGGTGATGATGATGGGGTTGGTTGGGAGGGTCGAGAGACGAGAGGGTGGGGTTGTCCCCGTCAGCCCGCGCCCCTGCCGCGGGACCAGCCCCATTTCCCGCATGCACACCACTCCAGGCTCTCCCCATAATACTCACTGCCTTCACCCTCGGCCAGGGCCGGGGCTGCGCGCGCCCCAATCGCGGCGAGGGCCGCACCCAGGACGACCGCCCGGCGCGACGAATCGGCGGACTGTGAGGCATCGTCGCTGCCTGTCGCTGCGGTGACGACTGCGACGCGTGGGGCTGGCGCTGGCCGACGCGTGGGCCGGGTGGCCGGGCAGCCGGCCGGGGTGCGGGGCGGCGAGCGGAGGAGCTGCATCGTGTTTTTGGGTTGGGACAAGAGAAAGAAAAGAGGAACTGCACACCCTCTTGCGTGTGTGCGTGCCGATGATAAATCTACATCCACCCGTTCTCCCCCCCCCATGACTCAATCACACACGCCCGCCACCTTGATCGTCCCCGCCAGCAAGAGGTCGCCCGGCCGGGGGCCCGCACAGGGGGCCAGGACCGAGAACGTCCCCCCACCGGCAGGCTCGTAGCCGGCGACGTACAGAAAGCCGGCGATGTTGGTGGAGGCGAGGGTGGCGGCCTCGGCCGCGTGCGAGACGGCGAGCAGCGAGTGGACAAGGTCCGCGCCCGGCGGGGCGGGCAGGGGCGCGATGCGCAGTGGGTCCGACACGGCGGCCGCGCCGATGGGCAGGGCGGTCGCGGGCGCCCGCGGCCCCCCACCCGCCCGGTGGACGGCCCGGGCGAGGTCAGCAGCCTTCACGCGGGTCATGACGGGGGAGAGGGGCGGGCCGGTGGGCGGGCCGTAAAAGTATTCGCGCACCCGCCCCGCCCGGTCCGCCGCCCGGGTGGCCTGGTCCCGGGCGGTGACGCCGGGGGAACGGGGGAGGGTCACCACGCGTGGCGGGCGGGGGGCGGCGGCGGCCGGCGCCGCGGAGAGGTCGGACGCCAGGCGGGCGGCGAGGGCCTCGTCTCCCACCACAAACAGGGTGTCGACCGCGAGCGCGCCCACCGCGTGCAGGAGGAGGTCGTACCCCAGCCCCTCGCACCAGCCCATCCAGTTGGTGACCCAGCCGGCCGCCCGGGCCCGGGAGCGGGGCGGGGTGGCCGCCGCGCGGGCCGCCAGGAGGCCGCCCAGGCGGTCGACGCAGAAGCGGAAGAGGGCCGGGTTTTCGGACGGCGAGGCGTGCCCGAAATAAAAGGCCAGCGGCGGGGCGGAGGCGTCCGAGGCCAGGCTTTCGGCGGCGGGCCCGACCGGGCCGGACACGGGCGCCGCACACAGGGTCCCCGGGACGGTGATGCCGCCCTGTCCCACGTCCAGGTCGACGGCGGTGCACTCCCACTGGCCGCGGTGGGCGTAATTGAGCAGGACGCGCGAGATGGTGCTCTTCCCGGCGTCCGTCGGGCCCACCACCATGGCCCGGGGCCCGTGGGCGCCGTCCGCTGACGCCAGTGCCGCCTCGCGCGCGGCTTCCAGGGCGTGGTGGGCGGCCAGGTAGTGCGGCATGGGCGTGGCGTCGGCCTCATACACCAGGCGCACCGCGGCCGCCCAGGGGACGGGCGCGGCAGTGGCCGGGTCGCCGCCCGCGGGCGCGCCCGGGCTCAGGCTGATCACCGCGCCCTCCCAGGTGAAGATGGCAAAGGGGCAACCGCCCGGGACGGGGCGCGGGGCGCCCAGGGTGAGCTCTGCGCCAAAGATTTCGGCGGCGCCGTCCTCGAGCTGCGTGGAAAGATGGAGAGAGCAGGTGAGGTTGAGGGAGGGAAGTGGGGGAGCGCCCCGCCGCAGGTTTTGCCGTCTTTTTTCTCTCCACCCTCCCTCCTCTCTGGCCCTTACCGTCACCACTACGCCCGGCCCGGTGGGCAGGGTGTCAATGCGCAGCTCGTTTTGCTGTGTGTGGAAGGGTGCGTGTGAGGAGGGGGCGTGGGCGTGTGAGAAAAGAGAGCTGCACCACGTCCCCATCAGCCGCTCTGCCTTTTTGTTTTTTTTTTCCACCCGCGCCGCCAGCCCCTCTCCATGTCTCCTTCACGCACCTGGGCCAGCGAAAATTTCCGGCGCTCCATGGTACGCTTGGGATGCGGGTGAGGTGGTGCGCGCGTGAGTGCAAAAAACAGTCTCACGACGCCAGCTCTCGACGCTCGCTCGCCCGACTCTTTTAGCCGCAAAAAAAAAAGGAGTGTGCTGCTGGGTCAAAACGCGTGCTCATTCCATTTTCATTTTCATTCATCTAAACACAAAGTGCGATACCCCTACTCAGATCTCACAGGGGCCGCATCGTCGCGGCCAGGGCGGCCAGGCCGGTAGGGGTGCCGGCCGCGCGGGTCGCCCACCCGCCCGGCGGGCCATCCCCACCCCCAGCGGGCGAAGGTCGAAAAGGCGCGCTGGGGGCCACCACGTCCGCCCGCCGCGGCCGCTTCCCACCAGGCCGCCTGCTCTTGCCGGCCCCACACGCAAACAGACGCCGCGGCGCACCCTCACCCATCACCACCAGCCGCGGCACCCGCCCCCCCGGCCCCCCACCCAGCCCCGGCAGCGTGCCGAGCGGGCAGGGCGCCCAGCCGGGGGCGAGGGGGAGGGGGTCGCCCCCGTCTGCGGCGGCAGCCCCACCACCGCACCCGCCCCGCCGCCGCTGCTGGAGGGCTGCCACCAGGTCGGCCTGGGCGGCCGCGGCGGCGGCGAGGGCGGCTCCGGGGTCCGCGGCGGCGCCGGGGTCGGCGGCTCCGGGAGGCGGGGCAGGCCCCCCGGGCAGGCCGCCGGCGCTGTCGGCGCCGCCCGCCAGCGCGGCCGCGGCCGCGCCTGCAGCCTCGGAAGTAGGCCCACCCAGCGCGGCCACGGCGAGCAGCGACAGGACCAGCGCCCGGCGGGCGGCGGCCGGGCGGCGCGGGGCGAGGGCGGCAACCCAAGCGGCTGCCCGGGCGGCGGCGGCGCCCGCGCCCGCGCCTCCCCCGCCCCCGCCCAGCAGGACGCCCGTTGCCGCCTCCACCAGCGCGCCCTCCAGGCCCGGCCACTCCCGGCTCAGGGCGCGCAGCGTGGCGGCGGACGCGGCGCAGGCGATGGAGGCGGCGGCGGCGGCGGCGGGGGCTCCCACCCTGTCATCATCACCGCTCCCTGGTGGTGGTGGTGGTGGGGGCGGAGGTTCGGGCGCCCCGCCGCCCACCACGCCCGCCGCGACCAGGCCTGCGCAGCCAGGGGGGACCGCGTCCTTCAGGCGGCCCAGCAACTGGCGGCGGTGCCGCCTGGCCGCGTCCGGGGTGGTGGACGGCGGCGTGCCGCCGCCGCCAGCCCGCTGTTTGTGTGGGAGCGCGCCGTTTCCCTGGAGGCTCCTCCCCGCCGCCTCCATCCGCGCGCCCCAGTACCCGCCCAGCAGGCGCCGCACTTCTTCCCCCCTCTCCACTCGCTGCGCCTCCTGGGCGCCCCAGTACGCATTCCCCAGCCAGGCCACGCCCGCCGCCGCGGCCAGGCGGAGGGAGGGCAGGGAGGGCAGTTCATTGTGCGTCGCCTCGTGGCGCACGTCCACCAGGAGGCGGGGCAGGCCGGACTCGGCGGCCAGGACGGCGACGGACCGGGCGATGCGGCCCGCCTGGCCGGCGTCGGCGACGCCGTTGACCAGGCGGACGGCGGCCATGGCCAGGGCGAGGCGGAACCCGTGGGTCGAGGTCGAGGTCGAGGTCGAGGAGGAGGCGGGGTCCCGCCTCCCCTCCTTCCTTCCCCTCAGCCCAAGCTCCGCTTCCACAAAGGCGGCGGTCGCGTCCACGCCCAAGGGCACGCGGCCCCGGATGCGCCAGGCGGCTACGGTGGCGAGGGCGGCGTGCGCGGCGGCGGCGGCGCCTCCTCCGCATGCGACGGCTTCCTCGCTCTCATCAAAGACCCCTAGCAGCCCGGCCCGGACGCCCGCCCACTCGGCCCAGGAGCTCCAAGGGACAAGGCGGCCGGGGGCGGACATGGGGAAAGAGGCGAGTGAGGTGTCTCCCGCCCTCTCTCCCACGCAGGGCGGAGTGTCGTTGTGGTAGTGGAGAGGGCAATACATGCTCTCTACTCCACACCTCTATTGCCCCTCCTCCGACAGTCACACCACCCCCAACACAATCATGTGCCGCGTACCCGCTGGCCCCCCACCCCAAGCTCTCTACGAGGCGCCTACCTGGCTGGGTGAAGAGCAGGCGACGCCGCCCGCCCTGATCCCGGCCTCTGCCGCGCCGCTGGCCGACATCGAGGCGGATGCAGACGCGGATGCCGCGCTCCTGGACTCCCTACTGCTGGACACGTCCGGCCCAGATGAAGCTGCTATCAAGGCTGAGCCTCATGAGGAGGTGAAGGCGGCGGCCGCGCCGCCGCTGCCGCCCGTGTCCGCAGCGGCGGAAGCAATGACACACCGGGTTGCACTTGCCGGCGCCGGTGCTCCGCCCTTCCTCGCCGGCATGTTCGCCGGCCTGCCCCTGGCCTACCCCCCGGCCGGGCTGGTCTCGCACACGGCGGCGGGCCAGCTGGCTGACGGGCTGGCGCTGCAGACCAAAAAGGTGAGCGACAAGGAGGAGCGTTAGGTAACGAAAGTGCCAAGAAGTACCGTTTGTCATGCGAGGCCGAGATTGTTGCGGGGCGCATGGTGCCTTCCGCCCCGACATTGTTGCATGTCCCCCCTCAAGAGACTTATGCGAGCCACACTTTCGTGAAACCGCGAGTGAGCGGGGACGGAAACGCGGAGATGCGGCCGGGGTGTCGCCTGAAAGGCAACACCCTCCCCCCGCCCGAAAAAATGCCAGGCTGTGGCGTTTACCGGTCTGGACGGGCCGTGGCGGGGGCTGCTCGATGCGGGTTCCGCACCCGAGGCATGGCCAGGTGGTCTGCTGACACGCCGGGACGGTGGTGGGGGCGACCTGCCCTGGCCAGTGCCGCGGGGTGGAGGGTCGCCGCCGAAAGAGGGTGAGGGCCGCGCCGTCGCCCCCCGCCTTCCGCTCAACCCCCCTGCCCATCAACCCCCCCCCCCCCCCTCCTCTTTCTCACTTTCCTTCTCTTCCCTTCTCCCATGCAGTCGTCCACCGTCCCGCCCGAGGTGGAGCGCGTCAAGAAGCGGCGCCGCGAGTCCGCCCAGCGGTCCCGGGCCCGCAAATCCGCGTTCATGTGCGCGCTGGAGGTGGAGAACGAGGCCCTTCGGTGCGCGGTCGGGCGCCTGGAGGCGGCCCTGGCAGCCCTGACGGGGCGGGCGGGCGGGGAGTCGGCCATCACGGTGGCGCGGGCGGCCGCGGTCGCCATCGCCCGCCAGGCCCCGCCGATTGTGACGCCTGGAGGGGGCGGGGGCGGGGGCGCGACGACGGGGTCGACCTACCACCGCCACTACCCGGCTGAAGGCTCGTCGGCGGCGTCGGGCGCGTCCACGCCGGGCGCCGCCCGGGCGGAGGCCGAGGCGGCCGCCGCATTTGGGATGGTGCCCGTCTGAGAGTTGAGACAGAGAGATATAGAGGGAGAGAGGGAGAGAGGGAGAGACGTTGAAGAGA
>Ga0315274_10016373_pt1 | contig 10477 bp, 6 predicted proteins | sample YL17G02_20_MG_FD_203700 | JGI IMG/M metagenome (GOLD analysis project Ga0315274, IMG submission 203700) | Sediment microbial communities from Yellowstone Lake, YNP, Wyoming, USA - YL17G02_20 | ecosystem: Environmental > Aquatic > Freshwater > Lake > Sediment | place: USA: Wyoming | collected... | reverse complement strand
TCGTATCTCCCCAGGTAACCGGCTCGACAGGAGTCTCGCCCTCCCCTTCGGCGTATTCACAACAGAGGTTCCCGCAATTGGAATTACTCCCCCTCCTTCTCCGGGCGGCCGCAGGTGCCGCCCCTACCGTCAACTGTCCACTGTGAACCGCACCCGTGTTTCGTCTCCTCATCCCGTGGGGATAGAGGAGTTCTGGCCGGCACGGAGGCAGTACAAGTATACCACAACCCGCTCGTGGAGAAGGCGCGCGGTCGGGCACGTGGTGACGTGCAGCGCCCGGCTGATCGGGCAATACCTGCCAACGCTTGCCGGTTCCGAACCTCTGTGCTACAATAAGTCGCTTCCCTGCGTAATGGAATTCCGTCATTCCGGGATCGGTTCGTGCGCCGCAGCCGATCCGTAGGAGGGGCTCTATGAGGAAAACCGCACTCGTGATGCTCGTGGGCGCCAGCGGGGCTGCCCTTCTGCTGATCGCATCAGGGGCGAAATCGCACCAGGCCATCCACCCGGATCCGTACACCGCAGCTTCGTGGCTGGCCGCCGTACTCGCGTTCGCCGTCTGCATCGTCATGCTCGCGGAGTATTTCATGCACTGCCGGCAGGTGCATCTCTACGTCGGTGCCGCGTTTCTGGCGCTGGCCGTCATGGGCGTGTGGAACGTCCTGACGATTCCGTCGCCGTTCTTCGCCCTGCTGAATCCGCGCGATCTCTCCTTCGACTGGAGCCCGACATGGGCCTACCTCGCGCTCTGGCAACTTCAGTGGATAACCCTCGCGGTGATGCTCGTGTTCGGCATGGTGATAAGCCGGAAGCTGAGTCCGAGGGAACAGGTCGCCGGACGCGCCGGGATAATGGGCACGGCCGCCGTTCTTTGGGCCGCACTCATGATCTTTCTCACGTCAGCTCTGCCGGCGGTTCATCGGTTTTTCATGACCGGCAGGGCAGGCATGATCACAAGCATCGCTTGCGGCGTGATATTCGCAATCGCCTTTCTCGCATACAGCCGCGCGGCGATCCACAAGGGCAATGCGGTGCTCGCATGGATGGGGTACGGGCTGATCTTCGCCGTGCTCGGTCAGATAGCCGTGGCCATGCACGAGCCATCCGAGCTGGCGATGGAACTGCAGCGACAGCCGTACGGGGCGCTGGTGCAGTTCGCCGGTCTCATGAAGGTGCTCGTCTTCCTGTTCCCGCTCGCGGGCATGCTGGCCGAGCACACCAGGGTCCAGTTGAAGCTGCACGAGCAAGCGTCCGAACTGAACAATCTGATCCAGACACAGCAGGTGCTCAGCTCCACCACATCACCGGCCGAGGTCTATCAACGCACGGTCGAGTTCGTATGCGCCTCGTTTTCCGCAGCAGCGGCATGTCTGATGCCGTTCGAGAAGGAGCGCGGCCTGCTCCGTGCGACCGCTTATGCCGGATTCGACGACGATTCGGCAAAACGGCTCATCTTCCGGCCGGGCGAAGGACCTCCGGGCGACAGCTACTCGAAGAAGGAGACGGTCTTCGTGCGCGACGTCCTGGAGGACCCCGTGCTCGTTCAGAAAGTGGATGGAGAGAGCGGGGTCAGGTCGGCCGTGTTCACGCCGCTGATCGTGAGAGACGAGAGCCTGGGCGCATTGGCGGTGTTCTTCAGTGGACCTCCGGTCCAGAAAATGGGCAAGGAGAAACTCCGCCTGCTGGAGGCGCTCGCGGCCCAGGCCGCGCTGGCCGTTGACGGATTTCAGATGCGCGGCCGGATGCTGGATTCGGCGAGGGCGACCGACGGCTATGCCCGAGAGCTTCAGATTGTCTGGGGGATCGGGGAGGCGGTCGCGTCCAAGCTCGAGCTCGACGCCCTGGCGGATGCCATTGCGGAGAAGCTGAAGGCGCTGGTCGCCGCGAAGTCCTGCTCCATCTTCGCGTTCGAGCCGGACACGTCCGGACTGAAGCTCATCGGGCGTCAAAAGCTCACTCGGCGTCAGAGCGTGGCGGACCATACCGACGAATGCGATGCCGTCGCAGCGGCGGCGGCACAAAAGGGTGAGCCGGTGATTGCGAACGACCTGCCGAACAGCAGCCTCTGCAAGTACGCCGAGACGGCGTCGGAGGACGGAGGCACGCATCACCTGCTGGCGGTTCCCATGTCGCTTCGCGGCTTTGTGGGCGCGATACTCCTGTCCCGGCAGAACTCGGAGCCCTTCGGGGAGAGGGAGACAAGCCTGCTCACGAGGCTGTCGCCGATCATGGCGGCCGGCATCAGAAACGCCGATCTCTACGAGCGCGAGAGGAATATCGCCGAGAGCCTGCAGAAAACCTTCGTCCCCGAGCTGAGCCGGGAGTTCGCTGGAATCCAGGTAGTCAGCCGGTATCAGGCCTCGTTCGACGAATCCCTCATAGGCGGCGATTTCTACGACGTCACAGACCTCGGAGACGGCAGGTACGGAATCGTGGTGGGCGACGTGCCGGGCAAGGGGCTCGATGCCGCCGTGCACACGGGCGTGACCCGTTACATGATCCAGACGTATTCGGCAGACAATCCGGACCCGCTGCACGTGGTCTCGAATGTGAACACCGCCCTCTGCCGCTACACCTCGGTCGGCAAGTACGTTACGCTGGTCTACGGGGTCCTGGATACGGAGTCGGGCACATTCACCTACGTGAACGCCGGCCATGAGATTCCGTTCCTCCACAAGAGCGCGGGCGGCAAACTGGAAAGCCTGGAAAGCACCGGCCCGGCCGCCGGAGCGCTGGAAGAGGCTGAGTACACCTCGGAGCAGGTCCTATTCGAGGCCGGCGATATGTTGATTCTCTACACCGACGGCGCCACGGAAGTCAGGAGCGAGGGGAAGTTCCTGGGTACGGAGGGACTCCGCAAGATCGCAGCCGATCACGTCCGCAGGAGCCTGGCCGACCTGCCCGACGCAATCATGACGAGCGTGCGCTCCTATGCGAAGAGCTATCTGCGCGACGACGTTTTGATCGTCGTGGTCAAGGCCCGCGAGCCCGGCGCGCTGTTCTGAAACGAGCCGCCGACCATCAGCCGTCAGCGATATGGGATGTTGAGGGTTGAGGGTTGAGTGATTCCAGTCCCGAATCCCGAATCCCCAACCCCGAATCCCGACGCGTCAGGCCGTTCAGCCGATCCCATCCCAAAGGAACTTCTTCCAGGAAAGGAAGTCTATGCCGAGTCGCCGGGCTGTATGCGCATGATCCTCCTCACCAATCACCATGGGTCGGTACTCCGGCCACCTCCGGCAGAACTCCAGGAGGCTGGAAAGATCCCTGCTAGTGTAGTCCCCGGCCTTTACCTCTACGGCCCACTTGCCCCAGGAGCCGCACAAGACCGCATCCACCTCCAGCGGTTCCTCTCGCCAATAGTGGACGGTCTGCTCGCAGCCTATTGCGAAAGCCAGGCATGCGTTCTCCAGCCAAACTCCCCAGGTTGTCGGATCGCTGCCCGGCAGGGGAGGCTCGCCCGCAAGGGATGCCGCCAGAAACGCATTCGAAAGCGGCACTACCTTGGGCGGTGAGGCCCTGCGCCGAAGCTCTTTGTGAGAATACTTCCGCACAGGAGAGACCAGGTAAGCTTCCTCGAGGAGGTTGAGATAGTGCGCTATGGTTTCCAGAGTTCCCTTGTCGGCTATTGCTCCCGCTATCTTGGCCAGCGAGAGTATCTGGGACGGATGCCCGGTACAGACGGCAAATACCTGCCGAAGCAGAGCGGGCTTGCGCACTTGCTCCAGCATGAGAAGGTCCCGACCTATCGCCGGATCAATGATGCTGTCCCGCAGATACGCTTTCCAGCGTGGCACGTCCGGCAGGAGACGCATTCCGCCCGGGAAACTCCCGAATCGAACGAAGCATCCCACGGCCTCTTCTTCAGAAACCGAGAACGCCTTGGCCAAGTCGCGGGGGTTCCACTGGCGAAGCACGAGACGTTCGTACCGACCGGCCATCGTCTCCCGCGAACCGGATGCAACTTCCAGCGCAGCGGAACCGGTGATCACTATGTGCAGGGGGAGACGCTCCCGATACACCTGATCGATTGCCGATTTGACAAGGCGCGGCCAGTTCGGCAGGTACTGCACCTCGTCCAGCAGGAGAACCGTCTTATCCCTTCGGGCAAGTTCCGTAGCGCGTCGCCACTGTATCTCCCACCATCCGGGCAGGGCAGCGTCGGGAGCGTCGGCGGCCAGATAGACGGCAGCATCTCCCCATCTGCGCCCAACCTCCAGGAGTATGGTGGTCTTGCCTACCTGCCTGGGCCCGGTCAGCATCTGAACGCGGGCGGGCGCGGGCTCGTCAAGCCGTTCAACCAACCTGTCCCGTATCGCGTAGTAACCACCCTCAAGCACGTTTGTCGCCTGCTCCCGATTGATTTATCGGATATACTGTACAAAATCGCGCAAGATCTGTCAAGGGCCGCGCTGGGATGCTTGATGTCGTCCCTCATCGGCTCGGCCGGCGTATTGCTCTTCGCCTCATGCCCAACCGCAAATCCCCAACCCCGAGGCCCTGACTCCTACGTGTTTTTCAGCCACGCGTGGCGCGGGTCGTCGGAGCACGCGCCCGGCCTGCGGATCTCGCCGGCCATCGCCCATGTGTAGTTCACGGTGTAACCGGGGGCGGCGGCCACCGGATGGTAGCCCCTGGGGATGACCACCGTGTCGCCGTTCTCCACGACGTAGGTTTCGTCCATCGGCCCGGGGTCGTTCGGCTGGGTGTAGACGCGGATGACTCCGAAACCCTGGCTTGGATTGAGCTGGAAATAGTAGATCTCCTCAAGCGGCACCTCGTTCGGGGGAATGAAGGCGTCGTGCTTGTGCGGAGGCGCGCTGGACCAGTTGCCGGGCGGGTTGACGGTCTCGCCGAAGATCAGCTTCGCGGCCTCGACGTTGTTCCCAAGGGCGGTGTAGACATCGCGCCGCCAGTTGCCCTTGCCCGGGGACGTCTTGATGATATCGTCCGGCCCGATAACCGCCGGCTTACCCTCGAACTTCGGCGCGGCTGCCGACCACACGGAAATCTCCACCGGCCCTGCCAGGACTTTGACCCGGTATTTCGCTCCGGGCGGCAGGTAGATCACGGTCGGGAGGCCGTCGAAGACGTTCCTGCGCCCGCCGAGCCGGTTTCGAGAGAAACCGCCATCGGCTTCGAGGCTGATGACGCCGGAGTAGATGTCCAGCGCCTGCTCGCATTTGCCCGTGTCGCCGGACCACTCGCCTGACGGAAGGCGGAGCAGCCCGAACTCCAGGTGCTTCAGCCCCTTCTCTCCCCGCCCGACTATCTTCGTGTACCCGTCCGGCAGGGCTTTCGCTTTCAAGAGCAGATTATCCCTGCATTCTTCGGCTCGACTCACGTGTCTGCGTCCTTTCCAGTGGCCAAGAATATCATACCCTCCCTCAAGTGGAGGGCAAGCGGTCCGGCTTCATAATCCCCCCTTGAGGAGGACGCACTCTGTGTCAACACAGGCTAGTACCCATGCAACTTGCATGGCCTAGAATCCCCAGGAATGAATTCCTGGGCTAGCCTCGAGCAAAACCCTCCGGGTTACAGTGGTTTCAGTCCGGAAGGACTTTGCCCGGGCGTAGCCCAGGGTTTCTCCCGCCGAAGCGGTCCCGCTTCCAGCGGGATCCCGAAGTAAGCGGGAGATCCCGCGCTCGGGAGAACCCTGGGCCGGAGTCCGGCGTATTAAGTTGGACAGGCACTAGTATGCGCAGCTCCCCCCGTCCCTCTCTCAAATCTTCAGCCAGGCTTCGTTCAACACCCGCTTCGCGCCGGCCACGACGACCTCGGAATCCTCGCCCGGCAGAGGCTTCACCTCGAAGCTCACCACCGGCATTGACGTGGGCACTTCCTTCTTGAAGAAGCCAATGTCCATGAGGACTTTGAGGAACTCCGCCACCTCGTCCACGTCGTTCTCGCCGCACTCGCAGCCGAATGCGGGATGCTGGTCACCATAGGCAGGGCTCGATGTGTCACGCATCACGCAGTTCCCGATGTGCGCGTGCACGAGATGCTCGCCTGCCTTTATCACCATCTGGTTGATGGACTCGTCCAGCAGCGGCTGGTGGCTGAGGTCAACGGTAAGCCCGAAGTTCGGGCACCGGGCCTTCACCCTCTCGGCGAGAGCGACCGCCTCATCCGTCGGGCCTATCAGGCACTTCTTGTCAATCGTGCGGTCGAATGTCTCCAGCGATACGGTGAGCGGCCTGCCGTTTCCCTTGGCCGAAGCGTAGCTGCATATCTGAATGAGCGAGTCCGCCAGCCTGTCGGTCGCAGCTTTTCGATTTCCGTCGGCGGGGTCGGGCCCGCTGAGGAGGGCCAGTATGCGCGCGCCCAGCTCATACGCCTGATCCACGGAGTTCTTGCACTGGTCCACGGCCTTCCCGCGCTCCGACTCATCCGCGGAGTTCAGGTCGAGCTTCTGGGTGAGCAGAGGAGGTTGGCCGGCGAAGACGACGTCCATGTGCGCGCACTTGAGCATCCTAGCGGCCTCGGCGCGAACAGACGAATCCTGCATCCAGGTGACTTCGACCGCGCCGAAGTAAACATCGTCGAGAATCTTCTTCAGCGTTTCGAGTATCGGGCCGTCCCCCTTGATGACCTGGGGATAGGCCATGGGATGTATCAAGCCTGCGTGGAAGTACTTGGCGATTGGCTCTTGCACGATTCATTCCTCCTGACATGGTTCGGTCCGGGAGCGCCGGCTCGGTGAGATTATAACCTCCTGCCCGTGAGGGTGTCAAACTGCCGATGGGCGGCGAAGTGATGAGTGAACAGTGAGCAGTGATCGGTGAACAGTGAACGGTGATCAGTGAGGGGTGGCCAGCAGGCATTCACTGGTAACTGGTCACTGGTGACTGATTACCTCCGGCTCGTCCGCAGGTCGCGCCTAAAGAAGCGGCGTGAGTATCTCGATGGCATGCCGGATATCCGTGATCTGCTGGGGGCCGCCGATTTCGCGCTCGATGGTCAGCGCGCCTGAGAACCCGAAGCTCTTGAGCCTGGGTATGAGCACGGGGAAGTTCACCCGGCCCTGGCCGAGCGGCTTCTCGACGCCGAGCCTGCCGGGCTCCGTCGGGTACTCGCCGTCCTTCGCGTGGACTCCGCGCACGCGCGGGCCGAGGATATCCAGCGCGTCCAACGGGTTCGCCTTCCCGTACATCAGGAGGTTCGCGGGATCGAGATTCACGCCCAGGTTGTCCGTGCCGATGTCAGTCATCACGCGCAGGAGGGTAATCGGCGTCTCCTGGCCGGTCTCGAAGCAGAAGTAAATGCCGAGCTTCTTGCAGTGTTGAGCGACTTCGGCGAGCGCCTCGACGGCGCCCTTGTACAGCGGATCAGCCGGGTTTTCGGGGATAAATCCGGCGTGGGTGGTAATGGAAGTGACTCCGCACGCGGCGGCGAAGTCTGCGCCCTTTTTCAAGGCTTCGACCCGCATGGCCCGGTACTCCCGCGGAACCAGGCCGATGGTCGCCGGTCCCTCGGTGAAGTTCCATACGGCCGGCCCGGGATAGCCGGTCCAGATCGTGGTGACCTCGACGCCGTGTTTCTCGCCGGCGGCCCGGAGCTTCCGCACGTTATCCGCCGTATAGGTCGCCGGGTCCCAGCAGGAGACCTGGCAGGTCGGCAGGCCGAGGTCGCGAACCTTCTTCATTTCCTCGTCGGGATCCGTTCTGATATGCGTGATGACGCCCAGTCGCAGTTTCGCGGACACAAGAATCTCCTTCCTTCCCCAGATCCGAGCGGAATGCGGGCAGATCGAGTGGATGATACCACAGCCCGGGCACAAGTGGCAACCGGGGGAAGCCGCCGTGTCACCAGCGAGTTCTAGGGAACCGACAGCGGGGAGAGCGACGTTCGGGAAAGCCATACGCCGAGGGCATGGAGGTGGCGCATGTGATCGGCTCCTTCCGTGCCCGCATAGCCCCGGACGTGGAAGCCGTTCAAGTCGGCCTTGGACGTGAGCTTCAGGTCGGGGGCATCTTCGCCGCCCGCCGGAATCCGCTTGGCCCCGACCTTCGCGATCAGATAGTCCGCCGTCTCCGCCGTGCTCGCGTAAGTCCCGGGAATCAGAGCGGAGTGCGTGATCCACATCGTTGTCCTGCTCTTCGCCGCGAGTTCCGCGAAAGGGACGAAAGGCGCCATGTTTCCCGGGTCCACGGCATTGCGTCCATCGGCCTTCACATAGCCTGCATAAAGTGAATCGGCGAGGACGATGTCCGTCACGAGCGTCCGGTACTCCGGGGACTTCAGGATTTCGCGGACCGCTCCGTAGCCCGCGCTGAACGAGGAGATCACGAGCTTCCGAATCCTGACCCGCTTCAGCCCGTAGTGATCGGCGGTGCGGCGCGATGCCTCCCCGAGGATTCTGCGGAACAGCTTCCGGTCCTCGAACGGGGCCGAGTATGCCTTCGAGAGCCCCTTGTACGATACGGCGACGAGCACGGCGCTCCTGCCCGATTCGAGGAACCGGTCGCGTGCGAATTCCGGCGCGCCATGGAAGTGGACGACGAGGTCTATCTCATCTCCGCTCGGCCGATATGCGTCCGGGATGTAGAGCGTGCCGGTGGAAAGCTGGATTTCCGTGACGGGAGGCGCGGAATCCGCACCGGTCGTACACATGAGCGCCAGCACGGGAATCAGCGTCCACACATGTGTTGGGTTCATGCCACGTCTCCTTGGCAGACCCGCACTCAAGCACGGGCCTGCGTACTTGCCCAAAGCCCCGTGAACGGGGATCCTCCCTTGTCGTAGCAGCCCGGTTCACCGGGCTTTCCCAACGATTGAGGTCAGACCGGTCCTTGAGCCGGGCGTCATCGTTCCTCGAACGCCCCGCGCTCAAGCACGGGCCTGCGCATTCGCCGAAAGCCCCGTGAACGGGGCTCCTCTTTTGCAGACAGAGCCCGGTTGACCGGGCTTTTCGGAACGTCAATACCAGACCGGTCGTTTACGGCCGGGCGTCATCGTCCCTCGAACGCCCCGCGCTCAAGCACGGGCCTGCGCATTCGCCGAAAGCCCCGTGAACGGGGCTCCCCCCTCGTCCTAACAGCCCGGTTTACCGGGCTTTTCACAATATCAACGGCAGCCCGGTCCTTGAGGGCCGGGCGTCTACGGCCGGGCGCGATCTCACGACGCCGACGCCATACCGGTCGTTTGCGGCCGGGCGTCTACCGCCGGGCGTGATTCTTGCACGGGCGGAACGGACGCGAAAGACGAGCCCAAGGCAGATGGCCGAAGCGCCGATGATACGCGTGTCCATGTCGATGCCCCCGTCAGGAATTGCCACATCCCAGTTCGCTCGCGCGCAGCGAAGTCCCTTCCGGGGGAAGGCCCGTCGCGGTGTCGGGAGCGTGCCCAGCCTGACTCCCCGCTCAATCCCCATCATCCGGCTCTCCCTCCGGATATCCTGCGCGCGAAGGAATCCCGCCGGCCCGGCACCAATACATACTCCGGTAATCCCCAAATCGAATACGAGAGGACTTGTGTAGATGGACTTCCTTGAGTCTTTGGACAGCACTCTTGCACGCATCGCCGAGTCGGAGCAGGGCGCGGCGGTGTTCACACAGAGGATCCGCGCGGAGATTGACTTCGCGCAGAGGTTCGCCGAACTCTTCCCGGCGAAGAAGGCCGAGTGGCAGAAGCTGATTCTCAAGGCCGCCGAGCTCGTGCGGAGGAGGCTTTCGGCGTCCGGGCCGATTGACCTCGCGCGGGTGATCGCCGATGCGGAGAAGATCATGGCACCGATCAGCAGGGCGGCGAAGGAGCACGTCATCCACTGCGTCGGCCACGCGCACATTGACATGAACTGGATGTGGCCCTGGCAGGAGACCGTCAGCGTGAGCCACGACACCTTCTCCACCGTTGACCGCCTGATGGAAGACTTCCCGGAGTTCCGCTTCTCCCAGAGCCAGGCGTCAACCTACATCGCCATGGAGGAGTACTGCCCCGAGGTGTTCGAGATGATGAAGAAGCGCATCAGGGAGGGCAAGTGGGAGGCCACGGCGAGCATGTGGGTCGAAGGTGACAAGAACATGGCGTCGGGCGAGATCCTCTGCCGGCACATGCTCTACACCAGGCGGTATTTCAAGGAGAAGCTCGGCCTGCCCTACGATGCGATCAAGATTGACTGGGAGTGCGATACCTTCGGCCACTGCCACACTCTGCCGGCGATCCTGACCCGGGGCGGCGTGACCAGATACTACCGCCATCGCACCGGCCCGGAGAAATGGCTGCTCTGGTGGAAGGCGCCGGACGGCTCGAAGGTGCTCACCTACTACGACAAGGGCACGTACAACGGCGCGATCACTCCCGAGATCAGCCACCTCATGGTGGACTACGTGAAGGAGACGGGGCTGAAGGACTTCATGTACCTGTATGGCGTCGGGGATCACGGCGGCGGACCGACCCGGCGCGATCTGATCCGGGCGCGCGACCTGAACAGCTGGCCCGTCTTCCCCGAAGTGCTCCTGTCCACGACCGACGCCTT
>Ga0315274_10016369_pt1 | contig 10478 bp, 7 predicted proteins | sample YL17G02_20_MG_FD_203700 | JGI IMG/M metagenome (GOLD analysis project Ga0315274, IMG submission 203700) | Sediment microbial communities from Yellowstone Lake, YNP, Wyoming, USA - YL17G02_20 | ecosystem: Environmental > Aquatic > Freshwater > Lake > Sediment | place: USA: Wyoming | collected... | reverse complement strand
CCAAAAGGGATGGTTGGGCCAGCACCATCTGCAAGAGCTGCTCTTCGGCTGCCGGAATCGTGCGAGCCGCTTTCTGCGCTTCGTCAATCGAAACGGATTTTCGTGCGGGTTTCGTCTTCTGCAGCGGCCCCTTGATCTGTTTCATCTGTTGAAAGAGGATCTCCTCGCCCAGTCCGGCGTCCAATGCCAACCGCTTGATGTGCTGTTCCTGCTCCAGCAGATTGTCCAAACTGGAGATCATAGCTAGGATCTCCATCACTGCGGCCCGTTTTTCCTCCGGCACTTGCCAGTCATGGGACTGGGCAATCTTGTGGTAAGCGAATTCGGCCGCGGGAAGGGTACGGCCCAGGGCGCGGGAAAATGGCTCACTACCTTCCGCTTGCAGAAGGCTGTCCGGGTCTTTGTGACCCTCCATCGCCGCGACTTGGACTTCAATCTCTGCGGTTCGGAATAGCTCCACAGACCGCAAGGTAGCGCGGACTCCAGCCAAATCGGCATCGTAGGCCAGCGTTACCCGCTGGCTGAAACGAGCTAGCAGCTTGACCTGGTCTGGAGTCAAGGCGGTGCCAAGGGACGCCACGGCGTGAGTGAAACCGAATTGATGGCAGGATAAAAGATCCATGTACCCTTCCACCACGATCGCCGACCGGCGTTCCATGATATGACGTTTGGCCACATGCAAACCGTATAGGTTCTGACCCTTCTCAAAAATCGGCGTCTGTCCTGTATTAAGATACTTGGGCTGGGCATGGTCGTCGAGCGCTCTCCCGCCGAAGGCGATGGGCCGACCGCGCAGATCCATAATCGGGAACATCAACCGGCCGTGGAAGATATCCGCTCCCCCCTCGCGTTCGGTGGCCAACCCGGTTTTTACCAGCAACCCCAGGGGATGGGTGGGGCGCAGGTGGGCCACCAGCTTGTTTCCTTCTGGGGCGAAGCCGAGGCGGAACTGGCGCCAAATTTGCTCTTTCAGGCCACGGTGGGCCAGGTAAGCGCGGACGCCCGTACCTTCCGGCGATAAAAGCATGTTCTCGTAAAAAGCACAGGCTTTTTCGCATATTTGCCAGAACTGGTCTTTTTTCTCTCGTGCTTCAGCAGCACCCTCACTTCGTTCCGGCAGGGCAATTCCCGCCTTTACAGCCAGCGTCTCCACGGCTTCGTCAAACGGCAGGTTTTCGATCCGCATCAAGAAGGCAATGACGTCCCCGCCGGCATGGCAGCCGAAACAGTAGAACAACCCATTATCCGGCGAAACGCTGAAGGAAGGTGTTTTCTCCTGATGGAAGGGGCAAAGGCCAACTAGGTTCTTACCACTTCTACGCAGAGAAATGTATTGACCGATTACTTCCGTGATGTTGACGGTGTTGCGCAACCGTTCCAGGACCTGACCGTAAGTGGGCATCGCTTTTTCTGTTCCGTTACCAGGGCTGGGGCAGGAAGATCTCCGTAAAGGCTTTGATCGCGAAGCGGTCGGTCATTCCGGCAATGTAATCCGCCACGGATTGCGCTTGTTCGGATTCCTCGCCTTCAAGATCCAACAATGTTGGATTGGCAAGATAGTGTTCAAACAGCAAGGTGAGCATGCGGCGGGCTTTCAGTTCTTCCTTCTTGGCCTCCGCGTCGCGGTACACTTCCTGGAAAAGAAAGTCCTTCAGTGCATCCAATTGTTCCTGCAAATACGGGCTGAGAAAGATCCCGGGTTGACCGAGGCTGTAGTCGATCACGTCGTGAACTACGACGTCGATCAGTTCGGAAACGCCCTGGCCGAATTGTGCGCGGAATGGCAGCTCTTGCAGCGACAATGTCCGAGCGCGCAAAGCGTCGTCAACGTCATGGCTCAGATAGGCCACCCGGTCCGCCAAACGCACGATCTGCCCTTCCAGTGTGGCCGGACCGCTCAGTTCCATCTCCCCTTCCCCCTTGGAATGGTGCAAGATCCCGTCTCGGACTTCCCAGGTCAGATTCAGACCAACTTCCTCGCTGCCATCCGCACGTTTTTGTCGTTCCAGCAGGTCCACTACACGAAGGCTTTGCTCGGCATGGAGGAAATGGCTGGCCGGATCGATGCGGCATAACACCTCGTCCAAAGCGACTTCACCGGCATGGCCAAATGGGGGGTGACCCAGGTCATGCCCCAAAGCAATCGCTTCCGTCAGGTCCTCATTTAGGCGTAGCGCGCGAGCAATGGTGCGGGCAATCTGGGAAACCTCCAAGGTGTGGGTCAGACGGGTACGGTAATGGTCCCCGGTAGGATCGGTGTAAACCTGTGTTTTGTGCTTCAATCGGCGAAAGGCTTTGGCGTGGACGATGCGATCCCGGTCCCGCTGAAACGCGGTCCGGATCGAGCATTCCACCTCCTGCCTTCCCCGGCCGCGGCTACGCTTAGCCAGAGCTGCGAACGGGGAAAGGATCTGCTGCTCGAGTTCTTCCTCTCTCTCGCGGATCATGCCCCCGCTTACTTTTCCTTTTCTCCCAGCGTTTCTTTTAGTGCGGCTTGGGCGGCAGCCAGACGGGCGACCGGCAACCGGAAGGGTGAGCAAGAGACGTAATCCAGCCCGATCGTGTGGCAGAACTCCACCGAAGTCGGTTCGCCGCCATGTTCACCGCAGATACCGATCTGCAGGTCGGGGCGAGTGGCCTTACCCTTGGACACGGCCATCTTCATCAATTCACCCACGCCCTCGCGATCCAGTTTCTGGAAGGGATCACTGGCGAAGATCTCTTTCGCCACGTAAGCGGCCATGAAGCCTTTGGTGTCATCCCGGGAGATACCGCAAGCCGTCTGGGTGAGATCATTAGTTCCGAAGCTGAAGAACTCAGCGTACTGGGCGATCTTGTCAGCCACCACGCAGGCACGGGGCAATTCGATCATTGTACCGACCAGGTAGTGCAGCTCCACGCCATAGCGAGCGATGATCTCGTCGGCGATGCGGCGACTCATTTCGGCAAAATACTTCATCTCCTGGGTGGTACCAACCACGGGGATCATGATGTCTGGCTGGACCGGCAGACCTTCCTTGGCTACTTCGCAGGCGGCCTCGATGATGGCCCGGATCTGCATTTGGGAGATCTCTGGGAAGGTGACGCCCAAGCGGCAGCCTCGGTGCCCCAGCATCGGGTTGCTCTCGTGCAGAGCCTCGATCCGCTCTTCGATTACTTCCTCGGTGACACCCAATTCCTTGGCGATTTGACCGACTTTCTCCTGGAAAGCCTCCGGTTTGAGGGCTTCACGGGAAGGCAGGAATTCGTGGAGTGGCGGATCAAGCAGGCGGATGGTTACCGGGTAGCCCTTCATCGCCTTGTAGAGACCAATGAAGTCTTGCTTCTGCATGGGGAACAGGAAAGCCAAGGCTGCCTCGCGCTCTTCCTTCGTATCGGAGAGAATCATGCGTCGGACATAATGGATTCGGTCGCCTTCAAAGAACATGTGCTCGGTGCGGCAAAGCCCAATCCCCTGCGCGCCCAGCTGCACAGCCTGCTCGGCTTGCTTGGGGGTGTCGGCGTTGGTCCATACTTCTAGCCGGCGGTATTTGTCAGCCCATGTGATCAGCTTGATGAACTGCTGGTAGATCTTGGAGTCTTCTGCTTTGAGCTGACCCGCGAAAACCTGTAGCACTTCAGAAGGCGTGGTCGGTAGCTGGCCGAGGATCACCTCGGCCGTGAAACCGTCAATAGAGAGCCAATCCCCTTCTTTGATGACATGGTTATTCACGACCATCTCGGTCTTCTCGTAGTCGATATTGAGCGCTGCACAGCCAACGATGCAAACCTTGCCCATCTGCCTGGCCACCAATGCCGCGTGGGAAGTCATTCCACCTTGGGCCGTGAGAATACCTTGGGCAGCGTCCATGCCGCGGATGTCCTCGGGGGAAGTGAACTTGCGGACCAACAGGATCTTCTCGCCACGAGCCTTCCAAGCTTCGGCATCGGTGGCATTAAAGACCACGCGGCCGAAAGCCCCGCCGGGTCCAGCCGGCAAACCTTTGGCCAGCAGGTTACCGTCTTTTATGGCCTGGGCTTTAGCTTTGCTATCGAAGATGGGGGCCAGGAAAGCCGCCATACCGTCAGCTTCAGGGCGTAATACAGCCTCTTTCTCACTGATTAGACCCTCAGCTTCCATGTCCACTGCCATCCGGGCAGCCGCGAAAGGATGACGCTTTCCGGTGCGGGTCTGCAGCATCCACAATTTGCCTTCCTCAATCGTAAACTCGAAATCCTGCATGTCACGGAAATGGGCTTCCAGTTTGTCGCGAATCTCCACCAACTGCTTGTAGGAATCCGGCATGGCGATGGCCAATTCGGAGATCGGCCGGGGAGTGCGAATCCCGGCGACCACGTCCTCACCCTGCGCGTTCATCAAAAACTCGCCATACATCTGGTTGTTACCGAGTGCGGGGTCGCGAGTGAAGCCAACGCCGGTGCCGGAGGTCTCTCCCCGGTTGCCAAAGACCATCGTCTGCACATTGCAGGCCGTCCCCCAACTGGCTGGGATGTCGTAGAGCTTTCGGTAAGCGATCGCCCTGTCATTCATCCAGGAGCCGAACACAGCACCGATGGCGCCCCATAGCTGCTGGTTGACGTCCTCTGGGAAATCCACGCCTAGCTTCTGCTTGATCTCGTCCTTGTATAGTTTCACCAGGCGTTGGAGATCTTGGGTGCTTAGGTCAGTGTCAAAGGTAACGCAGGCTTCCTGTTTGACGCGTTCCAAGATCACTTCGAATGGGTCCTCCTCGGTTTTGCTGGTGGGTTTTAAACCTAGGACCACGTCACCATACATGGTGACAAAGCGGCGATAGGAATCCCAGGCAAAGCGGGGATTGCCGGTGATCTGTGCCAGACCCTCTACGGTCTTGTCGCCCAGACCCAGGTTGAGAATGGTGTCCATCATTCCCGGCATCGAGGCACGGGCACCAGAGCGGACGGAAAAGAGTAAGGGATTATCCGGGTCACCGAACTTGCGACCCATTACGCGCTCGACTTCAGCCAGAGCCGCTTTCACTTCCGTTTCCAACTCGGCAGGGTAGGACTGCCCATGCTCATAATAATAGGTGCAGATATCAGTAGTCAGGGTGAAACCAGGAGGCACGGAGATGCCCAGGTTCGTCATCTCCGCCAGGCCGGCACCTTTACCGCCCAGCAGCTCACGCATTTTTCCGTTGCCTTCATGGAACTCGTACACGTATTTGGTCATTCACGATCCTCCAGACGAAATTCTCTATTTATTCTTTCGGGCGGGTGAAAAAGCCCGGATGAACCACATTAAAATGGAAGAGCGGAGAAATCCGCAAACTGCCCGAACAATTTCTGCGTTTTTTGCAGTAAGGCCAAGTGGCTTTCTCGTCGCAGGCGGTCTTCGCAGAGGACCAGCACCTGATCGAAAAAGACAGATACCTTGGGAGATAGTTCCACCAGGGCTGACCACAGTGCCGAAAGGTCTGACAAGTCCAGCCGGTCAGTCCGCAACACCGCTTCCAGCAGCGATTGCGCTTCTGGCTCCAACGATTCCGGCTGCAGCGTGGAAGTTTCCGGGTTTGCCGTTCGAAGGATATTCTTCATCCGCTTGGCGGACAAGGCCAGCTGCTCCAGGCTTGGGTTATCCCACTCCCTTCGGATCCTCTCGGCTCGTTTCAGCGCCTGTGTCGGAATCAGCGGCCGGGGTGCAATGGCCGCACTGATCACTTCGAATGCGAATCCCTTCTCTTCCAGCAGGAAACGTAGCCGTCCTTCGAGAAAGGAGAACAAGCGGTCGCACGAAGTGGTGTCCGTCTGGGAAAGGAGCCAGGATTTACCGAATTCTGCCAGGATCTGCGCTTCTTGTGCCAGTAAGGTCTCCACGGATAGATTGGACTCTTTCCCCAACAATAGGGAGAGCAGGCCTTGGCCGGCCCGACGCAAGGCAAAGGGATCGGCAGAACCGGTAGGCTCCAGGCCGATGGCGAAGAACGCTCCCAACGTGTCCAGACGGTCGGCCAACCCCACCAACCATCCGCTTTCACTGGTGGGCAGCCGGTCCTGCAAATAGCGAGGTAGATAGTGATCTGCGATTCCAGCGGCCACCTCCGGCAGTTCTCCTTGCCGTTGGGCGTATTCACGGCCTATAATCCCCTGCAATTCGGGCAACTCGACCACTAAAGCGGTGGTGAGGTCTGCCTTTGCTAGCCTGGCGGTCCGTTCGGCATGGGATCTTGTCTCCTCGCTCCAAAGCAATGTTTGCCCCAGGGTATGCACCAACGCGCACAGACGGTCGGTCTTATCGAGCAAGGTCCCCAATTTTTCCTGGAAGGAGATTCCGGATAGCAGGCAGACTCGTTCGGCCAGGGGGATTGTCTGATCTTGGGCGAAGAAGAGCCCAGCGTCATCCAGACGACCGATCAGGGCTTCCTGGTTCCCCCGCACCACGATCTCCTCACCCAGGGCTGGTCCTTCGCGGAAACAGAAGAAATACGGCAGCAGCTCCGCCCCATCCTCGGTGATCGGCAAATGCTTTTGGTGATGCCGCATCACCGTGATCAAGACATCCTTGGGAAGCTCCAGATAATGTTCTGGGAACGTGGCACGGAAGGGTGTGGGGTATTCGTGGAGAAAAACCAGTTCGTCGAGCAAGCCTTCCGGCCATAGCGGTTCTCCGCCTACTTCATGGGCCAATTCCTCCACAAGCCCTTCCAGTCGCTGACGGCGTTCAATGGGGGATACCAATACGAAATGATCCTCCAGCGTGGGTAGGTACTCTTCCGCCCGATCCAAATTGATGGTCCCGGAAAAAAAACGCAAGCCGAAGGTGGTATTTCCGCTCTGGCAGTCGAACAGGTGTAATGGAACGATTTCTCGACCCCAGAGAGCCACCAGCCAGCGCACCGGCCGTACAAAGGACCATAAGCCTTCCCCCCAGCGCATGCTTTTGGCAAACGGTAATCCGGATACGATCGGGGGAAGCAAATCCGCCAACAGCTCCAGGGGCTGACGCTCGATGCGCTTCACCAGGTAGATATATTCGTCTTGATGAATGACCCGGGACAGCTCGCCGCCTTCTTTCCGCAAGAAACCAAGCAACGCTGGAGTGGGCTGGCCGTCCTCACCAAAGGCAGTTCTCTTCGCAGGTCCCTTTTTTCGAACTTCAGCACGAGCAGGATCAAAATCCAGGTCGTAGGCATAGAGGATCAACCGGCGCGGCGTAACCCAGCTTACCAATTCCTGGAACAAGAATCCGCCGCCTTCCAACGCCCGTTTGGCTCGCTCCTGCAGAGATTGTTGCGCTAGAGCCAGGAATCGGGCGGGGATCTCTTCAGTCCCTACCTCAAACAGCAGGTCAGACATTTTCTCGCTCCAGAGTTTGACGGGCGCATTCCCGCACGATCTGGCGAATTCTTCCGATCAAATCGGTGCGCTGGGCTACCGAGACTGCGCCTCGGGCATCCAACAAATTGAAGGTATGCGACAGCTTGAGCGCGTATTCATAGGCAGGAAGCACTAAACCCTGCTCGTTGCAGTGGCCGGCTTCCTCTTGATACAGGCGGAACAGTTCCCACAGACGATCCGGATTGGCTTGGTGGAAGGCATATTGGCACCACTCCACTTCCGTGGCACGATGGATGTCGCCGTAACGAACGTCCTTCTGCCAGCGCACATCGAACACGGACCGGGCTCCTTGGAGGTACATTGCCAATCGCTCCAAGCCATAAGTCAACTCGGCTGAAATTGGTTTCAAGTCGTAGCCACCCGCTTGCTGAAAGTAGGTGAACTGGGTGATCTCCAAACCATCCAACATCACCTGCCAACCGGTGCCCCAGGCTCCCAAGGTAGGGGACTCCCAGTTGTCTTCCTCGAAACGAATGTCGTGCTCTTTCAAATCCAGTCCCATCGCCCGTAGGGAATCCAGATAGAGATCCTGGACATCCGTCGGGGAGGGTTTCAAGATGACCTGGTATTGGTAGTGCCGATAGACCCGGTATGGATTTTGGGCGAACCGTCCATCCGCTGGACGGCGGGATGGCTGCACGAAGGCGGTCTGCCAAGGGCGTTTTCCCAAAACGCGGAAAAAGGTGGCCGGGTGCATTGTGCCGGCTCCCACCTCCAGATCGTAGGGCTGCTCGATCACGCAACCACGCTGTGCCCAGTAGTTTTCTAGGGTAAAGATCAGGTCTTGGAAGGTCATCAAATCTAAATAATAAATCTATCGCTCTCTGGCATGCTTTGCAAGAAAACGATCCCCATCATGGGACCGCCGCTTTATCGGGTATTCGGATCGCGAGCCGGTGGGGACAATACGGTTTGATCCAGGCGTGAGAAAAAGGTCAATACGGGGGAAAACCCCTTCTCTAGGTGGACGCCAAGGAAGAGCCGCAACAATTCCTGCAATTCCCCGTCCGATTCCGGATCAGAACGAAGTTCATCCCATGCAGACCCGACCAATGCGCGTGCCCGGGCAAGAGTTGTTGCCCGTACCGAAATGCTGCGGCCGAAGACCTGGCATTGAGGGCAGAGGACCCCGCCCGCCTTCGGATTAAAGATCACCACCTTGCCGGACACCGGGCCACCGCAAGACACACAAGAATCCAACCGAGGCCAGAACCCCAGGAGAGAGAGCAGTTTGAGCAGAAAGGCATTGTTGGTCACGACCGGTTCCAGCCCGGCCTGAAGGACAGACAGCGCGTCCGTAAGCTCTTGATAAACCCGTTGATTCGGATCGTTTTCTTGCGCCAGTTCCGCCAGCAATTCCGTCCAGTACAGGGCCACGGCAATACCGGGTAGATCGCCGCGCAAAGCGGCGTGACTCTGCTCGATTTGCCATTGCGTGATCAGACGGCGCCCCTCCTTTTCGAACAGGAGAAAATCGAGGACGGTGAGCGGTTCCAGGGCGGCACCCCACCCGCTGTGCGGTTTTCGTCCACCCCGAGCCATCGCTGACAGCTTACCCCGCTCCCGGGTGTAGAGCAGGACCAGTTTGTCCTGTTCTTTCCAAGGTTTGGTGTGCAGTACAATCCCCTTCAGACTGACGAGGGACATCTTGTCTTTCGTTCCCGATTGGAATACCCGCGAGACGGGTGCATGCAATCCCCGCCGCATCCATTCGGTCCTGCAGTTACTGCGGGGCGCTGTCTGGTGGAATATAATGGTTTTGTCAAGTCGATCTAGCCTTGAAAATGGACGATCCGAAGGAATTCCGGAGCCGAGAGACTGGCGCCACCAATCAAAGCACCGTCCAGATTGGGCATCGCCATTAAGGCATCGATGTTAGATGCCCTCACACTCCCGCCGTAAAGAATGCGAATCGCTTCACCAACAGCGAAACCCCAGCGTTCAATGGCCAGGCCGCGCAGGATCGCATGAACTTCCTCTGCCTGTTCCGGTGTGGCATTGCGGCCGGTGCCAATGGCCCATACCGGCTCGTAAGCGATCACTAAAGAGGCGGCAGTCTCCGCAGACAGTGCGAAGACAGCTTGGAACTGACGTTGCACTACAGCCAATGTCTGCCCCGCTTCCCGGTCCTCCCATCGCTCGCCCAGGCAGAAAATGGGCGTCAGGCTCCACGCCAAGGCACGGGCAACTTTCCGCGCCAGGCATTCGTCTGATTCCATAAAGAATTGCCGCCGTTCTGAATGGCCGACGATGGCGTATTCCACTCCAAGTGAGGCGAGCATTGGCGCTGAGACTTCACCAGTGAAGGCTCCGCTATCCTCTTGCCAGACATTTTGCGCTCCAATCTTCACCGGACTCTCTCTAGTTCGACGCACCGCTTCCGCCAGATAGGGGAAGGGGGGGCAGAGGACTACAGTCCGATCCAGTTCGAGTGGAACGTTCGCCACGATCTCCGCAATTAACGTTATCGCTTCATCAAAGGATTTGTGGCATTTCCAATTCCCGACGAGGATCTTGCGCCGTTTCATGAAACACTCCCTGGTTGGCCGAGCAAAGACTCTGGTGTGAAGGGGAAGGGGAGCAGGCTGCTGCTGTCGGTCAGCATTCGTTCCCCAGCCAAATTTGCCAGCAAAATGGGCATCCCTGGGGCTAACTCCACCAGGACCTGGCGGCAGGCACCGCAGGGGGAAGAGAAGGTGGGGGTGTTGGTCACAATCGCCAGGGCGAGGAATCCACGTTCTCCCATGCTATAGGCGGAGAACAAAGCCACTCGTTCCGCGCAAATGGTCAGCGGGTAACTTGCGTTCTCGATGTTAACGCCGCGATAGATTTTGCCGGATGCCCCAAGCAGCGCTGCACCCACCGGGAAATGTGAATAGGGGGTGTAGGTCATCTCCCGCGCTGTCTTGGCTTCTTCCATTAAACGATCCCAATCAATCATTCGCCTCTCCTTGCGGCAGGTTCACTTCAATCTTTAACAGACGGTTTCCCGCCATTTCCGACACGCGGAAGGCAATTCCTTCGAAGGTGATTTCTTCCCCCACTTTGGGTATGTGCTGGAACAGACTGTAGAGCAAACCTCCAATCGTGTCATATTCTTCCGAGACCAGTTCTCGAAGCGC
>Ga0315274_10016367_pt1 | contig 10478 bp, 10 predicted proteins | sample YL17G02_20_MG_FD_203700 | JGI IMG/M metagenome (GOLD analysis project Ga0315274, IMG submission 203700) | Sediment microbial communities from Yellowstone Lake, YNP, Wyoming, USA - YL17G02_20 | ecosystem: Environmental > Aquatic > Freshwater > Lake > Sediment | place: USA: Wyoming | collected... | reverse complement strand
AGCGAGTTGCCCGAGGCTGCTTTCTTTCTACACCCCCCACTGCCCCTCAGGGAAAGAAGGGCAGCCAAAAGAAGAGAAATCGTATTCCTATCTCTCCATGCTCATTTTTCGATTAGAAAAGACTGAGTTTCACAGGAGATCGTTTACAAACATTTTTCAACCCCCTGTTTCCCCATTCTTGGGGGAATTTAAGGTTGGCGGACGCCCCTCTGCACTTCCCTGTTTTTAAACAACCTCTATGTATGTAGATTGACACCGGACAGAGCCTATTTTATGCTACTCCTGCCCGATAAGGAGGCATTTGATAAGATGGCAGAGATCAGACTGGCTAAAGAAAGCGATATCCCCCGCATACTCGAGCTCTACCACGAATTGACTATGATCACCACTCAAGCTGAGCGGAGTTTAAATACTTCCTGGGATGACTACCGAAGGGTGTTTGCTGAGATTTCCAGCAACCCCAGGCGTGAACTTCTGGTCGCCGAATACCAGGGCGAGGTTGTGGGCACGGTGGCGCTTTTCATCATCCCCAACCTTTCCCACGGCGCCACACCCTATGCCCTGGTGGAAAACCTGGTGGTCAATCACAAATACCGGCGTAAGGGCATCGGGAAAAAGCTCATGGAATATACCATCGTCCGAGCCGGGCAAGAGGGATGCCACAGGATCGAGTTGTGCAGCAGCAAAGGGCGCAAGGAGGCACACCGATTATACCGCTCGGTGGGCTTCAAGCCATCGGCCTACGGCTTTCGCATCTGGTTCTGATGGCTATTAAAGCCCAGGGAAATGGCATCTTGCCATTTCCTTCGTTACAACTCCATCTCTTTCAGGTCAGGGGCTATCTTGAGCTTAGGCTCGGTGAGGGCTTGGATCTCTTTGGCGGTCCAGCCGGGGGCGACCTCCTTGAGCACAAGCCCCTTCGGCGTAACCTCGATTACTGCTATGTCAGTGACAATCAAGTCCACGCATTCCCTGGCAGTGAGTGGCAGAGTACATTTCTTCACTATCCGAGGCTCTCCATTTTTGGTGGTATGCCCCATGGTAACAATCACATTCTTCGCACCAAAGGCCAGGTCCATAGCGCCGCCTATGATACCGCCCTGAGGTCCTCCGGTGTTCCAGTTGGCGAGGTCTCCCTTCTCCGAGACCTGAAGCCCGCCCAGAACGGCTATCATACGGCCGCCTCTAATCATGGCAAAGGAGGTAAGGACATCAAACACTGCCATGCCAGGCGCTGGAACCCAGAACCTTCCAAGAGCATCATGATAATGGAAGTCCGCCGACTCTTTATCGTTCGAGGGGACCAGAGGACCGTAACCGATGGCTCCATTCTCAGTCTGAAATATCACGCCCTTATCGGCATAATCGGCGACCAGGTTAGGCATGCCGAACCCGAGGTTTACATAGTCGCCGCTTTTGAGTTCCTGCGCCGCCCTTTTCGTAATTCCGTTTCTATCCAACCTCAGCTTCATCTCAAAAACCCCCTTATAATTAATATCCGGCCGCAGCCTAGCCCCACATCAATTTGCGCGCGGGTTCGATTTCGTACAATTCGTATACAACCTCTTTCAATTTGCGGTCCGTGCCCAATCCATCCTCAGGTATCTCCACGATGCGGTCAACGAATATCCCGGGTGTGATTATGTTCTCTGCGTCGATCCCACCGGGTTCCACTATCTTATCTACCTCGGCGATGGTGAACTTCGCAGCCATCGCCATAACCGGATGGTCTCCCCTGAAAACCCCTTTATATATGAGATTGCCCAGTCTATCGGCTTTGTGCCCCCTGACAAACGCATAATCGGGTACTATTGGCTTTTCGAAGATGTACTCCCTGCCGTCGATAACCCTCTTCTCTTTCCCCTCTTCGATAATAGTGCCGACGCCGATAGGATTATAGAAACCGCCCAGGCGAGCCGCGCCGGCATACAGCCTGGAAGTGAGTGTTCCTATGGTGGTCTGCTCGACCTCGAGACCTTTTTCAACATATTCTGCAACGAAAGCAACGCCCCCCAGATGCGGGATGCCGAGTACAGGGGTTATCAGCTTCTTCATTTGAGGAAGCAGCACTGCAGGCATAACAGCATTTTCCTCGCTGAAAATCATGGGGATAAAGCAATGAGTAATAACAGTGATGTCTTTCGTCCCTTTTCTTTTCAGGGCCGCTATAAGGTTTTGAGCGGTTGCAGAGATGGCCCAGGAATCCATAGCAATAACAGCGCCGTTCGGGATATCAGCTACCGCCTTGTCGAAACTGCTGAAGACTTTGTTACGCATCTACGACTCCTCCTTGCGGTTAATGATTTACAGCTCCAATTTGTTACAAGTACCGTAACCAAGCACAAGAAGCCAAAAGGCTAGAGAGAGCAGCACAAAGATAGAGTAATTAAGCTTGAACCAAACAGAACTAAGAATTTCTACGAAGTTCGCTGAGATATTATAGCATTTTCGTCAATGACAGGAGCTAAAAAATGAAATGTAACCCACCACCCCCATCCCGCTCGCCCACACAATCAAAATTTCAATATTTGACCACTTGACAAACCCAATATTAAAGGATATAATATGTCTCGATATATCGTGATATTACACGATATAGTCAACAAAATAGATCGTAGGAGTTAACCATGTTTAGAATGCCTCGAATGTTTCAAGAATACTGGCAGGAAAGCCCGTTTCAGAAGGGAGAGCTGAAGTATGTAATACTGGATTTGATAAAGGATAAGCCTAGCCACGGATACGAAATTATTCGCCGCTTAGCAGAGCGTTCTCATGGATTCTACACGCCGAGTCCCGGCGCGGTCTATCCCACTCTTCAGCTTCTTGAAGAAATGGGTTACATCGAGGCCAAACAGCACGATGGAAAGAAAATCTATACAATAACTGATGAGGGTAAGAAGTTCCTTTCTGAGCAGAAGCAGTTTGCTGAAGGTATCAAGCAACAAATGAGCGAGCGTTGGAGTAAAAAGAATACTGCGGATATGCGTGAAACCATGGTGGAAATTGGAAGGATGGGGCGGCTGATTGGGCGGCATTTCCGTAATACAGATGCAGAGAAGATGAGACGCATTCAGGAGGTTATCAGCCGAGCCTACAATGATATTGAGACTATATTAGAGCGCTAGATGGAGACAACTGACATCACAAATAGATTGAAAGGAGGGGAATAAAATGGGTGCGATGGACGAGATGATGGAGGCCATGATGGGGAGCATGAGCAAAGAGGAGAAAATGGAAATGACGGGGACGATGATGGAAAAGTTCTTCGCTGGCATGACCACAGAGGATAAGCAGAAGATGATGGAGCAGATGATGCCCAAAATGATGGAAGGCGTTAACATGATGGAGATGATGCCGAAGATGATGATGGGCATGATGGGTGGGGGCGAGAAGGGTGGCGGGATGATGGGAATGATGTCCCAGATGATGTCAGGGGGCCAGGGAAAGGGTACGCCGATGATGCCCCACATGATGACTCAAATGATGCCTCAGTGCCTGAACATGATGCTTCCCAGTGTTCCCCAGGAAGAGCGGGTGGACTTTGTATTGAATATGATCACAACTTTAATGGAGCAGGGTTCTGCCGGGATGTCAGAAGAAGAGAAAAGTGAATTTGTAGCTAAAATACTGGAGAGAGTTACTTCCTGAAATATGACTAGCTCCAAGGTGGAGGGTTTCGTCCTTCCTGAGAAGGACTCCACCCACCCCACACGTGCCGTGCAATCACCTATCTGCATTAATGACGCAATTTAAATAAAGTATTTGAGTGAGCCTACACTGTCTATAAATATATCTTTAGGGAAGAGAACATGAAAGAAAAAATGAAACTGGCAGCTCCTTGTGGACTATACTGCGGAGTATGTGGCGTCTACATTGCACATAAGAATAATGACACGAAATTCAAAGAAAGATTGAAGGATGTCTACTTCGTAGGCGCCGAAGATATTAAATGCGAAGGCTGCTTGTCCGATGTCTTGTTCAAATACTGTGTAGCTTGTCCTATCAGAGCCTGTGCAGCCTCGAAGGGAATTGCGGGCTGTCATCAATGCAGCGATTTCCCATGCAAGTTTATCGATGATTTCCCCCTTGGTGTCGGGAAAAAGGTGATATTGCGTGCGATTCCTACCTGGAAGCGGATGGGAACTGAGAAGTGGATGGAAGAGGAGGAGAAACGATACCACTGCCCACATTGTGGCTATAAGCTATTCAGGGGAGCGAAAAGGTGCAGGAACTGTAAACAACCAGTTGACGTAGATTGACCTCTTCGTTGAAGTGAATTGGTGGGTTTCGCCCGCCAACGGCGGACTCCACCCACCATACACGTGCTTTACTTCTTCTGGGAGCTTAGCCGACTGTCAGAAGTGTCTATTAACCATGCTCCATTACCCGTACCATTTATGTTGACGATTTACGCATGTAGACCGTTAAACGAAAATGCATTAGAATCTGTATTGAAATGATAGAGAACATAACACAACTGTTTGCCGAACTTCTAAAGAGCACTGAATCGCGGAAGGTTGATTTCAAAAGTGACCAATACCGCCTCGATAATGAAGTCTTGAAGTCACAATTTGTCAAAGATATTCTTTGTATGGCGAATGCCAAGGGTGGCGAGGGTTACGTTATTTTAGGAGTCAAGAGTGAAAAGGGGAGACCACAGCGAGTGGTTGGTATTTCTCAACATTTTGATAGTTCGGAGTTGGAAGCAATTGTTAACGGCATAATTGATGAACCGATACAATTTGAGTATTACGCATTGAATTATCAGAGCAAGAGGTGCGCTCTATTATACATTCCTCCGAGCAAGGCAAAACCCCATTGGCCGAAAAAGGATTACGGTGTTCTCAGGAAACATGTTATCTATACAAGGCGCTCATCAGCAAATAGAGAAGCGTCCGTTCAAGAAATACGAGAGATGTGTTTAGAGACCATTCGTATTAGTGATATTGCTCACCGCAAAGCGCAGTGGTCTCCGCATGTGGTAGATGAGCTTGCAGACATGAGTCTTGACGAGCGTGAAGAAACTATGCACAAAATGCTCAAGAGTATCGCACCTAAGATTGGATTGGCAAGGTACAGGTATATTTGTAGCCCCATAACCTTCAAGCATTTTTGCGCACTGGTCGCCAGCAAGAACAACAAAGTAGTTCTTGATTATGCCATATTTATGTATCCTTGGAGCGCAAGAAGCCAGGACATAGTCGCAGCTAGATACAATACAATGAGGTTGAGAATCAGTACTGGCGGTAAGAAAGTAAGAGAATCGACGAGAAACCGTCTCAAAGAAAGCACCCTTGTGCATATTTCCTACAAGAACATCAATACCAAGGCTCTAGAGACGAGGGCGTACTGTTCAACCGGATATAGGTTTGCCAATGAGTGGAATTTGCCATGGGGCAGAGTCATGAAATGGGAAGATGACGTGCCTCAAACTAATGGGGCCAAGATAGTATTTCTAACTAAGGCCAAGTATGAATTCTTCGTACCCAATGTTACTTCAAAGGCAGAGTTGAGAGAACGTTTTGAGAACCTGCTAGCTTGGGTAGGCACCAACATCCTTTAACTTGCTGTGTTTTATATGTATCAAGGATGAGACAGGGGCTGATCAACACTTCTAGGCTTACTCCCGCTTCTCCGGCAAATCGATAACCACAGCATTCTCTTTACACTAGTGCTTAGTTTGAGAATTGCATACTTCAATTCCCGAAGCTTCTTGAAGCTGAATATTTGCACATCGATTTCTGCAACCAAGTACTAGGGGTGTCAGCCCCCGCTAATGTGGGGTAGAAGGCAGGCACATTACACCATGAATCATTGTCCGTGCGGTCATTGCGGACTTCACCAAACAGGTTGTAAAGTGCGCGTCCTTAGCTCAGGAAAGAGCGTTTACCTTCCCAGTAGTCTTCTCTCTCCACAACCGTCGCCGCTCCTGCGCCCCAGGCGCCGCAGATAGCTGCCAGGCCGTAGCGGGCCTTTCTGCGATTCATCTCATGGGCTAGGGTGCCCAGCACCCGCATGCCGCTCGCCCCCACAGGGTGGCCGATGCAGCAAGCCCCGCCGTTGACATTCACCTTCTCCGGGTCTATGCCCATATCCTTTATCTGCATCAGGGGCAGTACGGAGAATGCCTCGTTGACCTCCACCAGGTCTATCTGGTCAATGGACAAACCTGCTTGTTTCAAAGCCTTCTTGGATGCTGCTATAGCGCCGTAGCCCATGATAGCGGGGTCAACTCCCACCCACGCCATGCTCCTCATGGTGACCATCGGCACCAGACCGAGCTTTTTCGCCCTCTCCTTGGCCATAAAAACACCGACTGCTGCCCCATCGTTTTCCCCTGAGGTGCTGGCGGCGCATATCGTGCCACCGGGTTTGTAAATAGGCGGCAGTGTGCGTATCTTCTCCAGCTTGGAGTCTGGCTTGACGCCCTGGTCGTAGTCAATGAGCTTCACCGTGCCGTCGGGCAATGTCCCTTCCACCGGAATAATCTCGTGCTTGAACTTCCCTTCCCTCTGGGCGGCGGCAGCCCTCATGTTGCTCTGCCAGGCCCATTTGTTCAGGTCCTCCCTGGTGATGCCGTACATCTCGGCCAGCTTCTCAGCGATGAGGCCCATGCTCGCCACAGCGCTGATGTCGACTCTCTCGAATATTCTGGAATTGGGCAGGCCGCGCGTCTTGCCCAGTTCCTCGGCCAGCGCCATGATATCGGTGTCCTCGGTAATCATAGGGGTGGGAAAGTGAGAATGGCTCTCCATGCCGCCGGCGATGCAGATGTTCTCTATGCCCAGTTGGATAGCCATACAGCCGATATGCGCGGCGGTCATGCTGGTGCAGCAGGCCCGCTCCACGCTGAGGCCTGCAACCTCGAAGGGGCAGGTCATCAAGCAAATGCTCCGACCGGGGCTCGCCTGCTCGCCGCTCTGGTTTACCGTGCCCATGATAACCTCGTCGACTGAGGCGGGGTCTATCCCTGTTCGCTTGAGCAATGCCTCCACCACTATGACAGCGAGGTCATCGGCCCGTTTATCAGCAAAGATGCCCGGCTTCTTCTGGCTCGCGATGCCAAATGGGCTTCGCGCATAATCTACCATCACTGCGTCTCTTATCTTAGTCATCTTTGTTACTCCGTTTTATTGGGATTTTCAGGGAGAGCTTCTACTATCATATCACAATGAGACGGTTAGGGCGCAGGAAGAAAGATAGGCTCTAACCTATCCCCTCAAAGGTGAGGGAACATCTTCGAATGTCATTACGAGCGAAGCGAAGCAATCTCACCACACCCATATACCTATGAATTCGAGGAGATTGCTTCGTCATCCGCCAGAGGCGGACTCCTCGCAATGACATCGGGGGATTCTGCTGAACGGCGCGTACCACTCTTTTCTAATCGAAGAATGAGCCTGGACTTCGAAAGTGATAAGGACTAAAATAGGAACGAATTGTCAAATTCTATGGATGTTGTTGCTCAGCTCAAGCCCTTCTTCGAACCCAAATCCGTAGCGGTCGTGGGAGCTAACCCCAACTCCGGCGAGCTTGCTTTCAACCTGGTGGAAAACCTCGCTCAAAACGGCTACCGGGGCAAGGTCTACCCCGTGAACCCCAACTACTCTGAAATCCTGGGCCAGAAATGCTACTCCAATCTCAAAGAGATACGAGGAGAGGTTGACCTCGCCGTGATTTTGACCTCTCGTACGGTAGTCCCCAATATCGTGAAGCAGTGCGGAGAGAAAGGGATTAGAGCAGCCATAGTGGTGGGACAGGGCTTCGCTGAAGCCGAGGATGAGGAAGGCAAGAAGCTGCAGCAGAGGGTAGTTGAGGCAGCACGCAAGGGAGGTGTGAGGGTTCTGGGCCCCAACACATTTGGCTCGGCAAACGCTTACATCAACTTCAGCACAGCGTTTCTCAAGCAGACTGACATGAGAAAGTGGCCCGTGGGGGTTATCTCGCAGTCGGGTTTGTTCTTCGGTACCATCGGCAGGCTGAGGCTCATCGGAAAAGGCATCGATGTGGGCAACACCTGCGATGTAGATATCGCCGATGCCCTGGAATACTTCGAGCATGACCCTCAGGTAAAGGTCATAGTGCTGCACATCGAGGGCATAAATGATGGCAAGAGGTTCAAAGAGGTAGCACAGCGTGTGGCAAAGGTGAAGCCTGTGCTGGCTATGAAAACAGGCAGAAGCGAACGGGCGGCGCACGCAGCCCAGTCCCATACAGCCTCTCTGATCGGCGATGACGCGGTATGGGACGCCGTTTTCAAGCAGTGCGGGATCATTCGTGCCAGAAGCCTAGATGAGCTAGGCGATCTGGTCAGGGCTTTCCTCTATCTGCCGCTGATGAGAGGCAGGGGCATCGCCATTGCCACAGGCAGCGGAGGCATCGGCATTATGAGCATGGACGCCTGCGCTGAGTACAACCTGGAGGTAGCAGAGCTGTCCCCCGGGACCAGGCGCAGGCTGAAGGCAATGTCACCATCGTGGCACAGGATAGGCAACCCTCTGGACACCTGGCCTATTGTAATGCTGGCGCCTCGACCTCTCGCTGAGACCTTCAAAGCATTGGTGATAGAGGTATTGAGAGACCCTCACGTCAATGGCTTACTTTTCTTCGGTGGCACCTGGTTCGAGCACCTCACGCCGCCCATCACGCAGGTTATCACGGAGCTTGCAGACGCCTTCCCTGAAAAACCGCTGGCCTTTTGTTTTTGCGAGGGCTGGCTATACGAAATACGCGCCCGAGACCTGTCGGAGAAACTGGAGCAGATAGGCAAAGGGGCTATTTTCTCCAACCCCGACGATGCCGTAAGGGCGCTGGCCGGCCTGGCCGACCGCTACGAGTTTCTGAATAAATCGGTATAGGGCACAAAATTTTGTGCCCTTACACCATCATCCTCCGCCAGGCATAGGATAGAATTGCATTTCGTACCATTCCCCCTGCACAGGCAAGGGTGCCTGTGCTACCATTTGGTGGAACAGGTTCCCCAGACTGTTCAGGTGTAGGGGCACCCGATGGGTCGCCCCTACGGTCACCACCATCCTTCATATGTGAAAGACAGGCTCTAGCCTCTCCCTTGATGGAAGAGGGCACGTCTTAAAATGTCATTGCGAGCGAAGCGAAGCAATCTCACCGCGCCCATGCACCTATGAGTTCGAGGAGATTGCTTCGTCGTCCTTCGCGGAAGGACTCCTCGCAATGACACCAAAACGCCCGTTTTAGGTAGGTTGGAGCACCCGCTCCAACCATGCCGTAGGGGCACAAAATTTTGTGCCCCTACAACAGTTTCACTATCTTACCTTCCGTATATACGATCAAAGATTTTCCTTGCAGTTTTCTTTTCGTCCGTTGAAATATTACTGTGGAAGTGGATCTCCATCTGATATCTTGGCCATCTACATTTAAATTTGCGAATTAGATATACCAATTCGGCTTCTACTGCCTCAACAAGATTTTCTGTTTCCTCATTTTGATCCGGGAAGCACCATATCATTATTTCTACTTCACGAAGCGCCCCCCACTTATATGGATAGTTGTGTTTTTCTTTCGGCTTTAGACCCTGTTGCAAGCGAGTTCGAAAGTTCTGTTTAGTTGAACCGATATATATTACCTCTGCTCCAGATTTGACTACATATATTTTCCTAATCCCCTCTTTCCCGTCGGATTGTTTGAATCTCCCGTCTTCTTGACCATTAATAGATATTATCCTGCCCTCACCTAACTCTAATCGGTAAGAATTGGGGCCCTCTGTTTTCATCGTGTTGCCTCAGATGTCCTACTTATTGGCATTACCACCTCTCACAGCTCCATCTCTTTCAAATCTTTCGTTATCTTGAGTTTGGGCTCGGTGAGGGATTGAATCTCCTTGGCGGTCCAGCCGGGGGCGACCTCTTTGAGTACCAGCCCCTTGGGCGTGACCTCGATGACTGCCAGGTCGGTTATGATGAGGTCAACGCACTCTTTGGCAGTGAGGGGATAGGAGCACTTCTTCACTATCTTGGGCTTGCCGTCCTTCGTAGTGTGCTCCATGGTGATAATCACCCGCTTCGCACCCACCGCCAGGTCCATGCCGCCGCCTATGGTGCCTCCCAAAGCATCGCCGCCAGTGTTCCAGTTCGCCAGATCGCCCTTCTCCGATACCTGCAAGCCACCCAAGATGGTCACCAGACGACCGCCCCTTATCATGAGAAATGAGGTAAGCACATCGTAGAACGCTGTCCCCGGCACCAGCGTAAAGAACCTCCCTCCGGAGTCCACGTAGTGGAACTCAGCCTTCTCTATCTCGCCCTCCAGCACCAGAGGCCCGTAGGCTATAGCGCCGTTCTCCGACTGGAAGGTCACGCCCTCCGGCACATAAAGGGCGCAGAGATTCGGTATGCCCACGCCGAGGTTGGCGTAGTCGCCAGCTTTCAACTCCCTGGCAGCCCTCATGGCTACGGTGTCCCTGTCCAGCCTCTGCTTGAGCTTGCCGCCCTTCGACTCCT
>Ga0315274_10016363_pt1 | contig 10479 bp, 9 predicted proteins | sample YL17G02_20_MG_FD_203700 | JGI IMG/M metagenome (GOLD analysis project Ga0315274, IMG submission 203700) | Sediment microbial communities from Yellowstone Lake, YNP, Wyoming, USA - YL17G02_20 | ecosystem: Environmental > Aquatic > Freshwater > Lake > Sediment | place: USA: Wyoming | collected... | reverse complement strand
TTTCCCCCTCTCCGCTTGCGGAGAGGGGGAGGATCAGAGGCCGAACCGTACCCCACCTGAACGGTTACCAATTCCGATATGTGTTGGGAGCATGGCTGGTGTGTCCTCTCACCGTTCACTCAGCCCAGCCCGCGAAGCAGCGTTTCGCGTGGGACCCCTGGGCGACGCTTCGTCGGCTAGGGGCGGAGCGGGCGGACCCGAAGCAAGACGGCGCACGCGCCCAACGGCGGGGGGTGGGGGGGGCGAAGCCGTCGAGGACCCCGCGGTGGTGGAATCGCGACAGACCTGCTTGGCCAGCATGACGTTGGGGCCGGGTCTCAAAAGTTGGCTCGCCCCACCGTCGGTTGGGGCCTGGAGCGTGGCCTTGCGCTTGGACTCCACGTAGGCATCGTACGCGGAGGTCTCGAACTTCGGCATGAGCTGTTCCCCTGCCCCACCGACGAGGCCCGCCTGCTGCGGCTTCCAGCCGGCGTGGAGGTCGAGCATCAGCAGGTCTTTCCCGTCGGCGGTCTCGCGGAAGTCGAACTCCTCGGCGACGACGGCGATGGGCATGCCGGGCGACAGGCGGATGCGCCAGACGTATTCGCCTTTCGGCGCGAAGCGGTAGCGGGCCTCGTATTCCACGCAGGCCAGCCCCTGGCGGACGACCGAGAAGGCGTGCGAGACGATCTTCCTCGGCGTCACAAACCGCGCTCCGCCCATCCAGCCGAGGCCGCCGTGCTCCCACTGGAGGATCGGCGGCGGCGCTGTGGCCGCGTCGATCGCCTCGGCGTACTTCTTGTCGCCCGGCGGCGGCATCCGCAGGGCGAGGTATTCGTTCTTCATCTCGAACGCGCGGCCCCGCGTGCCGAACGAGAGCGTCGTGCCCTCGGCGGAGCGATCCTGCGGCGAGGCATCCCCAGCGGCTAAGTCGGGCTCATACTAGCAGAAGCGGGGGCTACAGGCGAGCGAGGGGGGGAAGTTAAAAAAGAAGAGGGCAGCTCAGGCTATTAGGTGGGGAGGGGGCACCTGTCGCAGCCGTAAGCTGCCCTCACCTCGGTGATGTGGAGGGCACGGGTTGCAGCATCCCACCGAGGGGTTCTGGAATTCTAGTTGAAAGAGCAAGCCACTTTTCGCTAGAAAAAACTAGCAAATGGCGGTCCAAATCCCCACCATGGCAAGGATTTATCCTAAGTGTCGCCTGAGTATAGGGATAGTGGCTGCACCGGGTTCTCTTACAGGGCGAGCCGGTATGAAGTGCACTTCCGATACTCTGGTATACCTGTGCGATATTACGCACGATCCCATGCACGTCGCTCAGGTCCGGCGTGAGTAGAGAAGGACATCGGTCGCGCGCCCGAGCCGAACCAGTTGGCCCCGCAAGGTGGCCTCGAGGCGGAAGCCGTGGCGGCGGAGAGCACGAGCGCGACCTGCGGACGGAGCGTCGAGGTACGCCTGGATTCTGGCCTCCTTGGGGAGCTTCAGAGCGCGCAGGAGCGGGTCCTCGCTGCCCTCGAAGTTGGGATGGACGAAGAGGTCGAGGGTGTGGATGGCCGCGGGCCAGTGGGGGTCGCGCTGGAGGATCGCCGCGCCGACGGCCGCGCCGCGTCGGGTGACGAGCACCTTGGCCTGCACGGCCAGCCGCTCCCGCTGAGCCTGGAGATGAAGGAACCCGCCCTCGAAGCCCACGGGGCCGAAGACGCCGTAGGCCTGGGAGCGGATCGCATCGCCTTCGGGCTGCAGGAACAGCAGCGAGATGCCGGCCCAGTGGATCCATCGGACGTCGGCGACGCGGACGGGCGCGGGAGCGAACCAGCGTGCGAGGCCGCCCGGGTGGCTCTCGAAGAGCATGTGGCCGTTGTCGGGCTCAATGCCTCGGAAACCGAAGCCGTGGTAGATCCGGTAGGGCGGGGAGTCATGGCCCGTGCCGAGGCTCAGGGCGAGGCCGCCGCTGAGGCGGAAGCCCTCGACCGCCGCGGCCATGAGCTCGCAGCAGATGCCCTTGCGGCGGTGGCGCGGGTCGGTGAAGACGTGGCCGAGGATGCCGACGCGCCCGTCGCCGACGATCATCACGTTGCCGGCGATCGCGCGGCCGAGGAAGCCGACGTAGTAGGTGGTCTCCAGGTCGTCCACCTGGCCCTGGTTGGCGAGGTCAACGTGCGTGAGCCACGGCTGCCCCTTGTGGCTGAGGAACTGCCGGATGGCGTGGGCGTAGCGGCCGGCGGGGGCCTGGAGCGCCGCGATGCGCAGCCGCTCGCCGGTCCTCAGCGTGGCGTGACGTAGGGTTCGGATCATCGGCGTCTCCACAAGAACGCGGAGCGCTCAGCGGGCGGGGCGGGCTTCCTTCTCCGAGAGAAGCTCCTCCGCGTCGCTCGGGGGGCAGACGACGAGCAGAACCTCCGTGAGGCGGTCGAGGTCGATCAGCGGACGCACCTTCACGTCGTAGAACAGATGGTCGCGGGCCTCGGAGACCTCGACGATCTGGCCAGCGACCAGGCCCCGGGGGATGACGACGTCCTGGCCCGACGTGATGACCTGGTCGCCCGGCTTGGGACGGTACAGGTGGAGCCACTTGAGGCGGAGGACGCCGTCGCGCCCCCCGTCGCCGCGCAGGAGGCCGATATAGTCGGTGCCGGCGATGCGGACCTTGAGCCCGGCGAGGCCGTCGTGGAGGAGGCGGACGCGCGCCGCCGAGCCGCGGACGGCGACCACGAGACCCACAATGGACTTCCCCCAGACGGCCGGGGTGCCTTCGCGCACGCCGTCGGCGGAGCCCCGATCGACGACGATGGTGCGCCTCCACGGGGAGGCATCCACGCCGAGGACGCTTGCGGGAAGCGTCCTGAACCTGGCCTCCGGCGCCTCCTGGCGGAACTCCCCGAAGAGGGAGAAGCTGCGGAGGCGGACGTTGGCCTGGTAGGCTTCGTCGGTGGCGCGGGCGAGGGCTTCGCGGAGCTCCTGGTTCTCCTGGCGAAGGCGCTCGACCTCGTCCGTCGCGCTCCAGAGCTCGCCGATGCGGCCGAGGAATCGGCTGAGGCCGTTGTGGGCGTCGGCCAGGATGCGCTGCGGGGGGCGAGCGAAGGCTTGGGCTGCGCCCCGGACGCCCTCCTGCCACGGGCGAGGCGCTGCGACACAGAGGGTGCAAGCAAGGAGGACGGCGGCGGCGAGGAGGCGTTTCCCTGCGGTGGAGCTGAGGGCGAGAGCCATCAATACTCGGTGTCGCTGCTTTCGAGGACGCCACTCATGCGCGAGAGGTCGTCGAGGACGACGCCCGTGCCGCGAGCGACACAGCTGATCGGGTCGTCGGCGATGCTGACCTGGAGGCCGGTCTCCCTGGAGATGGCCTTATCAATGCTGCGCAGGAGCGCGCCGCCACCGGTGAGGACCATCCCGCGGTCGAAGATGTCGGCGGCGAGCTCGGGAGGCGTCTGTTCGAGGGTGAGCCGGATGGCCTCGATGATGACGTTGACCGGCTCGCGGAGGGCCTCGCGAATCTCCTCGGAGGAGATGACCTCGCGGCGCGGCAGCCCGGTGATGAAGTCGCGCCCCTTGGCCTCCATCTGAAGCTCTTGCTCGAGCGGGAAGGCGGAGCCGATCTTGATCTTGATCTGCTCGGCGGTGGGGTAGCCGATGTCCATGTTGTACGTGCGCTTCATGTGCTGGATGATGGCCTCGTCCATCTTGTCGCCGGCGATGCGGAGGGACTGGCTCGTGACGATGCCGCCGAGCGAGATGACGGCGACCTCCGTCGTGCCGCCGCCGATGTCCACCACCATGTTCCCCATCGGCTCCGTGACCGGCATGCCGGCGCCGATGGCGGCGGCCTTGGGCTCATCGATGAGGTAGACCTTGCGGGCGCCGGCGCGGTCGGCGGAGGCATAGACGGCCCGCTTCTCGACGTCGGTGATGCCGTGGGGGACGGCGATGACGAGCCGGGGGCGATAGAGCCACCGATGGTTCTGGACCCGGTTGATGAAGTACCGCAGCATCTTCTCGGTGATGTCGAAGTTGGCGATGACGCCGTTCTTCATCGGCCGGATGACCTCGATATTGGCGGGGGCTTTCCCCGCCATGTCCTTGGCCACCTGGCCGACGGCGTTGCCGTTCTTGAGCACCTTCGTCGTGCCCTTCTTGACGGCGACGAAGGAGGGCTCCATCAGGACAATGCCCTTGCCGCGCACGCACACGAGGGTGTTGGCCGTGCCCAGGTCGATGCCGATATCGGTCGAGAACAGGCCTAAGAGGCGGTCAATGAGGTACATGAGGTCCGTCTCCCCTTGCTTCTCGGAGGGGACTGGGGGGTAGTCGGGGAGGGAGGGCTACTTCTTTTCTTCCTCGTCTGCTGGCTTTTTTTTCTCCTCCTTTTTCTCGACGGGCTTTGGCTCGTCGCCGGGGGCCTTCTCTGCGCCGGGGGCCTTCTCCTTCTCCACGCCGGGTGCTTTCTCTGCGCCGGGCGCTTTCTCTTTCTCCTCGGCGCCGGGCGCCTTTTCCTTCCCTTCCGCCCCGGGGGCTTTCTCCTTCTCTGCGCCGGGGGCCTTCTCCTTCTCTTCTGCCCCGGGGGCTTTCCCCTTCTCGGTGCCGGGTGCCTTCTCGCCTTCGGCAGGCCCTTTCTCCTTCTCGGTTCCCTTGCCCTCCTCGGCGCCGCGCTCCTGCGGCTTCTCCAGCAGTTTCTCCAGGCCCTCCAGGCCGGGGTGCTGCCGGGGCTTCGGCGGCGGCATGGCCTTGGCCTTGTGGTCGCGGGAGTACTGGTGGATCCGCCACCAGGTTGCCGCGATGCCCGCGCACATGATGAGGGTCGCGAGGATGGGCAGCAGGGTGTAGATGCTGGACCGAGGCTGGACGCGTGCCATTACGTTATCTCCGAAGCTGATGCTCCGTGCGGGAAGCCCGCGGGTCCACAAGACGCCAACCGAGGCCGGGCGCCTACAACTCGATGGTCAGCCTCGTGGTGACATCGTCCCCGACGTCGACTCCAATGACGGTGCCGTCCTTGTCGCGCTTCATGTCCTCCCTGCTGTAGTGGGTGGCCGACATGTCGGGGAAGACCTCATCCACGACGATCTTGCCGATGTACTGGTCGCCACGGAAAACGATGAAGGGATAGCCTTTCCGCACGTCGTGGCGCCCACCGACGTTGATGATGACGAGACCGAGGTTCTTGTCGACGCCGGTGACCTTGCCGCGGATGACCTTGCCCTTGGGCGGCTCGGGCTTCGTCGTGCCCTTCGTGGCGTCCTCGACGAGGTCGGGATGGCCGTCCTTGATCCGCGCGATGATCTCGGTCGCCGGGCCGAGCTCGCCATTGAGCCGCTCCATCTCCTTGAGGGCGACGCTCAGGTCGTTCTCCTTGTTGGTGAGGAGGTCCTGGAGCTTGTCGCGGTTGGCCAGGAGCTCCCCGTGCTTGGCCTTCCAATCGTCCCGTTCGGCTTTGAGCTTGTCGGTCTCGGCCCGTTGGTCCTTCAGGTCGGTGTTGACGCGCTCGACCCGGTCGAGGAGGTTGGTGATCTCCTGCTCCTGGTCGCGGATGCACGCGAGGCAGGCCTTGTTGAGCCTGGCGGCCTCCGTCCATTCGTTGCGGAGCTGGTTCACTTCGGCATCCACCAGGCCCTTCTCGTCCTTGAGGCGGCGATGCGCGTGTTCCAGTTGATCGTACAGGGTCTTGCGGTCGGCCAATTCGTTCCTTAAGGAAACCTTTGTGTCCTCGTGGGCCTTCTCCTCGTCAACGAATCTCTGCTTGTAGTTCTCCTGGTAGGAGACGAGGGCCGCGGTGATGCCGGCATAAAAGACCGCCACGACCAGCGAAGCGACGGCGAAGATCTTCCCAGCGAGGTTCATGCCCAGACTCTCCTGTGGGTTAAGGTCGCTGCACGGCCTCTGGAGTCCGGGGCGATTATAGCCCCGGTGGGGGGAAAGTCAAGTGAAAATTGGTGCCGGCCCATGCCCCTGATAATCCGGGAGCGCCCGCAGACAGTATGGCGACGGAGCATAGCCCGAATGCAGGATGGTTCCGGGTTCCGGGTTACGGGTTCCGGGTTACGGGTTCCGGGTGCCGGCTTGCACCCCGCGCCAACCAGCAACCTGTAACCCGGCAAGAGAACAGATTTGACCACAGATTACCCAGATGGGCACAGATGAGAGGAGGATCGTTATCCGGGCTTCAAACCCAGCTTCCTTCTTCCATCTGTGACAATCTGTGAAATCTGTGGACGGATCTGGGGGCCAGCCCCTTCGGCGTCATGGCGATTGACAATCCCGCGCGGCCCCACTATGATCGCTGCCCGTCGTGACCATCCCCTCTGCCTGGGGAGATTTCCGATCTCCGATTTCCGATTTCCCATTTCAGAAATCGGCAATGGGCAATCGGCAATCGGCAATCCACCGGAGGTGGCCCGTGGCGGACTTTTGGCAGGAAACAGCGGGCGGCGTGACCGTGCCGCGCGGCTTCCGCGCGGCGGCGGTGCGCTGCGGCATCCGGCAGGCCGAGGCCGACGACCTGGGCCTCCTCCTGTGCGAGACCCAGGGGACGGCGGCGGCAACCTTCACGACGAACCGCGTGGCCGCGGCGCCCGTCCGCTGGAGCCGCCAGACCCTCGAGCAGGGGCGGGTCCGCGCCGCCGTGGCCAACAGCGGCAACGCGAACGCCTGCACCGGCGAGCGCGGCTGGCGCGACGTCGAGGCCACCGCGCGAGCCGCCGCCGACGCCCTCGGCCTCGAGCCGGCCAACTTCCTGATCGCCTCCACCGGCATCATCGGCCGCTACCTCCCCGTCGAGAAGCTCCTCGAGGGGCTCCCGCGAGCCGCCAGCCTGCTCGACGGCTCCATCGAGGCGGGCGACCGCTTCGCGCGAGCCATCCTGACCACCGACACGAGGGTCAAGCAGGTGGCCCTCCGCTGCCCCCTCGGCGCCGGCGCCATCGCCCTCGGCGGAGCCACGAAAGGCGCCGGGATGATCGCCCCGGGCATGGCGACCACCCTCACCTTCCTGACGACCGACGCTCGAGCCGGCCGCACACTCCTCCAGGACACGCTGCGTCGCGCCATCGACAGGACGTACAACCGCATCTCGATCGACGGTCACATGAGCACGAACGACACGGCGCTTCTCCTGGCGAGCGGGCTGGCCGACGCGCCGGCCATCGAGTCGGGCACGGAGGCGGCTCGCCGCTTCGAGGCCGCCTTGACCGAGCTGTGCGGCCGCCTGGCGGTCCAGATCGTGGCCGATGGCGAGGGGGCGACGCGCCTCGTGCGGATCGACGTCGTGAACGCCCCGACCGAGCGCCAGGCGGTGGCCGTCGGACGGGCCATCGCCGACTCCCCGCTGTGCAAGTGCGCGTTGCACAGCGGCGACCCGAACTGGGGCCGCTTCGTCTCCGCGGCAGGCTACGCCTGCCCGGCCCTCGAGGAGGCCAGGGCGAGGCTCTTCATCGGCGACAAGCTGGCCTATGCAGCGGGCGCGCCCGCCGACACCCCCGAGGCCGAGCTCGCCGCCGCCATGGCCGGCAAGCAGGTCGTCCTGCGGCTCGACCTCGGCCTCGGCGCGGCGAGCGCGACGGTGTGGACGTGCGACCTCTCGAAGGAATACGTCGCCATCAACGCGGACTACCACACGTAGGATTTCCGATTGCCGCCGTGGCGACAAGCGGCTCGCTTGTCGCAGATGGTGCAAGCGAGCCGCTTGCACCCACGATTCGGAAGTTGCCCGGCCGGTCGGTGCTGGACGCGCGTGGGGCAGCCCCTGTGACGGGACGACACAACCGGCGAACGGAAGGGGTAGGGGCGAACCTTGTGTTCGCAGAGTGCCACGGTTGGCTCGCCCGAAGACGACATCGGGAGTCTTTTCTTCGGAAGAAAAGACTCCCGATGTCCTAGACACGGCTGGGCAAGCCAGCCGTGGCACTTTGCGGCATGGGCTGATCCGGGGCGAACACAAGGTTCGCCCCTGCCTTGCCCATCAATTCGTTGTGCTGCGCGCCGTGGCGACAAGCGGCTCGCTTGTCGCAGATGGTGCAAGCGAGCCGCTTGCACCCACGATTTGCGGAAATCGGAAATCAGCAATCAAAGGGAACCGTCTGGTGGACGATCTGCGGTTGCTGGCTCAGCTCCGCTGGCGAGTGATGGTGAACAGCCTGAGCGACCTGCGGCGCCAGTCGCTGCTCAAGCTCCTCGTCGTCCCGGCGGCCGGGATCGCCTTCTGGTACGGCATCTTCGAGGTCTCGCGCGTCGGCTTCACCTTCATGAACGACTTCATCGGCGGCGCCGAGGTGCTCAATGAGACGCTGCTCTCCCTCTTCTTCCTGCTCCTGGGGGTGATGCTGGTCTTCAGCAACTGCATCATCGCCTTCGGGAGCTTCTTCCGGTCGGAGGAGACCGCCCTCCTGCTGGCGAGCCCCATCGAGGCCGAGAGCGTCCTCTTCTACAAGCTCCTCGAGTCCATCACATTCAGCTCCTGGGCTTTCCTGGTGCTCGGCTTTCCCCTGATGATGGGGTACGGGCTGAGCGTGTCGGCTCCGTGGTACTACCCCGCGCTGATCCTCATCTACTTCGTGCCGTTCGTGGTGCTGGCGGCAACGATCGGAGGCGCGGTGGCGCTCCTCGTGGCCGCCTACCTGCCGGGGGGGGCGAAGCGCGTCCTGGGCGGCTCCGTGGTGGCCGGCCTGGTGGTGGCGCTCTCCGTGACGATCTGGATCCACGGCGCCGTGCGCTCGGACAGCTCGTTCCTGGAGGCCTGGGTGCCGCGGGTGCTGGGGCGGATGAACTTCGCCCGCAGCATCTTCCTGCCGAGCTACTGGATCAACAAGGGCCTGCTGCGAGGCGCCAGCGGGCACCTGGGCGACGCGGCCTACTACTGGCTCGTCCTGACGAGCCATGCGGCGCTCGGCCTGCTCGTCTGCTGGGCCCTGGGCCGCCGCCTCCTGCGGGTGGGCTGGTCGCGGTGCCGCTCGAAGATGGGCCAGCGCGGGCGAAGCCCCCGATGCGGCTGGCTCCGGGCCAGATGGCTGCCGGGCATGCGACTGCTGATGGGCAAGGACTGGCGTCTCTTCCTCCGCGACCCCGTCCAATGGTCCCAGTGCGCGATTCTCTTCGGACTCATGGGCTTCTACGTCCTGAACCTGCGCACCTTCTCCTACCACCTGGCCCGGCCCCTGTGGCGGAACCTCACGGCCCTGCTGAACCTGGCGGCCACCAGCCTCGTGCTGGCGACTGTCACGACGCGCTTCGTCTTCCCGCTCCTGAGCCTGGAGGGGCGCCGCTTCTGGCTCCTGGGGCTGGCGCCCATCCGCCGCGGGACGATCCTCTGGTCGAAGTTCGCCTTCTCCTTTGCGGGCGCGCTGCTCGTCACGGTGCCCCTCGTGGTCGTCTCCGACTCCATGCTCAAGCTCCCGCCGGCCACGCTGTGGCATCACACCCTGGTGATCGTCCTCGTCTGCTTTGGCGTCTCGGGCCTCTCGGTGGGGCTGGGGGCCGTCTTCCCCAACTGGCGGGAGGAGAATCCCTCGAAGATCGTGTCCGGCTGCGGCGGCACCCTCAACCTCTTGCTCTCCGTCGTCTTCGTCGTCACGGTGATTCTCCTGGCGGCCCTGCCCTATGGCATCAAGCTGGCCCGGCTCGGCGCCAGCGGCCCGGAAACCCTCTACGCCCTTGCCCTCTCAGGGATTCTGAGCCTGCTCGCCGGCCTCCTCCCCATGGCCCTCGGCCTCCGCGCACTGCGCCGCCTCGAGCTCTGAGAAGGTGTCAGGAACCTTCCAGAAGGGAGACGGGCCATGCGCGTCGGGCTTCTTGCGGCGCTCTTGCAGGTCGGATGGGCGGCGGCTGTGTGGGGCGGCGAGCGGCTCACCACGGGCTTTGAGCCCTTCGGCAACGCCTGGCGCTGGGACTTCTACAGCAAAGGGAGGCTCTGCTGCGGTCCAATCGCTGCGCGCCGTGGTTGCCGAGCAATCCTCATGTCACATTTCCGCCGGAGCGACACTAGCAGGTAGAAGGAAAGGGAACGGCATTGGAAGAGCGGGACCTGGGACAGCACCGCGCCATGCTCTGCCGCTTCCTGCTCTTCCTGCTGGGGAACCTGGCCGATGCCGAGGACCTTGCCCAGGAGACGTTCCGGATCGCTCTCTCGAAGGAACGAGCTCCGGAGAAGGCCAGTGGCTACGGGGCGTACCTTCGCTCGATCGCGAGGAACCTGGTCCGCAACCACATTCGGAAGCATCGCAGCGGCCGCATTTTCCTCCGGGAGGACATCCTCGAGGTGGCCGAGAGGCGCTTCGTCGAGACAGGGTCCGACCGCGATGAGGCCTGGGAGGCGCGGCGGCAGGCGCTCCTGGCGTGCATGGAGAGACTCCCAGAGGCAGATCGCGGTCTCCTCCGCAAGCGGTATGAGCTCGGGCAGCCGGTCCAGCAGATGGCCAAGGAGCTTGGAATGGAGCCGAATTCGCTGAGCAAGCGGCTCCAGCGCATCCGCGACAGCCTGCGCGAATCCATCAACGCCACACTGAACGGAGAGCC
>Ga0315274_10016362_pt1 | contig 10479 bp, 4 predicted proteins | sample YL17G02_20_MG_FD_203700 | JGI IMG/M metagenome (GOLD analysis project Ga0315274, IMG submission 203700) | Sediment microbial communities from Yellowstone Lake, YNP, Wyoming, USA - YL17G02_20 | ecosystem: Environmental > Aquatic > Freshwater > Lake > Sediment | place: USA: Wyoming | collected... | reverse complement strand
CTCCTTCTAGCCCCTGCAGGCTCGCAGCTCAGAGATCTCGAGATCACACTCATGCCACTCCCGTGGGAGGATACTGCCGCTCGAGGCATGTCCATGCCTCTCGAGCGAGAGTCGCGGCTCGCGCCGCCGTCCAGTCCGATTCTGCTGTTGCCATTCATCTTCGCCACCTCATGGATCATAGGTCAACGTTCCGCTCAAAGTGCACCATATCCAGTATGACTGCCCGGGGACCAACAAGAAGTTGTTGACCGATGGTGCAACGGAGAACCACGTGCTGTACAACCCCGTTGCCTGTATGTAGGTCACCACGGTCGTGATGCTCCCGCCGGAATACATCGATGGAATGGCGCTAGCATGCATGGTCGTGTCCAACGATTCGAAGCCTACGGTCGCCCAGCCCCCGGTCGCCGGAACAGTGATGGACCTGATCTGCGTGGTAGTCGGGACGTCGCCGTAGAGATGGAGCGTCCTAGGCCCACCTGCGTATATCCAATAGCCAGTGCTCGGGCTGAGAACGAAGTCCATTATCAGTGGAGAGATGCCGACAAAGTAGTTCTTGTCATACATCCCCGTCGCGGAGTTCCATCCGGACACCGAATCGCCCGTCGACAAGCCGAGCGTGCTCGCATTGTAGACACCACCGACAATAGGTATCGACACGAAGTTCCAGCCACTCGCAAGGTTGAGGACGAATGCGATCGAAGCCGTCGCAGAGCTCGTCACGTTGTGACCTTGGCCGTCGCTCACGTAAACGCTGAACGTATACGTGCCCGCAGCTGCATATGCGTGCGTAACCGAATCGCCCACGACGAGGGCAGAGCCGTCGCCGAAGTTCCAGGTGTAGTTCAGGGTGTCATCGAAGTCCGGGTCCCATGCCGTGGCCGAGAACGATAGCGTCTGTCCCTGGTCTCCGGTCACGTCCTCCAGGGGCGTCACCGATGGCGCCTGGTTCACCGCCCGAACAGTGATGACCAGGGCAACAGTCGTGGACACGTTGCTCTGGCCGTCCGACACATACAGGTACGCGCTCTTCGTGCCCGCCGTCAAGTACCAGTGAGTAGCGAAGACCGTCACCACTTGATTGGTCGCGACCGTGTCCACATTGGCGTATGTGCCATCACCGAACTTGAAGGTGTACCTGAGATCTTCACCAGAGACGTCCTTCGCCTTGCCGGTGAAACTGATCAACTCGTACTGGAACGGGCTGCTATTGTTCACAGTCAGCGACACTTGGGTCGGGGGCGTAGGTGTGTTATAGATCGTGACAACGCCGCTATCAGTCGCATTGTGCCCAGACAGGCCAGTCAGGTCGTCCGCATACACATTGATGGTGAACGTTCCCTTCTTGGTGTAGGTGTGCCATGCTGTCGGCAATGTCGTCACCGAGGACGAGCCGTCACCCCACAACCACGTGAGCCGGAGACTATTGTCGCTATCCGATGCAGTTATGTTGTACTGGAGCGACGTCGCCGACAGCCGGAGGCCAAAGTCGGGCACGGATATGCTCGGCATCGCGTTTTCCGTCACAACAACGAACCCGCCACTGGTCGTGTTCACGGGTCTCGGCAATGTACCTACGTGGTTGTCCGTCACGTACAGCTTGGCCGTGTACGAACCCTGGGTCATGTACTGATGCGTGGGGTTCTGCTCAAGGGACGAATACGTGTCGCCGAAGTCCCATGAATAGTACAACGGATCACCGTCTAGATCGATTGCCGACCCAGTGAATTGGATCACATTACCCGTGTTTGGCGAAGCTGGCGTATAGCCTATTGACAGGGAGCTAGGCGCCCTATTGTTGACGTCAATGACCTTGACCATCATCCTGCCAACCGTGCCGAACAGGTCAGCAGTGCCAACTTCCTTAGCCTGGAACCAGACGGTGTAGTACCCGTCCTTGGTGAAGTTGTGGGTCGTACCCGGGCTGGACAGCGGGCCAGTTGGCGCGGAGCCATCACCCCAGAACCAAGTGTATTGCAGGGTATCTGGGTCCGTTGCAGATCCAGTGAAGGGTTGGTCAAACCACTTGGTCGTCTCCAGATACGGGGCAAGGCTGGTGATCTGAGGCGCGGTGTTCCTCGGGCTGGCGTCGGGTCCGTTCGGTGAGAGCTGCATGTACAAGAATGGGTAGAGCTGGTCGGGCATCAGTGTGAACTGCTCTGACCAGTTGCCGTAGCCGGTCCAGGTACTGAGGCTTGCCGCATAGAGCTCCTTCCTGTATGCAACCAACTGACATGTGAAGCTCTCGTATGCAATTGACTGCAGCTGGTCGCCGATTGCCTTCCTGGCGACCGGGTCCATTGCGAGGAGAGACCTGTTGTACAGGGCGTCAAAGGTCGCGTTCGACCAGTAGATGTCCGACCAGCCTCCTTCTATCTCGGCCGTGGTCAGGACCGACATGATGTCGGTCGAAATGTCGGATGTGGGCGAGAACATCCAGTCCCAGAGCCACACGTCGTAGTCGGCGCTCTTCCAGGCCGAGCTGATCTGGTTGTATGTCAACAGCTCGAGGTTAAGCTTGACGCCGGCCTCAGCGGCCCAGCCCGCGATCAGGGTGGATCCAATCATCCAGTCGTCGCCGGTCGTAAGCGAGTAGAACCTGAACTCCAGCGGGTCGATAGCGGCTCCGGTCGAGAGGCTCTTCTTGTATAGAGGCGTCGTGGTCGGGTCATAGGCGCCAGTACTGTCGTACGCCCATCCGGCAGCGTTCAGATCAGCTCTTGCCTGTGCGGTGTCGAAAGCCACCGGGTCTGGATAGTGATAGTACCACGGGTTGACATCGGGACATAGAGAGTCCGCGACGGAGCCGAGGCCCGACAGGACTTGACTGATGAAATCGGGCTTGTTGACGCTCATCGCCATCGCCGTCCTCACGACCGGGTCCTGTAGCAGTTGGTTGTTAGAACCCGCCATGTGTAGATCGGCACGCAGCTCATCCGTCATCTGGTTGAGGTTGTACTCGTAAACGAACCCAGTGCTAGCTGCCCATCCATCCATTGTCCCTGCGCGTTTTTCGGCAGGCAATGTCTCGAGGTACACGGACGGCGTGACGCCCATCATGACATCGATGAGACCCTGTTGGAGCTCCAGCCATGCGGTTCCATCGTCGGTCTCGGACTTGTACTTGAGCGTGTCAACGTGTATTTGCCAGCCCCTGTTCAATTCCTGGAACCAGATTGTGTTTCTCTGAAGCACGACCTCGCCTGTCGTCGGCAGGCCAGGCAACGTGTAGTACCACGGTCCTGAGCCGATCGGCATAGCAGCGGTCCATTTGGTACAATCGCCCGATTTCTCGTGTGGCTGCCAGTAGTACTTCGGTATGATCGGGATCGTTGTGAGCGCGCCCACGAACGGAGCGTATGGCGCGTTAAGCTCGATGTTGAACACGAATGGGGTGTCTGCCCACATCCTTTCGATAATTCCAGGGAAGTACGACGACAGCGTGTTGGTGTAGTTCTGGATCTGCCAGAATGTGTAGATGACATCGGCCGCGGTCACTTGGTGGGCTGTGGATGTCGGGTTGAGCGGGTCAATGAAGTATGCGTTGTTCGCCAGGTTGAAAGTCCATGTGAGTCCGTCCGGCGTGAATGACCAGTCGATGGCAAGGTCGCCAATCCTGTCGATTCCGTTGGTGTCATACATCATCAACATGCTGTAGCACGGCCAAATGGTCATCATCTCAGCAGCGGACGTGTACAGGAACGGGCTCAGAGTCGTCACCGAGGCTGTGAAATCAGCCTGGCCGACTGTGAAAACACGGCTCCCGTTGGCTGCAGCCGCCGTGCCCACAGGACTGATGCTGTTGCCATCGTTCAAAAGGAACGATGGCATGCCAAACATCAAGGCTGCGAAGAATATGGCGGCAAAGACCGTCGTTCTGCTAGCTCTTGCAACGTTTTCCATTTTGTGATTCCTCCTATGCTTCTCCAGAGATGTCTGTGGTCAGCATGGATACTCGCATGCTGGATTCCAAAGTCACTCCCCCGCCAGAATATACCAGGTGCTGAGACGGAAAGCTCCAATGCGCTGGACCGCGCGAAAACAAGGTTTCAGCCTGGACACCCTTAAGATAGATCTCTTATCCCCCCAATCCTGACAGGTGATGGATAACGCTCACGTGAGCACAGCTATAAGGTGTTTTCGCTTCTGCGAAATGGACAGACCTAGCCTAAGCTGCGAAATGGACAGACCCGGCCTATGAACAAATGTGGACGTTAGAACGAATCGTTGTTCAAGCAACTCCTCGCGCGCCCTATCCAGTGCCGAGGGCTTCTGCAGGGAGCAGGCCAAGGACGGACTCAGCGCTTCCTCAGCTTCGGGTTCAGGATGTCGTCCAGCGCATAGCCCAGGAGAGTGAACCCGAGGACGATCGTGACGATGCACAGGCCCGGAGCGATTATCCACCATTGAAGGCCGATTTGGAAGGCGTTCGCGGAGGACGCATAGGACAGCATCGTTCCCCAGGTGACGACACCTACGGGGCGCATGCCCAAGAAGCTGAGAGTGGCTTCAGACAGGATCGATACAGCGACGGTAAGGATTGTGTTCGCGAACACGAGCGGGAAAGCGTTCGGGAGCACATGGCGCCTGACGATCGCCATGTCCGATGAGCCTATCGCCCTAGCTCGCTCGATGAACTGCCTCTCCCTTATCGACAGCACCTGCGCGCGGACCATCCTTGCTGTCGCCGACCAGCCGGTCAATCCTATGATCAAGATGATTCCGGTGAGGTCGATCTTGCCGAGCATTGCTGCAACGATGATCATTAGGACGAGCCATGGGATCGAGAGCACGACGTCGTTTGCGCGCATGATGACCTCATCGGTCCAGCCACCAACATAACCAGAGTACAATCCGACCGCTGCTCCAAGGACCGACGCTATCAGGGCGGAGAATATGCCCACGATGATGGATGTCCGGGCGCCGACGAGCAGCTCACTGAACACGTCGTACCCGAAGGTATCGGTTCCCATCCAGTGCAGGGTCCAGTTGCCCTCCAGATATGCGATGATTCCTGCGAGGATGATGGAAGCACCCACCAGGGCGCCGAAGGCTTTCGCCAGCCGTCCCATGTTGAAGACGAGCTTGTCTGCCTCGGATCCTTCTAAGGTCCAGCCGGCCTTCAACCCTTTGTAGAAGTAGAACAGAGCCGTGCCACTTGTGATGACAAGAGAACCGCTCAAGATATACGTGGCGAACAACGCTCTTGCGAACTCCTTCGCGTTCAGGTCCAGGAGCGTCGGGATTATGAGGACCGCAGGGGCCGCTATCGCGGCGACGATGCCGACGATGCTTTTCTGGCTTCTGTCCGCGCGTATGATGGCCACCGACAGGAACGCGAAGGTGACGCCAAGAAGCGAGACAGGATAGAGCCAGTCAGGATATCCAAGGCTGATGGTGCCCCACGCATCCAACAGCACCACGGCCAGCAGCACGGATGAAAAGACCAACGCCAGAAGCGCGACATAGTAGCTTATGATCCTTCTATCCTCGGCTTTGGATCTCGTGACCACCCCCAAGACGAGAATGGAGGACAAGATGCCCCCGACAAGAGGGATGGCGTATTTGATCGGAGGGATATACGAGGGCGCTGCCGTTGCGTTCTCCCAAGGCTTGAGGTACTTCTCGAACTGTCCAATGCCTGAAGGGATCTCGTACGGAGCCAATGCTGGTCCGAAGGCAGCCATGATCACAAAGAAGAGGAGTATCGCGACACCGACGACACCCATAGGATTCGCCATGACCTGTTTGAAGACCTTCAATGTGCGGAGGGTGGTGAGTTTCAGTTTCTCGCGCAGAACGTGGGCCCCTACGTAGGCCGTGTGCAGGTTGATACCGCTCAGTCCAAACGCGACCGCGCTGACGACGAATATCTGCCAGAACGATCCTGGATCCTGGTGGGCATCCAGCCGGAGGAGCATCGGCAACGAGAGCACTGCGATGGGTATGAGGGATGTCAGGATGCTCAGGATCCTGTCTCGCTTATCGCCTTCTCCCGCCAAAGACAGAGACATCATTGCCAGGCTCGTCCCGACGACCGAGGCTGGATAGAGCCAGTTGGCCGTTCCCAGGTTGAGCAATCCCAAAGCGTCGAGACAGACGACCACGAAGATTGTCAGTGAGACCAGGCACCCCGAGATGCTGAGATACGGCGCGTACGTTCCTGCGAGAAGCCAGTCTAAGCCGCGTCCCAGCGAGCTAGGGGAACTTGCGGACATGCTACGACTTTCGCCGTCGAGGTCGATCTCAGAGCTGCTCTTGCCCTGCGGTCTCGAGAAGCCAGCAGTGTTCGTTGTGTAGATCCTCCAGGCGGCCAGCGCGGACACCACCACACCACCAGCGACCGGGGCGAGCCATCTGAGCTCGAAGAAGTAGAAGCGTGGAGAACGAGTGACTATGGCGGCGACCAGAAGAAGCACGCCAATCGATATGCCGGACCATTTCGCCAGCTTGCCAGGTGCGAGACTTTTGTAGAGCGTGTCGAGTTTGATCCCGCTCATGATGATCGCGACGCCGCCCCAGAAGTACGCGACCAAGAGATAGTCTGCTGTGGCGGACAATGAGAGAGTGACGAAGAGTGGGAACGACAACAGGACCGAAGGGATGAACGCTGCTATGGCGCTGATCGACTTATCTCGCCTGCTCCCTGTGCCTCCAAGAGCAAGCGAGACCATAGCCAAGCTTATGCCGAGAACGGAAATCGGATAGAGCCAGGAATGCGAACCCGTGCTCATGACTTGGAAGGCGTCCAGCTGCTGCACGATCAACACGACAAGCGACACCGCGAGTCCGGCAACGGACAGATAGAACGGAACGCTGAACCTGCTTACTGTGCGGGACCTGAACAATGTCCGCACAATCACGAAAGATGCCAACAGGCCCATGACCAAAGGCAGGACCCAGCTCATCTCAACCACTAGCGACCGCTCGTCTATGTAGCATCCCCAGAGAGCCCGCCATGGTTGATCCAAAGCGATGAACTTGGACCAGTAGGCGACGATGCCCGCAAATATCAGGCCGATGATGCCCAAGTATTTCCCCAGCCTCTTTGCCAGGGTGTCCATGTTGAGCTGGAGCGCGTCCTCGTCCGGTAGATCGAGCGTTACGCTGGCAGGACGAGCAGGGCCCGCTGATCGCAGGCTTTTCTTGCTTGCTTTGATGGGATTCAAAGACATGTTGACACCATCACGATATCTTGATCCTCGGATCGATATAGATCAGCAAAAGGTCGGCGATGAAGTTGGCGATGACAACGGCCACGCCCCCGATGACCACAATGAACTGGAGGATGGGGAAGTCCAGGCTGTTTATCGCGCTGATCGTACGATAACCTATACCTGGATAATTGAAGATCACCTCGACCTGGTAGGCACCGCCGATCACGAACGCTATGTCCATCGCTATCAGCGCGATCATCGGTGGCATCCCGTTCGGCAGGGCATGATGCCGGAGCACCTGGTAGTCCGTGAGACCCTTCGCACGGGCGGTGAGAATGTAATCGTCCGTCATCACGTCCACGAGCGCGCTCCTCATGACCATGGATACGCCCGCGATGTATCCTATGGAGAGGACAAGCGACGGGACAACGAGGTACCGTAAAACGCTCAACATGATCGGAAGGTTCACCTTGAAAACCGCTCCGTACTTGTTGGTGTCATAGTACCCGCTCGGAGGGAACTGAGGCCACCACGCCATGCCAAGCGGATGGGACGTGAACAGCATCTGCAAGAGTATGGCGAACCAAAATACTGGCATTCCGTAGAAGAACAACGATGATGACGTGGCGATGACATCGAAGGCGCCTCCTCTCCTGTAGGCGGACAGCGCTCCGATGGCCATGCCTATGATGATTGTGAATATCGTCGAGATCCCGACGAGCAGCATCGTCCAACGTAAGTCGTTGAGAATTAGTTTGAAGACTGGCTGACTATTCGCCATGTAAGAAGTGCCCCATTCCAGTGTGATCGCATTGTACAGATAGATCCCGAACTGTTCCGGTAAGCTTGCGTTGAGGTGGAACTTCTCCATCAGCTCGTACTGCAGGCTCGGGTCGAACTTCGGTTCCCTAGGGACCATGTTCAGGATCGGGTCTCCTGGCATCAGGTGTATCAGGAAGAAGTTAAGGGCCATTATGCCGAATATGGTTATGACGACGTTGATGACGCGCCGCGCGATGATCCTTCTGAACGATCGCTTCGCCATTGCTCATCCCTCCTTTCCGTCTTGATCGGGCAGGTCCACATGCTCCTGCTTCATTAGGTTGTACTCCTCCAGCGTCACTCCTTCCTCCTCTAGCCGTTTCCGACGCCTACCTACGTACAAGACACGAACGACTAAGGACACCGGGATCATCAAGAACATCCCGAGGCTAACGTAATCCCACAAGTCCCATGTGATGATGACTTTCGGTCTGGGCACCAAGACCGCCACGGTCGCGTTGATGAACTTGAAGTGGTTCAAGATACCCAGCTGGTTGTCCGTGTAATGGACTGTGATAGTATACTCCTTCACGTCTGGGTAGCTGTGATTGAGGGTTAGCGTTAAGTTTCCGTCCACATACTCTGTGAGATTGAAGTATAGGATGGGAGTGCCATCGCCGAAGTCCCACGACACCTCTATAGGGTCCCGCTCCGGATCCGACAGCACGAGTGTGAAATTGATGACTTCGTTAGGTGTTGCAAAGTCATGGCCCGGAGCATATTCGAAGCTAAGACCGACAAGATTGGGCGGCAGGTTGGTCGATGTCACATTGACTATCCTGTAACGGAGTATCTCATGCCCGGGACGTCCGTCTGTGATGACTATCGATATGTTGTACAGACCGGGCTTGTCGAACATGCGCGTCTGGTTAAACATGAATTTGTCTGTTCCTCCCGAAGTCGCGTTCGTACGAGGACCTAGGGTATCGTTCATGTCCCAAACGGCAGTGACCACATCGCCCTCCCAGTCGTTCCCCTCGATCGAGAACTCGACGCTGATGTTGCCAATCATTCCTTGGATTTGGGGGTCCCCTTGTGGCGATGAGCTGATCTCTTTGGACACCTCCGGGGGCAAGTTATCGACGATCTGGATCTCTACATCTGCAGACTGGTTGTGATAAGAGACCTGGTTGGGCTCTAGAGCATCGCTGACGTAGATGGATACTGTGTAGCTGCCAATGGCATCGAAGTGGTGGGTCACGTTGTTCCAGACCAAGGTGCCTGGTGAAGTGGCTAGTGTGTGAAACACCTCAATCGATCCATCCGAATAGTTGAAAGTCCACGTCAGGGGGTCGCCCTCAGCATCGGTGGCCCTTGCGGAGAAGTTGATGACATCTCCGGGTGATGCGCGCGAGACGGACGCGGCAAACCCGATCGTCGGGGGGAAATTGATGGGCACGTAGACGTTCACGAAGGACGTTGACACTACCGGGGGATTGAACCCATCGTCCAACGTGATGTTCATCTGGTAGATGACAGTGAAGTCCCCGACTCCGGGATCCGCAGGCGGGCTCCAAGCGTGAGTGACGTTGGAGTAGACGCCATCTGCCGCTGCCGTTCCTGTCAGTACTTGCGTCTCATTGGCTGTGCCGTCCCCGAAGTCCCAAGTCACGGTGACAGGATCATTGTTCACATCTTGGATGATGGTTGAGAGGCTCTCTACAGTGTTCTCCGTCGTTTGCACCGGATCTGGTACTTCGCTTATGAACCAAGGCGGCACGTTGTAGTTCACGTACACTCTTATGTACTTGTTCACCGTGTTCGTGCCGTCACCGACGTACAACCGTGCGAAGAAGAACGGACCATTCGCGTCGGAATAGTTTCCTGGGGTGTCATACGTGTACTTCACGATGACCGATCCGGGGTTCCCTGTCGTGTTGACGGAAGTCGCGCTGGCAGTGTTGTTGGTCAAACCTGGAAGAGTGAACGCATCGAAATATACCCTGAAAGTCAAGGCAGCAGCAGGCACGTCAGAAGAGGCGTTCGCAAAGAACGTCACCTCCTCATTGACATATGCAGTGGATGGACTCGCGCTGAAGCTAACATTGGCAAGCTCCACCTTCAGTGAGTCCGCCCTTTGTAGCGGCTCGAATGATGAGGAATCTTGAGGTGGAGGGACACGCAACATCACGGAGAAAGAGGAGAACACGAACCAGGCGAGCACGGAAACGATCATGAACTGACGCAGAAGATAGCTGCCTCGAGACAGGTGCGGACGCCTCGGAGCGGCATCGCAATCTTCCCCTCGATTCGAAGCGGAATCCAACAGATTCTCCCCCTCTCAATGAGTCCCAGCATCGTCTGTCTGGCGTCTCATATTAGGCCGGGACACCGTCTTGCGACCGCCGAACAACTCAACACTATATAAGAATAACTAGATGACCTGGAAGACGAAATCGACGTCCAAGAACCGACATCGGACAGCGCACATTTCACGCGGAGATTTCTGCGACGAGGTCCTTCAGTCAACGCACGAAATCATGAAGGAGGTCGGGCAAGC
>Ga0315274_10016359_pt1 | contig 10480 bp, 15 predicted proteins | sample YL17G02_20_MG_FD_203700 | JGI IMG/M metagenome (GOLD analysis project Ga0315274, IMG submission 203700) | Sediment microbial communities from Yellowstone Lake, YNP, Wyoming, USA - YL17G02_20 | ecosystem: Environmental > Aquatic > Freshwater > Lake > Sediment | place: USA: Wyoming | collected... | reverse complement strand
ATATATTGTAGAATACATTATGCCAAAAGCAGTTGCGACATGATACCCAAACATATATATCACAACATATAGAATGAATAGCCATTACGGGAACATTACAACATGATGTATGGTTTAGAACATATAGATTTTAACATTCACATTAGAAAAGCGATAAACAGGGGTAAGTCATGTAATAAAAGCGTAGGTAACAGAATGTTTAATCTTGTTTCGATTCTTTATATGCTTTGATGATTTTTTCGAGTGATCCTATTCCGTGTTCCTTGAAGTAATCGTAGTGCAGTTTGCATATTCCTTGCTCATAATGTTTGTATTTTTTGACTGGTGGCTTTAATGGGACTTCTTCTGGTGCTGCCTTTGTAGTCTGCCATTGGTAAGGGTTTTGTAGTTCTAGTTCTTGGCAAATCTGACATATGCCTACCATTTGTGCCTTATGATATGCTTTTATGATTTTATGTTTCGTGGTCATGTCTTGTTCTTTTAGGTAGTAATGTATAAAAATTTTTTTATTATTTTTTGGAAAATCTTATATATTATTGGCATATATATTACCTATATGATTATTTTTTGGTTATTGTTTGCGCACTGCTTGGGTGATATGGTTTTCCAGACAGAATTCTTGTTTAAGTATAAGTCGAGTGTTCTGTTTTGTATGCTTAGTCATGTGTTCATCTGGACAGGTTGCATCGTGCTGGTGTTGAGTTGGTTTGGGTTATTTTCTTATTGGAAACTTATATTTCTGTTTTTGGGCCATTGGGCTGTTGATGCATGGAAGAGTCGGCAGCCGAAAGACTTGGCGCATTTTCGTTATATCTATTATGACCAGGGGCTTCATGTGTTGCAGTTAATCATTGTCTGGCTGTTACGGTGCTGACGATGGCTGTTATTATTGCTGCTGGTGAGCGTTCAATTTATTCTCCTGCGCATTATAAGATCCTTCAGCTATTGAAGAGTGATCCGATTGTTATTATTGACATGCTTTTCACATGGGAATTAGCTAAGGCGAAAGAGATTGCTGTGGCTCAAAATTTTTTTCGTCCTGACCATAAGGTTATTATTGACGGGATCGGCTGGGTGAATTTGGGCAATAAATCTTACTTTGATTGGTCTGAATTGGATCGGATGAGCGACTGCTGCCAGCCTGAGAAGATTGATTATCTCGTTACGCATGTAACTGTCGGTTGCCCGAAGCAATGCGAATATTGCTTTTCACAGGATTTTCGGTTCCATCAGTATCCCGAGGTTAACCGCAACAAGGTTTTTCTGACGGATGAGAATCTGTTGGCATTGAAAGATGTCGAGGCTATGCTTTATCGGCTCGGTGAAGAACGTGTCAATGCTAAGGTTGTTTATTATGAATTGATTGCTGGGCTTGACAAGGATTATTTAACTTCTCGCAATGCTGTCGCTTTATATAAAAATAGGTTCAAGTCTGTCAAGTTTTCTTGGGACAATAGTTATGCTGCAGATGCTAAGAAGGTCTGTATTGCATTGGGGCTGCTTGAAGGTGCTGGGTATCGGCTTCGTGATTTGAAGGTCTTCATGCTCTGTAACCATCAGATAACATTCGCCGAGAATCTCAGGAAGCTCAGATATCTATGGGAGCGTGGTGTGCAGGTTGCTGACTGCTGGTTTCGGGAGGACTATTATTGGCCTGATGCTGAACGCAAACTGTTCAGGTTTTTGTGCAGGCGCATGAACATGCTTATTCGTGCAGATTGTCAGGACTTGGAATTGTTCATTTCATATGGTGGGAATGATGGCAAAAGATACAGGCTTGATAGCGAGTTCAAACGCCTGTTTGTCCAATCACATAGATAAAATACATATAATCAATCACCATAATATTTATATAGATAATATATGTATCGAAAGTGTTATGGGCTTAAACCCCCTTTTTTAAGGCCGACTCCAATACACGGAATCTTCTTAGTGTTGGTCCCCACCTGCTCGATTTGGATGTCAAGCATATTGGAGTCGGCTCATGATGGACAAGGAATATGAAGAATACCTGGCAAGCCCTGATTGGCGACGTGAACGACAAGCACGTATCGAAACATCTGGCGGACTGTGCGAGATTTGTCGCTGGCCGTTAGGATATAAAACACCGCATGTTCATCACGAAACTTATGCTAATATCGGGCATGAGTTGATCCCTGATACAAAAGTCTGTCATGCTAAATGTCATGCGAACAAACATCGCAACCGAATAGAAGATAAACAGGAGGTAGAAGAGAATGAGTTTGATAACAGAAGAGAAGGAAGAGCGGAGAGCACGGATTTTGAAGGGCGCAGCGTTTAAGATTCGTGTGTCTGATAAACAGGAAGCTACCTGGAAAGGACAGTTTGATAAGAAGCCGAAAAAGACCGCTGACGAGATCCTTGCAGCAGTGCAGGCACGAATGCGCAAGTTTCAGTCTGGCAGCACAAACGGTAAAGTTTGGGACGAGGATTGGAAAGCATTGAGCGCTAAAATATTAACCTTAGTGACAGGCAAATCTAAACAGCGGAGGCTTATTTCATCATGAACCAAGATATGAAAGAAGTGCAGAAGCTTGCCGAAGAGAAGGGTTATGAATTAGTGCGGTATGACGAACATAACATAAAAAAGGATGAAGAAATCAAGGACAGGTTTCTGTTCATCTTCGAAAAGAAGTGAGGTTGATACCCATGAATATCCTGACAATTACGGTGCTGGACGAGATAACAGGCAACGGTGTTGATGCCACATTCGTTGTAGATAATGATAACAGGATTGTGCGCAAGCATGTTGAGCGGATTACAAAAGAAGATTGGCAGCAGCAACAGAGGGAAGAATAACATGACAACAGCAGAAGAAGAAAAGACAATAATCAATACGAGGGAAACTTCTGTGCAAAGATTATTAAGTTCAGAGAACTTAAAGAACGTGTTCAAGGAAATATTTAGCAACGCTGTGGTCATATCAACAGAAGTCAAGCGTGGCGCAAAAAGCTCGGCAAATATTTATGTCAATAGGAAATATGAAGGATTAAATGCGACGGTGATAATATGGACGGAGAAGACGAAGTAACAAACAACAGGCCACAATTCAATGAGCCGAATTTCAGGCTAAATGTTAAGCGGAACTATAAAGGCGATTTCGGGTTTGAATACACCATCAAGGGCGACACTATCCTGCAGATACAGCAGAATGATTTTGATATGCAGCTGCATCTTTACGACCAGGGATTGATAGGCAAGAAACCGAAAAAATCGGGTGAAGTTAGTGCGAACACTTGATGAGATTTATCAAGGCATGAATGAGGTCGAGTTTGCGACACGGGCAAGAGAATATAAATTCTTCACTGAGCGTGTAATCGGCTGGGAAGCGCAACCGTTCCATATAGAATGGATTGACATGGCGATCAAGAACAAGCGTGTTTCTATCCAAGCGCCGACAGGCTTCGGCAAGACATCAATACTTGGCGTGGCATTCTGTTTATGGATCGGGACTAACCAGCGTGATAAAGAGATGTGCATTGTTTCTAAAGCCATGCATCAGTCTACAAAGATACTTAATCAGATACGGACAATTATTGAGGATAATGAGTTCCTGCGTGACTTGATCCCGAAGAACAGGCCGATGGGTAATTGGTGTTCAGCTACATTCATGGAATTATCAACGGGCTGTAACATTTTTTGCAGGCCATACTCAGAAAATATCAAAGGGATCCATGTTGATTATCTGCTCGGTGATGAGGTAGCATCATACGATGATTATTCTATTTGGTTTCGTTTTGTGGTAACACGAGTCAACGCCAAGAATGGCACTGTCGTAGCAATATCAACACCAGATAACATTGCTGACCTGATGCAAGAATTACAAGCTAATCCTGAATATATTGCCAAGACATACCCTGCAATCATGAACGGTAAATCTATCTGGCCGTCACGGTTCCCGCTTAATAAGCTTGAGCGGATTAAGAATGAGATAGGTTTGGCAGCTTTTGAGCGTGAATATATGTGTAACCCGAGAGCAGAAGTAGAAAATGCCGTGTTCCCGCCACACCTGCTCACTGAATGTTTTGCATACACTGAAACATTCACTCAGGCGCCAAGGCAAGGTTTCACGATCATTGGCTGTGACTTTGCGATAGCTTCCGGGCCTCGGGCAGATTTTGACGCATTCATCGTGATTAATAAGTTCGGCAGGAAAGCTACTATCTTGCATGGCGAGACGCATCGTGGGTTTACTATTGCAGCCAAGATTGCCAGGCTGGAAGAATTATACTTGACATATGCCTATAAAATTCGTGATGAGACTGCTAAAGAAGAACAAACTGCTTCAATGATTAGGTTTGTAATTGATCCGAGTTCAGTAGGTCAGGCTGTCTATGATGCGCTCAGGAGTAAGGGTTATCCTGTTGAGGCAGCTAAATTCGATGCTTTTAATCGTAATGCCATGATAATAAATCTTCGGCAGATGATTGAGAACTGCGATTTAGTGATCCCGAGGAATGCTGATGATCCAATGTGTATGACTTTTACGGATAAACTTATTAAGGAGTTAATCAGCATGATGGAGACGAAGACTAAGAGCCAGCAGATTTCCTACCAGTCACGAGCACCGCATGATGATACTGTGATGGCATTGGCTATGGCATGTCATGGTGTTGCACAACAAAAAGAATTCTTGGATTGTATGGCTTTCTAAAATGGGATAGCCAAGATTTGAACTTGGATCTTTCGGTCTGGAGCCGATTAGGTTGCCTGATTGCACCCCACTATCCCAAAAATATTACGGATACATAATATATTACGGAATCCCTAATATATTAGGAATTTCCTATGTATATACAGGATATACATTGCGGTGGCAGGACTCGAACCTACTTTCTCTGGCTCATGGGGCCAGCGGGTTATCCAATACCCTACACCGCAGTTTAACCGTGCCGAATTCGACACCTTTAAAGCCGCCAGCCGGATTTGAACCGACAGCCTTGGAGTTACAGGCTCCTCGCTCCACCGATTGAGCTATGACGGCAACATGAGTCGCCTCCTTCAAGGCAATGTTAGCGAAGAAATCATCGGCGATTGGGGGATTATCAATTATCAAAAACTGTCCATCTCGTCCGATTGGTATATCTGATGTCCACTTAATCACCTATAACATGTGATAACATTAAATCTTCACTATTTAAATTTTACGAAAATGGAAAAAAATATATATAGCTGGCACTAAGTAGCGATATATAACGATTATGGCCTCTCCAAAACAATCTTCTAAAGATAAAACTTCTTCTAAGCCTAAAAAGACGTTTAAGGATTTTACGACCACACATTCAGAACAAATCAAATATGTCTATGAATTTGCTTTCACCGTTATTGTCTATGGGATATTACTGAACATAATTGCAACAACGATATTTAGTGCGCAATTTGCCATTAAAAACATTCTGGCTCTGGGGATAGCTTTTTATTTTATTAAGGAAGAATTGCCAAGGATAATAAACAGGTGTATCCCGAGACCACCAAAAAATCTACAAATGATGTGAGGTCATAATCATGAGAACGATAGAAGAGGTATATTTAGTGGGGAATGCTGTCCCTAAATTCGGGCCTGCAAGTATTCCGTCTGGTGAAACTGGCGAACCTACTTCGCAAAAAACTACACCTACCGTAGTCAGAATATTGCAACAGGAATTAGAACTCACCTATATGCATAACCCGACAATCTTTAACGGTATCAATAAGATTGTCCAAACAGTTATGTCAGCAAAACATGAGCTTTCTTGTGTTGATCCGAAAGTTCTCGAATATTTCAATGCATTTATTGAAAATCTCGGTAATTCTGGTTCAGAAATATCATGGGAGGAAATGCTTACTCAGATATATAAATTTCAATGCATTTATGGGAAAGCATTCATAGAAAACATCTGGAATAAAAAAGGCAATAGGATTGTTGATTGGGATATCATTGATCCTAAAAAAATGGATTATGTCAAGGACAGTCAGCAGAGAATTGCACTCGATAAGTTTGGCAGGCCGTTAGGTTATGTTGAAATCCTGCCTTGGGGCTATAATGCACCAGAGCAAATAATTCCGCCAGAAATCGCACAGCTTATCACATTACCGCCAAATTCTATTTTCTTATATCCGAAAAAAGTAGCACAGGTCAAATTATTTACTGTGGGTGACGGGTTTTATCCTATAGGCTTGATAGAGCCAATCTATCGAACATCGCTCAGGAAAATGAATATAGAAGAAGCGCTTGCTAATGCTATTTGGAGGCACGGGTTCCCGATCATAGCAGCTGCGGTTGGCGATGCCAACCATGAGCCGACACCAGCGCAAGTGCACTCCATCTTAGAAAAACTGCGTGATGTAAGTTATAAGCAAGAGATTTCTTATCCATATTATTATGATTTAAAGTTTCTTGAATCCAAGAAGGCTGAAAAGCTCAAAGAGCATCTCGATTATTTCAGGGAACAGGAGATAGCAGGATTGGGTATCCCTAAGCCATTCGCCACGGGTGGCGGAGAGGCAACTAATAGAGCAACCTTGGGAAACCAGAGCGGAATGTTTCAGCTTACCTTAAGGGACCTTATAGAACGAACTGCAGAATCTATACGCAAATATATGTTCAAGCCAATTTGCGAATTGGAAGGGTTCAAAGCAATTCCGAAACTTACTTGGGATGTAGTCGGCACAGATGAACTTGACAAGAAAGCCAAACGATTAGTGGCATACATGAAAGCTGGCGTGATCACACCCGAAGAAGTTAGGGCATTTGTAAAAAGCATTGAGAAGTTGACCTAAAATATGGAGATAGTATTTCTCGGGACAGGGCCGAATAAGAAAGTAGAGAATGATGGTAGAACAAGAAGCTCGTTGGCAGTGAATACAAAAAATACCCCATTCTTAATAGATTGCAGTCCAGATTTTTCTGAGCAGGTCGAAAGAGAAAATATCAATGACATCAGTTTTATTCTATTCACGCATGGGCATAATGATTGCACTGGCGGGATCCCACAACTACATACTTGGATGAAAAAGAAAGATATGGATTCCATGCCTGTCTTTTTGGAGCCTGCAACATGGAAACGGATCAAGGAAGATTATAAAAATGTCAGTTTTTTATCGCCCAGATTTGTCCAGCCTGATGTAGCTACCAATGTTAATGAAATCCATATAATCCCGTTCCGAGTGGAGCATTCTATCCAACCAGGCTATCCTGCAGTCGGATACAGGATAGATGATGGATTAGTCTATTCAGAAGATGTCGGGGATATTCCAAAAGAGAACATGAAATATTATTCAAATGCCGATGTTGTTATTTTTGATGCAGCAATGTGGTTCGGTAAAGAAATCAAGGGACACCAAAATACAGCAGACGCATTGAAATTTGCCAAAGATATCAAAGCTAAAAAATTTATTCTGATGCAAGCAGGTCATACTTATCCTGCACAATCTGATGCTGAGGCACAGATAAACCAATATTGGAAAGAGATAGGCGGAGCCGACTCTGAGATTATACTTGCTCATGATGGCCTGCGCCTTAACATTAAAGAAAATGTTTCTCAAATTTTAAGCGAAGCAAGAGAAGGAATTTATATGGTAAGACCGCACGGAAGCATGATTTATAGTGGCGATAAAAGTCTTATCATCAAAGCCAAAAATTACAAGAATAAAATCGGCAAATTACTTTATCTCATTGAAGATTCATTATGCTACGGTATCATCAGGCTCAAAATGCCAGACAAGATTGGTGTAACGGAATTTAATGAGTTCCAGAAAAAACATCAAGTGACCGATGCCGAGAGAACCAAATGGTGGCCGAATAAAGAAGTCCTATATTCTTATCCTTTCGATGTTATTGAAAGGTTCCCTAAACCAAAACGAGTGAGCGTCCCGCAAGGTGTCCAAACATTCGTCAAAGATTTTGAATTTTTGGTTGAGATTGAGCAGGAGATGATACATAACATCAAAGAATATGATCCTGCAAAATTAAATATTGACGTTCTAAAGGATGATTGGCGGATTGCGCACGCATGGTATTCTTCTATCAAGAATGGCAGGAAAATGATCCATTCGCTTGAAGATGTGCTCCATATAGCAAGACTAATTTATATGGAACTTAAGAAACGTGGGATAGAATTTCATCCAGATAGGATGAAGCCATATTCCTTAGAATTATTCAGGATAGTATCTGGTGGAACAGAATTATCCGATTTATCAGATCCTAAATTATTGGATGAGTTGCAGGATAAAATAATCATTAAAGATTTTATGTCGGTTTGTGGCTCATATGCTATAGGAAAACAAAAACCGAATGATATTGATGTGCTTATCCGAATGACCGAGCCAACCGATTATATAAAACGTGCTGTAGAGGTTAGATTTTTGAAAGATATTGGCTGGTCGGATAAAGTGCATTTCATTTGGGGAGATCCAGAAGGCCCGCATGATACATATATACCTATATATGATTTACAGCTTACCAGGATAAAGCCGTTAAAGATAGTCAAGATGGAGGAAGAAGTCCTTATTTTAGCTGGTGCAGCACCATTCTTTCCGATGAAACCGTCAAAACGATTTTACCAGATTGATGAAGCGCTTGGTTATTTATTCCCGAATGGTAAATACGCTATCGAGAAGAAATATAATGGGTTCCGTGCAGTCCTGATGAAATCGGGCAGTGTAGTTAAGATATACTCTGACCAGAAAAGAGATATCAGCAAACATTTCCAGACTATTTTGAATGAGGCCAAGGAATTATCGAATAAGGATTTTGTCTTGGATTCCGAGATTGTCTATAAAGATGGCGGGCGTTCTGAGATATTAAAATATGTGATAGGGAAATCCGAGTTGGATGATAGCAATATCGCATTGCATTCTTTTGATTTGATTACTTTTGATGGCAAGGACATAACAGATTTAGCATGGTATGAGCGCAAAAGTATGCTGCATAAACTTAATTTTACTAAGCATATTAAAGAAGTGGAAAGCATGATGGTTGACACTCCTGAGCAGGCAAAAAAAGCGATCACGTTTGCACGAAACCTAAATGGTTCCGAAGGAGCTATGATTAAACGTTATGAGGGAAAATACACCAAGAACAGCCATTCTGACGCTTGGATAAAATTCAGGAACGAAGATTCATTGATTGTTCGGGTAATGAATGTTTCAAACAAGGAAGGTGGGAATAGTTACCTAATGGGGATAGAGGCGCCACCAAAAGCTAATGCGAAGTATGTTGATAATGGCTATCTGATTTTGGGGAATACGTTTGTTAGCAAAGAGCCTGCTAATGAAGGCGACCATCTGGAAGTTAGCATTGAAGAAGTTTGGAGGCATACTTATCCTAAAAATGATGATACTATTAGGTATAGCATCCATAAACCGAGAGTGATCGGTAAGAGTAGCAAACCATTAACTAATTGGCAGCATTTAGATGATCTTGCAGTTTCTAAGGGCGAAGAAGTGATAGAGAACGAGGAAGAATGCGAGGAATGCTCATTAACAGTTGACGAATTAGAAGGAATTATTGTTCAGGAAATGACCGTAGAGAAGCGTGGCGGATACTGGTGCGTGTTGCATGGCCACCCAAAAAAGCCGGGCAGCAAAACAGACAAGCCGTTCGGGACTCCTATCAAATGCTACTCAATAGCCCAATATGGTGATGATGTTGCAAGGCGCAAGGCTTTTGCGATGCACTATGCTATCCAGAAAAGTGAGGGTTTGACAGAAGGTCCCACCATAACAGCACTGATCCCTGATATTCAGGGTAAGGTTTGGAAACCGAGATTGATTAAAGGCCCGAAGAAGTTGATAGAAGAAGAACTTGATAATGAAGTCAAAGGGGATATTTCTAATTTTCCTGACAGGATGCAGCGTGCTTTCAAGGCTGTAAAAGAATCGGGTAAATGGCTGCCGTATGTAATGCAATGGCATTTACGGGGCACGGAATCCCTGCATACTGATTTGAGAATGGATGCTGGTGAAAACTTGGAAGGATTTACTTTGTTCACTCCGCCATCAACCGCTAAACCTGACCTTTTAGATTCAGACCCGCATAACATAAGAGGGACAATCAAGGTTCCACAGCCTAAAGAATGGCTGACCGTGCAGGGCGGGATGCAACGTGGTGCACCAGGGACTACAACAGGCCATAATGCCTATTTTGCTATAGTAAGCAAGGGTAAATATAGACCGATTGAGGTATCCGATCATAAGATAGTCTTGGAATTTAATTCTGATATAGGTGCGACCAAACAGGTCAAACCAATAAATCCTGATGATGCTTCTGCTATTGATGGGCTTAATAGCAAGCTCCCTGATAAGCTTAAAGCAATTAATGGCTGCTTTTCGTATCATGTTGCGCATATTGGAGATAGGCATATCATGTTATTCGATAAATTAAAAGAGTGTCCTAAAAATGAAGGGTAGAAAGCTCGGTCAGATTGATGTTACAATAGACGAAATCCAGACAATTGCTACAATGACTGCGGATAATTTT
>Ga0315274_10016358_pt1 | contig 10480 bp, 1 predicted proteins | sample YL17G02_20_MG_FD_203700 | JGI IMG/M metagenome (GOLD analysis project Ga0315274, IMG submission 203700) | Sediment microbial communities from Yellowstone Lake, YNP, Wyoming, USA - YL17G02_20 | ecosystem: Environmental > Aquatic > Freshwater > Lake > Sediment | place: USA: Wyoming | collected... | reverse complement strand
GGACAGTGGCCGACGTGAACCGACAGGCCCTGGCCTGGGAACGGGTGTACAATACTGTCCGCCCCCACCAGGCCCTTGCGTACAAGACGCCCAAGCAGTTCTTGGAGGAGTTCCCCGACTTGTCGGGACACCCTCCCTAGTGTCACTAATGTACTGGACGAGTACACGACGTTGACATTTTCTACATATTCTGACATGATGCGAGCGCCGGCCGGCGACGCATAGCACCGAGGGAGGTAGTACCATGAGGAAGCTAGCGCGGATCGCGGTCGCCGGTGCCCTGCTTGGGCTCACAGTTGTGATGGGCCTCGGCCCTCCGGGCGCACAGCACACCGCCAGCGCTCAGGGCGAGGAGGTAGACCTGAGCGTTGACTCCGAGGTCACCAGCGCGCCCACCGACCTCGATCTGGGCGTCAATGGCACGCTGAGCGTGACCACCACGGGCACCCACACCAACGCACCGTTGGGCGACACGGTCGAGGCGCGGATCAGCCACACGGTGTCAGTCCCTCAGGACTGTATAGTGAACAGCGGCGCCCAGGCCACCGACTCCTGGACGGGCGACCTGGCCGGCGGCGCCAGCCACGTGCTGACCACGGACTTCACCATCCGCTGCGTCGAGCCCAGCAACCATACCTTTTTCGTAGACAACGAGATCGAGCTGCTGGAGCCCGGCTACGCCGACCCCAACATGACCAACAACATTGACGTAATCAACGTGCCGGTCAACGTCTGGGCGGTCAGCGACATCAAGCTCAACAGCTTCACTCCGCTGTGGACCGGGTGGAAGGTCGACAGCAACGGCGACACCATAGCGGACCTCGCCGTAATGAACGTCGGCACGCCCACCAACGTCACCCTGCGCAAGGTCATCCACAACAACGGCCCCTACGGACCGACCGCGGTGAACCTAACCAAGATGGCACAGGTAGTGCCCTTGCCGCCGCCTTACAACCAGGCTGCCACCGTAACCCCGGCCTCGGACAGCGAGCAGCCGCTCGTGCCGGTGAGCATCGCGACCACGGTGGATGAGGTCTTCCAGATCACATGCCTCGACGCCGGTCTGGGCAAGGTAACGGTGTTCGCGTTCACCAACATCGTGGGCATCAAGGACCCCCACATCACAGACCCCTCGCCGATAGCGCCCTTCACCGTGCAACTGCCGGTGCTGTGCTTCCCGCGCTTCACGCCCACCTTTGACGCGAAGATCAAGACGGACGACGGCACGCTGAACCCGCCGGGTGCCGCTGACGTCTGCATCCTGGGCCTGCCCTGCAAGACCCTGACCTCCATCGCCATTCCGGCCGACATGCCCCTGCAGCCACTGGCCTTGATCCAGACCATCTTGCCGGCGGCCTTCACCCTTGCGCCAAGCTCGGCCGTTCCCAACGGCGCCACGGTGGGCCAGGTCACCTTCAGCGTGATAGCCCACCTCCAGGGGGTGACGCCGGGCTGTGTGATATTTGTTGGCGGCGCGATGACCTTGTACGACGCCGCCATGCCGGCGGAGGGCATCCCGCCATCGCCGCTCCAATACGGCTTGGCCCTGTTCCCCAACACCTACAACGTACCGCCCGGCGCGCCCGGCTTGGGTTGGACGTACTGGTCCCCATTGCTGACCGCGGTGACTAACTTCGTCGCGGTGAAGTACCCCGGTGCCATTCTGTGGGACCGCCACGTCGGCGTTGTCGCCGCACTGGGCATGCCGGTCAATGTGCTGACCTGGAAGCTGCCTGCCACCCCCATGCTGTGCCCGACTGGCAATTGCTGGCTGAGCATCGGCGTGACCAAGAACCCGGACAACGACGGAGACGGCCTCTGGGACAGCCTTGTCGACGCGGACGACGACAACGACACCGTGCCCAACTCGGTCGACAACTGCGATGTCCTCGCCAACCCTGACCAGTTGAACGCCGACGGCGACAGCGTGGGCGACGTGTGTGACCCCAACCCCCTTATCGTCGACCCGAGCGACCCGGAGACCTACAATTGCACGCCGTACTACACGGACACCATCAACCTGGGTAACAGCATCGCCCCGGTGGCGTTCCTCCGCTCGTGCGATGTCTTCGGGACCCAGACCGTTATCGAGCTGCTGACCCGCCTGGACACCGGCGAGACGACGGTGCTGACCGACCAGGTGGCCTGCATCGATACCAAGACCGACCTCGAGGTGCAGCTGCACAAGAACGAGAACATCGAGGTGGGTGAGGACCTGTCGCACACCGAGACGGTGGACGTCAGCGTATACAACAACGGCGCCGCTCCTACGGACTACAGCGTCCAGTTGGTGCAGGTGTCCACTGACAAGGACAAGTGCCTATCGCACCTGGTGGCGGAGGCTGGTGACACCCTCGACGAGTGGACCGACGGCAACCAGTACTACAGCAAGCTGACCTGGACAGAGCCCGAACTGGGCGCGTTCACCGCGCGGACGTCGAGCCGCGACTACGAGATCGTGTGCAGCCAGTCGGGTTCGTTCCCCAACATCGAGCAGTTCTTGGTCGATGTCCAGCCGATCACCATGGAGGAGACGGACCCGGCGGACAACACCGCCGAGAACTTCGTCAGCGTTGACGTCCAGGCGGTCAGCGACATCAAGATCAACAGCTTCTCGGTGGTGTACCCGCGCCTCATCGACAGCAACGGCGACACCGTGCCGGACCTCCCCGTGGTGGACGTGGGCACACCCACGGACATCATCGTGCGCAAGGTCCTCCACAACAACGGCCCCTACGGACCGACCGAGGTGACGCTGGCCAAGGAAGCGAGCGTGCTGGCGGGCGACGCCACCGTAACCCCGCTCACGGACCAGGAGCAGGCGATCCTGCCGGCCAGCTCGCCGGTCACGGTAGACGAGACGTTCAGCGTCCACTGCCTCGACAGCAACGTTGGCGGGATGGCGGTGTTCGAGTTCGACAACGAGGTCACGATCAAGGATGCTAACGTACAAGACCCCGACGGTGCCAGCGCCACCACGACGTTCGCCGCGCTCTGTGTGCCGCGCTTCACGCCGACGTTCGCGTTAACCTTCGACGAGGACGACGGCACCTTGAACCCGCCGGTGGATGACGTCTGCATCCTCGGCCTGCCCTGCAAGACCCTGATCTCCATCGCCATTCCGGCCGACACGCCCAAGCAGCCGCTGAGCTCGCGCCAGATGATCTATGCCATCTATCCTGCGGCACTGAACATCACCCCCAGCACGAGCACCACCACCGGCTCGGTCGTGGGTCAGAGCTCCTTCAGCGTGGTTGCCCACCTCCAGGACGTTGTTCCCGGGTGCGCGCTGACTATCGGCGGCATTGCCACCCAGTACGACGCGGCTCTCGCGCCTGAGGGCGCCACCAACTCGCCGTACGCCCTCTTCCCGGGCACCGGGGACTGCGTTAGCGCGCCCCCCGCGGGATTCTGCGGGTTCGTCAATTGGCCTAACCAGCTGAACGCGGTGGACAACTTCGTACAGGCCAATTACCCCGGGTCGACGCTGTGGGCCCGCTACGTTGGCGTTGTCGCCGAACTGGGCATCCCGATCAACATCCTGGTGTGGAAGCTGGCTGATGGCCGCTGGCTGAGCATCGCCCAGGCCACCAACCCGGACAACGACCTCGACGGCCTGTGGGATTACCTCCTCGACACTGACGACGACAACGACGGCATCCCGGACGGCAGGCCTCGCGACAACGCCCCCGACTCCTGCACGGGCGGCCAGACCGTCGGCTGCGCCGACAACTGCCCGCTGCTTCCTAACGCCACCCAGGCGGACCTCGACTGGGATGGTGTGGGCGATGCCTGTGACCCCTTGCCTACTGTCCCGAACCACGACCTGGACATGCCGACCTACACCTGCAGCCCGTACTCGTCCCAGACGCTGTTCCTGGGCGAGGCCCTGATCCCGCCGTACCCGACCAACGGTGAGATCCTGCGCACGTGCACCGTGTTCGGCACGCACACGGTCGTCGCTATCCTGATTCGCGAGGACACGGGCGAGACCACGATTAGGACGGACACGATCAACTGCATCAGCGTGGACACGGACCTGGAGGTGGAGCTGCTCAAGGACGAGCTGATCACCGTACCCAAAGACCTGGTGCACACCGAGACCGTCCAGGTCAGCGTCTACAACAACGGGCCGCCGCCTACAGATTACGAGGTCCAGCTGGAGCAGGTGTCCACCGAGAGGGACAAGTGCGTATCCCACCTGGTGCCGCAGGGCGGCGACACCCTCGACGAGTGGACCGACGGCAACCAGTTCCACAGCAAGCTGACCTGGCCAGAGCCCACGCTGGGTCCCTACAGCACGCACGTCTCATCGCGCGACTACGAGATCGTGTGCAGCGTGGCCGGCTCCTTCCCCAACATCGAGCAGTTCTTGGTCGATGTCCAGCCGATCACGATGGAGGAGACGGACCCGTCGGACAACGCGGCTGAGAACCATGTCAGCGTTGACGTCCAGGCGGTCAGCGACATCAAGATCAACAGCTTCTCGGTGGTGTACAACCGCAAGATCGACAGCAACGGCGACACGGTGCCGGACCTCCCCGTCGTGGACGTTGGTGCAGACACCAACGTCATCCTCCGCAAGGTCCTGCACAACAACGGCCCCTACGGACCGACCGAGGTGACGCTGACCAAGACGGCGGCCGTGCTGGCGGGCGACGCCACCGTAACCCCGCTCACGGACCAGGAGCAGGCGATCCTGCCGGTCAGCTCGCCGGTCACAGTGGATGAGACGTTCAGCGTCCACTGCCTCGATTCGTGGGCAGGGAGGGTGGCCGTGTTCGCATTCACGAACGAGGTCACCATCAAGGACGCCCACGTCGTGGACCCCGATGGCGCCAGCGCCAGCACAACGTTCCCCGTGTACTGCGCGCCGCACTTCACGCCGACCTTCGCCTTAACCATCGACGAGGACGACGGCAGCATGAACCCGCCGGTGGATGACGTCTGCATCATGGGCCTGCCCTGCAAGGCCCTGACCCATGTCGCCATTCCGGCCGACACGCCCAAGCAGCCGCTGGCCCTGATACAGACGATCTACCCTGCGGCGATAGACACAGCCCACGGCACAACCATCACCAACGGGTCAGTCGTGGGCAAGGTCAACTTCCAGGTGGGGATCCACATCCAGGGGATGACCCCGTGGACGTGCACAGAGACGCTCGGAGGCACCGTCACCCACTTCGACGCGTGCCTTCCGCCCTCCATTGAGCCGGCTTGTCTGGTGGACAACACGGGTCAGGCACTGCTCCCACCGTACACATCTCCGGCTGGTTGGGGCACCACCCACTGGCCGAACCAGCTCAACGCCATCCTCCCGTTCGTCGCCGCTAGGTATCCGGGCGCGCAGTTGTGGGCCCGCTACGTGGGCACCACCGGCCCGCCTCTGAACGTCCCGATCAACTTCCTGGTGTGGAAGCTGGCTGATGGCCGCTGGCTGAGCATCGGCATCACCGGCAATCCGGACAACGACCTGGACGGTCTGTGGGGTGATGTCGTCGACTGGGACGACGACAACGACGGCATTCCGAACGGCAGGCCGCGCGACGACCCGCGGCCCAGGTCCGCCATCTGCACTGGCGGCCAGACCGTGGGCTGCGTTGACAACTGCCCGGTGAACGCCAACCCCGACCAGTTGGACACGGATGGCGACCTAGTCGGCGACGTCTGCGACCCCAACCCTGGCACCAATAACCCCAGTGACAAGCCGACGTTCACCTGCACGCCGTACTCGGTCGACAACCTGGCCCTGGGTAAGGGCCAGACCTGGACGCCGAGCCCGCCGTACCCGCCCAGCGGTGAGACTCTGCGCACATGCGAGGTGTTCGGCCAGCACACGGTCACCGAAATCCTGCTTCGCCAGGACACGGGTGAGGCCACAGTGCTGAATGACACGATCAACTGCATCACCGCCGAGACCGACCTGGAGGTGGCGCTTGTCAAGAACGAGCTGATCACCGTACCTAAAGATCTCGCGCACACCGAGACCGTGGATGTCAGCGTCTACAACAACAGCCCCGCTCCTACCGACTACCAAGTCGAGCTGATGCAGGTGTCCACTGAGAGGGACACGTGCGTTTCGCACCTGGTGCCTGAGCCTGGCGACACCCTCTACGAGTACACCGACGGCAATCAGTTCTACAGCAAGCTCACCTGGACAGAGCCTACACTGGGTCCCTACAGCACGCGTGTCTCGTCGCGCGACTACGAGATCGTGTGCAGCCAGTCGGGTTCGTTCCCCAACATCGAGCAGTTCTTGGTCGATGTCCAGCCGATCACGATGGCCGAGACGGACCCGTCGGACAACACCGACGAGAACCACGTCAGCGTTGACTCCGACCCCGACGTGGACGGCGACACCATCCTCAACGCCGACGACGCCTGTCCCTTTGACCCCGAGGACTTCGACGGCATCCAGGACGAGGACGGCTGTCCCGAGACAGATGCCGACGGCGACGGCGTCCTCGACGAAGACGATGCCTGTCCCGAAGACGCCGAGGACCTGGACGGTATCCAAGATGAGGACGGCTGCCCGGAGACGGACGCCGATAACGACGGCATGCCCGACGACTACGAGCAGGCCCACGCCTGTCTCAACCCCCTAGTCCATGACGCAGCCGGGGACCCCGACGGCGACGGGCTCACCAACATCGATGAGATGGATGCAGGCACTGACCCTTGCGATGACGACAGCGACGGCGATACCTTCCCGGACGACCAGGAGCTATCCCTGGGCTCCGATCCGCTGAACGCTGCTAGCACGCCGGAACACATCAGCCTGCCGTGGACCTGCACCGACGGAATCGACAACGATCTGGACAGCTTGCCAGACCTGCTCGACTGCGACACCGACAGCGATGGCATCGCCAACTATTTTGACCCCTGCCCGTTTAGGGCTGAGGACATGGACGGCTACCAGGACAACGACGGTTGCCCCGACACCGACAACGACATGGATGGTGTGTGCGACCCCTGGGCACCGCCCAGCCAACCCGCCTGCACCGGCTCCGACGGCTGCCCCAACGTTGCCGAAACCATCGATGGCTTCAAGGACACGGACGGCTGCCCCGACCCGGACAACGACGGTGACGGCTTCCCCGACTCTACCGACCAGTGTCCGGCCACGGACTGGACCGCTGGGCCAGACGGCATCGCCGACAGCGGCGACGAGCCTCTCGATGAGCTTGGTGTGCCCATAAAGACCAAGGAGGACTACGACGGCATCATCGACTGGGACGGCTGCCACGACAGCCCCAGCGACGACTGGGACGGCGACGGCATGAGCGATGAGGTGGAGGTACTTCAGGCCGGCACTGACCCCACCGACATGGATACCGACGATGACGGTCTATGCGACGGCCACAAGCCGCCGCTGTGCGCCAGCGAGGACACGAACAACAACGGGGTGGTCGACCCGGGCGAGACCGACCCCACCAACCCGGACACCGACGGCGACGGACTCAGCGACGGACTGGAGAGGGGCCTGGTCGTCCCCGAGACGCCGGACACCGACACGTCCAGCCCCAACTGGCAGCCGGACGCCGACCCAAGCTCAACCACCGACCCTGCGAACCCAGACAGCGACGACGACGGCGTCGATGACGGCGCAGAGGATCCCAACCACAGCGGTGCGGTTGACCCAGGGGAAACCGCTCCCGGCGATGATGACACAGACGATGATGCCTTCAACGATGGGTTGGAGCTGTACCTGGGCACGGATTCCACCGACAACTGCCCCGACGTTGTCGGCGCCGACGACGCCTGGCCGCTGGACAACGACATCACCAAGGACATTACGGTTACCGGCGATGTGTTCGCCTACGTCGGCCGCATCGGGGCGCACGGGCCGCCGAGCCCCAGCCCCAACTGGAGGCAACGCCTCGACCTCGACGTGAGCGGCGACATCAGCGTAACCGGCGACGTGTACAGGTACGTGGGGCGCATCGGGGAGACGTGCGAGTAGGGCGTCCCAGAGTGCGGCCAACGTGAGACAGGCTTGCCCCCTGCTGCTGACCAACGCCAGCGTGCGGTTCGTCATCGCCCGAGGACGGCCGCTGCCTTCTTCCCTTGCCAGCCCTCGCGCCTGCGAGGAGGAGGGGGCTGCCTCCCTCGCCTTCACGGGAGTATGGCGGAACCGTCCCCGACTGCGGCAGAGCACCCCCGGCCACAATTTTCGCAAAAGAGCCTCCAAAACCCCTTGACAAACCAACACGAACATGTATGATTCTCTTGCTGGATCCGCAAAAGCCTGATTTTTCGCCGGCCTGGAGAGAGTTCTAGCTATTGGTGCGGACGGCTAGTCAACATCCGGCGAGCGGTTTGAGCGGCGGCTCATCAGATGGCTGCTGGAGGCTTGCGCGTGAAGGCAGCCAGCGGCGCCCCTTGGAGAGTCCCCCGGATAAGCACGCCACGAGTCCATACCCAGTAGGCCACCGCACACATTCTCAGCCCTTAGACGGAGGCGTGGTGATGGACGGCGGGGGAAAGCGCCTGACATCGAGCGGCTAACGGAAATCGGCGACGGCCTGTCGCCGATCTTTTTTGTGAACGGACTTGCGGTTGAAAACAGAGCATAGCGGAGAAGCGGAAGAGGAAATCTTGTCAGCACTGATGCGGGCGGGCGGAAGCTCCAACGGGTTAGGCGCTGACGTTCCCGAACCGGGAAAGGACGGAAGATCATGAGAAGGCTATTGCTACCGATAGGTAGTATTCTGCTGCTGGCCTTCCTCGTCGGGCTGGGGACGGCCTGCATGGCTGTTCTTGCCGAGGACGGCAGCAGCCCCACCGTAACCACCGATAAGCTATCCTACACCCCGGAGGAGACCGTCCAGATCAGCGGCAGCGGCTTCGCGGCCAACGCCGACCTGACGGTGAGCGTCACCCGCCCCGGCCCTACCACTGATAGCGCTGCCGTCACCACCGACGACATCGGCGACTTCCAGTACGACTACGTCCTGGACGGCATCGAGGGGTCGTACCTGGTGGAGGTGCTGGACGGCGCGGGCACGGTGCTCGCCTGGACCGTGTTTGACGACGCGAAATACTCGCTGAACTTCCAGGCCGCCAAGCCCATCAGCTACAGCCAGTACTACCCGCCGCCGCTGCCCGCCAGTCCCACCACTCCCAACCCTCAGTGGGCAAACAGGACGTCCTCGCTGGCGGGTAAGGACCACTACCTCGGTCAGATGCTGGTGTTGTTCATGAAGGTCGACGCCGACGCGAGTGCCGATCCCAACAGAAGCGTGACCTTCACGGTTTGCTGGGAGACCAACACCACCAGCGGCGACAACTTTGGCTATAGCCACGAGGCGCCCAATTATTGGCTGGTTGCCAACGCTTTTCTTGACCAGACTGACGCCGCCTACACGGGCAATAAGAACGAGACGATCAGCTATCAGTCATGGGCGCCGCCGCGCCTCAACTGCGGCTCCCTATCCACAGCATTCGAGAGCAAGTTCATAGTCACCAACGTCAACCCCAACGACGAGATCGTCGTCGAGATGTGGGTGGTGCTGGACTCCGCGCTCCCGCCTGGGACCTCCGGCAATGTGCAGGCGAAGTTCATCAGCGCCTCCTACGACAGCACGACGATACCGGGGGGGGCCCAGACTGTTTCCCTGAACAAGGTGCAGGAAGTCGTCGCCCCGCCGGAGGTGTGCGACGGCCTCGACAACGACGGCGATACCCTGGTGGACGAGGGCTTCCCTGACACCGACAACGATGGCATCGCCGACTGCGTAGACACCGAGACCTGCGACGGCCTCGACAACGACGGCGATACCCTGGTGGACGAGGGCTTCCCCGACACCGACAACGATGGCATCGCCGACTGCGTAGACACCGAGACCTGCGACGGCCTCGACAACGACGGCGATACCCTGGTGGACGAGGGCTTCCCCGACACCGACAACGATGGCATCGCCGACTGCGTAGACGGCTGCCCCAACGACCCCAATAAGACCGCCCCGGGTATCTGCGGCTGCGGTGTCCCCGACACCGACTCCGACGGCGATACCGTCGCCGACTGCATCGACAACTGCCCCGCCGACCCCCTTAAGGTCGAGCCCGGCCAGTGCGGCTGCGGCATCGCCGACACCGACTCCGACGGCGATACCATCGCCGACTGCATCGACTTGTGTCCCAACGACCCCAATAAGACCGCCCCGGGCATCTGCGGCTGCGGCATCGCCGACACCGACACCGACGGCGACACCGTCGCCGACTGCATCGACCTGTGCCCCAACGACCCCAATAAGACCGCCCCGGGTATCTGCGGCTGCGGTGTCCCCGACACCGACTCCGACGGCGACACCGTCGCCGACTGCATCGACCTGTGCCCCAACGACCCCAATAAGACCGCCCCGGGTATCTGCGGCTGCGGTGTCCCCGACACCGACTCCGACGGCGACACCGTCGCCGACTGCATCGACCTGTGCCCCAACGACCCCAATAAGACCGCCCCGGGTATCTGCGGCTGCGG
>Ga0315274_10016357_pt1 | contig 10481 bp, 8 predicted proteins | sample YL17G02_20_MG_FD_203700 | JGI IMG/M metagenome (GOLD analysis project Ga0315274, IMG submission 203700) | Sediment microbial communities from Yellowstone Lake, YNP, Wyoming, USA - YL17G02_20 | ecosystem: Environmental > Aquatic > Freshwater > Lake > Sediment | place: USA: Wyoming | collected... | reverse complement strand
GAAGTCTAGGACTATTTACGACCCCAATTATTGCCTATGAATGCTATCTATTTCACGCGTCCATCCGACTCCTTGTCCATTAATGCGAAGGATTTAAACGCATGTGTAAAGCTAGCCCGCCCAACACTACTGTCGTTTCATCATGTTTAGCCGATTTAGGCAAGTCTTAACGAGGATCGGATTTCCTGACTTTTTTGCAAACCTTAATGCATTGGAATAGTACTTGAAAGCTGAAGTTCGATCTCCTCCCTCTGCATAGAACTGTCCCATCTGAAGATTTCCTTTGACCGTTGCTTGAAGATCGTGGAACTGCTCTGCAAGCTTCAAGCTGCAGAGAGATAACCTTCTGGCCAGACTCTTCTTGCCCAATCGCTGATAGACTGTCGCCAAATTGTGCAAAGTCGAGGATGTCGCGGTCTTGTCACCGAACTTTCGGAAAATCTTCAAAATGTCTTGGTAGATTGTCTTGGCTTTCAAGTATCTGCCCTGATCTTGATGAACTCTTGCGATTTGATGATAAACATAGGCAACGCCAAGTGCGTCGCCAATGCTCTTTTTTACTCTTATACTTCGTTTGTATAGGATCATAGCTTCATTATGATGTTGTAGATTGTGATGTGTAACTCCAATGTTAAACAAGATTGCTCCCACCTCAGGTCGGAGACCATGCTTTTCGGCGATTGCCAAGGCTTCTTCGTAGTGGATGATTGCATCTGTGAACGCTCCAGAATCCTTCTTTAACTGGGCAAGTTGATTCAAGGTCGCAACAGCTCCGATTATGTCTCCGGTATCCTTCTTGATTCGCAAGGCTCTTACATAGAGTTTTTCGGCTTGAGGAAACAGCCCTTCTGATTGTTTCACAAAAGCTATCTGATGTAGAGCGGCGGCAATCCCTGCGTGATTACCTAACTCTCTGAATATCTTCAAGCTTTCCCTGAATAGTCGGTCAGCTTCTGTCGGATTTCCACATTTAAGTTCAATCATACCTAGAGAAAGCTGTGAGATCGCTACTCCATAATCATCAAGCAATTTCGTGTAGATTTCACGTGCTTTTGCCAGTATTTGTTTTGCTTTGTTGAAATGCCCTCTTTCATCTTCAATCCTTGCTAAATGATCCATCGTCGTCGCAAGATTCGCTAGGTCTCCCCTGGTTCGCTTTATCGCTAGGCTTTTTAGGAACATCTTTCGGGCCTTCTCCGGTTTCCCGAGTGTCTTATAGATAACGCCAAGCTGATGAAGAGATGCAGCTAAGCCGATTCTCTTACCTATTCTACTGCTTTTTCGCATACTTCGTTTATAGATTTGTTCTGCGACTCCGTAGTTGCCTATACTTTGTTCAATCATGCCCATTAGATGAAGCGTCGCTGCTAGTCCCTGATCATCATGTACCTGTTTAAAGAGAGTCTGGCTTAATCGGCAATAATATCGGGCTATGGAATGCCTCTCTAAACGCTCATTGATGGAAGCAAGTTCGTACAGTGCTGAAGCCGTTCGCTGTTTATTGGCTTCTTTTTCGAAATATCTTGTGGCCTTTTTCAGAAAACTGACTGAAGTCTTTAATTCACCGACGTTGACGAGAAGCCTTCCCAGAAAGTAATATCTCAATCCTTGAGTTAACCCTTTGCTCCATCCCTCCACTTGTTCTTTCCATAAATCAGATACTTGCTCTCTTTGTTGTGGCAGTTTCGCGTTGCCAATGATTCTATGCCAGATACTCTCTACAACTTCATTAGCATCACAACTTATCATTTGACCAGCAAAGCTTTCGAAGGGATAGGACAAGTTCTCTACTTTCTTTTCGGCGGGCCTGTGATTTACGTAGAAGATTCTGCTAACTGGAACTACAGATCTTATCGCAGGGTTGATATCAAATTCGTCTTTGGCACTATAACCCAGAACAATGATTGTTCTACCGGGAACTTCAAAGAAAGAACGTATCGCTTGAGTTCTTTTTCTGATGAGTCTTTGACCACTAATGACGTCGAGTGTTGCTCTCATGCTCGACACTCTGTGTGCACTTCCATGTATTTTGATCAAGGTTGGCATCTTTGCCTTATGAAGACTGTAATCTCGAAACCGGGTCTCATTGAAATAAACCCGAAAATTCACATTTTCCTTCATGTTTTCTTGCTTGAACGCTTTTTCAAGCAGAAGGTCAAAATTAGTGGTCATGACGTCCTGTATATACCCTTCGTTTGCAAGCTTTGCGATTAATATGTGAAAAATATTGGGCCTACTTTTTTCTGATTTGAATATTGTTGCCAGAGACTCAAGTATGGAGTAATTCCTTTGAAAGAATTCTATGAACCCTTCGAACGGATACGCAAACAATCTTGTTGAAAGAAGGTTTTCTTTCATAAGTATGTCTTTGTAGAACTTTTTCAGTAAAGTGCCTCTGCATAGGCACTTAAGAATATGACTAGTCAGCTCCCTACCAAGGGGTAGGTTGGAAGGGGAGCTTTTGGATATGCCGGCACCCAGAAGAAATGTTGCTTTCCTCTCTTGGATAGAGTTCAGAATCGAGTCCAAGGAATCTCTGGACAGCTTCTCATTATTACATTCTGACACGCTAAACAGCTCGAACTTGACAACAAATTGAATCTTGCTTCATGATTTAAATTTCTTGCCTAATGCTTGAGGATGATTTGAGTGCTGGTAGTAGTTTCGCAGATGCTTTGGGCTGTTCTAGTCGTGCTCTTAAAACAAAAGCTATATTATAAGTATTTCACAATGCTGAGTGCGGGTTAAACCTTGGAAAAAGCATCGCAAGATATTGTAGAAAAAAACCTAATTTTTGTATGGCGCACCGCAAAGAAAGCCGGTGAAAATCTACAAGAAACGATATCAAAACCTCATAAAGCCTATTTGTCTGCCGGAGGAAGTTTTTTCCTAAACCTCGAAGGAATGGGGGTTTTTGATAAGATTATCGCTGAACTGAAGACAGCCGACGAAGTTACACTGAAATTCTCTGATAGGTATCTTGAAAGTATTATTAATGCAGCGATAATAGCCCTGTTAGCTGTCGAGGAGAAAGATATTCAGCTTGCTGTCAAGAACCAAGTTAGCATTATATTCAAGATCTTAGCAGCCCCAACAATCGATTGGATGTTACTGGTTCCGAGCGGCCAGAGAAAGCCTGAGTGGTTCCCCGTGAAAAAAATAGAGCGAAGCAAGCAAAAAATGGTTTGGCTATCGTCTCACACGCTCGTTTTTGAGTGGGAAAAAGATGATCTGGAAAAAGGCACGCATATCCCCTTGGGACACGAAGTTTGCGGGAGGAAGAAAGAATTGGTGATTGCGGAAGAGGGCAAGATATGGGGACGGAGTACAAGCTAACCAGGTGAAAACATGCTGGACATTAAAAAGTGGGTCGCCTTGTTCATGGAACAATACAGGTTTGAAGCGTTGAAGCTGGGCCCGAAAGACAAGACACATCTCGAACCCTACGTGAAAGAACAGCTTTTGTCGCCTCCATGCGAGGTTGACGTGGTGACATTTACGAAGCCTTTTTGTCTTGCATTGTTCTTCTTCTTCGGTCCCCGCGTCTATGACCGTCAAGTGTCCCTACATAGTTCACGCTGGGCCGGAATCCCCGTTTTACTGGGCAAGTTGAAAACGAAGCACAGTGTACAGGTTGACTCTAACAAGCTCAAAGATCTAATGGATCGCATGTCTAAGAATATCTCTGAAAGCAGCCTAACAACTGATCCGAAACCCATTTACGGCATTGACTTCATACCAAACGTGTGCTGCATATACTTCTATCAGGACCTAAGAATAGAAGCATGGCCCTGGAACTCGAAAGGCCGGTCAGAGCCCTCAGACATTGCCAACACGGTGTTCCATTTAAACTATTGCCAGGCTGTCGACGAGGCCACAAGCGGGCAAATACTCAAGGCAGCCGTCAAAGAGCTTGAGAAAAGAGGATTTAGAAAAGTGGACGAGTAAGGAAAGTGAAAAAGATGGGCAAAGGAAGCAGGGACAAAGCACCATCGCGACCTAGCGCGCATGCGTGTTCCGAAAATGGTTAAAAATGGTTTTAATTCCGTTCTGCAGACTTCTGCGGGTGCGAGAAGGCTGGTTGCGGCAAGGAATTCAGGAACAATGCGAAGTCCAAAACTGTCCCCCAAATCATAAAAGGCGAATAAAAACCATTTTATACCATTTATTTAATTCGCCTGCGCGCTAAGATTTGCTTCGACAGTGAGACAATCTTCTCAGAAAAGCTTTATGAGCGAGTTCTATGGTTGCATAGCCACTACTTTCAGGTGCGATTCTGAGCAGCATCGGTACATTCCAAACATTTCCTTCAAAAGGAATCACCTTTGCAATAAGCTCTCTAGGATACAGGGCATCGACACCGAAGTAAGGTGTGAATCTGTTCTCTTTCCGCGTGGTCATTTTTATTTGCTTGGCGAAGGTTGAATAGTTCCAAGTAAGCTGCTCAAAGGAGCGCAGAGTACTGTTCCTCGGAACGATTGGAGTTGTGGTCACGACAATCTCACTTCTGAACTGCTTCTTCGAAGAAATAAGAATTAGTTTCGCATAGTCTCTGGCTCTTGCAATAGTTTTGGCACGGTCATTCCATTCGGCGGTTGAACGCGGGTAAATGAACAGTTGATTCAAGAGTTGGTGGAAATCCTCGAAATCTATCTGTTTCTCAAGGGCTTTTCTGTTTTCATTTGAAAAACTCAGGAAAAATGGCCAGTGAACACGCACGTCGGCGAAATGAGAAAAAAACCAAAGCTCAATGTCTTCTGCCAGATTTCCGATAAAGTCTCTTCGCTCGTTTGTCAAAACTTGACACAGATGAATAACAGGAGACACCAGAGAAAGCCCTGAGAAAAGTACAAATGCGTTCGCAAGTTTGGCTCTTAGCCACAAAGAATACAATGATAGGAATGGGGTAAGACCTGCTTCCATGTGATCTGTCTTCTTCAAACACCATAGCATTCTGTCAATTTTCTCCTTCATTGCTTCAATAGATGAGTAGACCTCTTCTTCAAACTGCTCAGGAAAAACCTTAACGTAGTCAAGTGGCGTGTTTTTCTCATCTACAATATTGCGGACTAAGTAAATCGTGTCATAGCCACGTACAAAATGCAGTTGTTGCAGATATCGGACTATATAATCCTTTTCAGCTTCAGTCGTTTGTCTGGGCAGATTTGGGATAAGCACATTTGGCATTTAAAATCCCAGTTTATTTTGGTTTCTTGATATATCTTTGTGGAATGAGGAGAGCGAATATTCTCTTGTGATATTGTGATAGTCGTATGAACAAGTGTTTGAGAAGTGGGATATGGTTGTATCCGTACCTGTTGCTCTCTTCAAGGCTAGGCATGATAGAAGCTTCCGTTTTTTGGGTCTCCAATTATGCTTAAGGGCTTCAAAATTATCTTTTTCTCGGGGTCTTTTCTGGCATATCCCAAGACGAATGCTTTCTTCTGATGTTTCTCTATCAATTGAATAGCGTCGTCTATCTCTTGGCGTGGCAAGACCAAGCAGAGCCCGATTCCCATGTTGAACACTCGATACATCTCAGGAAGATCCAGGCCTTTCATGTAGTGCATCAATAACTCGAAAATAGGATATGGTTGCGGCAACTGCTCGATGACATAACCGTGATTCTCTCCTGTACGCGCCAAGTTTAGTAGGCCATCACTTGTTATGTGGGCTACATTTTTCAGGTGTATTCCTGCACGAATCAAATCCATGAATTCTTGCACATAGATAGACGTAGGTTCTAAGAGTTCTTCGCCCAGCGTTCTTCCCAACGCATCAAAGTACTTGTGAACGTCAAAGTTCATGCGTTTGAAGAAGATGTTTCTTGCCAATGACATTCCGTTGGTGTGGATGCCAGAGCTTGCAATTCCAATGACAGCATCGTTAGCCTCTATCGAGTGGCCATCAATTATCTTCTTCGGATGTACTATTCCAACTCCGAGAGCTAAGAGGTCAAAACCATAATGAGGTCGCACTCCGTTTATCATGTCGGGCAATTGAGCTATCTCGCCACCAACTATGTTGACTCCAGCGATTTTCGCGCCAGTTCTCAGACCTTTAGTTATCTCTTCTAATAGTGTGGGATTTGACTCCTGAACACCTAAATAGTCAACCACCGAGAGTGGCTCTGCTCCGGTGCAGATTATGTCATTCACCACCTGTGCAACACAGTCTATTCCAACTGTATCGTACTTGTTCATCATCTGCGCGATGAAAACCTTCGTCCCAACACCATCTGTCTTCAAAGCCAATCCAATATCTTCAGCGATTTTTATTATTCCCGCATAATGACCTATTGGAATCAAACACTCTCCAACGCCCTTTCGGTATGCAAAAGTATCCTGAAGAATAGGAATCATGCGCTTCAAAGCTATCTCCTCTGTTTTGTCGTCCACACCAGACATTGTATACATACTGGGACTGCCATCCTTCATTTTTCGCGCCACCACTTCTCTCTAGCAAATTCGACAATTTCTTTTGGCACGTAATGCTTAACTCTACCCCTTAATATCTCTTCCAGCTTGGGACTTTTCCCTTAGCTAATAGCACAACACTAGTCTCGATCTTCCGACGATCAAGTCGCAAGCCGTTCATAATCTCTGGAACAGTCATCATGACGTTTCCCTTTGCTGCAGATTTCTCAAAACTCAATTATCTTTGATCATCCAATTCGTGTGCCACCAGATGTAGGATCATAAATAAAATATCACACCATGTGCCATAGTTTAGGGTATCTGTCACGCTGTATGAAATTACCTCCTCTCTTTGATGATTTATTGATATTCTGACTCAATCACACAATTCGAATTACAAAGCTTTAAATTTCTCTAATTCGAGTTTCAAACTGTGTGAACTGACAACAAACCAGTAACTCTACAGAGATAAGGCATGTCCGACTTTGAGTATTTCATAGGTTCTGCACAATTTGCGGCTCTTGAACCTTCATGGGCCGGTATTCAGAGCGAACAGCGTCTTCGTGGTCTGTTAATCTTGGGTGCTCTGTTTGACAAGGTTCTTTATATCCATGACACCCAAATTGCTGACAACCCTTATCTCCTCAATTCGTACAGACAAAGGCGGGAGAGCTCGAACAATCTCTTCAATATCATTGCGAAATTGGTCGAGAATAATGTCATCCGTGTTGGGCTACGCGACTCTACTTACATTGCCAAGACTGATCAAAGCGTCCAATGTGCTTCCCTCTCCGATGTCTATTCTTCGTGGCTATATCAAGACATGGATAGAGCTTGGGTAATACCGCCTCATACAAAAGACCGAGTGGATCTCTTAAGAGATTTTGATGAGATTTTGCACCATTCCACTATCCTGCGCTATCCATATGTTACAGTCAAGAAGGAGTTCATGCGGAGGACACGCATTGCGTTGAATCGCTCCAAGAATCCAATTCATTATCATGAGTTCGAAAAACTGCCGGTTGGCCTCCGAAAGAAGTATGCAACCATTTTGAACCGCGATTGGTTTTCTCATTCTGACATATTTGAGCTCTTGCGGAAATCTAGTCTGAGCCTATCAAGCCCGTTCGTGCAGGCTCATGGACTCTTTGATGAAAGTGCCTATGCGCACTGGAACAAGTCGCGCTTGCTGGGTTGCGATGCATCCACGTGGAACGCAGAAGAGATGGTGACAGGGTCTGAAAAAGCAAGACGCAAGATGTCGCTTGGATCGACCACGCATGCATCGTTGCAGAAGTATGCTTCTCGGACGTTAAATGCGGCTGGTTTGTCAGTAATAGCCACTTTAAGCCCCACTGAGATATTGACACTAAGGGAGAAAGCGCGCGTTCTATTTCAGATTGTTGAGTTCATTGATGAATGTAGTTCTTTGAGTGACATTTCTGAGTTGCGGGACAATTACGTTGAGGCTGTTGCAGAATACTGGGGTGATATCTGTTCATATCTTGTCAAGACTAGACCTTTGCTTACCCAACGACGTACTAGAATAGGCATATTCACTAGAGACAAACTTCCAAGGATTCCTCGTTGGCTTGGAAAACTCGTTTCATTTTCAATTAACCTTGGGCTTGACTTTTCAAGGTTGCCTGTTGTGAACGAAATGGACAGAAATGAAAGGCGACAGCTATTGGACAATTTGTCACTGAGATTTGTGTTCTTTGCTGATACTCCGGCAGTCGCCCAGCTGAAATCCATGTTTCCGAAGAGGAATTGGCTCTCCAGATACTATGAAGATGTTCAGGGGACTGGAGGATGCTTGAGCGGCAGATATTCCTGTGCTCCAAGTTGCGGAGCATTTCGACTATAGCGATAGTAGAGACCGTGCGTGCGCGCACGAGCTGTAGGAATTGATTGGATATTTGAAGGGTGATGCGTGTGAAGGATTTTGAACTGCCCTCGAAGCTGTACATGCTGAGGAAGACTTTCGAATTGGACAGTCACATCCGAAACCAGAAATCAATCGAGAACTTGACGAGACATTTGCTGTCGAGCGTCCGTCTTGAGCATCAACCCGATTATAACGCGAGGCTTGAGAAATTCTGGGCACGCGAGCATGCGTATTACATTATTCTCTGTGAACGAGTAGGAAAAAAATACTCGGAATATCTTCCGGGACGAGAGTATAGTTATGTCCTTCTTAGGGATATTATTCTGAGAATAGCGAGAAAAAAACAGCCAAGTGTTCTCGATGGCGGATGTGGAAGTGGAGTTGCCTGTGCTCTTCTCGCCCAGAAAGGAGGAACAGCAACTGGTGTTGATATAACTCGTTCTGCCTTGCGACTGGCAAAAGCAATTTCAGGAGAACATAAAACCTACGTGAACCTTGCGCTCGGCAACTTAACTGAACTGCCATTTCAAAACCGCATGTTTGACGTTGTTTTCTCACTAGGCGTCTTTGAGCACTTTCCGCCACAAACCCAAGAGGAGGTTTTCAAAGAGTTCGCTCGGGTAAGTAAGCATCGGATCTTATTAGTTGTGCCCAACAAGAGCAGCCCGATCTACAAAACTATGGCTGAGAGCGAATTCAAACTTGTGCCACCGGCGTTAGTCTATCCGGAGGAGCATCGCCAGTTTCCTGTGGATTTTTCTCATTTTTCGGGTCATAGCGGTATATCAATGTCCGAATCTTCTGCTTTTCACATTGTCCCGCCAAAGGTAATACCTAGAAAATACTTAACCAAAGAGTCTTGTCGTTTTTTCAGAAAAGTTGTACAGCAGGCTTTGTCAATCTGGGATGGCAAACCAATCACTACTTGGTCTTCCGTTGAAAATGGGTGTTCTTGTGAAGAAAAAGCTAGATATGGATGGTTTTCGTATGCAATATATGAAAAATCGCGCTAGAGACTCGACGGTTGTTTAAGGGCAAGTTAGTGCTGAAACCCCATTTTTGGCGGGGATCTTTTGCTCTGTAGCTTCAGAATCAGAAGTAGAAGAAGGACACATCATTTTTCGGGCTTCGTTTCAATAATGTTAATATTTGGTGCACTGCTCATGATCCAACCCGGCTTGTGAGGTTTGCCTACGAAACAGGTGTACTACCTCTGTGGAACCCCTTGGACAGGAAAAACTTCCGTGGTGGACTCACTTGCCAGGAGGCACACGTGCACAGTCATTCCCGAATTCTTTGTGGACTACCTGGTTATTTTCTCTCTCTAACAGTCAATTCTAAGGAGGCACTCAAGAGAGCTTCCATAGAGTGGGTTCCTGTTCAATATGTGAAAAAAGAATATGCTATCAGGCGGGCTGAGGGCTTAGTTATTTGTGACAGATCACCTTTGGATTTGATTGCTTACTCGCTAGCGTTTGGCAGTGAGATATACGCAGGAACTGTGAATGAAATGAAGAGGATTGACTGGAGTCCCGGCAGGCTAATCCTTCTACTAGCACCGAAACCGGATGAATTGCTGAGAAGAATTCGCGCTAGAGATCACTTGGATTCTTCCTCAAGCATAAAAACTCGAAATGAACTCGTTGCGCCACTAGAGAAGGAATTCAGGAAGTTATACGGCATTATCAACGCAAGACAGGTATCTACTGATTGCCCCCTGCAGGATATTGTTAATGAAGTAGAGGCCGTCTTGCAAGAACCATACGCACCAAGTGACATAAATAGTGTAATGAAGACTCTACCCTCATTACTCCATTAGTCGCATGTGCAGTTGCCAATGCCAAGGTGATACGTGGCTCCGCGACGCGTAACAAGCGTATTTTTGCCGGTAAACTTAGGTGGGGATCCCACCCCCCGCATTCCAATTCAGGGCATAATTTAGGAGTATTTTAGCCAAAGAAGCCTGATTTGCGACTTTGAAAGTGGGGGTTGAAATTTGAACACACGTTTACCGGTAAAAGTGCTTGGCATGTGTAGCGCGGGATAGCTTCAAACTCTCGTCAGGCATAAATAGAGCATCCTTTTACCAGTAAAAGTGTGCTGAAATCCACGCACGCTCGTCAGAGCAGGCGTCATATAATTGGACATAATTACTTAGTTCGGGTGTGTCGATTATG
>Ga0315274_10016355_pt1 | contig 10482 bp, 7 predicted proteins | sample YL17G02_20_MG_FD_203700 | JGI IMG/M metagenome (GOLD analysis project Ga0315274, IMG submission 203700) | Sediment microbial communities from Yellowstone Lake, YNP, Wyoming, USA - YL17G02_20 | ecosystem: Environmental > Aquatic > Freshwater > Lake > Sediment | place: USA: Wyoming | collected... | reverse complement strand
ATTCTAAGTTAAAGCCATGGCCAATGCAGTTCTGGAAAAAGATTTAGCCATCCAATTTCCACATTTTACACTCTTGAAGGCTTCTGCAGGATCTGGAAAAACCTACTCCCTCACGGAGAGATTCGTCCAGTTTCTCCTGTCCGGTAAAATTCCCCAAAACCATCTAAGAAATATTCTCGCCATTACCTTTTCAAATAACGCTGCAAAAGAGATGAAAGAACGAATCCTCTCGTGGCTCAAGGACATTTATTTTAAGGACCCCGAAAAGATCGAAGAGCTCTCTGAAATAGTCTCCGTAAAAAAAGAACACCTTGCAGACAAGGCCGGGGCTACTATCGATGAAATTCTAAAAAACTACACCGAGTTCCAGGTGAAGACGATTGACAGTTTCATGACCTCCATCTACAAGGCCTCAGCGATCAATCTCGGTTATAGCCCTGACTTCGACATTGTCATGGCCCCGGAGAACATCATGGCCTATGCCTTCAACCGATTTCTGCGAGGGGTCAGGGAAAAAACTCCAGAGGCTGAATTCCTCGAGAAACTCCTGGAGATCATCCTTGAGAGCAGGGGAGGGGAGTCTGCCTATCTCTGGGATCCCTCGAAGGATTTTCTTGAGGAAACCGTGGAACTCTACCATAAGCTCTCCGGTATCGTCAAAGAGGCAAAGATCATCGATGCAGAAAAGAAGATCGAATCCATCAAGAAAGAGATTCGAGATACGGCGATGAACCTGAATGGTTTAATCGAAAAATCGGGTCTCACAAAGAGCAAAGGAAGCTCATTTTACAAAATTCTGGAAATTGTAAGAAGCAATAACTTCCCTGATCTCATTGATAAAGGTCTTTTAAACGTCCCCGTCATCAAACCTAAAAAAGAAGGAGAGATAACCTGGTTCGAAAAAATATCCGAACAGTGGGGCCTTCTCGGCCATAAAATAAAGAAATATATCGAGCTCTATGCAGCGACTTATTATGGTCCCTATCTGAGGACCTATGAAGCCTTCAAAGATATCCTCGAGGAGGTAAAGAAGAGGGAAGGGACCATCTTTATTCATGACATCAACAAGAAGCTTTCTGACTATCTCGATCATGAAATCGTACCGGATGTCTACTTCAGGATAGGGGAGACGATCTACCACTATCTGATCGATGAATTTCAAGATACCTCTCCCATCCAGTGGGCCAATCTCTTTCCCCTTATAGAGAACTCCCTTTCCCAGGGGGGAAGTCTCTTTGCCGTTGGTGACACCAAGCAGGCGATCTATGGTTTCAGGAATGCAGATTACGGGATCATGAAGGGACTCGAATCAAAAAATCCCTTTTCTTCCGCCCTTCACAACGTGAAGGAGTTGGAGATCAATTACCGCAGCCTCGAGGGAGTGGTCGATTTCAGCAAGGAGTTTTTCAAAAAGGTGATAGCCCATCATGACAAATACCGGGAACCCGCAAGCAGGAGCGGGCTCATTGATTATGAACAAAGGGTCAAGGAGGACCACGGAGGTTCAGGATACGTGGAAGTCATTCGATGCGAAAAGAAGGATGACGAACCCGCTGAAAAAGAAAAGATCCAGGATTTAATAAAGGATTTAGTCCAGAGAGGATACTCCTACTCGGATATCGCTATACTGGCCTACCGAAATGAAGACGTGGTCAATATCACAACATGGCTTAACGAGGTTGGCGTTCCCTTCATCTCCTACAGCAGCCTTGACATCAGGACGAGGAAACTCACAGCTGAGATCGTCGGCTTGCTCACCTTCCTCGATTCTCCGCCCGATGATCTTTCATTCGCAGGTTTTGTTCTGGGAGACATCTTCAGAAAAACCTTGGAAAGAAATGGAAAGGTCTTCGAATTGAAAGAATTACATGAATTTCTCTTCAGGAACCGGAAGAGAGCCCCCCTTTATAAAGCCTTCCAGAAGGAATTCCCTGAACTTTGGGAGATTTATTTTAAAGATCTTTTCAAGTCAACAGGTTATTTACCCCTCTATGACCTGGTGAGCGAGATTTACTGCATTTACAGGGTTTTCGGTAACTTCAGGGAAGAAGAGGCGACCCTCATCAAGATCTTGGAAGTGATAAAAAATTTTGAGGGAGAAGGCAGAAACAATCCCGGCGATTTCCTCAAATGCGCCTCTGACGAAGAGGCAGGGGAGTCGGATTGGACCATTGATGTCCCTGAAGGCATCCCCGCTGTTAAAGTGATGACCATCCACAAGGCGAAAGGATTGCAGTCCCCGGTGGCCATTGTCCTCGTGTATGAGGAGATCTCCAGGGGATTCAAATACATTCTCGATGAGGAACCGGATGGGGTCCATTTGCTCAAGATCAACCAGCAGATCATGAAAGCGAGCAGCTTTCTTCAAGAGAAGTATGAAGAAGAAAGGCTCAAGGATCTGGTAAATAAGCTCAATACCCTTTATGTGGGTTTTACGCGGGCCGAGGATGAGCTTTATATCGTTGGAGTCCGGGGGAAGAGAGATCAATTCCCAATAGATCTCCTGAAGGAGATGGATTCTCAAACTGGACGGAAGAATGTCCCACGTCCCCGTTCTCCTGAAACGACTCAAGAAAGAATGGAGCTTTATCACTGCCCTGACCCAATCAAATTCCCTTTTACAGCAATCGAGGAGCTCAACTTAGAGGAGAGGCTGAGAGGTGAGTTTATTCACAGGGTTCTCTATTTTGTTGAAAGCTTAGATGAGAACATCGAACCGGAACTCGAGCGGATCATCAAGCGGGTTAATGATGAGTTGAAGACCGATTATCCCATGGAAACCATAAAGAAAAATCTTCTGGAGTTTTTGAACCATGAAGAAATAAAGCCTTATTTCGAAGTCATGCCGGGCAGGGTCATCAGAAAGGAGCAGGATTTTTCAGACCCTCGGGGAAATCTCTTAAGGATAGACAGGGTGATCTTCGAAGAAGATCGGATATCTGTGATCGATTATAAGACAGGCACCGACAAAGAAGCTGAAAAGGAATATATTTCCCAGCTCAAAAATTATATCCGGATCCTAAAAGAGATCTATCCCGATAGGAAGATCGAAGGGGTCATTGCTTACGTGGATCTGAAAGAGATAAGGAAAGCCTAAAAACATAAGGTTAAGGTTGAGGTTTAGGTTAAGGGTTGAAATGAAATCCAACCCAATCTCAAGTGTTGGAAGAAAATTCTCAGACTTATACATGTAGAGGTCGAGTGAACGTCCTTTTGATTTCGTCATCCGAGAATCTGATTGAGAAAGTGGCGGAGCGTCTCATCGGCGTCGAGAAGGACTATTCTTCCAGCCTCGTGATCTTTCCTGGCAAAAGGCCTTCACACTTCCTCAGGAAGGTTCTTGCACAAAGAGAGAAATCAAGCTTCATCCCACCCATGATCCTTTCCATGGATGAATTTATCGAGCATGTCCATGACGAATCCCTGGTGCTCGGCGGAAGAAAGCTCGAAGCCATCGATGCCGTATCAATCCTTTATACCATCCATGCTGCCTCGCCCGAGCACCTGGGGAGGAAGAGCTTTCTCACTCCGGATACTTTTTTCCCCGTGGGCATGAAGCTATACAACGACCTTGAAGAGCTTTTCATCGAAGGGATCCCCTCAAAAAAAGTAAGGGAGATCGACAGCATCGCCGGAGAGAACATACCCGAACCCACGGCGAAAAGGCTCCAATCTCTCTCGTATTTCTACGAAACGTTTTACAAGAGGATAGATGAAGACCATTTTTCTACGAGGTCATCGAGATATCGGGCTGTCTCAGAGAATATCGACCGTTTGAATCTGGATCGTTTTAAAAAGGTGATCCTTTCAGGCTTTTTTGCCCTCACAGAATCGGAAAAGAATATTTTTAGATCCCTCATGAAAAGGGAAAACACCTTCTTCATTTTTCAGGAAGGAGATGGAATTAAAAAGAAGCTATCCGACCTGGGAATAATGGCTAAAAGGGAATTCACTCCAACCGAACCTCAAATCCATTGCTATAAGAGCCCGGATTCCCATGGCCAGGTCCTCGGTGTGAGCACGCTATTGAAAAACAGGATAGATAAGAAGGAACGGATTGACGAAAACACAGTCATCGTCCTCCCATCCTCTGAAACCCTGCTTCCTCTTTTTCACCAGGCTCTGAGCCTCCTTGATCCGGACAACTATAACGTTTCCCTCGGATACCCCCTCCAGAGGACTCCTCTCTTCGGTTTTTTCAATAACCTCATGGAAGTGGTCTTCACCATGGATGGGGATCGTCTTTATGTCCCCTATTACTTGGAGTTCATTCTCCACCCCTACACGAAGAATATCTATTTCCAGGGAAGGGCAGATATTACCAGGATACTTTTCCATGCCATCGAAGAGGCCCTCACGGAGAAGCGAACCAGGAAGTTTTTATCCTTGTCAGAACTGGAGAGTGATGAGGCCATTATCAGTTCCATCAAAGAAAAAGTATTAAGAGTCGAGCCGGGTATCACCCTGAAGATGATTCGAGAGCACCTGGAGGCGATCCATGGAAATACCATCAGGAAGATGCTTTCTTTTAAAGATGTGGGGGACTTTGCAAGGAAACTGAAAGAGGTGGTTGAATACATCTATAAGAACAGCACGGCCCGTCTCCATCCTTTTTTCTATCCTTACTCTGAATCCTTCATCACCCACCTGGACATTCTTTCCAGGTCCCTGATGAAGGAGATCCAGTTTCAGGAGGTCGGAAGCTATTTCGCCCTTTTTAAAAAATATATCATGACTTCTTATACTCCTTTTGCAGGAACGCCTCTGAGAGGGGTGCAGGTCCTTGGATTCCTGGAAACGAGGAATCTAAAATTTGAGAACGTCATCTTTCTCGATGCGAACGAGTCCATCATCCCCGATACGACGAGAGAGGATTCCTTTTTGCCCTTTAAGGCAAAGCAGATATTGGGACTTCCCACCTACCTGGATAGGGAAGAGATCATGTTCTATACCTTCGATACGCTGATCAGAGGAGCAAAGGAATCCCATCTCTTTTACGTCGAAAATGATGAGAAGGAGAAGAGCAGGTTTGTTGAGAGGTTCCTCTGGGAGAGGCAGAAGAGAGAAGGAAAGAGGGATGACAAGAGTTATGTTAGAACCATCCAGTACTTTGTAAACCTGAGAGATAAGAACCCCCGTCCCATAAAAAAATCAGGGGAGATGATAAAGTTCTTAAAGGAATATCCTTTCAGTGCCACTTCCCTGAATACCTACCTCTATTGTCCTCTCCAGTTCTATTACGAATATGTTCTCGGGCTTAGAGAAAGAGAGGTCGTTTCCGAAGAACTTGAGAAGGAGGAGATTGGATCGTTTGTTCACCTGGTCCTTTACGATTACTTCAAGGGAAAAGCAGGCTCTGTCCTTACCGGAAAGGAGATGAATCTTAAGGAATTCGAGAAGGTCATCCGCAAGAATTTTGATGAGCAATACGGTAAAGATCCTGGGGGTGAGATCTATCTGCTTAGGAACCAAGTGGAGAGACATTTGAAGGATTTCATTAAGAATTACCAGGTACCGAAGACAGAGGAGTTTCAAACAAAAATCCTGAGCCTTGAGCAACGGATCGATCTGGTTAAGGATTCTTTCAAGCTCGGGGCACGTCTCGACAGGATCGAAAAGAGGGGAGACCGGACAGTCATTATCGATTATAAGACTTCGGCCAATAAAAACTACCTCACCATCAATTTCAATAAGCTCGATCTAAAAAACAGAGATTCCTGGAGCGAAGCAATAGGCACCCTTCAGCTTCCATTTTATCTTCTCACCTATTCTACTTTAACGGGAGAAAAACCGGAAAACATCGATTGCATGTTCTTACTCCTTGGAAGAGCAAGGATTGACTCCGACATCGAAGTTCCGCTTTTTAAAAATGAGGCCGAGTTCAAGGAGAATTTTGGGAATCTGACTCAGGTCATTTTCAGTCTCCTAAGAGAAATCGTGAATCCGGATCAGCCCTTCCTCCCAACGATCGATCCAAAAAACAATTGTGCCAGGTGTCCTTACGGATATATATGCACCAATTGAGCAAATTAAATCTTTTCATCCCCCTGCGCCCCGTCGCGCCGATCGAAGGAGGATGGCGGGGTCAAGAGCTTAAAGTCGAAAGAGACTTAAACACGGTAGGAAATATTATTTAAAAGAAGAGTATTGCATAAAAGTAGGAATTTTATTATAATAGGGTAAAAAAATATAAAAGGAGGATAAAAATGCCTATTTCCGTACTTACCTCCAAAGGTCAGATGACCATTCCCAAAGAGGTCAGGAAGGCCTTAAACCTGCAACCTTCCGAGAAGGTGATCATCGTGGTCGAGGGCAACCAGGCAATCATTCAACCGTTAAGGGGAAATCTCCTTGATATCGGTGGCTCCGTGAAGATTAGGGACAGAGAAAAGCCTATCGATTTCAAGAAAGTCAGAGAAGGGGTCAAAAAACGAGTTGCCAAGAAAGTTGCCACGAGGGGTTGAATCAATGGAAAACAAATTCGTCGATACAAACATATTTCTGAGATATCTCACCGGGGATGATCCTCCAAAGTATGAAAGGTGCAGGGGGTTGTTTAAGAGAGCAGTAGAAGGGGAGTTGGGCCTTTCAACATCCGTAATGGTGATCGCCGAGCTGATATGGACCCTTCTGTCATATTACAAAGTCCCAAAAGCCGAAGTGGTTGAGAAAGTTTCCGTAATTATAGGGAGTGAAAATATTTTTATTCCCGATAAAAACCTCCTTGCAGACGCCCTCGTCCTTTATGCGAGGAAAAATATTGATTTCATTGACGCCTACAATGCAGTCTTTATGAAATACCATAGTCTCCGCGAGATCTATTCGTACGATGAAGATTTTGATATTATCGAAGACATTCAGAGACGCGAACCATGAACCGAGTCTGCTTCTTCAAGAAAAAGCGTGACGCTGAATGCCCCTCCTTTTTCTAATACATCCAAATTTTGATCGGCATGTGCCCAGAAAGCCCCGCCTGTAAGGGGAGAGCTTCGATAATCTTTTCATTTTCATAACTTAAACCATTTACCCTTTGGCAAAAGATTTGCGTTCACAAATTCATCAAAAAGAGGTATTATCTCCCTCAAAAGACAACTTCATCGCGTAAGCAGAAATGAGGTTAAGAGAGTGACAGGTCAGAAAGCCATCATCCCAATCGGGCAGATCGAGCAGCGGATTCTATTGATCCGGGGACAAAGGGTCATGCTCGATGCTGATCTGGCAGGTCTTTACGGAACAACCACGAAGCGGCTGAATGAGCAGGTTAAACGCAATGCCGACCGATTCCCGGAAGATTTTATGTTCCAGCTTACGAAAACGGAAAAGGCTGAGGTGGTCGCAATTTGCGACCACCTCGCGAAGCTCAAATTCTCGCCCGTCTTACCTAATGCATTTACCGAACATGGGGCGATCATGGTTGCCAGTGTCCTAAATACCAAACATGCTATACAAGTTAGTTTATTTGTGGTGCGAGCCTTTGTCAAACTTCGGAAAATGCTGTCAACCCACAAGGAGTTAGCCCACAAGCTTGCCGCGCTGGAGAGAAAACTACAAAACCATGACGAATCAATAAGATCCCTTGTAACTGCTATCCGGCAGCTAATGGCATCCCCAGAGCCAGAACCGCCAAAGAGACGAATAGGTTTTCTAGTGGAAGAACCGCATGTACCGTATAAATCTTTGAAAGGAAACAAAAGGAAGAGGCCCCTTTGAGCTTATATATTATGAAGGATGCTTGAACGAACAAGATGGTTTAGCTCGCGAGAAATACTTGAAGTCAGGAATGGGCAAGCGATATTTAAAAAATAGATTGAAGCGATTCTTATCTCTAACGGGGCAGGAACAGCGTCGGGAACCCTCTAACTCAAAATTTGCTTAATAAATTGTTGATTTTTTGGTATATTAAGGCAACCTTAAAGATGGAGGTTTAAGATCCTATGGGGTTGAGATTAAACAGAGCCTATTCTTAAAAGGGAGTGGGCTTTTGTTTTTTGGGCCCTCACGCCTTACACTTTACGTTTTACGATAGCTGAAGGATGTTAAATCATGCCAGCAATTGCACCTCTCGAAGATTTGAAAGCTGCCCAGAAAGATCTTCTGGAAGCGAAGTACTTGAACGGGTTGAAGGCGGTATTTAAGAAATGGCATAGGATAGGTTGGAAGAATGTCTGTAAACTATGGCTCGAAGAACGAACCCCAGAACAATTAAAAGGTGGGGGCGATTAGTAAATAGTGTAGACCTTATGTCACCAATTATGTAACACATTAGGGAAAAATATGATCGATTTCAAAGAAAAAGCCAATCTAATCTGGGCAGTTGCCGACCTGTTGCGTGGTGATTACAAACAGGCGGATTATGGGAAAGTCATTTTGCCTATGACGGTCCTTCGGCGTTTGGACTGTGTTTTGGAGCCAACAAAGCAAAAGGTGTTGGACTTTTTACCAAAAGTTGAAAAGATGTCTCAGGCGGCGATTGATGCAACCCTCAATAAAATTGCAGGTTTCAATTTCCATAACCGCAGTCAGTTTAACTTCAAGAAACTGGTAGCTGATCCAAACAATATTGCCGCCAACCTCCACAATTTTATCAATGGGTTTTCAGCCAGTGCCAGGGAAATCATAGAGTATTTTAATTTTGACGATCACATTTCACGAATGGACGACCCGAAAACAAACCTGCTTTATTTGGTGGTCAAGCGATTTGAAGAGATCGATCTATCCAATATGTCCTCCATTGAAATGGGCTATGTCTTTGAAGAACTTATTCGCAGGTTTGCTGAATTATCAAATGAAACCGCCGGAGAACATTTCACTCCACGGGAAGTGATTCGCCTGATGGTTAACCTGCTCTTCTTGAATGATCGTGAAATCTTAACGAAAAAAGGCATTGTGAAGACCCTTTACGATCTTGCTTGTGGCACAGGCGGTATGCTGTCCATTGCTGAAGAGTACCTTCAGGAATTGAACCCTGACGCTCGGCTGGAGGTTTTTGGGCAGGAAATCAACCCTGAATCCTATGCCATCTGCAAATCGGATATGCTGATAAAGGGACAGAACCCAGCCAGTATTAAATTCGGCAATACTTTTACGGTGGACGGACTGGAATACGAAAAATTTGACTACATGCTCAGCAACCCTCCCTTCGGAGTGGAATGGCGTAAGGCTGAAAAGATCATCAAAACGGAGTATGAAAAGAAAGGCTTTGCCGGACGTTTCGGTGCCGGTCTGCCGCGCATTAACGACGGATCATTTCTTTTTTTACAGCACATGATCTCTAAGATGAAACCGTCTGACGGCGGCTCCCGTATCGGTATCATCTTTAACGGATCGCCACTCTTTACCGGTGGAGCAGGCAGCGGAGAAAGCGAAATCCGCAAATGGATCATTGAAAATGATATGCTGGAGGCGATTGTCGCCATGCCGGATCAACTCTTCTATAACACCGGCATCGCAACATATATCTTGATTGTCACCAACCGGAAGAGCCCTGAAAGAAAAGGAAAAATACAACTCATTAACGCCACAGGCCAGAAAGATGAAGATGAGGGCCGTCCCAACCGTTTCTGGTTAAAAATGGCCCGCAGCCTCGGCAACAAGCGCAAGGAAATTGGAGACGGAAAAAACGGCAAACAAGACCAGATTGGGTTTATAACCAAAATTTACGGTGATTTTCGTAAAGGGCCGTTTTGCAAGATTTTTCCAAACGAGTATTTCGCTTATTGGCGGGTGACGGTGGAACAGCCTTTAAAAGATGCAAATGGAATGATCGAAACCGATAAAAACGGCAACCCCAAGGCGGACAGTAATCTGCGTGATTACGAGAACATTCCCTTACTCTGTGAGCAAAACGGCAAATTGGTGAAGCAAACCATCGAGGAATACTTTGAACGGGAAGTAAAGTCCCATGTTCTTGGTGCCTGGATTGACGAAAGCAAAACCAAAGTTGGCTACGAAATCAACTTTACAAAATATTTTCATGAGTTCAAGCCGCTCCGTTCTCTGGAAGAGATCCGGAGGGACATACTGGCCTTAGAACAGGAAACAGAAGGCATGATAAGAACGGTGATTGAAGAATGAAAAGATATGAGCGATATAAACCGTCAGGAATTCAATGGATTGGAGAGATACCGGACCATTGGGAGGTTAAAAAACTCAAATATGTTGGTCAAGCTCAATTAAGCGCTGTAGATAAGAAGAACGAACCAGACGAAAGAAAAGTTTTATTGTGCAATTACATTGACGTTTATAAGAACGAGTTTATTGATGATAATTTATCTTTCATGGAGGCATCTGCAACAGAAAACGAAATAGCAAAATTCGCATTGAATCGAGGTGATGTCCTAATAACAAAAGATTCGGAAACCCCAGATGATATAGCGAACCCCGCATTTGTGAGAGTTGAAAAGGTGGAAATAATATGCGGTTATCATTTGGCACACATAAGAACGAATAGAGATATCATGATTGGTGAATATTTATTTCGCC
>Ga0315274_10016354_pt1 | contig 10483 bp, 9 predicted proteins | sample YL17G02_20_MG_FD_203700 | JGI IMG/M metagenome (GOLD analysis project Ga0315274, IMG submission 203700) | Sediment microbial communities from Yellowstone Lake, YNP, Wyoming, USA - YL17G02_20 | ecosystem: Environmental > Aquatic > Freshwater > Lake > Sediment | place: USA: Wyoming | collected... | reverse complement strand
GCGTCTAATCTCTCTCTCTCTCTCTCTCTCTCTCTCTCTCTCTCTCTCTCTCTCTCTCTCTGGTTCCTTTTCCTTCTCTTCCTCTCAGCTCGAAAAAAACATCATCTACTTCCTCACCTCCGCAGGTCAAGCCGTCGGCGAACTTGACGTCGTACTGGAACACAAAGTCCTTCTTGTCGGCGTTGGCGAGCGTCACGGGCGCGTCGAGGACGCGGGTGAGGCCGTAGTGCTTGGCCGGGTCCGGGGACTGAAAGGTTTTTTGAGTTTTGAGTTTTTTTTTGGTTTTGAGTTTTTTCGAGCTTTGTTCGCTGTTTTCCCCCCCGATCGCTCTCTCGTCGCAGCCTTTTTTTCTTCTCTGCTTCCTCATTTCTCTCGCGCCGAGGAGGTATTTCGACTCTCTCTCCTTCGCGGATCGACGAGACCTCGTTGTTCCCTCCGACGGGGGAAAAAAGGCGGATCCGAAAGAACAGGGAGAGAGCACGAACGCGGAGGAGGAGGTTTGTGGACGTTTTTGTCGACGTGCTTAACGTTCAAACAGGAAACGATCGCGATGCTCGTGATGCTCTCGATCTCTCTCCTGCTCTCCCGTTCATTCCCCCCTCGCGAGCTCTTCCTGGCCCCTCCGCTCCCTTCCCCCCCATCAGTTCCGCGACAATTCCTTCTAAGCCGTCGATCTCGCGGAAGAAAGAAGCAGTTCGCTCGACCGTCACCCCTTTCCACGCGCGGAGAAAGATCGCATCAAAAGTTCCCGCTCTCTCTCAGAATCGATGGTGTTGCTCCTTTTGCCGCTTCTCTCTCCCTCTCCCTCTGTCTCTCAAGAGGGCCAACCATTCCCCCTCCCTCACCTGCACGCCGCCCTTGTCGGAGGACGTGAAGCGGCCCGTATACTTGGCGTCCGAGGAGTGGGTCCAGCGGGACTCCCACCCGGCGTCGAGCGCGTCCTGGAGGATCGGCACGGCCGACGACGACGACGCGGCCATGAGCGCCGCGAGCGCGAGGATGGCCACCGAGCGAGCCATCTTCTTGGTCTTGATTTGATGTGCTGTTGAAGCCTGACTGGTGAGCGAGGCGAGTGCCTATCCACTGCCCTCTTTTTTTGCTGAAAGAGAGAGAACGAGGAAAGAAACGAGTTGGGAATGGAAAGGGAATGAGAAGAGAAACAGAGTTGTGAGCAGGAGAGAAGCCGACTTTAAAAAAAAAAAAAGGAAAAGAAAAAAAAACCCTCTCCTCTCTGCTCTTCCCCCTCTCCTCTCTCTCTCTTCTTCTTCTACTTCGTTGAGGAATTCCGAGTCCACGAAAAAAGCGTGTCGTATCGCGGTTTCACACAAGGAGTTTGACAGAAAAGAACGAAAACGGAGCGGGCAGGGGCGGGACTGACCAGGAGGATTTTTTTTCTCTCTCTCTCGCGCTCTTCCTCCTCCTTCCTCTCCTTCCTCCCTCCATCTCTTTTTCCTCCTTCCTTCCCCCCTCTCTTCCTTCCTCTTCTTCCTCTACTTCTTCTTCTTCAACATCTTCTTCGGCGCGGCCCCTCCACCGGCACGCGTCGGCGGGCCGCCCTCGCTCTTCAGGGCCGGCTCGTACCCGGCGTAGTTGTTGCAGTCCCGCAGCGACGCGCCGTCGATGAACGCGCCGAAGCCCGCGTCGGCGGCCGAGGCGGCGGCGGCGGCGCCGGCGATGCCGAGGATCGCGACCGGGAGCGCGATGGTCCCGATGGAGCCCGCGCCGAAGGAGGGCGTCGCGCCGGAGCCGAACGCCGGGCCGGAGGCCTTCTTGGGAGCGGCCGAGCTGCTCGAGCTCCTGTCGCGCGGGGCCGTCGAGTCGGCGCCCTGGAACACCTTTTTGGGCGCCCCCTTGGCCAGGACGACCTTGGCGTCGGCGGAGGAGGCGAGGAGGAGGGCCGAGGCGGCGAGGGCCGCGGCGAGCTGCCTGGCGGAGGAGGCCGGGGAGGGGGCGGCTGTTGCGTTTTCGTCGCGTCGTTGTTTCGGTGGTGGGAGGAGCACCGGCAGGAAGGGGGGGGGGGGTGAGGAGGAGGAAAAGGGAAATGAAAAAACAAAACAAAAAGAGAGGTTCACGGTCAGCCGAAGAAAAAAGCGAGAGAGGGCTCTCGCTCCCCGTCGCGATCGCCGGTTTTGTCAAAACTTCATCCGCGCTGCTGCTTTTTCGACCGACAAATGCCATCCCCTCCCAGCATCAACGTCGAGGACACGCACGATCGCACGCCCTCGCGCGAGCTCGGGAGAGAACAAGAGCAGCATCGAGAGGAAAAGGCGCCAGCACCGTTTCGTCCTTTTCTCGACCGCCACCAACCACCACGACCGCAAAGTCGTCGCTGGGGACTCGCTTCTTCTCGCCGGCTCGGACGAAACTCCGCTTTCTCTTCGGCTGGTTTCCTCCCTTTCTGCTCTTGCGTCGATCCCGATCGAACTGCAGCTGCCTTCCTTGCTTCGAGCCCGATCCGCAGCGGGCAAGAAATACAAAAGAAAGGCCAAGCGTATGCCCAAAACCGCTCTCTCGAAGCCGCGATCGATCTCTCGCAGCCAAGCAAAAAAAAATTGCTCCAGCAAGGAGGCGAGAGGAGAATTGAGACAATCCTTCGTTTGCTCCTCCAGCCCCCACGCGCTCGGCTTCCTCGTCTCTTCCGCGACTTCGTCTACTGCGTACCGTTGCGGGGTGCGGCTGCAGCGACGACGCCGGTGCGCGAGGCAGCGACGCGCGCGCGGGTAGGGGCAGCGACGCGGTTCATGGTCGTTCTCTTCTTGGTTTTGGAGCGAGGGAGTTTCGAAAGCGAGGAAGAAAATTATGCGGCCCTTCTTCATTTCCGTCAACTCTCTCTCTCTCTCGCTTCGCTTCGCTTCGCTTCAATCAAATCTAGACAAAAAAACCGAAGAAAACAGAAAAGAAACACCATGGCGTACGGCCGACGATACAAGGCCAAGCTGCACATGCTCGAGGAGGATGACCTGGCGTCGATCCTGACCCCGGCGCCGCCGTGCAAGGTCCCCGGGCTGGGCACCAAAGGTAGGAAGAGCAGATGAGAGGCGCGCTTTTTCTTCTTCTGCTCGCCTTTTTTTTCCTCTTTTTTTCTGCGGCTCTCGTCGCTTGCGAAAGCGTTTGGCGCCGAGTGCGAGTACTTTTCGTGCTCTGCTCTCCAGTCAAGCCACGGTATCGATACGGGCCAGCGCAATGTTCGCCTTCGGTAGTCAGGGTTTGCACGCTGAAAGGCTCGCGAGCTGGCTACGACGCGATGCCGTTGACTCTTTTTTTTCTTCTTCTTCTTTGCGATCGAAGACTCGACCGCTCAACCAAAGGCTTTTTCCTCTCAATCTAAACCTTTCCCCAAACCTCAACGTGCAGTCATCGCCACCCTCGGCCCGGCGTGCCGCGACGTCGAGACGCTCAAGGACATGCTCGAGGCCGGGATGTCGTGCGCACGCGTGGACCTGACGGTAAGGAAAGGGGAAAGAAAAGAGAGAGACACAAAAACTAGAAAAAAAAGAGAGAGGGAAAGAATCGACGCCCGGCGCTGCCGCCTCCTCTTTCGCTCCCCTCTCGAGAGAGCAGAATCAGCATCCCCCCCCGCCCAACCTCCAACCTCTCATTTCCCCCCCTTTTCTCCCCTCCTTTCTCCTCCTTTCTCCTCCTCCGAACCCCCCCCCAAAAACAACAACGACAACAGTACGGCCCCGTCGCCTACCACAAGCAGTCCCTCGCCAACCTCGACGCCGCCTGCGCCGCCACGGGAAAGTCCTGCGCCGTCATCGTGGACACGCTCGGGCGCGAGCTGCTCGTCAAGCGCGAGTCGACGCTCAACGCCGACGGCTGGCCCGTCATCGGCGAGCCCGTCGAGGTGGTCGCGGGCTCCGGCGTCACCGTCACCACCAAGTGCGAGGGCGGGGCCGCGGCGATGACGTCGTCGGTGCTGCCCACGGCCGCGCCCGAGCTCGCGGCGATGTGCCGCCCCGGGGACCAGCTCTTCGTCGGCCGCTACCTCGTCAACGGCGCCGAGACGTCGTCGCTGTACCTCGAGGTCTCGAGCGTCGACGCCGCGACGGGGGCGGTCGAGTGCGTGGCGCTCAACGACGCGACGCTGTCGGGCCAGCTGACGATCATCCACTCGGACGCGTCCTCCGGCGTCGGCGGGAACGAGAGCAAGAGCGGGGAGGCGAGCGCGTTCGGCGGGATGTCCTCGACGCAGGCCAAGCAGCTGCCGCTCTTCGCGCCCTCGGACCTGCCCGCGCTGAAGGAGATCGCCGCGTCGCGCGCCGTCGACTTCGTGGCCCTCACCTACACCTGCTCCGCCGACGACGTCGCGACGGCGCGCGAGGCCGTCGACGCGCTGGGCCTCTCCGGCACGAAGCTGATCGCCAAGGTCGAGAACAGGCTCGGGCTCGACAACTTCGCGGGCATCGCCGAGGCCGCCGACGCCGTCGCGCTCTCGCGGGGCAACCTGGGCATGGACGTGCCGGCCCCAAAGATGGCCGCGGTGCAGAAGGCCGCGATCGCCGCGTGCAACCTGCTCGGGAAGCCCTGCGTGCTGACGCGCCTGGTCGACACGATGGTCTCGGCGCCGCGCTGCACGCGCGCCGAGGCGACCGACGTCGCCAACGCCGTGCTGGACGGCGTCGACGCGCTGATGCTCGGCGCCGAGACGCTGCGCGGGGCCTACCCGGCGGAGACGGTGCGGACCGTGCTGTCGATCGCGCGGCAGGCCGAGCTGGCGTTCGACCACGCGTCGCACTTTGACGGCCTGATGGAGGCGGTGACGTCGGACGCGATCGTCGGCGAGGGCGAGGCGAGCGCCGCCAACGGCGCCGCCGCGGGGGGAATGAAGAAGGTCTCCTCGTTCGGGTCCATCCCGCGCCAGGCGCAGGGCGCGACCGACGGATCGATCCCCTCGAGGCTCAACTACGTCTCGGGCAGCAGGAGCAGCAACAACTACCACGGCGCGGCGCTGCCCAAGGTCGAGGCGATGGCGTCGACGGCCGTGCGCGCCGCCGAGAAGATCGACGCCGCCCTGCTCATCGTGTTCGCCTACACGGGCAGGACGACGTCGCTGGTGGCCAAGTACCGGCCGAAGATGCCCGTGTTCACCGTGGTGGTGCCCTCGGCGGACGGGAGCGGCACCGGGGCCTCTGCCTCCAGCAGCGACGGCAAGGACGGCGGGTCGTCGATGCTCGAGAGGCAGTTCAACCTGCTCCGCGGCGTGCTCCCCGCGACGGGCGCGCTCTGCTCCGCGGGCGAGGGCGCGACCGCCATCAGCGAAAACATGCTGGTGGCGGCCGTGCGCGACGCCGCGGCCCGGGGCCTGCTCGCCGGCGGCGAGCCCATCGTCGCCGTGATGCAGCACCGGGGCGACCTCGTGCTCAAGATCGCCGCGGCGGACGCGACGGCGCAGGGCCTCTGCCCGCGCGGAGGGGCCGAGTCGACCGCGGACCTCGTGGCGCTGTCCGCCGCTTAGAAGGAAGAAAAAAGTGCGGAGTAACTCCTCCGAGGAACGCCCGACGGAGAGAGAGGGAGAGAGATGGGGAGAAGGAGAGAGAGGGAGAGAGATGGGGAGAAGGAGAGAGACAGAAGGAGAGAGCGTGGAGACGAGAGGAGCAAAAGGAAACAGAAAGAGAAAGAGAGACTTGAGAGAGAAACAACCGAAAAATAAAAAGGAACTGCATTCCCCCCCCCCCCCGAATTTACTAAAATTGCTTCTTCTTTTCGGAGAGAGAGAATCGAGAGAAAGACAGAGAGAATCGAGAGAAAGGCAGAGAGAATAGGAGCAGCAGCGTTTTCTCGCGCGCCCGCGGCGGTGTGTGTTTTTGAACGGGAGGGGAAAAAACGTTTCTTTTTTGGACGGGAGAGAGAGAAGAGAAAAAAAAACACCGAGTAAGAAAAGAGAGAAAATTGTTTTTTTCATTTTCAAATCAGAGAAGAAGAACAGAAAAACAGGAAATAAAAACAGGAAGCAAAAACACACGGCCGCAGGTCTCTCTCTCTTTCGCTCTCTCATGTAGTGATGATGAATGGTGGTGCTGATAGTGGTGGTAAATTAAGTTGTTCTTGTTTTTTTTGGGGGGGTCAGAAATCATAAATCTCTCTCTTTTCTCCGAAAATCTCACCCCGCCGCCTTTCTTCTCTCTCTATCTCTCAACTCTAGTCGACTCTCTCTCTCTCTCTCTTCACGCCTCCGAGGCACGCGAGGGCCCGCGCGAGGAGGTAGCGCGCGGCGCGCCTCCTCCGCGGCCGCCGCGGTCGCTGCCGCGGCCGCCGCGGTCGCTGCCGCGGTCGCCTCCCCCCCTCGACCCTCCCCCCCCGCCTCTGCGCCCCGAACCCCCCGCTGCCGCAGCGGCAGCCTCCCTCGAGTGGAACGGTCTGCGCTCGACGATAGACACCAGGTGCGTGCCGTCCATCGTCGGTGGGCTCGCCATGCACAGCCTCACGGAGCGCGGGTCCTCAAACTCGAGGAAGGCGTGGGAGGTGGCGCCGGCGCCGGCGCGCGACGACGACTCTGGTGCGGGCCTCGAGGGGCGGATCGCGACGTTTTTGATCTTGCCGAACTCGGCGAACGCGGCGCGCACGGACGCGTCGGTGGCCGCCGCGGGCATTCCGCGGACGATGACGGTGTTGGTCGCCGGGGGCTCCTTCTCTTGCACTGCTGCTGCCGCGCGGGAGCGGGGGGCAGGAGAGGAGGCGGAAGTGGGGGCGGCGGAAGAAGAAAGCAGGTGGGCGGCGACGGGGGTCGCCGGCGCCGCCGCCGTCGCCGTCGCCGCGGCGGCATCCGAGGCAGAAGCGGGGGAAGAGGAAGATGGGGCCTTCCTCGCCGCCGTAGCTGCTTGCGGAGGCTGAGAAGCCGCTGCTGCGGCGCTCCTCTTGAGCCTCTCTGCGTAGCTGAGAGGGGCCTCGGGCTTCTTTGGAGAAGTTGCCTGAGGCGACGCGGGAGCGGGAGCGGGGGCGGCAGCAGCAGGAGCGGCGGCGGCGGCAGGAACGGCAGCGGGCGTCGGAGGAGTGGGAGCTGGCGCTGCTGCCGCGGGAGGAGGAGCGGCATCAGCGGCAGGAGCCTCTGGCGCCTCTGGCTCTGCCGGCGGCGCTGAAGCAGGAGCAGCAGCAGCAGAAGCAGGAGCGGGAGCAGCAGGAGCAACAGGAGCGGGATCAGCAGCAGGAGTAGTAGGAGCGGGAGCAGCTGGAGCGGGAGCAGCAGGAGCAGCGGGAGCAGCAGCAGCGGGAGCAGCGGGAGCGGGGGCCTCGGCCGGCTGCGGCGCCTGCGGCGCGAGGGCAGCCACGGCGGCGGCCCCGGCCGCGGTCCTCTCCGCGGGCAGGTAGCGGAAGACGTCGTTGAGCACGAAGAAGCCCTTCTGCTGCGGCGCGAGGAAGAAGGCCTGGCAGAACTTGCGCGGCGGGCCCGTCGCCCTCAGCTCCTCCTGCGCGCCGCCGCCGCCGCCGCCGTTGGCCGTCGCCCCTCCTCTCCCGCCGCCGCTCCCCCCGCCGCCGCTTCCGCCCCCCCCGACGATCGCGCTCAGCGTGCCCGTGACCTGCACCAGCACCCCGCCGCCGGCGCTGTACTGTGCGTCGACCGAGGCGATCTCCGCCGCGGCCCCTCGCAGGCCCCACGACGCGACCCTGTCGGCGATGGCCTCCGCGCCTCTGGCCGTGAAGGTGCCTCCTCCTCCGCCGCCGCCTCCCGCCCTCCCGCTGCTGCCGCTGCCGCCGTCCCTGCCATCGCCGCTCTTCTCACTCTCGTCCGTGTGCGCGAGCGTTGAGCTCTCGGCGTAGAAGCGGTGCAGGAGGTGCGGCTCCTTGGCGAGGATGGTGTAGTACTGCGAGACGAACTGGTTGCCGATCTGGAGAGGGGGAACGAGGGGGGGAAAGAGGAGGGGTTTCAGGGTTGAGAAAAGAAAGAAGAAAGAGACAAAGAAAGAAAGGTGAGCGGCGGAAAAAGTGAGAAAGGTTTGCAGCGAGCATGAAAAGAACCAGCGCCGTTTTGTAAACGCAGCGACGAGCGCTTCTGCTCTCGTGCTGCCGCCACGACGAACGGGTCAAGGGAAACGCAGAGCGCTTCGGGGCGCGCGTCAGCGCTTCCTCCTTTTTCAATGCTTCTTCTGCCCGACGATCAAGCCGCGGCCGTCGTTTTTGTTTTCGCTCCTTTGTTCCGATCATCATCAAGCTCCTGTACTCTTCTCTGTCTCTCTCTCTTTCATGATCTCTTCCCAGCAGCTAGATCACCCCCTGGTATTCTTGCTGCGCGCGCTCGTGAGGGAGGGCGAACAAGAGGAAGAGAGCAGGCGAAAGAAATAGAGAAAAAATCTCCTTGGACACCACGTATTGATGGCCATCGCCGCCGCCGCCACTTGCCAATCTCTTTTTCTCTTTCTCCTTCTCCACTTACCACCTGCGCTTCCGCAGCCATCTCGATCGACTACCGTACGGTAGTCTAGACGAGAAGAAGAAGCACGTGTAGGTATAGAAAGGAAGCAAGCAAAACAGGTGCCCGCGCGAAGCAGCGACGGACGAGAAGGCAAAGCAAATCAGAGAGAGACAGAGGGAGAGAAAAGAGAACGGGAAATGAGATAGAAAAGAACTCGTCGATGTTTTTTTCACGCTCCCTCTCTCTTTTTGTTCTCTCTCTCGCAACACCCCCGCCCCTTTCCCTGGCTCTCTTTCCCTCATTTCTCTCTCTCTCTCTCCTCCCTCTGATGATGACCCTCACTCTCCAACTCCTAGCTCCGGCTAGCTCTGCTTCCCGCCGTCGCCGCTGCCCGCACTCGCCATCTTCGCCCCGCGACCGGCAGCGACGAGCGACGACGACGACGAAGACTCCTCCCCTCCTTCCTTCCTCACCCGCTCGGCCACGGCGCGGCCTAGCCCCTCCCTCGGCAGCGTCTCCTCGGTTCCGGCCCTCATGTTCTTCAGCTTCACCGTGCCAGACTCGACCTCCTCCTTGCCCAACAGACAGACAAAGGGCACCCCCCCCTCGTCCGCCGCGCGGAGCTGGTCCTTGAGGTTGGGGTCGGGCTTGTACCCAAACTCGGCGGCGACGCCGTGCGCCCAGAGCTCGGCCGCGACCCGCATGCGCTCGTGCTGCAGCCCCTTCCCCACGGAGCACACCAGCACGCCCGTCTCACTCTCCCTGATCTTCCCCCCCGAAGCAGCGGCCGCGGCCCTGGCGCGGGCCTCGAGGATCGCGAACACGCGCTCGACGCCCACCGAGACGCCGACGGCCGGGACGTCGGCGCCGGAGAACATGCCGACGAGGCCGTCGTACCTCCCGCCGGCGGCGATCGACCCGACCTTTTCGTTATGGAGCACCGCCTCGTAGATGACGCCTTTCATGGGGTGCGTTGATTCGGAGGAGAAACGAAGGGGAAAGGAAAAGGGCGTGAGTTTTTTCCGGTTCTTTTTCGGGAAGGGCTTTTCTCTCTCCGTCTCCTCCCTCTCTGCAAGAAAAAAGAGTTTCACGTTTCATCAAACTCTTATTCGACTCCTCTCACCCGTGTAGTAGTCGAGGCCCCTCGCCAGAGACAGATCGAGGACTATGCGGTTCCCGGTGATGCCGAGGGCCTCGAGCGACGAGGCCAGGGCCTCGAGCTCGTCCAGGGCCTTGGCGGAGGCGGCGTCAGAAGGAGAGGAAGTCGTTTCCTCGTTGGTGCCGTCGCCGCCGCCGGAAGCAGCAGCGCTCGCAGCAGCACTCGCAGCAGCGACGACGGCGCCGTCCTTGAAGACGGGCGACCCGGCTTCCCTCAGGTTTGCGACCAGCTCTCTCGGGCTCCCGCGCATCGACACGAGCACTTTGATCCTGTCCGCGACCTCCCCGGCGATGCCCTTCTGGTCGACGAGCTCCCTGCGGACCGCCTCCCACGGCTCCTTGTCGAGCTTGTCGATCGCGGAGCACGCCGCCTTGAACTTGGCCGCGGGGACACCCGCCGCGGCGAGCCCTCCGTCGAGGAGGCCGCGGTGGTTGAGCTTGATCTCGTGGTTGTCGAGCCCGAGGGCGTCGAGGACGTCTTTTACGTTTTTTTGACGAAAGAAAAAAGGGGGGAAGAGAACCGAGTTTTTTTGAGTTTTTTTGTCTTCCCCCCATGAAAAAAGAAGGAAGAAAGAGAAGCTCAACCTCTCTCTTCCTCTCTCTCCCCCGCCCCCCTCCCCCCTCCCCTCTCTCTCCATCCTCTTTCTTACCTGTCAGCACCTTGAGCACCTCGGCATCCGGCGCCATCGCCGCCGAGGCCCCGGCGCCGTACGACCCGGCCACGTCGAAGTCGCACTGGAAGAACTCGCGGAACCGGCCGCGGGCCATCGCGGGCTGGTCGCGGCGGTAGACCTTCCCAATGTGATAGCGCTTGATGTTGCCGACGCCGTGCAGGGCCACGAAGCGGGCGAAGGGGACCTGGATGAACGAGGACGGATAATGGGGGGAGAGAGGGAGAGAGAGAGGGGAAGAGAGAAAGAGGGTGGGAGAGAGAGAGAGAGAGGAAGAGAGGGGAAGAGAGAAAGAGAGAGAGGA
>Ga0315274_10016353_pt1 | contig 10483 bp, 16 predicted proteins | sample YL17G02_20_MG_FD_203700 | JGI IMG/M metagenome (GOLD analysis project Ga0315274, IMG submission 203700) | Sediment microbial communities from Yellowstone Lake, YNP, Wyoming, USA - YL17G02_20 | ecosystem: Environmental > Aquatic > Freshwater > Lake > Sediment | place: USA: Wyoming | collected... | reverse complement strand
GCTGCCCAGGGTGATACTGAGAGGTGCTTCCTACTCCTCCCTGAAGGGCGAAGTCTGGCACCGTCGAAGTATGAAGGGGCGTTGGTTATATCGTGATGGGAAGGAATTGGAGCATCGGCTTGACATCCCGGGAAAATTGCTTGGTCTGCGAGACCTTCTTCATTTCTCCCAATTCTTGAACATTGCCTCTACGGACTCGAATTCCTGAATGTCTTCGCCGCGACGGCTCTTCACCAGGGTGGACGCGGTAAGCTCGTTCGGAACCTCAACAGGGAAAGGCAAGCCGCCGCGGAGGGATATCTGCCTGTAGAAGATGCGGATTGCCTCCGTGGGAGTAAGGCCAAGTTTCCGAAGAACCCCTTCTGCTTTTTGCTTTGTTTGCGGTTCAATGCGAGCGTGGACGACTGCAGTTTTCATGATACTATTGTGTCACATTCGCAACACAGATGCAAGATCTTTTACGGAATCTCGCAACTTCAATTTGCATGCGACCATTTTTGACCAGCCTGAAAGGAAATGGTTACTCCCAAAGTCCAACAAATAACCGGTTTCCAGAAAAGTTATCCCTCATCATAAGAAAAGAAGACGGCTTCCCATCCTTCACACGCTGGCCCTGTTGAATGCTATCCACTACCTGAAAACCGGTGAAGCAAATGTATTTGCAGCCATCATGGCGAAGCATAACTACAATGATAGGAAACCATTCCACAGGGCTGGCACGATCTCCAGTATCGTTTTCCAGTTTCCTGATCCTCCCACTAATTCTAACCCTGAAGGTCCAGGAATCTCCTGGCGATCTGTTGGACGATCAAGGGACCGTTGCCACCGGCCCGGTTGTTAATGATGACCTCTCTGAATACAAAGTCTCTCTTTGAATGGCTTCGGAAGAATGTTGAGTGAAGATGCCCCCTTTATCAAGAATGTAGTCCGCGAGGCGGTTGCAGTATGAATGAGATGTCCTTGTCTCTTGCCAGAAGAGAACTTGCCCGTGCGAGGAGATCTTTGCTTGCTTCACCGCTTCTTGTGGCTCGAAGATAAGACTGCCCATCCACTTTGGTTCTGCTGGTCCCGAAGAAGAACCCCGAGACCGGGGTGGGAAGGATTGAGTTAAGATTTGCCAATAATAAACCAATGTGGTAAATTATGCGTGAAAGGGGTGAATTTATGCATGGCTTGAAAGAAATAATACAGGAAGCCGAGTCCCTTCCCGTTGAGGAAAGGGCGATGGTGATCGATTCTTTGCTCCGATCACTTAATCCTCCATCCATCGAAATCGATAAAGAATGGGTGAAGGTTGCCAAACGTCGCCTTGCGGAATTACGATCTGGTGGCGTGAAGCCGATTCCTGGAAATGAAGTGTTTGCGAAAATCCGGGGGCGCTTCGAGAAATGAAATTCTCGTTTCATCCGGAGGCGGATCAGAGTTTCTTGAGGCTATCGATTACTACGAAGATTGTGAGCGTGGCCTCGGTTACGATTTTTCAATCGAGGTGTCTGCGACTATTCAAAATATTGTCACCTACCCAACTACGTGGCCGGTCATAGAAGAAGACATCCGGCGCTGTCTTGTGCATCGTTTCCCTTACGGCGTTGTCTACAGTATTGAGCAGGGCGAGATTTTCATCCTTGCAGTAATGCATCTACGCCGACATCCTGACTATTGGAAAAGCAGATATTGAAATGCAGGCAAGCCGCGGGTCAGGCGTTTTTTTGCCAATATAATATCCTCTAATAGCTTGATTTATTGAACCCTTTTCTCTTATATTAAAATTTGTTGAAATCACTTTATTCTCAAGAGGAGGGCATAACAATATGGCAGCTCAGAAGAAACTGATGACAAAGGGACAGACCGTGAATCATTTTGCCGGGAAATTCGAGATTTCCAAGAAGGCTGCTGCATCCATCGTTGAGGAATACGCAGCACTGGCGATTGCCGAAACCAGGAAAAAAGGAGCCTTTGTGCTCCCTGGCATCGGCAAATCCGTCCTCGTCAAAAGAAAAGCCCGTAAAGGCCGGAACCCGGCTACTGGTGAGACAATTAATATCCCGGCAAAGACTGTTGTGAGAATCAGACCTGCCAAAGCTTTCAAAGAAGCAATAGTCCCATCAAAGAAATAGTTTACCGGCCGAGAAACCCGGGGGCGGGTCCAACAACCCGCCCTTTTCGGGTACCCTACCTGGAACTTTTCATCATTTCGCTACCAATACCTTTGGGGCATTGCTGTACGCGAGAATAGGCCCAGGGGCATATGAGTCATTTCCGGGGCATTTGTGCATTATTACAGTGAAGGATATCGGCTATTAAAAAAATATTTTCACTTTTTTTGAATTTTTCAGCAAATGCTGAAAAGAACACCAGGCCTAATCCATCAACATTTCTCCCTGGGGGAAAATCCTTGCTGAACCCTAAACACCTGACGTCCCTCAAGATGAGGATACTCCCGAAAAGGCCAAAGAACCAGGCGACCGTCCTTATACTTAAACATCCTTCCGCACTGAAAACACTTAAGCACTTTTTCTTCGACTCCTCCTGACGACCCCAATGTTTAAATAAAGACCGCTCCCTCGCAGTAAGTACAGCCGCTCAGTATTCTGTGGCCGTTAAAGAACCGATACCGCTCAAACACCTAAAATACCTCCCTTTCGTTAGAGTATTACTTCATCTGGTTTGAAAAGGGGGAAGGCTCTAAACAATTGAAAAAAGACTTTATTCGAAGAGCGCTTGATGGATAACTCTCAAAAAGATTCGTATCATGCACTTTTCGAACAAAGCCAAAAATTAAAATTTTTGTATCATGGGAGTTTCACCTATGAAGGGAATATGATCATGTCCACAAATCGTTTCCCAGCTTGGAAAACATCGCCCTCACTCTATAACTGTGACCCTCAGAGAGTGGACGCAGGGGAGAGATTAGAGTCTCTGCATGAGCAGGGAGAAACCTTTACACTGGAGGTAAGGAAGAATGAAGCAGAGGAAATGGATAGTAGATGATCGAAAGGGTCTTTTCCAAAAAATAAAAAAAGCCCCTGGACCGATCATAAAGCCCAGGGGCTTCACTTCATCTTATTAGACCTGCCTACCCTGGCTGCCCCTGCAATACCGCAAGGGCTCGCCGCACCTGAGACAGATCATACCTTCCATGCTTCGACTCCTCCTCAAGCATCAACAATCTGTGAAGATCCTTAACACCTGCATCAAGATGATCCGTAAACTCAACCACAGGCACCAGATGACGCTTCGCAATATCAATGGCCTCCTGGGCTGCCTTACGACCTGGCTCATCGGTATCAAGAGCCATGATGACCTCCCTGGGTCTATATTGGACAAACAGATCCCCAAGTTGATCAACATTGCATACCCCGTTCAAAGAACAGAGGGTGATTGAATCATCACCGATCACAAGCTCGCCAGCTAACGCATCAAGAACGCTCTCCGTAACAAGTACCCTCCGGGGATTACGCTTGAGAAGCCAGAGTGTCTTACGACCCCAGGTCTTTCGGGAATCCCCATCGATCTCCCTGAGCTCAAGCCCTCTCATCTTAAGAGGAAATGGCACAGGAATCCCAACATAGACCCTCTTCTCTTTCCAATCGTTTACTAAAATACATTTCATTTCCGAATAATATCTCACCCCCCTTCTCAAAAAATAGTTCCTTACCGCTTCCATCTTATGAACGTTCATCTTAATAGCCCTCTTCCTGTAAAATTCCTTTACCCAACCAACCTCCCTTGAGTCCCGCTTACAGGTCTTAGGGGACTGAGAAGTCCTGAGATCCTCAGGAGACAGCACCCCTCGACCCGTAGCAGTCTGCAACGGGTCAAGCCTTCTTACCGCCTCAGCAAAGTCAATCCCGTAATAGAGCTCGATAAAGTTTATAATGTCTCCCTTTTCTCCTGTGCCCCAATCCTTCCACATCCAGCAACCATCGAATCTCTGAACATAGAAGGAAGGATTTTTCTCCTCCCTGAGAGGGGAGAAAAACATGGCCCTCTCTCCGCTTTGCCAGCTTGGCCTGAAGCCCAACTGCTCAAGAAATGAAATGAGATTTATCCTCTTTGCCTGCTCAATTGCTTCCCTGTTCATGCAGGATACCTCCTTTTTTTATTACTTTGAGGGGCTCTGAAGAAAAACCCCCAGAGCCCCTTTCTGAAAAATAGAAAACCTCTCCGAGGTCGGAGACCTCTTGGAGATCCGAATCAGAAAAGGCAGAACTGAACGGGCATGCCGTTCGCCACCTTCTCAAGATCCCCATACTTCACCTCCACCACCGACTGCTTCTTCTTTTTGCCGGTGATAATGGAAACCCGAACCATAACGTTTTTCTTATCCACTGAGGCCCTGACCTCTCCGAGGTCGGAGACTTTCAGGGTGTCAGAAATTCCCAGCCTTTTGATAGCTACCTCCTCAAAAAGCGTCTCCTTCTGACCCAGACCGAGCCCGGCCTCAAGCTCCTTCTTTCTGAAATTCGCCCAGGCAGTCTCAGCACCCTGAAATGAACCGCCCTCAACCAAGGCCTTGCCCATCTCCTCGATGATCGAAGCCGTCGTAACCCCATACTCCGCAAGACCCTCAGGCAAGTCCCCCTCAACCATCAACGCCACTTCCAATTTCTTAGCTATGAGGCTTAGTGCCAGATCCTGCATCGTTTCCCCATAACAGAAAAAAAAGACCTTCACGGGCTTCTCTTGCCCAATCCGCCATGACCTTCTCGCAGCCTGCCTGAGGCTGAATATGTTATAGCCCGTCTGGTAGAAGACGACTGTCGGAAACGCATACAAATCCAACCCCGTCTTTACCAGCTCAGCATTGACAAGAAGAAGGTCCATCTCTCTGACATGCTTCTCAATCCATGCCTCCCTCTTCTGGGGATCAACGGATACATTAAGGACCCCAACTCTAAATCCGGCCCCTTCTAATACCTTCTTTAACCTGGGCCGTATGTCCCTTGAGCCTGTAAAGGTGAGATAACAGAGAACCTTCCGGCCCGCCTCGATCTCCCCCTTTACAAGTCTCGATAACTCTTCTTCCTTGGGAAGGAGCTTCTCATTAATCAGAGGCGCATGAATTGTGTCGAGCACCTCTCCCGACTTATCCTTGATCACTACGTTTTCCTCAAAGGCTACGCAGGAGTCAGGATAGCTCAAAAGCGCCTGAAGCATGCTCGATAAAACCTTATATTTGTACCTCTTAACCGCATCCCTTAGTTGGTTCTCAAAAACCCGATACTGATCTCCCTGCACGTCCTTCATCTTCAGCATCACTACCCGCTCTTCATAAGGCGGCAGTCCGTCTATCACGTCCGCAAGACGGATGAAACAGGAGCGCTCAAGGAGATACTTCCCTACAACCAGAGGAGATACACCCGGACGCTTCCTCACTATCACGTTCTTCTTCCTTCCACGACCATAATAGTGGTCATCGTCCTCAATCTTTTGCTCATACTCTATCGTCCCGTAAGCCTCAAGCCACTGCCTGGACTTACGATAGTCAAAACCGTCAGCCCTCAACAACCCGGGCTCCATCCGATAAAGGAGGTAGAAGATGTCGTCTGCATAACCCCCGTTTAATGTCCCCGTTAAACAAAGACATTTCGTCCGGCTTCCCACCAGCATTCCCATCGCCTGACCCTGAAGGCTCTCTCCGGCCTTAAAGTCCTGAATCTCATCAAAAATCACCATCTGCCAGAAGTTCCTCAAATACCTCTTGATATACTCAGAAGGAGAAAACCTCCTGAGCTTCGGGTCCGCCTGCCAGAGGGCCTCACCACATTGGCAAAAACACCGCTTTTTCTTCAGATCTGCCTGAGTCAGTAGGTCTTCCTTTTTGTCCTGCGGAACCTTCCCGCATCTGGGACAGTGAGGAAACTCGCTTGGCCGATGATAATTGGCCGATGGCCGCCAGCCATAGCTGAGCTTCGCCCTCTCCTTCGAGATGATATACACCTCGTGCGTAGATGGCCTTTCACGAACTTTCCTTAGCCCGTCAAGGACCGTAATCACATTCCTTACGGAGAGATTAATAATCTCAACCCCGGGAATCGTTTGCCGGGCCTCACGCATCCACTTCTCAATCAGGTGGGTGGGACAAACCACCAACACCCTGATCGGCTTCTCAGACATAAATACCAATGAGAGTGAGATAATGGTCTTTCCAGTTCCCATCTCTCCCACCAGAAAGAGATGCCTCCGATCTTCCCTGTAGAGGGCCTTTGATAGCCCCTTGATAACCTCTCCCTGGACCGGATAGGGCCTCCTTATAAGAGCAGGTATCCTCTTCTCAAACTCCTTGACCCCATCCGGCTTAAGCGGATTGTAAATGTAGCTCATATTCTCTTCTATCTTGTCACTGAGCTTTGTTCCATACTTCTCGATGAACTTCTTAAGTTCCATACTTTCCTCCTATCACCCCGCACTATTTCATAGTGCGGGGTAAAATTCTCTCTGCAATCAGGTCGCAGATCTCATCGTCATTCCACTGGCAAACATATCCGCCAAAACCGCCCCATCCATGAAGATTGATCAATCGCTCCTCATCCAAGAGGAGCTTCTCAATCTCTGGAAGCCACTCCCTGTCAAAGGGGATCCTCCTTTTCGATAAGGCAGAAAATAGAACCCGCGCTTTCTCTTCAGGCGAAGTCCAGAGAATTACCTCCTTGCCAAAGCCTTCCGTAAATATCAAACCGTGCCTCTTGCCATAACCCAGTGGAAATGTCTTTAACCTCAAGCTATCCCCCCAGGATTTGCTGATGCTAAAAACCTCCCCTTCTCCATCCGTTATCACCTCTCCGAGGTCGGAGACCTCAATACCTCTATGTTCGATTAGAAGGGCAAAGATCGCCCTGACCTGCTGGGGTGAACCGTAAAGGGATAAAAACTTGACGTAAGCACTACTGCCATCTTCGTAGAGACCCGCATCGGACTTACATGATACCCCGCCACTCCGGATCTCCCTGATCTCGCCGCTATTGTATGTCATACCACTTACCTCCTTCCTCAAGCACCCTGATCCCAACGGAGTAGGTGTTACAGGTAATCTCCTTATCGTCTTCTGTCCTCGTGAAAGAGGTCCTGTCCGAAAAGCCCTTGATCCAAATCGGCTCCTCCGAGGTCTCAACCCTTCCATCCAGAAATCCCGCCGTAAGCAGGGTCACCAGATGGCCCTTCCTTAAAGGCAAAAGAGGCCTAATCTTCCGTAAGCCATCTTCATTCTCCATGAGTTTCATCACCTCCAGGATGAGTCGGGACCGATTCGATAATACCTCCTCGTTCGTCACAGAATCAGTTCCCTGAAAGACCTGCGGACCGTCGGTTCGAGGAACCATATAAGGGGAATCTAGTGAAGACTCCTCATCCTCAATATGCGGATAAGGAGGAGGCGGTATCTCACCCTCACCCACTACAGCCCTCCTCTTTCCGATTAGAACCATCTGCTTGAACCTCGGATAGCCCTCACGGTGAAACCGAAAGATCCGACAGTAGTAAAAGTTCTGGGTTATCCACTGCCGGTCCTTCTCCCTATCAAATAGAGATTCAGGAACCAGAAACACCAGGATCCCATCCTGACACAGCCACTTGACCGAGTGTTTGAGAAATCTCATCTCAAACCTCTCTCCCCCCTCACTCCCGTATGGGGGATTCAACCAGAGAAGACCCATGGAGCCAAGGGGATTGATCCTCACATCAAAGATCGAACCTTGAACAACACGGTCAATAAGCCCAGAAGCCTTGACCGCTCGTTCAGCATCCTGCTCAACTCCATAGGTCGACACCTGCCCAAGAGAGAGAACCAAAGAATAAAGCGCCTCCCCCTCCCCACAGCAGGGATCAAGTAAATTAGTCTCTTCTCTCCCAGCCTCCAAAAACCGGGAAATTTGATCCAGGGTTTGGGAAGGCGTGGGATAGTACCCCATCTTCGCATCCGAAGCTAACCTTGCCATAAAATCCTCCTTTCCTTTTATGGAGCACTTCCAAGAAGTGCTACCATTTAACTGACCATCGCAATGATGGACTGGAAACACCCCTGACCAATGATGATGTGGTCATGAAGCGTAAAACCGAGAAGCCGACAGGCCTCCATCATCCTCTCAGTAACCATTAAATCCTCCGGAGACGGGTCGGGATTGCCGGATGGGTGATTGTGAATAAGAACGATCGAATCGCTGCTCAACAAAAGGGCCGGCCTTAATATGTCAGCAGGACTGAAAATGGACTTATTCAGGGACCCCCGCGATACCATATAGAAACCAATCACCCTGTTCCTGGTGTTCAAATACAGGGCATACATCTCCTCCTGAACCCGCCCGGAAAGGAAACCAAAAACCCGAAATACGTCCTCCGCTCTTCTGATCTCCAGACCCTCCGGAACCCCATCCGGAATAGGATCGTATGGGGTATTAAGATCGGAAACCATCACTATCTGAAGCTCGATCCTTTTCAGGAACATCTCAAACCTCCTTTCCTTGTCGAAAAAGAAAACCCCGATGACAAAACTCATCACCGGGGCCTCCTTAAATGGAGCACTTCCGAGAAGTGCTACCATAAACTCCTTAACTTCCTCCGAATACTCGAATCTGGGGCTACTCAGTAATCGTGATCACCTCCAGGCATGTTTTTTAAACTCCTCTTCAATTTCTTCTTTTGAGGCCAAGCAAGTCCTACTGAAGCTCCATCCCCCACAAGAACACTCCGCCATTCCATCGTGGAGGCTTTGGACGATCAAACTGTGACTATCGTCCTTCCTAAGCCTCATAATCGTTTTACGCAAGGCCGCAGGATTACCGAGAAGGCAAAACTTGAAGTAGTTATTCGGACCCCCCGTGAAGTCCTTCATGTGCTGGATGTGACGATAAAGAACATCACCCCAGAGCTTGCCAAGGAAATCCTTATTCATCGAGATATAGACTCCATTCCCTTCGCTCCACATCCCCATCAATCTCAAATCTCCGCTGACCGCTATACCTCCGGGGTTTAAATTGATGTCAAACTCCTTAAGCTCAAGAAGCAGTGCAAGCTCCTCCATGGCCTTCTTTCCAACGCTTCGGAACCTCCTCTTGAAATCATCGTTGTATTTTCCGTCTTCTCCGCTTGTCATGAGATTTGCAAGCTGCCTGAGATACCTCATCTTTCTTACCTCCTTTTTCCTTACCTCCAGAAGTTTTTAATGAACCTGCGACCCCCCCTCCATCCCTGTAGAACTACATAGTTCAAGCACCGACATAACTACCTCCCCTCACATCTCCTCTGAGTCAAAAGTGAAATGATAGGCTTCACCCTGTGCATATTCCCTGCAAAGGGCATCAAGCTTCGCTATAAACCTCTCCTCCTCACCATCTCGAACAAGAATCGTAAATACCTTAAATCGAATGACTGTCATACCACCTCCTCCCTGCCCGCGGTAGGCAGGCTTTCAATTCAGTCTGATAAAAGAAAACCCCGATGATCTTTGCCAATCACCGGGGTTTCCCACTTGCCACCCACAACTAACCATGCCCAAAACAGGCAAACCTGCTACTCAACCCATACAACCCTAAAGCCATATTTTTTAGCATATCTTTCGATCTGGGGTAACACCATATACCCAAGTGATACCCGATCACCATCGGAGTACGTCCAGACTTCGTAATCTCCTAACCATCTCCTCTCCGCATATATCCTGTCCATCTTAAACCTCCCTTCCCCACGCACCTTCACCAACTTACCTACTCAACCCAACATACGCTCCCAAACAATCAATCACCTCCTTTCCCCCCAGGAATAAAAAAGACCACAAAGGACTACTAACCGCCCTCAATGTGGCCTGCTTCAGAGAAACACTCCTACTAAAAATACTCTTATATATGTATTACTTCCAAAAACATAAACCGGTGAGGGCATTTACGGTTTTACAGGGTATGATAATGGCATGGGAGAGCTAAGACTGAATTGATAGGTTTTTTGACGGATTGGCTTTTAATTGATCAGTCACGTGCTTATCTTCAGATATTCCAAAGCCCAACAATCAACAATTACTACGAAAGCATGCATCATGTCTCCAGAGTAATCAAATTTCCGGCCTTCTTTTAGACAGTTTAAATTGAACATATGAATATCAAATCGTAACTTTTTCGAGGTATCGGAAATAATGGATAGATAGCAGATACCGAAACCCTCCTGACTTTCCTATACTGGAAGGGATCGATGAGTTTCCTTATCCTGGAAATTCTGGGGTTTATTTTTTTCTAGGCGAGCCATCTTGTACTCCTCCAGGACAACATTGCTAGAAGCCGCTGTATGTGACTTCCTATAGAAGCATAGAACTTCGCCCCACGCATCTTCTTTTGTTAGATTTCTGCGGGAGTATACTCGCCAACTTATTGCCATGGTAACCTTGCAAGATCAATTTGGATAAAGACGAACGAAGGGTTTGGCCATTATGCCGATCTCCTTCTATTTTTAGAATGCCGGAACATAACCGTTTTGGCAGATCATCCAAATTAGGTCCCTC
>Ga0315274_10016352_pt1 | contig 10484 bp, 15 predicted proteins | sample YL17G02_20_MG_FD_203700 | JGI IMG/M metagenome (GOLD analysis project Ga0315274, IMG submission 203700) | Sediment microbial communities from Yellowstone Lake, YNP, Wyoming, USA - YL17G02_20 | ecosystem: Environmental > Aquatic > Freshwater > Lake > Sediment | place: USA: Wyoming | collected... | reverse complement strand
CGAATGAAGTGAGGTTAGAGTGCGCGATCCCGTACTTCCGCGAAACTGACTACATTGTGATTAACAACGTTGCAGTTCGGGAAATGCGGGATCTCGCCAACTTCTCGCTCCCTTTGGTCGCGGAAGTACGGGACCGTTTCTCTCTCCATTCGTGGAATTCCACAGAACTTGGAAAGAAATGGTGCGGGGTGCTCAATTTTGTAGCTAAAAATTATTCGCTACAAAATGAGCTCATAATTTTTAAACAAAATTGGCATGAACAAACGTGAATTAAAAGGTGTCGTTATTTCCAACAAGATGTCCAAAACTGCGGTTGTGGCCGTTACTCGTTTAAAGTTGCATAAAAAATATAAAAAGCAGTATAAAATTACCGATCATTATAAAGTCCACGATGAAAAAAACGAATATCAAATCGGCGACAAAGTAATTATTCAGGAATGCCGGCCCATCAGTAAAGATAAATGCTGGCGGATGATTAAAAAAGTTTAAATTATCATGATTCAACCCCGTTCCATTTTAAAAGTAGCGGATAATAGCGGCGCCAAAATCGTTCGGTGTTTTAAGGTTTTGGGCGGCACGCGTCGCCGCTGGGCGCAGTTGGGCGATATCATTGTCTGTTCGGTTCGGGACGCCGAGCCGCGCAAACTGGTTAAAAAAGGCGATGTGGTGCGCGCGGTGATTATCAGACAGCGAAAGCCCTACCGCCGGACCGACGGTTCTTACGTCAGATTTGATGATAACGCGGTGGTACTGGTAGAAGGAGTGGAACCCAGAGGCGGCCGGATATTCGGGCCAGTGGCGCGGGAGTTGAGAGATAAGGGATTTGCGACAATAATTTCGTTGGCGCCGGAGGTAGTTTAAAGGGCTTTGTCCAAAATTCAAAGCCGAAAGGCGCATGAATTTTAGTAACAAAACCTTTACCCCGCACCATTTCCGTCCAAGGACTTGGTATTAATAACAATAGTAAGGCGAAGCCGTTTCTCTCTCCGTCCGTGGAATGACACAGAACTTGGAAAGAAATGGTGCGGGGTGCTCAATTTTGTAGCTAAAAATTATTCGCTACAAAATGAGCTCATAATTTTAGACAAAATTGGCATGAAGATTAAAAAGAATGATCAAGTTTTAATACTTTCAGGTAAGGACAAAGGCAAAAAAGGAAAGGTGCTGGAAGTTTTTCCTATGGCGCAAAAAGTTATGGTAGAAAACATTAATTTAGTGAAAAAGCACCGCAAGCCTCGCCGCCAAGGAGAAAAGGGGCAAGTAATTGAAATCTCCAAACCTTTACATATATCTAAAGTTGAATTAATCTGTCCTAAATGCGGGGCGGCGACCAGGGTGGGCTATAAAATAACCGAAACAGAAAAATTTAGAATTTGTAAAAAATGCCAGCAGGAGATATGACCCCGTAGAGAAATTTCGAAAAATCAAAGAAATTATGCGGGGCAAATATGAAAAAAATAAAAAAAGAGATGTTAGATAAAAAAGTTTTTCGTTATGGACAAAATCCATTCGAAATTCTTCTACGGGGTATGAATAAAAATCGAATTCAAGAAAAATATATAAAAGAAGTTATCCCTAAAATGAAGGAGCGTTTTGGTTATAAAAATGATTTAGCCGTCCCAAAAATTTTGAAAGTTAATGTTAATAGCGGCATCGGTAAATATCTTCAGGAACAAAAAACAATTGAGGAAATTGAAAAAGATTTAGCTTTGATTACCGGCCAGAAGGCGGTTTTCACTCGGGCAAAAAAGGCCATTTCCTCTTTTAAGACTCGAGCTGGCCAGCCCGTCGGTTTAAAAGTGACATTACGGGGCAGGCGGATGTATGATTTTATTGATAGGTTAATTAGTTTGGCGTTACCGAGAGCACGCGATTTTCGGGGTCTGCCTTCAACGACGATTGACCAAAAAGGAAATTTAAATATCGGAATTCGCGAGCAAATAATTTTTCCGGAAATTTCGCACGAGCACGTCAAAACGATTTTTGGTTTAGAAATTTCGGTCACAGCCGATGCCAAAAACAAAGAAGAAGGCGTGGAATTGTTTAAGCTGTTAGGTTTTCCGATAAAAGACATGGTCGAAAAGTCAAAATCGAAACACCGAGACGCACAAAATTAGGTCACAAACCCCAGCGGTTTATCGCCAATAACTTTTTTAGACATTATTCCCAAATATGGCTACCGAAGCACAAATTGCCAAATCAAAGAAAAAAGCAAAGTATTCATCTCGCGTGACGAGACGCTGTTTCCGTTGCGGCCGCAAAAGAGGTTACATGCGAGATTTTGATTTATGCAGAATATGTTTTAGAGAATTGGCCAACAGAGGAGAGATACCGGGAATTAAAAAATCAAGCTGGTAAAGGGCTTTGTGCAAATTTTCAATCCCGCGTCAGCGGGAGCAGAAGATTTGGTGACAAAACCTTTACCCCGCACCTTTTCCATCCAAGAAGGATTGTAATATAATTTTTGTAAGGCGAAGCCGCCTTGCGGCTTACAATAAGTAATACCAAGAAACTTGGATAGAAAAGGTGCGGGGTGCTCAATGTTGTAGCTAAAAATTATTAGCTACGCATGAGCTCCGCCTAATAATTTTTAAACAACATTGGCATGGATCCAATCGCCGATTTATTGGTTAGCATAAAAAATGCTCAAAGCATCGGGCACGAAACAGTTGAGACGCCTTTTTCAAAGGTTAAATTTGCTATTGTAAAAATTTTAGAAAAAGAAGGATTTTTAGGCGGAACGGAAAAAAAAGGAGCTAAAAATAAAGAAAAATTGGAGATTAGGCTGAAGTATGATAAAGGTGTGCCGGCGATTCAGGGATTGAAGCGCGTTAGCAAACCCGGCCGGCGAATTTATGTGGCGGCGCAAAAATTAAAATTAGTTAAACAGGGATACGGAATCGCGATTGTTTCTACTTCTCAGGGATTGATGAGCGATAAAGAGGCAAAGAAAAAAAGATTGGGGGGAGAGATAATTTGTGAAATCTGGTAAAACACTTGATTTTTTATGAGTAAAATCGGAAATCAACCAATTTTTATACCGGCGGGAACTCAAGTACAGCTTGATGGAAATTTGATTACGGTTAAAGGGCCCAAAGGCGAATTGAAAAAAAATATTCCTTCAGAAATAAAAATAGAAATTAAAGATGGGCAGATAATTTTGACACCGGCCAAACAGACAAAAAAGACTTCAGCCCTTTGGGGATTGAGCCGGATGCTTATCGCCAATATGGTTGAAGGCGTAAATCGCGGCTTTGAAAAAAAACTTGAGCTTGAAGGCGTGGGCTATAAAGTTTCTCTGCAGGGGAAAGATTTATTTTTAAACCTTGGTTTTTCGCATCCCGTAGAGTTTAAAGTTTTGCCGGGTATCGATTTTAAAGTAGAAAAAAATGCGGTTACGGTTTCTGGTATAGACAAAGAATTAGTGGGGCAGGTCGCCGCCGACATCAGAGATCTGCGTCCGCCCGAACCTTATAAAGGAAAGGGGATTCGCTATCAAGGAGAGATTATTAAGCGTAAAGCCGGCAAGAAAGCAGTTAAGGGCGCATTTTAGAAAAACATGAAAGATCGGTTTAAAACAAAAAGAGCAAAAAGACAAAAAAGGGCCAGACGAATTAAGGCAAAAATTTTTGGCGTGGCAAATCGGCCGCGGCTGTCCGTTTTTCGCAGTAATCAACACATTTACGTTCAGTTAATCGATGATGAAAAAGGAAAGACAATTGCCAGCGCCGCTGATTTGGAAATTAAAAAATCAACCAAAGGAAAAATTGCGACGGCCAGTTTAGTCGGCCAGCTAATCGCCAAAAAAGCAGCCGAGCTAAAAATAAAAGAAGTCATTTTTGATAAGCGCGCCTATAAATATCACGGCCTAGTTAAAGCCGTGGCCGAGGGCGCCAGAGAAGGAGGATTAAAATTTTAGATTTTAAATTGTAAATTTATAAATATGCCCAGACAAAGATTCGAAAAAGAAAAATCAGAATATGACCAGAAAGTTTTGGATGTGGCTCGCGTCACGCGCGTGGTGGCGGGCGGGCGGCGTTTTAGTTTTCGAGCGGTGGTGGTTTTGGGTAACAAAAAAGGCAGAGTTGGCATCGGCGTTGCCAAAGGCGTGGATGTTTCGCAAGCGGTCGAAAAAGCCGCGGCTGACGCCAAAAAACACATGCTGGTTTTTCCCCTAAAAGAAGGTACCATTCCTCACGAAGTTACGGCCAAATACGCGGCAGCTCGAGTTTTGCTTAAACCCGCAACGCGAGGCCGGGGTTTGGTCGCTGGCGGGGCGGTCAGAATAATCTGCAATTTAGCCGGAATTGAGAACATTTCATCTAAAATTCTGAGTAAATCCACCAATAATTTAAACAATGCCAGAGCAACGCTGGAAGCGCTGAATAAATTAAAGACTTTTTAAAAAAATGCAGCTGCATCAAATTTCGTCACAAAAAAATCAAAAAAATAAAAAGCGCGTGGGGCGCGGGGGCAAACACGGAACTTTTTCGGGTCGCGGCGTTAAAGGCCAAAAATCCCGCGCCGGCAGAAAACTTAGACCCGAATGGCGGGATGTTTTGAAGCGCATACCAAAACGCCGAGGTTATCGTTTTAAAAGCCTTCAAGTGAAGCCCCAGGTTGTAAATTTGGAGCAGCTAAATCACGCTTTTAAAGAAAACGAACTGGTCAGCGCTCGTACCTTGTTAAACAAGGGTTTAATCATTAAAATAAAAGATAGAGCACCAAAGATTAAAATTTTAGGTTCCGGCGAGCTCAACAAAAAATTGGATTTTAAGGGACTCGCGATGTCACAAGGAGCTAAACAAAAAATCACCAAAGCCGGTGGCCTAATCAGCTAAATCATTTTGTCAATTAATATGTGGCAGAAGTTTTTACAAATTTTTAAAATTAGAGAGCTGCGAAACAAAATTCTATTTATTTTGGTGATTTTTGTTATCTTTCGCCTGGTGGCCAGTATTCCGGTACCGGGCATTGACGCCGAAAGATTAAAATCGTTTTTTGAAAGCAATCAACTTTTCGGATTGCTGAATTTATTTACCGGCGGAGCCATGAAAAATTTATCAATTGCCATGTTGGGTTTGGGCCCCTATATCACGGCCGTCATTATCATGCAGCTCTTAACGATGATTTTCCCGCGGCTGGAAGCGCTTTATAAAGAGGAGGGCGAGGCGGGCCGCCAAAAGTTCAATCAATACGGCCGCATTTTGACCGTGCCCTTGGCAGCACTCCAAGCCTACAGCATGATTATGCTTTTTAAAAGCCAGCAAATTTTTGGCGCGTTGAGCATTTTTCAGCTGGTTACGACTATTTCGGTAATCACGGCCGGAACTCTGTTTTTGATGTGGTTGGGAGAATTAATTTCAGAAAAAGGAATCGGCAATGGGGTTTCTTTGCTGATTTTTGCCGGTATTGTGGCCAGCTTTCCCAATTCTTTCCGCCAGACGCTTGTTAACTGGGATCCAGCTAGTATTCCTTCCTACATAGGTTTTTTGGCGATCGCCGTAGTGGTAATTGTGGGCGTGGTCATTATAACTGAAGGTCGGCGAAACATCCCGGTCTCTTATGCCAAGCGGGTTCGCGGCAACAAAATATACGGCGGCGTGTCCACTTATTTGCCAATGAATGTAAATCCGGCCGGTGTGATGCCAATTATCTTCGCTTTGTCATTCATTTTGTTGCCCGGCATGATTGGCAGTTTTTTGGCCAACGCTCAAAATCATTGGGTGGCGACGGTGGCGCGATTTTTGCGAGATCTTTTTCAGAGCGGCCAACTAACCTATGGAATTATTTATTTTTTATTAGTGGTTATCTTTACTTATTTTTATACGGCTGTTACTTTTGACCCCAAAAATATTTCCGAAAATTTGCAAAAAATGGGCGGTTTCATTCCGGGCATCAGGCCGGGCCCACCCACGACTCATTTTTTAAATTTTATTTTGAATCGAGTTTTACTGATTGGTGCCATTTTTCTTGGCGTAATTGCGGTGGCGCCGACTATTGTTCAGGCTGCCACTGGTGTGACAACCTTTCAAATTGGTGGCACTTCTATTTTGATTGTTGTTTCGGTTATTTTGGAAACTTTGCGCCAAATTGAATCGCAGCTGACCATGAGAGAGTATGAAGGGTTTTAAAGGGCTTTGTCCAAAATTTAGAGCCATAGGCGAATAAATTTTGGTAACAAAACCTTTACCCCGCACCATTTCTTTCTTGAATTGTCGATGGTTTATGGAGAGAGGCGTAGCCGTTTCGCTTTTTATCGGTGGAAGTTTTCAGTGAAAGGATGGAAATGGTGCGGGGTTCCTAGCCAATAAATTATATTTTTATGACCACTCCTCAAATTTTCATCTTCCTCGGTAGGGCTGGTTCCGGCAAGGGGACGCAGGCCGAGCTTTTGGTTAAAAAGCTTGGTTTAATTTATATTGGCAGCGGCGAGTCGCTTCGCGCACGGGCCCAGACGCCGGATTTTACGGGACAAAAAACTAATGCTACAATGAAAACCGGCGAATTGGTTCCCACAAGCTTAATTTTTATGCTTTGGATTAATCGGCTGGAAGAAATAAAAAAGAGCCAAAGCGATGATTTTAACGGCGTGATTTTTGACGGCAGTCCCCGTAAAATGGTTGAGGCTCAACTATTGGAGGAGGCATTGAAATGGTATGAATGGGATAAAAATATAAAAGTTTTATTGATTGATATTTCGCGCCAGGAAGCGTTTAGCCGTTTGACAAAAAGACGAATCTGTCAGGGCTGCGGACAGGTAATTCCTTATGTTGGCCATTATAAAAATATAGAGAAATGCGACAAATGCGGCGGCGAACTGGATGTGCGCGCTGACGACACGAAGGAGGCAATAAATTTACGGCTTGATTTGTTTGAGCAAGAAGTGCAACCGGTTGTTGAATTTTATGAAAAAAAAGGATTGCTGGTAAAAATTAATGGGGAACAGTCAATCGAAGATGTGCATAAAGAAATTTTAGAGAAAATAAAATGATTCCCATTAAGACAAAAAATGAAATAGAAATTATGCGCCAAGGTGGAAAGATCTTGGCGACTGTTTTATCTGAGGTAGTCAAAGCAGTGAAACCGGGCATGACAACTCAATCTTTGGATGTGTTGGCGGAACGGCTTATTTATGAAAACGGCGCCCTGCCCGGTTTTAAGAGCCACGAAGGTTATCCGGCGACTTTGTGCACTTCCGTCAATGAAGAAATTGTTCACGCTTTGCCCTCAGAGCGTAAATTAAAAGAGGGTGATATTATCGGTTTGGATTTAGGTGTTCTTTTCCCACCGGAAAAATGTGGCTCCTGTCCCATGGCACAAGGTTGCGGCGGGCAGCAAGGAATGTATACGGACGCAGCTGTCACAGTTGCCGTTGGCAAAATCAGCAGTCAAGCCCAAAAACTCATTGAAGCAGCTCGCGGCGCGCTGAACGAAGCAATAGTAAAAATTAAACCGGGAAGAAAATTAAGCGATATTTCTGGAGCCATTCAAAAATATGTTGAGAATTCTGGCTTTTCAGTCATTAGAGAACTGGTGGGTCATGGCATCGGCTGCGAATTGCACGAGGCGCCCGAAATCCCAAATTTTGCCGGCAGCAATTTTAAAGATGTTGTTTTAAAAGAAGGCCTGGTTTTGGCAATTGAGCCGATGGTCAGCGCGGGTTCTTGGCGCGTCAAAAGATCTAAAGATAAATTCGGTTATGAAACCGAAGATAAATCTTTAGCCGCGCATTTTGAACACACGGTGGTAGTGACGGAAGAGGGATGCAGAATATTGACTATTCTATAATTCCGCAAAGAGAAAGGGGGTAATCGCTGATGGGAGAGGAAATGTTAGTATTGATACTTTTTGTTGGTTGGATCATAAGCGGTATTTTTTCAGCCAGGATTGTTTCGCGAAAAATCCCACTGGTTAATGAGTTCTCTTTTATTAAAAGAGTTGGAGGGGGTCCTTTGATTCTTTTGTTTGCCTGGTTACTGTTAAAAATTCATAAACGCTACCCAGCAGTTTAAAAATAATCCTCGCCGAAATTTCCGGCGGGGATTTTCTTTTTTTAAATATGTGATACAATAAGATTAATAACTAATAATGCTTATTTTTAACTAATAACACGAATACTATTAGTTCTATTTGTTTTAATCCGTTTTATTAGAAATCAATTTTTATGGAAAATCAACCTTATTTGTCTGTCATTATCCCTGCTTACAACGAGGAGAAGCGCATTAGCAAAACATTGCTCGCAATAGATCAATATTTGCAGAAGCAGCAGTATGAATATGAAATCATGGTTGTTTCCGACGGTGCCAAAGATAAAACAGTGGAGGTTGTAAAAGATTTTGAACGTCAAATCAAGAATTTAAAAGTCATTGATAATAAAGAAAATCACGGCAAGGGCTGGGTGGTGCGCCAAGGGATGCTGGCCGCGCAAGGTCAGATTCGGCTTTTTATGGATGCCGATAATTCCACGACCCTGGACCATTTTGATAAAATGAGACCCTATTTTGAGCAAGGAATGGATGTGGCGATTGGCACTCGGGACGCCAAAGATGCCAAGGGTGCCAGCCAAGCCGTGTCGCAGTCGTTTTTTAAACGGCAATTGGGCAACGCCGGCAATATTTTAATTCAAATTTTTGCGGTGCCCGGCATCTGGGACACCCAATGCGGTTTTAAAGCTTTTTCGGAACGAGCAGCCAAAGATATTTTTTCGCGGGCTAAAATTGATCGCTGGGGATTTGATATTGAAGCCTTGGCTTTGGCGCGCCGTCTTAAATATAAAATTGCCATTGTCCCGGTTTATTGGGTTAATGATCCCTACAGCACCGTTAATATGAAAGGTTACATTCTGACCTTCAAAGAATTGTTTCAAATTTGGTGGTGGTTGCTGACCAAAAAATATAAATTATAGGTTTGAAGTTTGCAGCGGAAATCAATTTATTAAGAATAAAGGGTTATTAATTTTTTATGTCTGAGGGGCAAAATTCAGCTAAATCTCTTTCGGAACTACGATTTGACCTGGTTTCCAAAGACTGGGTGGTGATTGCGACTGGTCGGGCAAAACGGCCGGAAACTTTCGCTAAATTGGAAAGACACAAAGAACAAACACCGGAAAAGGACTGCTTTTTTTGTCATCTTGAAACTCAAGAAAAACCGGTTTTGGAATATAAGGGCGAAGGGGACGAGTGGCAAGTGGTGGTTATTCCAAACAAATTTCCTGCTTTCTCGCGCTCCGAAAGTATGCGCGAACGAGCCGAGGGGCCTTATTCGCTAATGGACGGCGTTGGGTTCCACGAATTAGTGATTACACGCGATCATCAAAAATCTTTAGCCGAGTTACCATTCCAGCAAGTTCGGCGGGTAATCGATGCTTACCAGGAAAGATATTTAGAATTAGCTAACGAAAAATTTGTTAACTACGTCTCTATTTTTTATAATCACGGTCGCGAGGCTGGCGCGACGGTCGCCCATCCTCATTCACAAATAATCGCTATACCCTTAATCGATCCTGACCTGCAGCGCAGCCTTAACGGCTCTCGTCTCTTTTTTGAAAATCAGGGAGAGTGCGTGCACTGCAAAATGCTGGAATGGGACCTGGAAGACGGCCGGCGGATTATTTTTGCCAACAAAGAGTTTGTTGTCTTGGCACCATTTGCCTCGCGGGTCGCTTTTGAAGTCAGGATTTATCCCAGAGAGCACCATGCTTATTTTGAAAGGATTAAAGATAACGAAAAAGATTTGTTGGCCGAGGCAATTCAAGTTGCTTTAAAAAAATTTTTTAAAGGGTTAAACGACCCGGCTTACAATTTTTTTATTCACACCGCGCCCTGCGATGGCAAAGATTACAATCATTATCACTGGCATTTTGAAATTTTGCCAAAGACTTCAACCTGGGCGGGTTTTGAGCTGGGGGCGGGGATTGAGATATCAACAATAGAGCCGGAAAAAGCCGCTGAATATTTAAAAAATATAGAATAAATTTCAATTACCAATTTACAATTTACAATGAATTTTCAATGATTTAATTTTCAATGTTTAAAACTTGAAAATTTAGAAATTCGGTCATTGATTGAAAATTGGGATTTGAAAATTGAAAATTTTGATTGATGCTATTTTATCCTGGATAGGAGCTTTTATAGTTAATATAATCTCTGTCTGGGGCTATACCGGAATAGCAGTTTTAATGGCTTTAGAGAGCGCCTGTATTCCTATTCCTTCAGAGGTAATTATGCCGTTTTCCGGTTATCTAGTCGCCACGGGAAGATTTGTCTTGTGGCCCGTGGTTTTGTGGGGAGCAATCGGTAATTTAATTGGTTCTGCTATTGCCTACTGGGTCGGCTTTTATGGCGGGCGGCGGTTAATTGTTAAATACGGCAAATATGTTTTGCTTTCTGAAGCAGAATTAGAATTAGCCGACCGCTGGTTTAAAAAATACGGTCAAGGTGCGGTTTTTTTCAGCCGACTGATGCCGGTAATTAGGACATTTA
>Ga0315274_10016351_pt1 | contig 10484 bp, 8 predicted proteins | sample YL17G02_20_MG_FD_203700 | JGI IMG/M metagenome (GOLD analysis project Ga0315274, IMG submission 203700) | Sediment microbial communities from Yellowstone Lake, YNP, Wyoming, USA - YL17G02_20 | ecosystem: Environmental > Aquatic > Freshwater > Lake > Sediment | place: USA: Wyoming | collected... | reverse complement strand
GTAGAGGAGGCCGCGCTTGTTGATGCGGATGCCCGCCTCGGCGGCCCGCAGGGGCGGAATCCACGCCGCCGTCGGAATGTACGGCGACCGCCGTATCCGACGCGGGTCCAGGTTCAGCAGGAAATGGATCATGGCCGTGTTGCCCGAGCAGACGACGGCCGTGATGCACCCCAGTTCGATGTTGTGCCGCACGGCCAGCGTCTGGATGAGGTCGTTGACGTCGCCCACGATGCGGCGCTGGAGTTCCTCGAAGGCGTTCTGCTGCTCGGCGTAGATGATGCGGCGGATGTAGTCCTCGCCGAAGTGCATCTGCGAGTTGTAGGTGGCCTCGGCGCCCAGCGTCGTGCCGGCGGCCAGGTCCATCAGGTGCGCGACCACGGTGGTGGTGCCCACGTCGACGGCGACGCCGTAGTTGCAGCGGCTGGAGTCGCCGGGCTCGAGATCGACGACCTCGGCCGTCCCTCCGCGCTGCGCCACCACGGCCGTGACCTTGTAGTTGGACTGGGCCAGGACGGCCGGCAAACTCTGGATGATGCGGTAGCCGGTCTGCATGAGGGGCACATCCAGCCTGCGGCGGATGGCCATGTACAGGCGCTCGTGGTCGGCCTGCTGGTCGTCCTCGGACGGCGGCGACATCTCCAGGTACACCTTCTGGACGAGCGGCTCGTACGGGAACGCCCCCTCGCCGAGGTCCTCGCCGGGCATCTCGCTGAAGCGATGGGCGTCCGAGTCGATGAGGATCTGGCCGGTCTCCAGCAGGTGGCTCTTGGGCACCGTGACCACGAGGTCCGACATGATGCGTGCCTGGCAGGCCAGGACGACGCCCGCCCGCACTTCCTGCTGCGTCAGGAGGACGTTAGGCGGGGTTTCGACGTCGCCCTCGTCCACGACGGCCTTGCACTTGCCGCAGTAGCCGTCGCCGCCGCAGATGCTCGTCAGGTACACGCCGGCCAGGCGTGCGGCCTCCAGGAGGGTCGTGCCGCGCGGCGCCTCGGTCTTCAGGCCCGAGGGCTCGAATCGCACCTTGCAGGTTGGCGTCTTGCTCGTGGGCATGTTAAGGTATTCTATCAGGTCAGGCCCTGTGCGGCTACTGTTCTCGGCCGACCCTGCGGCGGGCTGGAACGAGGTGCTCGTGAAGGTCGCCGGCCGGGGTCATGTAAAGCCCTCTTTAGCCCCCGGTGAACACACCGGTACGTGTTTAGCGCCGCGGCTTTTCTCCCCTCTCCCCGCCGTGGGAGAGGGGGTGGGGGTGAGGGGGCGCGCGCCGCTGGACCCCTCACCCGGCCTTCGGCCACCCTCTCCCGCAAGGGGAGAGGGAACAACGCCCTAACACACACCGGGGGCCGCGCGGCCGCCGGTGCGCCCCCGCGCGGGGAAGTGAAGTTTGCGGCAGTTCGTTTAACCGCGGAGAAGAGATGTTTTTACAAGAGTTCTTTCTCTGCGTCCTCTGTGTTCTCTGCGTTGAATCGAACCTGCGGCTGCTTCCCGCAGGCCAAAGGCCTACTTTGCGCCGGGCACGGCGGCCTTGACGCGGCCGGCGATGAGCCGCTCGAAGTCCCCCGTCCGCCGCGCGGTCTCCAGGAGTTCCAGCCAGTCGAACTTCCGCACGCCCTCCTGGACGGTGCGCGTGTTCAGGGTGATGCGCACGGGCCGCCCGAAGTCCAGTTTCTCGGCCGGCAGTTCCACCTCGACCTCGCGGAGGTTGCGGGCCATGACGGCCACGAGGTTCTGCCCGGGGGGCATGCGGGCCGTGAGTTCCATGGCCTCCGACTGGAGGTAGTCGCGCTTGACCTTGCGCGGGTCCGGCTGCGGCGCCGTCAGGCGGATGGTGTGCGGGGCGCGGAAGTCGAAATCGTTCTTCGCGGCGGCCGTGGCCCGCACGTAGTAGTCCCGCCCCTGCCACAGGTGGTGGAAGAGGAGGCGGCACTCCACCGGAAAGGGGTCCCGCCGCACCGTCCGCACGAACTGGCGGAACCGGGCGGCGTCCACCCGGACGGCGTGGCCCTGGCCGGCGTACTCGACCCCCTCGAAACGGGCCGCGCCCAGGCGCCTCATCTCGTCCGCAACGTCGCGTGATAATGTGTTGATGCCTTCCTTCTGCCCGGGCTCGATGTCGTTGGCCCCCCAGTGGTGCTGGACGTCCAGGCGCAGCACGTTCGGCAGGTACAGGACGGCCCCGGCCGCGCCTGCCTCGGTCATCGGGTACGAGGCCATGGGGACGGCGCCCGCCCACTCGCCGGGGGCAAAGAGGGCCGTGGCCCACGTGGCGTAGCCGCCCTTGGAGTAGCCCGTCAGGATCGTGCGGTCGGAGTCGACGTTGGCCCGGCGGCGGGCGTCGTCCAGGACGGCCAGGGCGTATTCCATGTTGATGCGTTTGGGCTCGAACTGGCCGGCGTCTGGCGCGTCGGCGGCGGCCACGAGGACGCTGTCGGCGTCGCCGCCCAGCCAGTTCTCGATGGAGGCCATCGCGCCCTCGCTGCCGCCGCCGGAGCCGTGGCAGACGATGACCAGCGGCCAGCCGCGCGAGACGCCCGCCGCGTATCCGCCGGGAACGCGCAGCGTGTACCGGATTTGCGGCAGGGCGCCGGCGCCGCCGCCCGCGGTCAGAAACGGGTGGCGGCCGGCGGGCAGGGCCGGACGCGGCGCGGCCGCGTGCAGCATCGCCTTGAGGTCCGCCCAGGATTTCGGGGCGACGGCGGCGAACCGGGCGGCCAGGTCCGCCCGCCGGGCGGCGTCCTCCTCGGCGAAGAAGGCCCGCAGGACGGCCGCGGCGTCGCCGGAGGCGGGGGCAGACGCAGGCGCTTCGGTCGCCTGGGCGACCGCGCAGACACCGAGCAGAACGAGGACCGCAACCAGGGGCGGCAAGCCGCGCGGCGCCAGCATACGCAGTCCCTCCATCCCCGCATGGTAATCCGCCCGGGCCGCTGCGCCAAGGACGTTGACCGGCGTGCGCCAAGGCGTGTCGCCAAGGCGTTGACCGGCGCGAGCCAAAATGCTACGCTTTCGGCTGGCGCAGAAGGGCGCGTCGTCATCAGGCCGCGAAATGCAAAGGAGGTTAGCCATGCCAGTTCGAGTCGGTCTCGTGGGTCTCGGCATGATGGGTACGACGCACTTCAAGTCCTATCAGGAAATCCCCGGCGCCCACATCGTGGCCGTGTGCGACCTGGAGGGGACGAAACTCGCCGGCGACTGGTCCAAGACCGTCGGCAACATCGACACGGGCGCCGCGCGGCAGGTGGACTTGAGCCGCCTGAGGACCTACGGCGATTTCGCCGCCGTCCTGGCCGACCCGGACATCGACCTGGTGGACCTGTGCGTCCCCACGTTCCAGCACGCCGAGATGACGATGCAGGCCCTGGCGGCGGGCAAGCACGTCTTCTGCGAGAAACCGATGGCGCTGGAGTCGCGGCTGGCGCGCGGGATGATCCGCGCGGCCAAACGGGCGGGGCGGCTGCTGGCCGTGGGGCACGTCCTCCGGTTCTGGCCCGAGTACCTGGCGATGAAAGAGATGATCGATTCCGGCCGCTACGGCCGCGTCCGCAGCGCGTATTTCGTCCGCCTCAGCCCGCGGCCCCAGTGGTCGTGGAACAACTGGCTCCAGGACGCCGGCCGCTCGGGCGCTGCCGCCCTGGACCTGCACATCCACGACACCGACACGGTGCGGTGGTTCTTCGGTCGCCCGGCCAGGGTGGCCGCCGCCGCGATGTTCGAGGGCAAGGCCGCCGCCCACATCGTCACGGAGTACCGTTACCCGCGCGGGCCGCTCGTGGTGGCCGAGGGCGGCTGGAGTTTTCCGCCGAACTTTCCGTTCCGCATGGAGGCACGGATTCTTTTCGAGAACGCCGCCGTGGAATACTCCAGCCTGCGTTCGCCCACGCTTACCGTCTATGACGGCAAGACGGGCAAGGTTGAGACGCCCGCGGTCCCGGCCGTGAGCGGTTACACGGAGGAACTGCGGTACTTCGTGGGGTGCGTGGCCTCGGGCCGGCCGCCGGGTCGCCTCGCGCCGGCCGAGTCTGCCGCCGCCGTGGCCATCGTCGAGGCCGAGATCCAGTCCGCCCGCAGCGGCCGCGCTGTGGCCGTGAACGCCTGACGAGGCGCGATGCGTCAGCGCACTACAACGCCACCTCGCCCGGCGGGTCTCCTGACTCGCCGCGCGATCCCGCGCCACGGGGCCCCAATTGCGGGTTCCGGCGCGGTGGGTCAGGAGACCCACCGCGCAAAGCAGCAAGTGGCGTTGTAGTACTGAGGCCGTACGGGCGGCGGAGGAATCTTCTTGCCCGCGCGGGGCCGCCGCAGCGAAAATGTCTGTATGCTTCGCTGATGGGGCGGCGAAGAGGGGGTGAACGATGCTCGAGGAACTGCGTAAAGGACTTCAGGGAACGCTCCGCGAGGCGGCGCTCCTGGCGGAGATCGAGCGCCTGCGCGAGTCCATCGAGGGCACCGAGCAGACGCTGGCGGCCGAGAAGCACCGCCTGGAGCAACTCGTGAAGGAACTCCAGAAGGAGCGCGGCCCGCTCGCACGCCTCTACGAGAGCCGCACGCCGGGGGCGATTGCCCGCGCCGTCCAGGGCGAGGGGTCAGAAAAGGTGTCAGGAACCCTACGACTTTCTAGAAAGGTTCCTGACACCTTTTCTGCCCCCCGCCCGGCGGCCGCGCACGCGCCGGTCGCCCGGGGCGGCCCCGCGCCGCGAGCGCCTGGGCCGGCTGCGCCTGCGGCCGTTGTGCGGCAGGCCGCGCAGTCGGCGTTCCAGGCCGCCGCATCGGCCGTGCTGGGGGCCAAGGCGCCCCAGGTGGCCGAGTTTGTGCACACCCTCGGTCTCGCCGAGCCGCAGATCGTGCCGCCGGCCGAGGCCGCCGCGGAGCCCGAGGAATCGCCCGCCGCGGCCCCGGCCGCCGAAACTCCGCCCGCCCACGAGGCCGCGCATGAGGTTGCCGCAGAGGGCGCTCGCGAGGCCGTCGCGGAGGCCGCTCCCGAGGCCGCGTCCGAGGCCGCTGACGAAACCGCCGAGGAAGCCGCACACGAGGCCGCCCCCGCGGAGGCCGCGCAAGAGGAGGCCGCCGCCGAGGCCGGGCCGCACGATGAGTTGGCGGCACACGAGAAGCGCCTCGTCGAAGCCCTCGACACCGGCCGCAGCGCGCTGGCGCGCCTGGACCGCTGCGTCACCCTGGTCCAGGACCTGGCGCGGGCGGGCGCGTGGCGCGTGGCCAAGGGCCTCGTGTCGTCTCGCAGCCCGGAGCACGCGAAGATTGATGAGGCCCGGCGCGCGGCCCACGAGGCGCAGGAACTCCTGCGGTCGTTCCAGGACCAGGTGCACGCCCTGCGCCATGAGTTCGGCGACCGGATTGAGGCGCCGGACCTGGCGGACTTTGCCGGACATTTCGCCCGGAGCCTTGTTTCCGGGTCGCCGGATGAGGCGCACGGGCACCTGGCGGCGGAATCGGCCCGGGCTGCCTACCATGATGTCCGGCGCGTCTGCTCGCGGCTGCAACTGGATGCGATTGCCCTCCGCGCGAAGCGTGCCGCCGTACGCCGCCTCGGCCGGCGCGTAAGATTATAGGAATCTACTTCTTGGGGCGCTTCGAGAGGGAGGGGCCTATGGCAATCCCGTGGCGGGCCTTACTCGCTGGTTGCATACGCGTCGCGGCCTATTTGCTTCTGCTGCCTACCGCGGTCATCGGCTTGGGATTCGTTCAGGAATTGATTCACTCAATGGGCCACAGCGATGTCTCGCCTTCCTGGTTCGCAAAGGCGATGGGCGAGCGAGGTCCTATGTCTCTCGTGGCGGGCATGGCCCTGGTTTCGTGGTTTGCGCTGGACGAATGGCTGTTGCGCAAACGAATTGCGGATTCCGGCGTCAGGGCATGGCGAAGCACGCTCAAGGCATTCCTCTGCATTGCACTGCTGACACTTGTCGGGATTGGCCTATTCTGGGTATTGGACGGGCTACGCTTGTACTTGGACTTCACGCCGGGAAATCCGTTTGTGGCCTGCACACTTATTGCCGTGGCAAGTCTGCTTGCAGGTGTGGCCGTAAGCGTCTACGCACTGGCGGGCGGCAAGTGGGCGAGCAGTATTGCCTTGGCCGCCGCTGTTGCGGTCTCGCTAGTCCAGGTTGCGTACGTGAGATGGCTGAACGACAGGCTCGGATGGGGTTTTGACATGTGGAGAGGTTATCCAGTTGGCCAATCTTGGTTCACTGTGGCCATCATCTGTTTTGCCGCCGGACTTGCTTCACTTACGGGATTGCTGGAGTACCGCGCGTTCGCCAACTGGCGCCGAACGGCGTCGCTTGTCTTCGTTTTCCTATGGGGTTGGGTGGTGGCCCAGAACGCCATGGTCATCATGCCTTGGCACCATCTGTGTTACCACATCCTTTCCCCCGAAGAGGAGCGGATACAAGAGGTGGGCAGGTGGCTTATCGGTGGCGCATGGGTAGTGGCCGTAGTTGTACGTGTACTTTGGCACCGAGCGAGCAGGCACGCGGTCAAAGAAGAGCGCCCCGCTGCCTCGACGGCCGGCCAAGATGGCTTTTCCAAGAGATCGTGAGAAAGGCTACTTTGCCCTTGACGTTCTTCTGCCCCGCTATTGCGCGGCCTTTCGGCGGCGGGTGCCCGCCAGAGGCGGGTAAACTCGGACCCGCCGCGCCAAGCGGCGCTGTAGGACTACTTCGGCGCGGCGGCGGGCGCGGCGGCAGGTGGGGCCGGCGGCGCGGGCGCGAGCGGCTTGCCGTACACCTCCACCTCGATGTAGTGGTTCTGGTCGTTCGAGGAATTCCCCTTGCTGGACAGCCGCACGTATCGGCCCTGGACGCCTTGGGCGTTGATGAGGCGGCCCTGGTAGTTCTCGACGTATTCCAGGTCCCGGCCGATGCCCAGGCCGGAGGAATTGTCGTAATCGTTGTTGTAAACGGTCCTGACGTTCTCGATGAAGTCCGGGTCGTCGGCCGCTTGGATGACCACATCGTGATAGACCCGCTTCTCGCCGTGGAAGTGCCAGACCACGATGGCGTACATTGTGCAGGGCCCCTTCAGGTCGATCTGGACCCACTGTTTGCCGGGGCCGAATTCAACGAAGGAGCCGTCGGAGCCTTCCTTGTCGCCGTCGGTCAGCAACTTCAGCGCGCCGATAATCGGCTCGGAGTCGCTGGACGTGACCGGCTTGCCGAGGGCCAGGTTGACCGTGCCTTCAGGCGCCAGGAACGGGGGCCGCGGCTTGCCATCGAAGTTCTCCAGGTAAGGCGATGGCTTGAAGTTCGTGTCCGTCCCGATAAAGAGGGCCCTGGGCAACTTGATCTCCAGGGGCACCATCTTTTCCTCGGGCGTGCCCTCGGGTTCGGGCCCCGGCGGGACGCCGACGGAAGGCAGCCCCGGCGGGGCGCCGCCGCCGGGCCTCAAGGCGATTGCGGCGATGCCGGCGGCCAGGACGACCGTCGCGGCCGCCGCCAGGGCCCACTGCCACCGCACCGAGAGCGCCCGGTGCGGCCGGGCGGGGGCGGCGGCCTCTTGCGACGCCCGCAGTTCCACTCGCATCCGCTCGCCCAGGCCGCGCACGAACGCCTCTCGCGGCGGCGGCGCACCGTAGCCGGCCTGAATCACGTTGGCCAGGTCATCCGGTTTCTCGAACGCGCCCATGACATCGCGCTCCTTTCGCTCGGCCCCAACGCGGTCGCCCAGGCGACCGGCCGCCCCGGCGCGCTTACCGCGGCGCCCGCTGCGCCCGCTCGTAGGCGGCCCGGAACGACTGCCGCGCCCGGTAGAGGGCGGCCTCGATCGCCTTCTCGGTACGGCCCAGGCGTGCCGCCATCTCGCGGACCGAAAGGCCGTCCAGGTACTTCCATTCCAGGACCGCCCGCTCATCGTCCTCCAGGCCATCCATGATCGCTCCAACACGCTGCCGCAGTTCGGCCGTTTCGAGCGAGGCCGACGGGTCGTCGGCCGGTGCCGCTTGGGCGGCCGTGATCTTCTCCGTGAGGGCGGCCGAGCGCCTTGCGCCTCGCCGCCGGAGGTCCTGCACCTTGTGCCGCGCGATGCCGATGAGCCACCCGCCCACGCTTCCGCCCTCGGGCGCCAGGCGGCCGATCTGCCGCACGGCCGCCAGGAACGTCTCGCTGGCCACGTCCTCGGCGGCGGCCGTGTTGCCCGCCAGGCGGCTGAAGGCAAACCGCCAGACCGAGGGGAGGTGGCGCTGGTAGAGCGCCGCGAGGGCCGTCTCGTCGCCCGCCTGGATGGCACGGACCAGATCGGCGTCGCTCATGATTGGCTCGCTTCCGGCCGCTGCGCTGGGGCTGGCCGCATCCGTCACGGCTTCCTCTATTTTAACCTCGCGGCAGGGCGGGGAATCACGCGGGAAATCCTTTTAGTGCGGAGTGCGCCGCGTAGGCCGGAATAAAATCCCGGCCCGTTGCTGCCGGGACTTCGTCCCGGCCTACATGCTCCGAACGCGGAACTTGGAACCTGGAACTTGGAACTTGGAACTGTTGTGTCACGGCTGCGGCGCGCCGGACCCCAGGATCCGGATGAACTTGACCAGGATGAGGACCAGCATCGCGATCAGGTAGAACCTGAGGAAGTACAGGGCGAACCGGGTCGTCCGGGTCATCTGGACGCGGGGCATGGCGCACCTCAGCCCTTCGTACGGGTCGCGAGACCCTTCATGATGTCCTTGTGATGGACGATGCCCAGCAGGTGGTCATGCGCATCGACCACGGGAATCATCCGGTAATGGTACTTGGTGAAGAGGTCGTACAGGTCTTCCCGGACGTTGCCCTCGCCGGCCGTGACGACGGGCGAGACCATGAGGTCGGCCAGCGTCCTGTCGTCCGGCGCCAGGAGCAGGTCGCGGACGTCGACGACGCCCGCCAGGACGCGGTCGCCGCCCGCCACCACGTAGAGGTACGAGAGGCTGTGCGGGTCGCGGCCGCAGGTGCGGAGGGAGGCGAGGACCTCGCCCACCCGGGCCTCCCTGGGCAGGGCCAGGTAGTCCGACGACATGAGGGTCCGGGCGGTGACCTCGCGGTCCATGAGGATGTCGCGGATGCGCAGGGCCTCCGAGGGCGGCAGGAGGCCCAGCATCGCCATCTGGTCGTCGTGCGGGAGGACGGCCAGGAGGTCGGCCAGTTGCGGCACGGACATTTCGGAGAGGATCGTGCGGGCCCGCTCGCGGCGGAGGCGGGCCACGAGTTGGCGCCGGGCGCGCGGCTCGGCCTCCAGCAGGGTCTCGGCCGCCTTCCCGGAGTCGAGGGCCTGGAACAGGGCCTGCTGCGCGCGGCCGGAGAGTTGCTCCAGGGCGTCCGCCAGGTCCTCGCTGGGCAGTTCGAGCATCTTGCGGCGGGTGACCGAGAGCGTCACCGTGTCGGTGGTGGTGTCGGCGACCGAGAGCGGCTGGACGTACCGCCACGAGACGAACCGGTCCGGGTGCCACGAGAGCCACTTCAGGTGCCACCGGCGGAGGAACCCGTTGAACGAGACGTCCACGTGGACGATGATCATCCGGCCCTGCGATTCCAGGAGGTGCACGTCGTTGACGACCTCGGTCCGCCGGCCGTCCATGTCGAGGATCGTCTGGCCCATCAGGTGCTCGTTCACCAGGATCCACCCCGGCTGCTCCTGGAAGGGGGGCCAGGGAGCGCCGTCGGGGCGGGGCTTGACGAAGATGGCGTCGTCGTCCACCTTGGTCACGTCGGACCACGGGATGAACTCGGTGGGCTTGCCCCAGCCGTGCTCCAGGTAGATGCCGATGGCCTCGGGGTATGGCTCCGCCATGCGGAACACCAGGTCGGTCATGCGGCCGACGCGGTGGGTGATCTTGCCGGCCACGATGCGGCGCGCGAGGAGTTCCGAGAAGTAGAACGTCTGGAAGTCCAGGGCGCCGGCGGCGGCCTCGGGCGTCTTCGACGTGCGGACTTTGGGCGGGTTGGTCATGGGGCGCCTGCCGATCCGGACGATTCCTGGAAAAGGTTGGTCATGGCGTAGGCCGCCGACATGGCGATGACGAAGAGGACGATGCCCCAGTTGGCGATGTTCTGCCACCGCGTGTTGACGTGCCCGCCCATGAGGGGCTTGTCGTTCAGGAGGAGGATCAGGAAGACCAGCGCCGCCGGCAGCAGCGTCACGGCCACCACCTGCACGAAGAGGGTGACGGCGTTCTGGACGGCGATGCTCGCAACGAGCGACACCCCGCCGGCCGACAGCAGCATGACCAGGTACGCCACGTAGAACCACGGCGCCTCGCGGACGCCCTTGTTGAGCGAGTGGGCCCAGCCGAAGACCTCGCCCAGCGCCCAACTGGTCGCCAGGCTGATGCACAAGGCGCCCAGGAGGCCGGCGTCGAACAGGCCGACGGCAAACAGCACCCTGGCCCACTGGCCCCACTGGGCGTTGGGCATGACGTCCGGCCGGGTCATGGCGGCGGCGGTCCTGGCGGCCGAATCGATCTGACGCAGTTCCTCCGCGCGGTACGGGTTGTAGTAGAACACCGCCGC
>Ga0315274_10016349_pt1 | contig 10485 bp, 15 predicted proteins | sample YL17G02_20_MG_FD_203700 | JGI IMG/M metagenome (GOLD analysis project Ga0315274, IMG submission 203700) | Sediment microbial communities from Yellowstone Lake, YNP, Wyoming, USA - YL17G02_20 | ecosystem: Environmental > Aquatic > Freshwater > Lake > Sediment | place: USA: Wyoming | collected... | reverse complement strand
AAAATGGTTTTTAATGCTATGGAATGGGAGCGAGATAATGACACGCCTAAATTACACCCGACACAAAAGCCGATTAAGGTATTAGAAAAACTAATTAAATTATTTACAGACGAAGGGGAAGTAGTAATTGACCCAGTAGCTGGCAGTGGAAGTTCATTACTCGCAGCATTAAATACTGGCAGGAGTGCTTATGGATTTGAGATTAAGAAAAACTATTTTGCAGACGCAAGCAAACTATTAGAAAAAAGGAAATTGGTTAAAGAAGAAATTAAAAAGTTTGGATGGGCAAAAACAGAAGCCAGCAAAGAACACCCAATATTTGAATTTGAAGCGAACCGATAGGGGTTTTATTTAGCAACAATCTGTATTAAGTTTAATGTAATGAATAAAGACTTAGTTGCAATTCCAAAAGACATTAAAATAATTTTGCCAGACGATTGGGATTATGGCATCTCTGTAAAATATCACATTTAAAAACGAGATAGTGTTAAATTAAGACATTGAATTTGATTTGTCATAAAAAAGGTTATTTTTGCAGGTAAGGAAAGGAGATTTATGAATAACAGGGTTTATATTTAAGTAATGGCAGGCAGACCTAAGAAAAATAAGGGTTCGGAAACTATAAAAAAAGAAGAGCCGAAAATACCCTATCAAAGAAGGTGGGGCAATCAATTTTCTAAGGCTTATACTGATGAAGAAATTGAAATGCTTGCTGATAGATTATTAGAATGGATGGAGGCGAAAGTAGGGAACATTTGGTATAAGGATTTTTGTGTCCAGAATAGAATAGGCAACCAAAGAATAAGCGAGTTTGCAAAGAAGAACAAATACTTTGAATGGATTATGGATATGTGCAGGGATATACAGGAGAGTCGTATGTTTAAGTTAGGCACAAGTAAGAAGACAAACCCAGCAATGTTCATCTTGGGGTTGAAAGCAAATCACGGGTGGAAGGACCACAACGAAGTATCTTTGGGCGGGGATATACCTACATTTGATATTAGAATAATAGAGGACAAAAAAGATGGAATTAACAAGGTCGCAGTTTAATATCATTAAAAACAATTCAAGATTCAAAGTGATTGTCGCAGGTCGCAGATGGGGGAAAACCCATCTCGCTTTATATGATATATTATTCAGGTCTAAACAGCCTAAACAAAAGTTATGGTTCGTAAGTCCCACCTACCGTATGTCGAAAAACATTGCTTGGCAAATATTAAAGGATATGGTTTATTCTGTGGCGAATGTGATTAGGAAAACCAATGAATCAGAACTTTCTATTGAGTTTATCAACGGGAGTAAGATTGAGCTGAAAGGTGCAGATAACGAAGATAGTTTAAGGGGCGTTGGATTAAACCACGTTATACTTGACGAGTTTGCTTATATGAAAAAAGAAGCGTGGACAGAAGTAATAAGACCGGCACTCGCGGATAAGAAAGGCGGGGCTATGTTCATCGGTACGCCTGATGGGTTTAATTACTTCTATGATTTATACCAGCAAGGATTGAATCAAGAAAATGGTTTTATGAGTTGGCATTTTATGAGTAAAGATTCGCCGTATATTGAGGACGCTGAAATTGAAACAGCAAGACTTGAACTTGATGAGAGAACATTCAGGCAGGAATTTGAAGCTTCTTTTGAGACAGCAACAGGGAGAATATATTACACCTTCGATAGGCAGGCAAACAATGCAGAACAGCCTTACATAAAAGAACTTCCGATTAAACTATTAGTCGACTTTAATATCACTCCTATGAGCTGGTTGATACTTCAGACCATACAAAGACAAGACTTTATAATTGAAGAACTTGTAAGAAGGAATACAAACACAGAATTTATGGCTAAGTTAGTAGGCGACCTTTACGGGTATAATACTTACTTCCAGGTTTATGGTGATTACTCAGGAAGCTATCGTTCAACTAAAAGTCCATCAACAGACTTTGATATTATAAGGCAGATACTTCCGAGATGTGATTTCAGATTGAAGCCGAACCCAACAGTGATAGACAGAGTAAACAGTTTGAACAGTAGAGTATGCAACACAAAAGGCGAAAGGAATATTTTTATTAACATTAAGAAATGCCCGGAACTAACAAAGGACTTTGAACAGATAGTTTGGATGGAAGGCAAAAGAGAAATAGATAAGAGTAATATGGACCGCACGCACGCAAGCGATGCATTGGGTTATTACATAGACTTTGAATATCCAATCAGAGGTGGGATCAGGAGTAAACAATGGTAGTAAGATTCAAACAAATTGCCCGTCGCCTGAACCTTCTAAAAAGAACAAAGCGATATGCGGAGAAACGTAAGAGGCGGGCATTCTTAACAGAGGCTTACTTAGACGGTGAACTTGCTTTATACAAACCCGCTTATTCACCTTACAAAGTTTACACTAATAAGGTCAAGTGGGTGAAGCCCGAACCCGCAGATGTATTGAATGAGAATAAAGACTGGGATGAAGCGGTGAAGATATTAAATGAAGAACCAGCAAAGCTAACTTGGTTCTATAAATTTATTCTATGGATTAGAAAAATATGCCTGAGATAAATCCTCAATACTTACAGTTCCAGACCGACCTTGAAACTCTATTAAAAGAGTTGATAGATAAGATTAAGCGAGCAAACTTAACAGACGTAGAGCTTGCACAGGTAGCTGCTGAAATAGATTTTATGGAAGGATTAAGGGAATTAGGATTTGATGAGTTAGTCGATAAATACTTTGCTAACTATGAAGCAGAAATATTAAAGATAGCAAGCGATGCGAAAGCAAGGGGCGTTGATTTTGCTAACGTAAACACAAAAGCCTTAGAGTATGTTACATTGATGGACAAGGAATATCTTTTAGGTAGTGCAAAGGCAAAGGCTTCCCTACTTCAAAGTGAAATGATGAAGGCGGCTATCAGAGGCGACACGATTAACCAAACCATAAAAGCATTACAGGATATCCCCTTAACAGACTCACAGTTGGGTACGGTTCTAAATACTGCTTACTCAGATATATCAAGAACTGCAACGGTAGAAATTTATAAAGATAAACCTGACCAAAGGTTTAAGTATGTTGAAGGTATGAGTATAATGTCGCCAACTAAATCAGAGATATGTAAATGGCTAATCCTTAATCAGAACCCCGAAGGTTATACAATGGCTGAAATACAATTAGGGATTGAGACACCTTTCGGAATAGTTTATGAAACAGGTCGGGAACCAAATTTTAATTGCACTGATAGGTGGGTACCGATATGATAACATCAGTTAAAAAAGCCTTAACTCTTTCAGAAAGTTTTATGAAGAAAATAGGACTTAAAGAAAAGGAACTTATAAGACAGGATTCATTACGAGGCGTAGGTCAGGACTTAGCTGGGAGTAGTATGGGTGCTTATCGTTCAGTAGATTACAAAAAGTATAAAGCTAATTGGATGAACCGATTAACAAATAAAGCAGGCAAGCAAAAGAAAGTAATAGCACAGACTATCGAGGGAAGAAACAGGATTACAACAGGCGGGAAGTTAAAAGCATATCAAGGGCAACCAGTAGTAAGCAATCAAACTGGATTTGTAGATATGACATTAACAGGACAAATGGCAAAGGGACTTCATATTAAATCCTCTTCAGAAAATATGGTTGAGATGTCTTATAACCTTGGCGACACAGGGAAGATAATCGGTAATGCTTTATTAGGCAGGCAGGTTGTCGGGTTGAATGAAAAGAATATTGAGGCAGTTAAATATTTAGTTATGTCAGAACTAAGCAAGGGAATTGATGAGTGGGCAAAAGAAGATGTGGTTATAAATATCAGGATGTGATTTGTTTCTTAATTTATTTATTATATTTTTGCAAATAAGGAAAAAGGATTTTAAGGTTGAGCCTTAACTAATTTTTAATTTGTTTTTTGATGGTTCAAATAAATCCGGTGCGAAATGAGTGAGTTTTATTCAGAGAGTTCCCTTTCTCTATACCCGGATACTGCCCCGATATATCCAATATCATTAAATCCCCTTTACGAACAGAACAAAAAAGATAACGATAGGATAAGACAAGAAATCCAAGAATGGATGTTTGATTATTATTCAGGCGAATACTCTGCAATGATAATGAGATTAGAAGCCGTAATGAGAATTGTATTAGGTGCTGATGTAGTGAAGACAAGGGAATGGGTTTATGAGTTCAGGAATATAACAAAGAAAATGATTGATAGGATGGCAGTGGTTTACAAAGAGCCTGCTATACGTGAGATTGAAGATGAGATGGACGCAGAAGAACAACCAACGACTGAATACTTAGATTATATTCTCCCGGTTGATATAAATTCAAAAGACAAACGAGCACATAGATACGCAAAACTATTCAACACTTCTTTAACACAAGTTTATTTTAACAAAGAAACCGGCAAGGTAGATTTCAGAATCGAGCCTCCCTATTTATTCAAAGTAGAAGTAGATGAGAATAATCCTTACAAAGCGATTAAGGTTTCATACGATAAATATTTTACTAATACCTCTGGTGATGATGAACTTTACACGGTGGTATGGACAGCAGAAGAACATTACAAGGAAGACCAAAACGGTAAGAAAACAAAAGTTGGCGATAATGAGGATATGGTAAATCCTTGGAGAGATGAAGATGGCAACGGAGTTTTGCCGTTTGTTGAATTAAGATTAGAAGAGGGTGAAGATTTCTGGGGTGGTGGGCAGTGTGATATAGTCAACTTAAATGAGACTATGAATTTTCTATTGACATTTCAGGTTAATGATGCAGTGATACTTGGTTCAACAGGGACTTTGTTGGCTGTTAATTTAGGCTTAGATAAAAAAGTAGACCAGCCCGAAGAAGCTAAGAAAGTAAGAGTCGGCAGGAGGCACCCGATAGTAGTTGATAATGTAAGACCAGATATGACAACGCCATCCTTGCAGTATGTTTCCACACAACCTTTAATTGCAGAGATACAGAATACTATTGATTATCGGATAAAGCAGTTAGCAGTTATTAAAGGGTTAAATCCAAACACGATTATCTCAGAGATTAAAGATACTTCGGACGCACAGAAGCAAATGGATAGCTGGGAAATGTTAGAAGTAAGGCGAGACGATATTGATGCTTGCAGAAATTACGAGATGAAACGGTGGGAAGTTATTAAAGCAGTTAACAACACAGCCTATAAAGATGCAGAATTAAAAAGTAATTTTGGATTAGAGCAGATACCTTGGGACGCCGAATTAAAAGTTGACTTTGCTGATATTAAAATAGAACTCACACCAGAGCAATTATGGGCGGATAGAAAAGAACGTGAAGCAAGGAATATGAATACTCCGGTTGATTGGCTTATGGAAGAAAACACAGAGCTAACAGAAGAAGAAGCAGAAGAAATATTACAAAAGAATAGGGAGAAGAACTCCACGAACAACAGACCAGTATCAAGACTGGAAAGTTTATTAAATAGACCGGCACAGAGTGCCACAGAACCATTAACAAATGAGGGACAAGTCAATGAGTGACAAAGAAGAAGTAGTTGAAACTACAGAGGTTAAAAGCACCCTTGAGGGGAAAACTGCTGACGAGTTAATAGATATAATTCGTGAGACAAGGAACGAAGCCAAGAATAGACGGTTGAAGGAAAAGGAACTCACAGATAAACTAACAGAGTTTGAAACTAAGTTCGCTGATGAGGAACAGAAAAAGAAAATTGCCGAAGGTAAAAAGGATGAAGTCATACTTGACTTGACCGAGAAACTAAAACAGAAAGATAAAGAATATCAGCCTGTTATAGATAAGGCAAAGAAGTATGATGAATATGACACAACCAAACGAGCAAAGATAAAAGAAGTTTTGGCTAACGATTGGATGCCATCATTTGATAATCTGCCTTTAATCGAATTAGAGGAACTGGCTTCAAAATTAAATCATAATGTAAAATTGAAAGACTCGGACAACGGGCAAGGCAAAGCCAAGCCGGGTAAAGAATACTTTACATTAGAAGAATTAAAAGGACTTACGCCACAGCAATTAAAAGACAAGGACATACTGGCGAAGGCGAATAAGTCTATGGAATTTCACAGTAAAAAATAAGGAATTAAAAAGATGGCTTTAGATAATTTTATTCCTTCGATATGGTCGGCTAATGTAGCTCAGGCAGTAGAGAATAATCTCGTTGCGGTGAGACTTGCTAACCGTTCATACGAAGGGGAAATCAGAAATCAGGGGGACAGGGTAAAGGTTAATATGTTCTCTGACCCGACGATTGCTGTTTACACAAAAAACAGTACAGCAATAACACCTGAGAACCTATCTGCTTCACAGAGAGAGTTGATAGTTGACAGGTCATATTACTTCGCGTTTGAAGTTGATGACATTGACGCTGCACAGGCTAATATGGGCTTAGTAGCTGAACCATTAAAACGAGCAGGGTATTTACTTGCGGATACAGCGGATGCTTATATGTTAGGACTTTACGCAACTTCTGGATTAGCATTAAATACTGCTGCAGCTCCGGTTGATTTAGTTTCAACAAATGTTGAAGAAGAAATCCTGAAAATAGGTAGAGCTTTCAATATAGCTAAACTTCCATTCGAAGGTAGATTTATAGTCGTATCACCGTGGGTAATTGATAAAATAGTTCTTGCAGGGTTGACAACTAAAACAGCTAACGATGCTATGTGGGCAAATGGATTTGTTGACAGAGTATTAGGATTTAATATTTTTATGTCACAGAATGTTTATGCAACATCTTATACAACTTACGCAGGCACAGCTAATATAGCTGGTATTGCAAACGAATCATTCGGTTATGCAGAGCAGATTGTAAAAGTTGAAGCATACAGACCAGAAAGTGCTTTCAGTGATGCAGTTAAAGGCTTACATCTTTACGGTGGGAAGATTATGCGTCCTGATAAAACTTTGGCTTGGTATTGTGATATGACTGACGAAGCATAAGGAGAAAATGAAATGAAATTAGCAGGAAAAGATATTCAGAGACTCCGTAACCAAAGTGTAGAACTTGAGACTAAGGGCAAAACTTGGTTTGTCGATGGTTCAATAAGTGCTTCCGGTGCAGGTAAAAACTGGGCAACATCATTCAAGACAATCCAAGAGGCGGTTGATGCTGCAGCTTCACACGACTGGATTAAAATTGCGCCAAGAGATATACCGATAACAAGCACTGACCCCGTTAGTTATGCTGAAACAATTATAATCCCAAATACAAAGCCTTTCCTAACTCTTGAAGGAGTCTCAAGAGGAAGAACACAAGGCGGATTACCACAAATTAAAATCGGTGCTGGTTCAACAGCTGTGCTGACGATAAGAGCACCGGGATGCTTAATTAAAAACTTAGGCTTTAATGGTGGAAGTTCAACAGGTGGCGGGATATTACTTGACGATAACGGAACGACTAAAGTTGCATTCGGGACAACGATTCAGGATTGTCATTTTAAGAATTGCGCAGGTGCTACAAGTGCTGATACGGGCGGAGCTATTCAGATTGGTTCTGATGGCGGAGCTTGGCAATTAAGAGTTGAACGATGTAGTTTCTTCCGTTGTATGGGTGGAGTTATAAATAAAGGCACTGGACAAGCAAGACCAGTTGATATTGTAATTGAAGATTGTTTATTCTATACGAATGACACTGCTCTTGTAGATTGCGATATTTATTTAATGGGTGGCGATGGTGTTGATGGATTAGTAATAAGAAATTGTACCTTCGCAACAAGAACAGTCCCGGCTTATGCTGGCACTTCAAGATATATAAAGTTGACAGGATGCACAGATGGTTTAATAAGTGGATGTACTTTTAACTGTTTGGCAAACGTAACCGCAACTGAATTAACTTGGGGTACGGCAGGGACGGCAGCATTTATACCATCTGCTGTTGGTATAGCCGGATGCTACGGTGTATCAACTACACGTGGCGAGACCGGTGAAATTGGAAACTTATAATTTAAAGGAGAATTAAAAAATGGCAGTAACAGAAGTAACCCCTACAACCTTTGCCTTAGAGACTGATGTAGTGGCAACAGGTTCAGGCGGAACAGCGATAAACGCAAGTAATACAATCGAATATTTATATCCGAAGCAAGGTAAACTACTCTTAATGATTTTATCAGCTCACGCGAACACAGCAGCATATATTGCTGCTGGTAATTCAGGAGTTGCAATAGGCTTAGGAGCTTATACTTGGGCTGTTGGAAATGCTGTCTATGAAATGTTAATCGTAGATAGTAGCAGGCATTTGATTAAGACAGGTAGTGGCGCAAGTACATTTAGCGGGTGTATCTCTATAAGCTGGCACGCTGATAGTGCTGGTTACATTAGAGCGTGGTATTTACCTTAAACAATAAATTCATTAACGGGGCGAATGAGTCGCCCCAATATTTTAGGAGTTAAAATGGAGTATGTCGAAATTCCTCTACAGATTGCACAGCGAGCTATGAGAGTTTATAGACCTTTAGTCCCGTATGTGAGAAAGAGAGTTTCAGAATTAAGACAATCCGGCAAAGGAACGGTTACGGGAATTACCCCAGAGATGGTCACGGATGAAATCTTAGAGACGATACTCGAACCAATGCCGATAGAAAAGCCTATTAAGTTAGGCACAAAAAAGAAGGTGGGGAAATGAAAAAAATATTTTTAATTATTTTATTCTCGTTTGTTGCTTACGGGCAGACGGATATACCAGTCGTAAAAGATAGCGTTGCTTTTGTGGGGGATTCAATCTCGCAAACTATAACGCTTGATAAAAGTATGTTCCTTTGTGCATTATATATCAAAACAAATACGACAGCTAATCTAAGATTTGATGTATACGACCAAGGCGGATGGTATAGAATGAATTTAAGCGGGGCTGTTTATACGCCTACTGTTTTAGAATCTATCTACTCTTATGTGCCTTTAGAGCCTAAGTATTTTTATGGGGCGAAGAGAGTGAGAATCTTAATAGATGACGACCCGACCGGGACGATTTATATTGTCTATGACAAACGGAAATATTGATGATAGAAAGTTTTGCCACACAAAATATGATTGTAAGGGGTGAGACTGCGATAGCAGATTACCTTAGAAGCGGTCAATCAGATTACACTAAACTTCTTAACGAAGGATGGGCTGAAGTAATGCGGGATTTAATAAATAAAAATCTCGATATAAAATTACTTTGTAATAGATTAGTATTACAAGGCGCAGTCACTAAGACAGCTACATTTGACGGAGCTATATCAGGAGAAGATTTTGCTAATAGGATGAGACTGGTTATAAATGCGACTGCAATTACAGGTACTGCGGTGTTCACTTTACAAGGCACAGCGGATGCAGGAACTACCTATGAAGATATTATAGTAATAAATGATAGTGATTCGTCAGACTCAGCGATAACAATCACAGATACGGGAATTAAATCTTATATCTTAATGAAGCAATTCGACAAATACAGATTAAGGATAACAACAGCACCGACAACAGTTACTTATTCTTCTTTTATGATTGAAGATATTTATACTGAATTGCATTTAAGAAAAACAAGAGAAAATATTTACAGGAGTTTAATCTCAGCACGGAACGACGACTATGATTACAAAAGAAGTTTATATGCAGATAGCTATAACAGACTTTTATCAGAAGGTAAGATGCCTTACGATGTAGATGAAAGTGGAGCTATAACGGAGGACGAAGGGGTGAGGGTTTCAAGTAATATAGTGTTTAGACCGTAATGAGTTGGGCAACATCTAAAACAGCAATCGAATTAGTTTTATCTACTCTAAGTTATTTCGAGATACCGGAGAATAAAACTTTAGAGGATGCACAGAAGAATGACCATAAGACTTATGAGTTAAAATGGATAGGGACTGATAATGCTTTTATGCACACAGGCGGGAACGTAAGCTATACGAATAAAGTTAGGTTAAAAGTTTCATATATAAATATGCAAAAAGCACAAAGAGATACTAACGTAGCTTCTTTTACAACCTTACTCACAGCACTTGCGAAGGCAACAGGCTTTAATAACTTCGCAGGCGGTTGGGCGTTTGAAGATAAGGACAATAAAAATACTATCGGGACTGTAGAATTTTATTTCGGGGTAGATGGGTTATGTTAACAATTACACAAAAATATTATTGGTGGTACAATGTCGGAAGAAAAAGAATTAACTGTAACTATATCAAGATCACCTGCATACGACCAGCATAAGTTAAGGACTGAGGGATTAGATATAGATAGAGTTATTAAGTTTAATAACTTTGAAAAAATAGAAGTAACACAAGAAGAATTAGACGCTATCGGGTTGCACCGTTGGCTGATAATTCAGGAGAAGGAAAATGTCGAGTAAAATTTTAGTAAAAACAGAACGCTTTGGAATAAAGTATCAAGCAGATTGGGCAACTCCCGGTGTAGCTGGCGAGGCTTTCAAATTATGCCCTTGGATAAATTCAGGAACGCCTAATCCCAACCCTGATGTCCAGGTTGAACAGTTTAATGTAACATCACAGAGCGGTATTCA
>Ga0315274_10016348_pt1 | contig 10487 bp, 8 predicted proteins | sample YL17G02_20_MG_FD_203700 | JGI IMG/M metagenome (GOLD analysis project Ga0315274, IMG submission 203700) | Sediment microbial communities from Yellowstone Lake, YNP, Wyoming, USA - YL17G02_20 | ecosystem: Environmental > Aquatic > Freshwater > Lake > Sediment | place: USA: Wyoming | collected... | reverse complement strand
CGAGAATGGGGAGCATCTCTTCGTCGGTCGTCCCGGGATAGGTCGTGCTCTCCAGGACGATGAGCTGGCCCCGGCGGAGATTGGCGGCGATGACGCGGGTCGTGTCCAGGACATAGGACAGGTCGGGGTTGCGATGGGCATCGAGCGGGGTCGGCACGCAGATCAGGACGGCGTCCGCCTTGCGCAGGCGCTTGAAATCGGCCGTGGCCGTGAACGCTTTCGTCTTGAGGAAGGCCTTGAGCTCGGAGGTCGAGATGTGGCGGATGTAGCTGCGGCCCGCGTTGAGGAGGCGGACCTTGCGGAGGTCGATGTCGAAGCCGATGACCTTGAAGCCCCGGGACAGGAAGGTCTTGACCAGGGGCAATCCGACATAGCCCAGGCCGATGACGCCGATTCGCGCCTTCTTGGCCTTGATCTTTTTCTCCAGGCTCAGCGCTTCTTGTCCCATGTCGCACTCCTTTCTCGATACCAGTCGACGGTCCGCCGCAAGCCGTCCTGGAAGGCCACCGAAGGCCGGTAGGACAGCCCGGCCGCCGCCTTAGCGATGTCGGCGAACGAATGAAGGATGTCGCCGGGTCGGGCCGGCTCGTAGACGGCGGGAAGGTCGGTCCCCAGGATCGCGTTGAGGCCGCGGACGAGGTCGTTAACCGTGATCCGGTCGGCGCAAGCCAGGTTGAAGACTTCCCCTCCGACCCCGGACGCTTCCGCGGCCAAGAGGTTGGCCTCGACGACGTTGGCGACGTAGGTAAAATCCCGGGATTGTTCGCCGTCGCCGAAAATGACCGGCCGCTCTCCGCGCAGGAGCCGGGTGATGAAGTTGGGGATGACCGCGGCGTATTGGGAAAACGGATCCTGGCGGGGGCCGAAGATGTTGAAATAGCGGAGGGAAACCGTGTTGAACCCATAGAGATCCCGAAAGACCCGGCAGTACTTCTCGCCCACGAGCTTCGAGACCGCATAGGGCGAAAGGGGCTTGCCTTCCCGGCCTTCCTTTTTGGGCAGGCTCGGGTCGTCCCCGTAGACGGACGAGGACGAGGCGGACACGAAACTCCGGACGCCGGCGTCGCGGGCCGCCACGAGCATGTTGAGGGTCCCGGTGATATTGATGTCGTTGGTCAGACGCGGATCATTTACGGACCGCGGGACCGAGGGCAGGGCCGCCTGGTGGAGGACGTGGTCGACGCCCCGGACGGCCCGGCGGCAGGCGGCCGGCTCGCGGATGTCGCCCTTGACGATCTCGATATCCTTGCGGAAGGCCGCCAGGTTTTCCTTGCGTCCGGTCAGAAAATTGTCGAGGACGCGGACCCGGGCGCCCCGCCGGAGGAGATCCTCAACCAGATGGGAGCCGATGAATCCCGCCCCTCCCGTCACCAAATAGGTTTTCATCTCTCCATCTTATTCCAAATCTCGGTTTTAGATAAAGCCGAGCTCCTCGAGCTTGGCCAAAACCTTCCCAACGCTCTCATCGAGCGTCTCCTTGTCCGTTTCCAGGACGAGCTCGGGATTCTCGGGCTCCTCGTAGGGATCGGAGACGCCCGTGAATTCCTTGATCTCGCCCTTCATGGCCTTCTTGTACATGCCCTTGATGTCCCGCTCGATGCAGACTTCGATCGGGCACTTGACATAGACCTCGAGGAAACTCCCGATCTGGGTCCTGGCGTGGGACCTCATCTCCTTGTAGGGCGAGATGAACGAGGTCAGGACGACGACGCCGTTCCGGGTCAGGAGCTTGGCCACGAAGGTGACCCTCCGGATGTTCTCGTCCCGGTCCTTTTTGGAAAAGCCCAGGTCCCGGGTCAGGTCCTGGCGGACGTTGTCCCCGTCCAGGCGTTCGGCATAGAACCCTTTGCTTTTCAGGATGTCCGCGACCCGGTCGGCGACGGCCGACTTTCCCGAGCAGGGCAGCCCTGTGAACCAGAGGGTGACTCCCTTGCGGCCGGGGCAGCAGGTTGTTGTCATCGCAACGGCTCTCCTTTCGTGTTTAGCGCGACATGTCTATGATCCGAGGACCCGGCCCTTCATGTCCTCGGGAACCGGAATCCCCAGAGAGGCCAGGATGGTCGGCGCGATATCGATGATGGAAGCGTCCTTGCGGCCCCCGGTCTTGGCCCGCGGGTCGTGGAGGATGTAGATGCCCTCCTGGGCGTGGACGGCGTCGTCGGGCCCGGTGTCGTTCTCGGGAAGGAACAGGGTCCCGTAGCCGAGCGTCCCGGCCGACCGCCAGTAGAGGTCGTCGAAGTAGACCATGAGGTCGGGGTACTCCCCGTTGGATTCCTCGTAGTACTCCTGGGGCTTGATGACCTTCGTCCGCCAGGCTTCTCCGTTGGGACCGCGCAGGGCCAGCAGACGGGCCGTGAGCTCGTCCCGGGCCTTCTCATAGTCCTCGGCCGGAATGATACCCTGGGGTTCCCGTCCCTCGACGTTCAGGAAGAGGCGTGCGTAGTAGCCGCCCCAGCCCCAAGCCCTGGTCTTGGTCCAGTCGATTTTGAGGTCGTCGATGCTGACGACCTTGTCCGGCTTTTCCTTGACGACGAGGTCGCCTTGCCCGATTAGCCATTCGTTGACGCAGAAGCAGCCCTTCATCCGCTTGACGCCGTGGTCGGAGACGACCAGGACGACGGTGTCCTTGCCCGCCTTTTCCAGGAACCCGCCCAGCCGCTCGTCGAGGCGCTTGTAGTAATCGATGATGACGTTCCGGTAGCGGTTGCCCGGCTCGTAGAGGTGATGCTCGGGGTCCGCGTATTTCCAGAAGGCGTGATGGACGCGGTCAACGCCGATCTCGACGAACCAGAACAGGTCCCAGGGCTTGGTCTCCATCAGGTATTCCATGACCTCGAACCGTTTCTCGGTCATTTTATAGATCTCGGCCAGGATCTGGTCCCGGTCCTCGGTCCGGAAAACGACATCGAAGATGTAAGGGCCGAAGCGCTCCTCGATCTCCCGGTAGAGGGAGGCCGGGTAGGTCGACTCCGTCGACTTGGCGGGGGGGGTGATGAAGCAGGAGATGAGGTTTCCGGCGACCGGCTTGGGCGGATAGCTGGGTGGAACGCTGACGAGCGTCGATTGTCCCCCCCGCTCGCCCAGGATATCCCAAACCGCTTTTTCCTTGACGGCCAGGGAATTGGCGATCCACATCTTGTCGTAGGAAGATCCCCGCCGGTGCCGAAATCCGTAGAGACCGAGCCGGCCCGGGTCCTTCCCGGTCGCCATGACCATCCAGGCCGGTATCGTGATCGGCGGATCCGAGCTGCGCAGGGTTCCGTGGAGTCCGCCTTCGATCAGCCGCTTAAGGACGGGGAGTTCATCCCTCCGGCCGAAGACGATCTCGGGGGTGGCGCAATCGAGCCCGACGACGAGGACCTTCCGCCGCTCAGTCATTGAAGGGTTCCTTGAAGCCCATGATGATCTTGGCCACCTCCGGCCGCATCAGCTCGGGGGGCGGAATCTCGCCCTTGACCAGCATGTCCCGGATCTTCGTCCCGCTGTACTGGATTTGGTCGGCGGGCGGATGGGGGCAGATCTTCTCGTTGACGACCGAACGGCACTTCTTGCAGTAGTAGAAAGCCCGGAAGAAGAGGGGGACGATGCCCAGGTCGGGAAATTCCTCGAAGATGTCCTGGGCCGCGTAGGGAGGATAGTAGCTGCCTACGCCGGCGTGGTCGCGGCCGATGATGATGTGGGTGCAGCCGAAGTTCTTGCGGATGACGGCGTGGTGGATGGCCTCGCGCGGCCCCGCGTAACGCATCTCCATCTGGAGGATGGCCATGACGGCCCGCTCCTTGAGGTAGTAGTGCCGGATGAGCTCCTCGTAGGAGGCCAGGATGACCTCGTCCTTGAAGTCGCCCTTCTTCTTCTTGCCGATGACCGGATTGATGAAAATGCCGTCCGTGAAGGTCAGGGCCGCCTTCTGGACGTATTCGTGGCCGTTGTGAGGAGTGTTCCGCGTCTGGAATCCGACGACGGTCCGCCAGCCCTTTTCCTTGAACAGGATCCGCGTCTCCTTGGGGCTGAGCTTATAGCGGTCGAAGGGGGTCGGCGATTCCTGAATGAGGTCGATCGGGCCGGCCAGCAGGACATCCTTCATGGTCATGACCTTGGCGACGCCGGGGTGGGCCTTGTCGAGCGTGTTGAAGACTTTCTCGGCCATTTCCTCTTTGTTGTAATCGTAGGCTTCCTGGAGGGTCAGGAGGGCGACCGGCCGGCCGCCTTCGTTGGCGAGGAGGATCTCGCCGCCGACCTTGAATCGGGCGGCCTCCTGGAGCGTAACGTCGAGGACGATCGGAACGGTCCAGGGCAGGTCGTTGGCCAGCCGCATTTGATTGAGGACGTTCCGAAAATCGGCCTTGCCCAGAAAGCCTTCCAGGGGGCTGTAGACGCCGTTGGCGATGTTCTCGACGTCCGAGACGGACTCGGCGTCAAGGATGATCCGGGGCAGGGTCTTGGCGCGTTCCAGGGCCTCGTCCTTCGGGGAACCGCGAAGCACCCGGTCCACAAGCTTGCCGCCGTGAGGTTGTATCATGGGAGCGTGTCTCCTTGATCGGATCGTCGTCGCGGGAATTGTCAGTCGATATAGCCGAGGGCCTTGAGCCGTTCCTTGATCTTCTCCTCGTCCTCCTTGCTGAATACTTCGGGCGCGGTCTCCTGCTTGGACAGGCTCTCTCTGAGGACCTTGGTGATATAATTCGCGACCGAACCGGCCTCCGTCCCCTTGACGGCTTCCTCGATCTTTTTATAAAGCGATGTCGGGATCGATACGGTCGTGAACTCTTTGTCCATGATTTCTCCTCATCCGGGTCCGGAGCGTCCCCGGCCCTGTCCGGGCAGGCGGACCCTTACTAAAATTAACCCTTTTTATATACCAGACGCGGTTTTTTTTCAAGCGGTTTTCGTGACATTGTTGGGGCTTGAAAACCCGGACACGCAACAGGAAAGGAAAAATCCTGCCAAAGTCCGGGCAAAAACGGTGAGAACGGGCCCAACACCCTTTGGACTCTACGGCCAGGATATCCAGAAAACGCCGTTATTCCCGCCGGCATAGACGCGCTTCTTTGCGCTTTCATAAGCCAGCGCATAAATGACGGAATCGACGGGCAGGCTTCTGCCGACACTCTGCCATTTCGCCCCCCCATCGACGGATCTGAATACGCCTTTGTTCGTCCCGGCCAAAAGGCTTGTTGGAGTCCCCCGGATGACGAGCAGCGAGCTTACGCTCAGGGTTGTCATACCGATATTGGCGGCTTGCCAGCTGTTCCCGCCGTTCGTACTCTTGAAAACGCCGGAACTCCCGGTCCCGGCATATATTAGCTGGGGAACGGCCGGGTCTATCAGCAGCGTTTGTATGGCCGCGCCGTTTGGCAGTCCGCTGCTCACGCGGAGCCACGACCTTCCCCCGTCGGCCGTCTTGAAAACGCCTTCTGATGCTGTCCCGCAAAACGCGATGTCGGGGTTGGTTTTATGGATAGCGAGCGCTAGTATGGTCTTGTTGTTCAGGCCGGCCCGTTTCCAGGTCGCGGCTGAATTCGTAGTCTTCCAGACTCCGGAATCGGTGCCGGCATACAGCGTCTTCGGGTTGGCCCGGTTCAACGCCAAGGCATAAGTCGACCGATAACCTCTCGCCAGGCCGGTGTCGGCAGGCAGCCAGTTCTCCCCGCCGTCCGTGGATTTGAAGATAGAGCCCGCGTTGCCGGAGTAAAGGATTTTCGAATTCGTCGGATCCATGACAAGCGAAAACACGGGCGGATAATTCATGCCGGAATTGGACATCGTCCAGGCCGTCCCGCCGCTCGAGCTGACGAAGACGCTGGGTCCATAGGTTTGAATGCCGGCAAAGAGTTTTCTGGGTTTGGCGGACACGATCAAAGAACTCACGGAATGCCCGGTCAGTCCGAAATTCGATTCGACCCATTTTGCCGCCGCGCCCTGACTCTTGTAAACGCCCGACCTGAAAAGCCCCGCATAGACGATGTTGTCCCTGGAATTGATGGATAAGGCATACGGAGTACAAAACGGCGGGAGATCCGTGCTTATCTCCTGCCAGCTGGAACCGCCGTCAACCGACATGAAGATACCCCGGCCTTGCGTGCCCAGGCAAATCGTGTCCGGGCGGCCCGGATCGACCAGGAGCCGGAAACAGGACAACCCGCCGAGCCCGTTGCTCACAGAGGTCCAGCTCTTTCCTCCATCAACAGTCTTGAAAACGCCCGCGCTGTCGGTCGCCGCATAAAGAATATTGGGACGAGCCATAATGAGGTCCCAAATATGAACATCCTTAATTCCCGTGGAGGCTTGAAGCCAGCTGCCCCCGCTATTGGTGCTTTTATAAATTCCAGCCTCCCAGGTCGCAGCATAGAGGATGGAAGGAGTCAACGGGTTAATGGCTAGAGCCTGAACACTTTTCTGCCCTATCCCCGAGGAGGCATCAGCCCAAGTCCGGCCGCCGTCGGTGCTTTTACTCAAGCCCCCCCAGGCCCCAACATAGATATTGTTCGGAGTCACCGGATCGACGGCGCTGGCTAAGAGATAAGTCGCCTTCATCCCGCTGTTGCTCAGTCTCCATGTCTTACCGCCATCGTCACTGATATGGAACCCCTGAGCGGACGCTGTATAGACGGCTTGGGAATTCCCGGGCCGGAATTGAATCGCGTAGTAAGCCGTAGGATTGGCGAGCCCCGTCTTTTTCCAATGCCCTCCGCCATCCGTGCTCTTAAAAATCCCCATTCCATCGGCTGCGGCATAGATGGTCTTGGGATTGGACGGATCGACCCCCAGCACGGAAATAAAGCCGCCGTAGGGGCCGAGCGGTGTCCAGGTCTTTGAATCAGAGAGAACGGGCGGCGCCAAAATGAAAGAGACCATCGCGATCGCGAAAAGCACGATTGAAAGATTGATGTGGCTTTGACATATCCGTTTCATGGGGATCCTCCCTCCCTCTTTCAGGCAAGACCCTGATGCCAAACACTCGCCCGCGTCCGGCCCGGCCACCCGATGCTCCAGTACATAACACTCACCGCGAACCCTTGTCAACCCCTCGACTCCCCGGCATGAATGCCGGCACTCATAAGCCGTTTCCGGCTTATGAGTGTTGAAAGGCGGGGCTCCGATTCAAAGCCCCGCCTTTCGGGCGGGGTAGCGTCGGCGAACGGGTCAATAGGATAAAGGACCTCGACTTGACAGCCCGGCCAGCGGCGCTCTATCATCCCTGGCGAGAGGACAATCGCATGAAAAACCTGCGGTTTTTCGGCTTCCTGGCAGCATGCTCGGCCTGCTTGATCGGCTGGCTCGAGCGCTCTCCAGCCGCCTCCTCAGAGCTTGGGCGGGTTGCCGCCGACAAGTTCCCCGCTTGGACTTATGCGATGAACGTGTGGCCTTTTGACATTCTTTATCCCGGTACATCTCTGGGGCAAATTAGCCGGAATCTTACCGTCGCCGTGAACCACGGCGCTAACACGGTGATTTTTTACATCGAAGAGGAGCAGATGTACCGGACTTTTGTCGATGAGTCGGGTTTTTCCGGCATTCTCCAGAAGATTGGGTATTTTATAGAACAAGCTCATCTCCGGAAGCTCAAGGTGATTTGCTATCTCAACGGTCTTGAGGTCATGGCTCATGGAGCTTATAAAAATCCGGCTGTGCCCACGCTCTATCGCAACCATCCTGAATGGATACAGAGAGACATCGCGGGAAAGCCGATGGTCTGGACCGGTATCGAGGCCGACTGGGTCAAGAAAGACATGGAGGACGCCTGGGCATCTCCCTACTCCGGCTTTCGCGATTTGTTCAAGGATCGAATCAAACGGCTCGGCCGCAAGGAACTCGATGCGGTATATATCGACCAGGCTTCGCTTCCCGGCATGCAAAATCTCGGTGACAAATGGGCATCCAGCGACGCCGGCTTTGCGAGCGCCTTCAAGAGTCAGTACGGCTTGAGTGTTCCGACGACTGTCAACTGGGAATCGACAGCGTGGCGAAAGTTCGTTTATTTCCGCCACCAGGCCGTACAGGAGTACTTGCAGGATCTGGCTGATACGGCGCGAGCCTACGGTATCGTCCCCTTCTTCGAATCTTCCGCAAACGACACCTGTGACGGGACTCTGTTGGGTAACGAACCGGCGCTTTCGGTCATGTCCGGGATCGCCGCCTCGCCCGAGATTGAGCCCGGGGGAGACTACCGGACCGCTTTTCGCATGGCCAAATTTGCTCGGGATATTCAGCAAAAGCAGCCGATCCTGTATCTGGGATGGCCCGAATCAAAGACAGCTGCGCGCAAGGAATTCGCCGCCGCCGTGTGTCAGTCCGGTAATTATTACCCGACCGCCGATTCGCCCTATCCGGCCAACGCGTTCAAGTTCCTCGACGGCTTGCGTCGTCCGGTTTTGAGCCGCCGCGTCCCCTACCAGGAGATTGCGCTTATCTATTCGGCTCGCAACAAAGACTTCAGCTTCAAGGATGAAAGAACATTTGACCTGTACACGGAGGCTTTCGAGACGCTGGAAGAGGGCCACCTGCCGTTCAAGATCGCCCCGCTTGAAACTCTGACGACCGCCGCGCTGCAAGACGTGGGGCCGATCGTATTACCTGGTGTCGAGTCGATGACGGACGCCGAATTCAAGCTTCTATCAAGTCACCCGGTCGTTCTCGTCGGGAACAATGGGACACGGGATCAGTGGCACCAACCGCGGGCCAAGCGGATGAAATTCCCTCGGGTGATTCCTCTATCATCGCTAAAATCCGAAATGCCCTTTACGCTGAAGGCTCCCACCGGCACCATGATCGAGTACTACGTGGACCGGGACGATTCCCGCCGTTTCTATCTCTTCGCGTTCTCTCCCTCGATTGACGGTCGGATCAGTCTCAAGTCCGATTCCTCCCTGTCCGCCAAAATCTATGAGCTCGATCGCAAAACCCGCACATTATCCGGCACGAATCTAACCGTTGATATTAAGGATTATCTCGAGGTCATCAGCCTGCAGCTTTAGGCGAAGCCCGACAACAGTCGGGGACCTTGACAAAACCGGCCCCTTGAGAGGTATAATCTAGGCCCTGGATACGATATGAGCGAAGACCCGTTGCCTACCTCTTGATATGGAAAAAATCAGCTCCCCCTTTCTCGGGAATAATTCTCTATCCGGCGTCCTGGACCGGAACCTCCGCAAACTCGAAGAGCGCCTGACCGTCCGGATCGCCCTGCGCGGCGACGACCTCATCATCGACGGAGACAGGCAGCGGGTCGAGTTCGCCCTCTCCTTCTTCAAACGGATGGCCGAGCTTACCGAGAAAGGCCACCATCTCAAGGAGGAGGACTTCCAGATCGCCCTCGACCTCCTCGAGCAGGACTCCTCCCGGACGCTCGAGGATTATTTCCCCGCCGAGGCTCTGAACCTGTCCCGGAAGTCGATCGCTCCCAAGAGCCTCAACCAGCAGGAGTACATCCAGGCTGTCAAAAAATCCGATCTAGTGTTCGGGATCGGCCCGGCCGGCACGGGCAAGACCTACCTGGCCATGGCCATGGCCCTGTCCTTTCTCCAGAGCAAAGCCGTCCATCGCATCATCCTGACCCGGCCGGCCGTCGAGGCCGGCGAGCGTCTCGGCTTTTTGCCGGGCGACCTTGCCCAGAAGATCAATCCCTACCTCCGCCCCCTCTATGACGCCCTGTTCGACCTGTCCCAGTACGACCAGGCCAACCGCTTGATCGAGAAGGGGATCATCGAAATCGCGCCGCTGGCCTTCATGCGGGGACGGACGCTCAACGGCGCGTTCATCATCCTCGACGAAGCCCAGAACACGACCCGGGAGCAGATGAAGATGATCCTGACCCGGCCCGGGTTCGACTCCAAGCTCGTCGTCACCGCGGACATCACCCAGATCGACCTCCCCCAGCCCAAGCAATCGGGCGTCCTGGAGGCGATCAAGATCCTGTCGGCGATCCCCGAGATCGCCTTCGTCTATTTCAACGAAAAGGACGTCGTCCGCCATCCCCTCGTCCAGAAAATCATCCTCGCCTACGACAAAGCCACGGCCCGGCCTGTCAAAACCCCCTGACAACCCATGGATCTCATTTCGTTCAAAGGCATCAAACTTTTCCCGGGATTCAAATTCCCGGCCAAGAAGAAAAACGGCGCCGTCCCCATGGTCAACGGAACGCCCGAGCCCTGGCTGCGGAAGGTTCTCCGCATGCCGGGCGTCTACCTGGCGGCCTTCGTCCTCATCCTGGGCTGGCTCATTTCCTATCTCCCCTCCAAGTCGCTGCCGGAGCCCGAAATCGGAGAGATCGCCTCGGGCGACCTGGTCGCCCCCCTCGACCTGACCATCGAAGATCTGGAAACGACGGCCAGGCGCCGCAAGGAGGCCGAAGAGACCGTCCTGCCCGTCTGGGTCCTGGATGTCAACGGCGTCCTGAACACCGAGGAAAAAGTCCGGGGATTCTTCGGCGCGGGCCGCGACTGGATCAATACCGTCCCGGCGCCGAGACGGCAGCCCTCCGATTTGGC
>Ga0315274_10016346_pt1 | contig 10487 bp, 10 predicted proteins | sample YL17G02_20_MG_FD_203700 | JGI IMG/M metagenome (GOLD analysis project Ga0315274, IMG submission 203700) | Sediment microbial communities from Yellowstone Lake, YNP, Wyoming, USA - YL17G02_20 | ecosystem: Environmental > Aquatic > Freshwater > Lake > Sediment | place: USA: Wyoming | collected... | reverse complement strand
GACATCGACTCGGGAACGAAGACCGGCGGCCGCAGGAGGGCCCGAACGGAGGGGCGCTCGCCCGAGGCCTCCTTGAGGAACGGCAGGAGGTCCTTCGCGTACAGGATCCCGAGCACGTGGTCCACCGAGCCCTCCCAGACCGGGAGACGGCTGTGGCCTCCCTCGATGATCCGGTCGACCGCGGTCTCCAGGTCGACGTCGGCGTCGAGGCCGACGATGTCGATGCGCGGGACCATCACCTCGTGAACGCGGCTCTCGCCGAGCTCGATGACCGCGTGGATCATCTGCTCCTCTTCGGCCTCGAGGACCCCCTCCTCGCCGCCGCGCTCCACGATGAGCTTCAGCTCCTCGGCCGTGATCTGGGCCTCCTTCGTCACGTCGGCGCCGAAGGGTCGCACGATCACCCGGGTGAGGCCGGTGAGGACGGCGACGACCGGGGTCAGGAGGCGTCCGAGCAGGTCGACCGGCCCGGCCAGGAGGAGCGCCGTGCGGTCCGGGAAGGCGAGGGCAAGCGCCTTGGGGACGAGCTCGCCGACGACGATCGAGAAGAGCGACACGAGGACCGTGACGATCACCAGCGCGATCGCCTCCGCGCTCCCCTTCAGCCACTCGATGCTGCGAATGAGGTCGGCGAGCCCGGTCGTGAGGGAGACGGCGGCAATGGCGGACGAGAGGAAGCCGATGAAGGTGATCGCGATCTGGATGACCGCCAGGAACCGCGCCGGGTCGGCGATCAGGCGGCGGACGCGGGCGGCGCCCCGGCGGTTCTCGTCGACGAGCTGGGCGACGCGGCTGCGGCGCAGCGAGACGAGGGCGATCTCGGCGGCCACGAAGATGCCGGCGAGCAGCGTGAGCCCGACGACGATCAGGATCTCGGTGAGGGAGCCCACAGGATCAGGAGGCCCCCTCGCGACGAGGTGACGGGTCGGCGGCCAGGTCGGCGGCGGCGGCCAGGTCGCCGGCGGCGGCGTCGGGGGCCGGGGTCGGGGGTGGGGGCGGCGTTGGCGGCCGGGGGTCGCGGAGGCGCGCGGGGACACCCACCGCGAGCTTGCCCGGCGGGACGTCCTTCGTGACCACGGCGCCCGCGCCGGTCCGCGAGCCGTCGCCGAGCGTGATCGGCGCGCGCAGCATGGTATCGACCCCCAGGAAGACGCCCTTTCCGATCTCGGTGTGGTGCTTGCGGACGCCGTCGTAGTTGGCGGTGATCGTCCCCGCCCCGACGTTCGTACCCTCGCCGACGTGGGCGTCGCCGAGGTAGCTCACGTGGTGCTGCTTCACGCCGGCCTCGAGGCGGCTGTTCTTCACCTCGGCGAAGTTGCCGAGCTCGACGCCGGGCCCGATCGAGCTCCCCGGGCGCAGATGGCTGAAGGGGCCGATCGTCGTCCCCTCCTCCACCTCGGCGTGCTCCAGGATGCTTGCCCAGACGCGGCAGCGCGGCCCGACGACGGAGTCGACCAGCTGGCTTCCGGCGCCGACGACGGTCCCCTCCCCCACCCGGGTCCGCCCGCGCAGGATCACGTTCGGCTCCAGCGTCACGTCGGGGGCCAGCTCCACCTCGGCGTCAATGTAGGCGGTGGCTGGGTCGAGCATCGTGACCCCGGCCTGGAGCCAGGCGAGGTTGATCCGCTCCCGGAGGGTTGCGGTCGCCTCGGCCAGCTGGGCGCGATCGTTGATCCCGTCGAGCATCCCGTCGTCGGGGGCCTCAAAGGCGACGACCGCCCGGCCGTCGATGTTCGCCAGGTCGACGAGCTGGGTCAGGTAGAGCTCGCCGGTGGCCGGCGAGGGCGTGAGGCGGGCAATGGCCGCGCGCAGCCAGGCGGCCTCGAAGGCGTAAAGGCCGGCGTTCATCTCGCCGACCGCGAGCTCGTCGGGCGAGGCGTCCTTCGCCTCGGCGATCCGGGCCACGCGCTCGCCGTCGGCGGTGCGGATCACGCGGCCCAGGACGCCCGGTTCCCATGTCTCGAAGGAGACGAGTGCCACCGTCGCGCCGGCGTCGCGGCGCCGTTCCAGCACCCCCGCGACGAGGGCCTCCTCGACGAGGGGGACGTCGCCCGAGAGCACGACGACCTCGTCGGCATCCGCCGGGACGGCGGCCAGGCCAGCTCGCAGCGCGTCGCCGGTGCCGTCAGGCCGTTCCTGCAGGACGAAGGAGACCCCCGCCGGGAAGGCCGCGCGGAGCGCTGCCGTCGCGGGCGAGTAGACGACCACCGGGTCCGACCCGGTCGCGGCGCGGGCGGCGTCCAGCACGTAGGCGAGCATCGGGCGCCCGCACAGGGGATGCAGGAGCTTCGGAGTGCCAGACTTCATGCGCGTGCCGAGCCCGCCGGCGAGCACGACGGCGACGGGATGGGTCATCGGGACGCGGGGCGGGCGGCGCGACCCGGGAGCGCGGCGGGCTCCGGGTCCGGGCGACTGCCGGCCGGCGTGGCTGGTTCGGGTGTCATGTGGTCCCAGGATCGTAGGGGCGACCGCGCGGGTTCGTCAACCGACGAGCCCAGCTCCCTCTAGGCGCGCAGGCGGGCGATCGCCTCGATCTCGACCCGACCGCCCTTCGGGAGCGCCGCGACCTGCACGGTGGACCGGGCAGGCGGCGGGTCCGTCACGAAGCGGCCGTAGACGCCGTTGACGGCTGCGAAGTCGGCCATGTCGGCGAGGAAGACGGTCGTCTTCACGACGTCGGCAAACGTGCAGCCGACGGCATCGAGGACGTTGCGCAGGTTGGTCATGGCCCGCTCGGCCTGGGCCTCGACGTCCGGTCCGGCGAAGTCGCCGGTCGCCGGATCGAGCCCGAGCTGGCCGGAGCAGAACAGGAAGCCGCCGGCCGTCACGGCCTGGCTGTAGGGGCCGATGGCGGCGGGAGCGAGCGTCGTCGCGACGGGCGTGCGGGGCATGGCGATCTCCTTCGGGGTGCTCAGGATGGCATGGTCGCGGGCCCGCCGACGAGCGCGGCCGCGGCGACGAACGCGGCCCCCTCCCCCGGCAGGGAGAGCAGCCCGTCGGCCAGCGCGGCGCGGACGATCGCGGCGTCGCCCAGCGCGTCGGCCTTCGACGGCGAGAGGGCCCATAGCGTGGGGCCGGATCCCGACTGGCCCACCGGTCGCTCCAGCAGCCGGGAGAGGGCCCGGCGGGCCAGGACCAGCCCGGGGACGAGGTCGGCGGTCGCGGGAACCAGGTCGTTGGCGACGGCGAGAAGGCCCGCGCGCTCCAGGAGACGGGCTGTGGAGAGCCCGGCCTGCAACTCCCCGGCGAGATGCGTGGAGGACGCCAGGGCGGCGCCGCCCGGGGGCCGGATGCCCGCGGCGTAACGCTCGAAGACCGCCGGCGTCGAGACGGCGACCGACGGGGTGACGAGAACGACGCCGGGTGGCTCGCCGCGGGGCGGCGGCAGTGGCCGCACCCGCTCGCCGCGTCCCTCGACCGCCGCCCAGCCGCCGGCCAGGAAGAACGGGCAGTCGGAGCCGAGCGATGCCGCGATGGCCGCACGCGCCCCCGGGTCGAGGAGGTCCCCGACGCCCCACGCCTCCAGTGCCCCGTCGAGGGCGGCGACCGCGTCGGACGAGCCGCCCGCCAGGCCCGCGGCCGCCGGGATCCGCTTCTCGAGGCGGACGGCGAGCGCCGGGAGCGGGCGGTCGTCGCCGGTGGCGCGGATCGCCCGCCGGGCGGCCTCGACCGCCCGCCGGACCAGGTTCTCCCGCTCTGGCCCGAGGTCGGGCGCCGGGCCGGAGCCGTCCCCCACCACGTGGAGGCGATCGTCGGGGCCGAAGGCCGGGCCCAGGGCGAGCCGATCCGCCAGGTCGAGGATCGCCATCACCGAGTGAACGGCGTGAAACCCGTCCGGGCGACGCCCCACCACGGCCAGCGTCAGGTTCAGCTTCGCGGGGGCGACGCGCACGACGGGGGTCACGCGCCCGAGCGGGACGGTCACGGCGGGCCATCCCCCCGGCGGCCGCGTCGATCCTCCGAGATGGGGCCGAGCGCCCCCAGGAGCGCGATCCACTCCGCGACCCGAAGCGTCTGCGGGCGGCGGTCGCTCGCGATGCCCGCCTCCGCCAGCGCCGCGGCGATCGTCGCCGGCTCGATCGGCAGCTGGCGGGGCAGGACGTTGTGGAGCATCTTGCGCCGCTCGCGGAACCCCGCCTGGACGAGGCGCCACAGGTTGTCCTCCATCTCGGCGGGGAGTCGCCCGTGGGCCTCGGGGGCGCGGACGTCGAGGGCCAGGATCGCGGACTCCACCTCCGGCGCGGGCTCGAACGCGTCGCGCGGGACCCGCCGCACGATGGACGGGGCCGCGTGGTACTGGACGAAGACCGAGAGGTAGCTCATCGCCCCGGGCGGCGCCGCGATCCGCTCCGCCACCTCGCGCTGGACCATGAGGACGCAGCGCTCCGGGCGCGGCCCGGCCTCGCCTCCGAGGAGCCGGTGGAGGACCGGGCTCGTGACGTGGTACGGCAGGTTGGCCACGACGTCGTACGGGGGGGCCGCGAGGGCCGCGAGGTCCTCGTCGAGGATGTCGCCCTCGACGAGCCTGAGGGCGCCGGCGGCCAGCTCGAGGGCGAAGGAGCTGCGGAGTTGGGCGACCATGCCCCGGTCGATCTCCACCGCGGTGACCTGGGCCCCCGCGGCCAGGAGTCCCCCGGTGAGGATGCCGAGCCCCGGACCGATCTCGAGGACGCGGCGGCCCGGGACCGGGGCCGCCGCGGCGAGGATGGCCTCGAGGACGTCCACGTCGGCCAGGAAGTTCTGGCTGAAGCGGCGCTGGGCGCGCAGCCCGGCCTCGCGGAGGGTGCGCCGCACGGCGGCCGAGTCGAGGCGGATCGCGACGGGCAGGCTCATCCCGTCACTCGTCCCGCGGCATCCGCCTCGGCGTCCCGGGCCCGGGCGTAGGCGCGGGCGGCGGCGCCGCGGGTGGGCGGGCGGCGCGAGGCCGGGGCGCCCGCGGGGCGCGCCAGCGGCCACGAGGCCCGCACGCCCAGGTCGGGACCGGCCGTCTCGCCGGCCGCGAGGCGACGGGCGCCCGCGGCCCCGATCATCGCCCCGTTGTCCGTGCAGAGCCCGGGTCGTGGGATGACGAGGTCGACCCCGAGTCCGGCCGCCCCGGCCGCGAGGCGCCCTCGCAGCGCCGCGTTCGAGGCGACGCCGCCGCCCACGACGATCGTCCGGGCGCCCACCGACGCCGCCGCCCGCAACGTCTTCGTGGCCAGGACGTCCACGACGCTCTCCTGGAAGGCGGCGGCCAGCGCGGCCACGCGGGACGCGTCCAGGCGGCCCCCGCTCTCGGTCGACGGACGCCCGCCGTCGGCGAGCTCCGCCTCCACCAGACGCCGGAGGGCGGTCTTGAGGCCGGAGAAGCTGAAATCGTACGAGTCGCCGAGCCACGCACGGGGGAGCCGGTCCGCCGGGCCGGCGGCAGCCTCGGCGGCGAGCGCGATCGCCGGCCCGCCGGGATACCCGAGGCCCAGGAGGCGCCCCGCCTTGTCGAAGGCCTCGCCGGCCGCGTCGTCGACCGTCTCGCCGAGCAGGCGATAGGCGAGGTGGTCGCGCATCTCGACGAGGAAGGTGTGCCCGCCCGAGACGACGAGCGCCACGAGCGGGAAGGCCGGCTCCGGGCGTTCGGGCTCTCCGGGGTCCAGGAGCCACGCGGCGTAGAGGTGGCCCTCCAGGTGGTTGACCCCGACCAGCGGCACGTCGAGCGCCCAGGCGAGCGCCTTCGCGTAGGAGAGCCCGACGAGGAGGGAGCCGACGAGACCGGGCCCGGCCGTGACGGCGACCGAGCGCACGTCGCCGAGCGTCGCCCCGGCCTCCGCGAGGACCTCGTCGAGGGCCGGGTCGAGCCAGCGCAGGTGCGCCCGCGCGGCCAGCTCCGGGACGATGCCGCCGGCGCCGGCGTGGAGCGCGACCTGGCTGGCCACGGCCTGGGCGACGATCCGCCGTGGGCCATCGAGGAGGGCGACGCCGGTCTCGTCGCAGGACGACTCGACGGCCAGGAGCAGCCCGCGGCTCATCCGGGGGCCTCGGGCATGGGCAGCGCCGCCAGCTCCGCCCGCAGCACGGCGAGGCGGGCCGTCATCGCCGGGCCCTCCAGGGGCTCGGTCGTCATGATCAGGGCATCCTCGTGGTCGTCGCTGTAGTAGCGCGGCCGGATGCCGACGGGCCGGAACCCGTACTTCTCGTAGAGCCGCCGCGCGCCCAGGTTCGAGAGACGGACTTCGAGCGTGGCCTCGCGCGCCCCGCGCGCGATCGCGAGGTCGAGGAGGTCAATGAGGAGCCGCTCGCCGATGCGTCGGCGGCGCCAGGCGGGGGTGACGGCGAAGGTCGTCACGTGGGCCTCGTCGACCATGAGCCAGATCCCCGCGTACCCGATGACCTCGCGCCCGGCTCGCACGACGAGGTACTGGGCCAGGCCGTTCGTCTCCAGCTCGTTGCGGTAGGCGCGCGAGGGCCACGGCGTCGTGAAGCTCGCCTTCTCGATCTCCTGGACGCCGGCCAGGTCAGCGTGGGTCATCCGGTCGATGACGAGCCTCACGGGCGGGCGGGCGACCATGCGACCTCCCCCGCGGCGGCGGTCACGCCGCGCGGCATCGTCACGTACTCGGGCACCAGCGCGGCCCCGTCGTCGGCTCCCTCGCGGAGGCGCACGGCGCCGAGACCCAGGAGCGCCGCCGCGAGGCCCGTCCGGGCCACCGCGCCGCGGGCCGCGGCCTCCTCCGGCGCGCGGCCCGCCAGGTCGACGGCCACGAGCGTCCCGCCGGGCGCCGGGTCGTCCGTCGGCTCGACAGGGGGAGCGAGCGTCGCCCGCCCGTCGCGCACGAGGTAGCGGCCGACGGGGCCGGCCGGCAACAGGAGCGCGACCTCGGCGCCCGACGGGACGGCACCGGTTGCCCGCGCCGCCGCCGCGAGGGCGACGCCCGTTGGGACCCCGACGAGCGGCGCCGCGGCCGCCCTCGCGATCCCGTGCGCCGTCGCGAGCCCGACGCGGAGCCCGGTGAACCCTCCCGGGCCCGTGCCGGCGACGATCCCGGCGAGGACGCCGGGGCCCGGGCGACCGATCCCGGCCCGTGCCAGGAGCGCCGCGATGCGGACGAGCAGCTCCTCCGCGTGGCGGTGGCCGGCTTCCCATTCCTCGACGGCGAGCAACTCTCCATCGAGCGAGCCCAGGGCAACGACGGCCCGGGTCGTGGCCGTCTCGATCGCGAGGACGAGCGGGGCCGGGAACCGGTCCCCGGCCGCGGCCGTCACGTCAGCGCCTCGAGGAGGCGGGCGTGGCGGGCGTCCGTCGCCCGGAGGACGAGCGTGCGCGGGGCGTCGCCGGCTCCGTCGATCGCGACATCCAGGCGGCCGGTCGGAAGCGCGGCGCCGAGCCGCTCGGCCCACTCGATCACCGTGACGCCCTCCGCGGCCCGGTCGTCGAGGATCCCGGCGGCGAGGGCGTCCTCGGCGCCGGCCAGGCGGTAGCAGTCGACGTGGAAGAGCGGGACACGCCCGTCGTGCTCCGCGACCAGGATGAAGGTGGGCGACGCGACGGGCTCGGCGACGCCCAGGCCCCGGGCGATGCCGCGGGCCAACTCCGTCTTCCCGGCGCCCAGGGGTCCGCCCACGGCGATCACGTCGCCGGGGCGCGCCGCGGCACCGAGGCGCACGCCGAGGGCGCGCGTGGCGGCGGGCGAGCGGCTGGTCCGCCGGACGGCGGCTGGGGGCGCGGTCACCGCAAGAGCCTACCCGAAGCGCCCCGAGGCGACGGCCCCGCCGCCGCGGCGGCGGTGACGCGGCACGGAGGTCAGGTGAACCGCTCGAGGTCGCCGACCGCCACGACCGCCTCGCGCCCGTCGTCGAGGTGGACCCGGGCGGTCTCGACCACGATCCCGCCCGGCAGGCGGCGCGGCCCGGCGAGGCCCACGAACCGGCCCTCGCGCCCAACCTCCGGGCCGCCCCGCACCCGGACCCGGTCGGGGTCGGGCAGCGGCAGGTCGCCGGCCGACAGGGCAGTCACGAGCATGGGCGGACCCCCCACGAGACCCACCTCCGATCCGGCGAGGATGGCGAAGATGTCCCGCACGGGTCCCGCGAGCGAACGGCGCACGTAACCGTCCAGGATCAGCACGGGAAACGGCGCAAGACGGTGGAGCCCGGCCCGCTGGCGTGCCTCGGATGCGACGACGTCGCGCCGGTCGCGCTCGGCCAGCGCCGGGACCACCGCCCCCGCGATCCCCATCGCCCGGGCCCGGGTGAGGGTCTCCGCGTCGGCTCGGCCCGGGAAGACGACGATCGTGCCGGCGTGCGCAACCTCCAGCGGAATCCGGCCGTCGCCGTCGCCCGGAAGCAGCGCGAGCCGACCGTGGCCGGGATCGCCCAGGAGCTCGGTGCCGGGAATCCCGGTCCCGTCGAGCTGGAGCACCAGCTCCACCCCGGGGTGGATCGCGACCACGCGCCCGGCGGCGGGCGCGGCGACCAGGTCGGGATGCGGTCCGGTGGCGATCCGACGCCGGCCGCGGTGCTGGAAGAGGAGCTCGCCGGCGGGCGCCGTCCCGCGCCGTCCGGGCTCCGCGGGGATCCACGCCCCGGGGTGCGACGTCGCCGAGCCGCCACCTGTCTCCACGAGCCGGGGGTCGCGCACCCGCTCCGCGAGCAGGTCGCCTGCGACCACGCTCGCTCCCGCGCTCGCTACGATCCGGTCACCGGGCCGGAGCTGGACGCGGACGCGCGGCGCCCCGACGAGCAGGGCGCGGGAGGTGACGAGGGGCGGGCCGCTCATCGGTCGCGCTCGGGCCAGAGCGCGGCCTCCCAGCTCCCCAGCATGTCGCGCCGCTCGTCGGCTCGCTCGGGCAGCCGGAGCGGCACGTCGCGGAGGTCGACGACCAGGCCCGCGAGCCCGCCGGTCGCGCGAACGGCGAACCGCTTGCCGCGCACGCCCAGGTCGACGGGGGCCCGGAAGCCGAGCTCGGCAGCCCCAGTCTGGCCGGGCGGAAGGTCCACGAGGGCGAGGCGGCCGCCCGCCAGCTGGAGATCCACGGGCGCCTCGCCCACGGTGAGGCGGAGGTGTCCGGCCTGGCGCCCGGCGCGGACGCCGCGCGCGATCGCGAGCGTGCCGAGGGGAACGAGGGCGTCCGCGATGAGGTCGCCCACGAGGCGCGCCCGCTCGGCGCCATCCTCGATCGTCCCGAGCGGGGCCAGGAGCCGGGCCGTATCGAGCGCGACCTGGACGACGCCGGGTCGGCGGATCGCGTCCGCGAGCACGAGCAGGGCGGCGGGCGCCGGGATCGACGACCACGCGCCGCCGGCGAGCACGACGAGATCGGGTGGCGGGCCGTCGAGCTCCGCGGAGCTCTCGACGAGCCGCTCGAGGGCGGCTCGGAGCGCCGCCGCGCGGAGGAGCGCACCGTCCCCCCCGAGGTCGGCCCACGGGGCGAGGCGCAGCTCGGCGAGCCGGTCGCGCAGGCGGGCCCGGTCGAGGCCGAGGGTCGCCCACGCCTCGACACGATCGAGGGCCGCGTCGTCGTCCACGAGGCCGAGGACCGCCGACGGCGCCTCGACGGCCGCGATCCGGGCGGGCGCTCCCGGGTCCCTGCCGGGCTCAGCCCGGGCGCGGAGCGCGCCGCTCATCCCAACCTCGAGCAGCTCGATCCTGAGGTCCAGCACCTCGGCCAGCGTGGCGGTCGCCGTGACCAGCGCCTGGCGCGCGTCGGCAGGGCCCGCCCGTCGCGCGGCGAGGAGGGCGCGGAGGTCCACCGCCGCGTCGCCGTGGGGCCGCGGAACCGCCACGACCTCCGTCCCGAGCGGGAACTCCGAGGCGTGGGCGGCGGCCGCGCCCACGAGGATCACGGGCATCCCGGGCCGGCGCTCCGCCACCCCGGCCGCGAGCGCCACCAGCTCGCCGACGAGGTCGCGCTCGTCGGCAGCGGGCGGATCACCCGTCCCGACGATGAGAGCCGCCACGTCCGGGCGCGTCGCCAGGCGCATGGTCTCGAGGGGGTCAAGACGCTCGGCGCTCGCCCCCGTCGTCCGCCAGCCGGCCGCAGTCGCGTCGGCCTCGAGACGCTGGCGGCTGGCCTCGGTGGCGGCCAGGACGACCGCATGGACCATGACGCTGCCGACGGCCTCGATCGTCGGCGGGATCGTCCCCGGCCGGTCAAGCCCGAGATCGGTCGCCAGCGCCGGGTCGGCCGTCCGTACGCGGTCCAGCAGGATCTCGACGAGCGCGGCCGACGCAGGGACCGCCGGAGCGGGAACGGCCGTGGCCGCCAGGAGCCGCCAGCGACGATCGACGCGGCCGACCACCGCTGCGGCGCAGGTCGCGGTGCCGCGGTCGAGGGTGACGAAGGCGTCGCGCCGAGCGCGCGCTGCTCGTGCCGATGCCGCCCCCGCCTCCCGAGCCGGGGTCGCGGCGTCCGTCACGCGTCCCAGCTCAAGTCCTCGTCGAGCTCCTCGAGACGATCGATGAGCTGCTCGATCCCGAGCTCGTCGGCGAGGATGGCGCGCGCGGGCGCGTTCTC
>Ga0315274_10016345_pt1 | contig 10488 bp, 10 predicted proteins | sample YL17G02_20_MG_FD_203700 | JGI IMG/M metagenome (GOLD analysis project Ga0315274, IMG submission 203700) | Sediment microbial communities from Yellowstone Lake, YNP, Wyoming, USA - YL17G02_20 | ecosystem: Environmental > Aquatic > Freshwater > Lake > Sediment | place: USA: Wyoming | collected... | reverse complement strand
GGTCAAAAAAAAAAAAGTGAGCGTCGAGATTGTTTTTCCTCTCTCTCCCTGGAAAAGACGACGACGGCTCTCGCAACTCACCGGCTCCTTGACGACCAGCTCCGACGATGCGCGCACGATGATCGAGGAGGGGCGCGCGGAGCGAGCGACGTGGTGGCGGGCAGAGACGGAAGAAGAAGAGGAAACAGAAAAAGGACGACGAGAAGACCGCCCCGTCGTCGTCATCGACGCCCGAACGGCGACGGGGGCCGCCCTCGTCGCACCAGGTGTCGCCGATCGCGGTCGGACGCAGGACGCATGAGAGGCTCGCGACGTCGTGGACAGAGAGAGCATGGTTGCTGTCGCTCTGTGTGTGTGTCTCTCCTTTTCGGGGACGGCAATAACAACGGAAAATGAAAGATGGGCTGAGTCTTTTTTTTGTTTTGCTAGCCGCATGCGTCTGCTTCACTTTTCCTCCGTTATCGGCGTCGCTACAGGCATCGAAACGTCTTTCTCACTCCCTTTTCCCCTTCGAATCGCTTGCATGCCTCGAGGCCGCGGCGCGCCGCCGCGGCCCGTGGCCCGCGCGCCCACAGCCAAAGCGAAGGCGACGAAGAAGCCTTCTCGCAGGAAGTCGCGCGACGACAGTGACGACGACGACAGGCCGGGCCCCGCCGACGCCTTTTACGAGGCCGAGGACGTCGTCGCTCCCGAGGACGCCGGCGGCGCAAAGGCGATGCGATTCGACGTGAGTTTCGCTTCGTAGTCTTCTTCTTGTTTTATCGCTGATGCTCAGATTCCGACGCGGTCTCTCGGCTTCCAGATGAGGAGGACGTGAGGAGGAAGAGGAGGGAGGAAGGAGAAAGCGAGAACCACAGGAGGCGAAGAATCGAAAGCTAAAGCTTTTCTCGAGACATGCAGCCGCCGGCGGCCGCCGCTCTTTTTTCCCTCAAAAACTCACTCTCGCCGCTTCTCTCTCTTTTCTCGACACCCCCTAAACTCACTCCCCTCCTTTCAGCGCACCGACGACTACGGCTACGAGCTCCCGGCGGACTTCGAGGACGAGGAGATCGATGAGGACGAGGCCTTTGACAGCGCCGACGAGGAGCGGTTTGGGCACTATTTCGGGGGGAAGGAGGGGAGGAGGGGCGAAGGCGACGACGGCGAGTTTTCCGACGACGACGACGGCGAGTTTTCCGACGACGACGAAGAAGAAGAAGAAGAAGAAGAAGAAGAAGAAGGAGGAGGAGGAGGAGGAGGAGGCATCCCCGCTGCTCCTCGCGGGCGCCGCGGGGCGAGGGCTGCAGCCGACGCCCTCGACAGCAGCGACGACGATGACGAAGAGATGGAGTCTGGCGACGAGGACGAGGACGAGGACGAGGACGAGGACGACAGCGACGGCGGGAGCGGAAGCGAGAGCGGAAGCGAGAGCGACCTCTCCCTCGACGAAGCCGACCGCGCGCTTCTCGGCGATTCCTCCCCCTCTTCCGAAGGAGAGCATGAGGGCGACGAAAGCGGAAGCGACGGAGAGGGAGAAGACCTCGACGCGGCCGCCGTCCTCGGAGGAGGAAGCGGCAGCAGCGCAAGGAACCAACAGCAGCTCGCCGACGTCCTCCTCCGCCGCCGACGCTCCTCCTCCAAAAAGCAGCACGTCGCCACCGAGGCCGCCCCCGAGGGGCCGGGGGCGCTCGCGCCCTCGCGTCTTTCGAAGAAATACAGGCCGAAAAAGACCGAGAAGGGAGGCGAGAGCGACGAGAGCGAGGGCGAGGACGGCGGCAGCGACGAAGACGAGGACGAAGAAGACAGGCCGCTGACGGCCGCCGACCTCGTCTCCGGCCTCGGGGCCTCGGCCCGCGCAGCCCTGGGCGCCCCCTCCCGCCGCGCCCTCCGCCGCCTGGGAGACGCCGTCGTCTCCGCCGCGCCGGCCCCGCTCCCGCGCGCCGTCGCCGAGCGCGCCGCGCGCAAGGCGGCCTACGCCCAGGCCTCGTCCGACCTCTCCCGCTGGACCCCGCTGGTCAAGCAGCAGCGCGAGGCGCCGACGCTCGCGTTCTCCGACGGCTCCCGCGAGGGCGGGGCGCGGCCGCACGCCTCGACCGCGGCGCTGGCCGCGTCGTTCAGGCCTCGCGCTGGCGACAAGGGCGGCGCCGGCGGAGGCGGCGTCGAGGCCGAGGTTGCCGCGATGCTCTCGGCCGCGAGGGCCGACTCGGCCTCGGCCGTCGTCGCCGCCGAGCGCGCGCTCGTCGAGCGGTCGCGCCTGCCGGCCGAGGAGGCCGCCGCGGCGCGCGGGCGCCTCGCCAAGACGCGCAGCCTGCTGTTCCACCAGGAGGCGAAGCTGAAGCGCATGGCCAAGATCAAGAGCAAGGACTACCGGCGCAGGCTCGCCAAGGCGGCCAAGGCCGCGGCGGCAAAGATCAGGGCCTCTGCCGGCGGCGGCGACTGCGAGGGGAAGGAGGACGGAGACGACGACGGCGAGGGCTTCCTCGCTCTCGAGGAAGCCGAGCTCGCCGAGTTCCGCCGGGCGCAGGAGCGCGTCACGCTCAAGCACCGCAACACGGGCAAGTGGGCCAAGCGCGCGCTGAAGCGGGCGGGGCTGATGGCGCAGCGCGGCGTCAGGGGCGGCGAGGCCGAGGGCACGCGGGCGGCGCTGGCCGAGCAGCTGCGTCTGGGGGCCGAGCTGCGCAGGAAGGTCGACGGGGCGGGGCGCGAAGGAGGAGCGAGGAACGGCGGCGACTCTTCGACGGACGCCTCTGACGACGGCGAGGGCGACGACGAGGAGGAGAGCAACGGCGGCGAGGAGGAGGGCGGGGCCAGCACCAGGCAGGCGCGGCGCGACAGCAGGCGCGACGCCGCGGCGAGGGCCAAGGCCCGCGCCGCCGCCCTCTCTGTCCTCTCCTCTCCTTCTCCTGCCGCTGCCGCCAATGGAGAAGGAGAAGCGCCCGAAGGGCCCGCAGCCAAGGGCCTCTCGGCCCTGCCCTTTATGAGGCGCGCGGCGGAGAGGAAGCTGGCCGCGGCGAGGGCGGACGCACGGGCGCTGCTCGCGGAGCTCGACGCAGAGGACGCGGCCGAGGCGGCGGGAGATGGAGGAGTTGCTTCTGCCGACGCCGCCGACGCCCACGATGAGCCTGTCGCTGCTGTTGCTGCCCCCCGAGGGGGCCGCTTCGTCTTTGGCGGCGGCGCACCTGCTGCTGCTGCTGCTGCTTCCGCCTCGGACGAAGAAGAAGGCGACGGCGGCGACGCCTCCTCGGGCGACGAACTCGAAGGAGGGGAGGCAAAGGCCGAGCGCACGAGGGGGGTGCGGCGCGCTGCCGCCGCCGCCGCCGCCGCCGCCGATTCCGAGAGGCCCGTCACCCGCAGTCGCGCCTCGACGGTCGCGGCCAGCGGCGGGGTGCTCGACGCCGGGGCCTTTGGGAGCAGCGGCTGGGGCGTCGGCAGCGCCGGAGTCGCCGGAGTCGCCGGAGGAGCTGTTGCAGCAAAGACGACGGCGCCGACGGCGACGAAGAACAAGCCCGTGCCCCCTCCTCCGGCAGCAGCAGCTGCTGCCCCTTTCCTCCCGGCGCGCACCTTCCGCGGCGCGAGGGAAGGGTACGCCTTCACCACGGGAGAGCACGGGACGGGGTACTATCTCTCGCAGGAGCTTCGGAAGCCCGGGGGCAAAGCCGCCCCCGCCGCTGCCGCCGCCGCCGCCGCCGCAACGGCGGCGGCGACGAAAACTCCTCTGCAGCCGCCAAAGGAGCTCGCCCGCGGCTCCGGCCTCGCCTCCCTCTCGAACACCGGCGGACACAGCGACCCTGCCGCCCTGCAGCGCGCCCTCGTCGCCGCGGCCTTCGCCGGCGACGAAGGGGTCGTCGCCGAGTTCGCCGCGGAGAAGCGGGCGCAGGCCGAGCGCGAGGCCGACGAGCTCGCAAGCGGCCCCAAGACGCCGTCGCAGAAGCAGAACGATCCACACTCCACCGACGGCTCCGAGCTCCCCGGCTGGGGCTCGTGGGCCGGGTCGTCCGCCGCCCGCCGCGCCGCCGCCGCGGCCAGCGCCGTCGAGGCCGCGCGCGCTCGCAGGGCGCAGGCGGCCTCCAGGCGCAAGGACGCGCACCTCGCAGACGTCGCCGTCTCGGAACGGTGGGACAAGAAAGCCAACGCCAAGTTCTCTGCTCCCAGCCTCCCTTACCCTTTCACTTCGGCAGAGGCGCACGACAGGTCTCTGAGGCAGCCTCTCGGAAGAGACTACAATACAGACGCGAGCTTCCGCGACCTCACGCGGCCCTCCGTCATCGCCAAAGCCGGCATCCTCATCAAGCCGGCGAGGTTTGGGGCCGCGGCCGCCGCTGCGGCGCAGGAGCAGCTGTCCAAGCCCAACGGGAGGAGGAAGGCCGTGGCTGTTCTCGCCGGAGGGCTGAGCAAGAGGAGCAAGCAGTAGAGTAGAAAAAAGGTGCGTTGGAGGAGAGCCCGCCTTCCGGGCCCTACAGTCCTTCTCTCTCTTCTCTCTCTTCTCTCTCTTCTCTCTCCTCTCTCGTCGAAAATCGCAAAGAAAGGGGGGGGGGAACTCGTAGTCTCCTCTCTTCTTTCTGTCTTTCCTTTTTCTTCGGAGATGATGAAGAAAAGTATAATCACATTATCACTCACTATATCATACACAACTGAGCGCAAAAGCTGATGGCGGAAACATCTAACATCTAAGGGACTGATCCAAGAAAAAGGAAGACAGACAGAAAGAAAGAAAGAGAGGAGGAAAGAAAGAAACGAGATTTTTTGCCCCCCTTTTTATTTTTCTTACGACGAGAGAGAGAGAGAGAGAGAGAGAGAAGAGAAAAAGAGAAGAAGAAAAAACAAAACAAGACAACAAGCCGGTTTTGACCTTTCGGCGCGCTTTTTCTCTCAAGTAGCACACACGCGAGGCTCCTTCTCATCATCGAATGAGTTGGGATCCGGCAAGAACCGAACTTAACCACGTGCCGCTGGGCAAAGTGGGATGCTTTTTGGGGACCCTAGTTCCCTTTCGTCGGGCGAACGTCTTTTCTTTTAAATAAGAACCCCACTTTGAGCATTTTCCGCTTAATCAGCGGTTCGACATTTTTATTTTCTAGATATTTGCCGCTCAAGCCTCAAAGATACACGAAATCAATTAACAGGAAACGACAACGATGAGAAAAAGAAAAACGACCGACCGAAACGTTCAAAAGAAAAACTTGAAGAAAAAAAAGAAACGAAAAACAACAGTCTTGTAACAAGCGCACTTGGAGTCTCTGCTCTCTATGAAAAAAAGTCCGTCGTCGCTCCCCCGATCGTCTCTCTCTCTCTCTTTCTCTCTCGTGCGTGTGCGCGTGCGCGGGCGCACGCGCACGTTCCTTGGATCTCGAAGGCGCAGTACCATTCATATGACTTGTTTACACAAAAAAGAGAAAGAGAAACGACCTTCGTTTTTTTCATTCTTCTTCTTCCTCTCTTCTTCAAAACTCGTCGATCGACTCTCCTCCTTCTCTTCCTCCTCCTCCTCCTCCTCCTCCGCCGCCGCCGCCGCCAACGCCGCCGCTGCTGATCCCATTGAAGCTGGGCTTGCCCCTCGGGACCAGCACGTGGCTAAGCGTCGCGCCGACCCCGGCGGCGACGAAGACCGCCGCGGCCGCGGGGAGCGCCACCGCCGAGCTCCTCGCGGGCGCGCCCGCTCCGACCACGGAGAAGGCGGCCTTTTCAGCGAAGCCCGCGAGCGCCGCGCCGGCCCCCAGCGCCAGGCTGGCGGCCCCGAGAGTCGCGTGCGTCCTTCGGAAGCCGTCCCTCGCGGCCGGCGCCCCCCGCGGCCAGAGGAAGGCGGCGAAGCCCAGGGCGAACTGGGAGAGGAGGAGCGTCGCGGCGCACAGCCCGAGGGCCGCGTGCGGAGAGTAAAAGTGTGGTACGGGGCTCGGCAGCTTTCGCGAGTGCGAGAGCCAGGCCGCAGCGAGCCCTCCGCCGGCCGCGACCGAGGCGAGGGCGTGCAGCAGCGCGTGCGCCGCCTTCCTCGCCGGCCTCGGCGGCGGCGGCGAGAGCCCCAGGGAGGTCCCGAGCGGCGAGCGGAACTGCAGCGCTCCCTCGGCCCAGGCTGCGAGGGCAGCGACCATCAAGAGCGGGTGCCAGTTGAAGAGCGGGGAGGTGTCGTTGGAGCCCGCGGGCTCGGTCTGGTGTGTTGGAGGAGGAGGCAGAGGAAGTCAAGGGAAGGAGCGAGAGGGGGTTGGCGGGGGGGGGTCGAGGTTTTGACGTTGGCTCGAGTCTTTGATGTGGCCATCGATCGCTTCTCTGCTCTTTCTCCGACAAGGATCTCCTCCTCGTCCTCTACTTCTCGCTCACCACCCTGGGCTGCGAGCCCAGCCCACCCAGCGGGCCCAAGACCCAGGCGCTCACGAGCACGAGCGCGACGGCGAGCAGGGCGCGGGGCAATGCAGCGGAGACGGCCGGTGGTAGGACGGTGCCGCCGCCGGGCGGGGCCAGCGCGTAGAGGGCTCGGTCGACGGCCGCGGCCGACATCCTTCTGGGCGCTTGGATTTGGATTCTGGGGATTCGGCAGCCCAGACGAGGGAGCGAAAGAAAGGAAAAGAAAGGGGAAGAGAAAAGTGGGGAGCACAGAATGATTCTTGCCTCCCTCACGATCGAGGCATCAATAACTTGCTCACAATAATCGGCGAGAGCTCCACCCATCTCTCGCTCTGTCTCTCTCTCTCTTTCTCTCTCTACTCCATCCCACCTTTCCCCGGCGCGCGCCGCTTGGCTTCGCCAAGGATAGGATCTTGAGTCCCTGCTCTTGCCGACGCGACTTTCGAGCTTTAGAGAAGCCACGAAAAAGAAACACCCTTCGAGAAGCATCAGCTCAGCTCCTCGGCGCTGTTTTTTTCCCTTTCTCTCTCCGAACCCCGACCTCAACAACAACAAATGAGGAAAGCGCTCGACCTCTCCTGGGGCGGCCTGGGCCTCCCGCTCGCGGCCCTGATCGCCGCCCACGTCCTTCTGCTCGCGTGGCTCTTCCTGGCCGGGGGGAAGAGCACCAAGTCCGCGGCGGAGGCGAAAACGCGCGCCGGGCCGAAGAGGGAGTGATTGTTTTGTTTCGGGGGGGGGGCCTCTCTTTTTTTTACCTCCTTTTCTTTCCATGTTCCTTTCACCACCTCTGTAGAAAATCGTTTCCTTGTTCTTTCTTTTAATAAAACAGTTTTTATAGAGTTACAATGATATTTTTTTTAGTTCTGAGAGAGAGAAGAAAGAGAGAAAGAAAGAAGAAGAAGAAAAAAGGAGCCCGACAACGACGACGACAGCGACGACGACGACGGCCAGCGAAACCCGCTCCATCTCTCTCTATCTCTCTCTCTCCCCCCTCTCCCCCTATTCTCTTCAACTACTCATCCGCCTTCTTCAAATCCACCCGCATTTAAACGCCGCCCCTGGGATCCCCGCCGCCCGATACAGGCACCCCTGCACGGCCACGCTGACTGCGTCCGCCAGAGCGATGCCCGCGGAGTCGGCGACGGAGACCGCGGCCAGCGAGACCTGCCGCAGCGGCGCGAAGGGGACCGACTCCGCGAGCAGCGAGAAGGTCGAGACGTATCCCAGGCCCCCGAGCAGGCCCACCGCGAAGGCCGGGACCAGGAGTAGCGGGAAGGGGAGCAGCCGCGGGGCGAGGCCGGCCCAGGCGGCGGCGCTGGCGCCCGCGGCGGCGAACAGGACCAGGAACGCCCCCTGCGCGGCGGGGAGCAGCCAGAGCTGCCGCCGCGAGAGGCGGAGCCACCCGCCAAAGGTGCGAGAGAGGAAGACGCCGGCCTGGTAGAGCCAGTTCGCGTACTTGTAAAACCGGTCGCGCTCGGCGGCGTCGGGTCCCCCGAGTGCGGACCAGACCCCGGCCTGGCAGACGTATTCTGTTTTCGTCGGGAGTTCAAATTTTTTTCCACCCAAAAAAGAGTTGAGTTTTTTCTTTCTTTCTTTCTTTCTTTCTTTCTTTCTTTCTTTCTGAGGGAGGTGGCGAAGAAAAAAAAGGAGACAGAGGGCGATTCTCCTGTCCTCCCTCACCTGCAAAGTACACAAGGAAAAGTGGCACAGCGAAGGGCCACAGCGACGCGACGTGAGCCGAGGTGGCGAGGAAGCCCTTCGGGAGGGACGTCGCTGCCCAGAGAGGGGAAGCCGAAGACGAGGAGGGAGAGGGAAGAACAGAGGAAGAAGAGGGAAGGGCAGGTGCCGCCGCCGCCGCCGCAGCAGCAGCAGCGCCTTGCTCGCCCTTTTTCGCCCTCGCCTCCCCCCTCTCCTCGTCGTCTTCTCCTGCTTCAGCCGCCCTGGGAGTGAGCAGTCCCGTGGCCTCCTCGGGGTCGAGCGCCTCTTTCTTCGCTGCTGCGGAAGCGGAAGCGGCGGCGGCAGAGAGAGGCCGAGAAGAAGCGGAGAGCGGGGAGAGCTCTATCGCTCCTCCGCCAGCACCGAGGACCGCCCCCTCCCCCTCCGCCGCGGCGGCGGCGGCGGCCGCCTCCTCCTCCGAGTCCGGCCCCCTCGGCGGCGGCGGCCTCAGGATCACGAAGTGGGCGACGAGCCACAGCGCGGGCCAAAACAGGGCGAGGAGCATCGTCGCCCGCAGGGAGAGCTTTGCGAAGACGTGAAAGAGCATCAGGAAGGAGAAGCCGACGGGGCCCGCCGCGCCGGTGCCCGAGGACCAGGCCCCGAGGACGACGCGGGGGTGAGGGTAGCTGCCCGCTGCGGCGAGCGCCGAGGCCTCCCCGAGCCCCCCCTGGAAGGATAAAAGCGCGATGGAGGCGAGCACCGATCGAGAAGAGGTCGCCGACGCTGCTGCTGCTCCTCCTCCTCCTCCTCCTCTGCTTCCCTCGCCTCCTCCCTCCTTGATCCCCTTTGTCGCCGCGGCGAGCAGCGGGAACGCCGTCAGGGCCATGAGCGCCGCCGCGGCCGCCCGCGCGTTGACGTGCACCCTCGGGAACCAGAACGGCGTGGTCAGCTTCAAAAGCAGCGCGGGAAACACCGCCGTAAAAAAAATGCTCCCGACCGCGCCGGCGGCGAGCTCGTTGGCGGCGGCGAGCGCTATCGTGTAGGGGGAGTTGTTGGCGAGGCCCAGCAGCCAGAAAGCGAGGACGTTCCGTGGGGGAGTGGAGGAAGGAGTGGAAGGAGTAGAGGAGGGAGAGGGAGAGGGAGAGGTGGCGGCGGAGGTCGGGGCCGGAGGAGCTGCTCCGCGCGGAGAAGAAGAAGAAGAGGTCGCTGGTGGCAGAGGTGGGGTCCGCCGCCGCCGACGCCAAGAGGAGAGGGCCATCGTTTTCCCCCTTTCTCTTTCCTTCCTATTCTTGAGGAGACGGCGGAGACGGAGGAGCGGAGGCGCGATGCCTTCTCTCGCTCGATGGGGAATCGAAATTGTTTCTCGGGAAAAGAGTGCGATCAAAAGGCAAAAAAAAAAGCGCGAACACAAAACCGTATTCCAAGATGGCGAATTGGGCACCTCCGCTCCGGCGGACGTCGCCCTCGCTGGCTCCTCTGCGCATCGCGCACGGGTCCTTGACAATCGTCGCCGGGACGGCCCGTCCGCGCTCTGCCGGAGAAGCAGCGACGACGACGACCTCTCGCGAGATGCCGGCGTCGTCGTTTGCCTCCGCTGCCGTCGTCGAGACCGATGAGGTCGCTGCTCTTCCTCCCGCCCCCGTGAGAAGGAGCAGCGTCGACCGCTCGAGCAGCAGCACGACGACGATGAGGAAGAAGCAGCAACGGCAGCAGCGCCCGGGCTCGGCCCCGCCGGCGCCGTCCCTCGAGCGCGCCCCGAGAGCCGACGTCGCAGCGGGCATCGGCCGAGGACGGCAGCCCCACCATCATCGCCGGACGGCGAGCCCGCACCGCCCCTCGGTCGACCGCGCGCTCGCGGCCGGCGCGCCCGCCGAAGAAGCAAACTCGCCGCTGTGGTCCTCGCCCGACGAGGTCTTCCAGCGCGTCACGGCGCGAGACGACTTTTTCCCAATTGGATGGGTCGAGAGGGGAGCGGCGGGATCGGGAGCGGCGGGCGGAGGGGAGCTGCCGCCGGCGCCGGTCAGGTCGGCGGCGGGCTCCGCGGCCTCGGCGGCCCCTTCCTCCTCCGCCCGCTCCCGACTGCTCTTCCCGGAGCTCAACGGCTCGCGCCTCCTCGTGATCGACAGGCACCCGTTCGGCGGGGACGCGCCGCTGCTCCTCCCGGTGACGAGCGGCGCGACGGCGGCGGCCGCCGCCCTCCTGGGCGCGGGGATGCTCCTGGCCACGGCCGCGGCGGCGGCGGCGGCGGCGGCGGCGGCTCGGAGGAGAGGCCGGGGCCGGCGGCGCGAGGGACCGGCCGCCGCTTCCCCTCCCTCCTCTTCCTCCGCTGCTGCCGCTCCTCCCTCCCGCCCTCCTTCCGACGGCAGAGACGCGGACGCCCTGCTCAGGCTCCGAGGAGAGGCCGCCGCGGCGAGGCTGCGGTCCCGGTTCGCGGGAGCCCTCGACGGCGGCGACCCGAGCGGCGGCGGGTCGTTGGGCAGGGACGACGAGGACGACGAGGACGGCGGCGGCGGCGGC
>Ga0315274_10016343_pt1 | contig 10488 bp, 13 predicted proteins | sample YL17G02_20_MG_FD_203700 | JGI IMG/M metagenome (GOLD analysis project Ga0315274, IMG submission 203700) | Sediment microbial communities from Yellowstone Lake, YNP, Wyoming, USA - YL17G02_20 | ecosystem: Environmental > Aquatic > Freshwater > Lake > Sediment | place: USA: Wyoming | collected... | reverse complement strand
GATCGCTCCGGCTGCGTTGGCAATCGCGTTGAGCTCGGTCGTCATAACGTTAGCTGGTGATCCAGGTGCGCCGTATTTTATGGTTGCCATGAGTTACTCCTTATAGCGCCCTTGCGCATTGTACATCGCCGGGTGCAACTGTACCAATACCCAGTTCTACACCTCGGCTAACCGTGTTTATCCTGGCAGCACCAAGAGCGGTAATTGTTGCTGAGCCAGCCCCAAAAATGTCAATCATAACATCGGCTTCTTTACCCCATGGATTTAGAATACCAATTCCCAATAAACCCCAAAATTGTTCTTTTTTCTCTGCTGACAGAATAATATATTCACTATTCACTATATTCTGGAGCACCTCCGATCCACTCATGACAGTCTTGTGAATACTACGATTAGCAGTGTTCAGACTAGCAGAGGCTTCGACATTTGTCATGCCTGCATAACCGCGTGTGAGCGGATCGTTCACTACTTCGTCCCGCAATATTTTTAGATCCATACCACACCTCCTATGCTCCCCATAATGTCTCTTGATAAGAACGACCTTCGACAGTAGACATTCCAAGAAACTTATTCCCGGAAGCAGTCTCATTAGCTGTAATAATCCAAGTAACAATAACCTGACCATTACCTCCACTTCCACCAGCTCGAGTCGTACCGTTAGATCGTCCTGCACCACCACCGGCTGCGCCCGATGCTGTTCGGAAGACATTACCATTAGCATTTCTTGCACCGCCATTACCACCCGAACCACCACCATTTGCACCAGTACCACCAGTTATACTTGTTGAATTTGCACCTGGATTTGCGTTCCCAGCACCGGCGCCACCCCCACCACCTGTATTAGCAGCACTTGCATTATTGCCAGCACCACCTGCGTAACTGGTAATCCCCCCACCCGATCCGTTAGCTACCCCACCAGCACCAGCACGATTGCCAACATAACCACCAGGTTGACCTAGAGCACCACCATCACCACTAACAATTACACCAGTATTTCCACCAGAGTTATTATTAAAGGATGATGCTCCACCAGCATTACCAGGATTATTTCCAGCAGCTCCCCCAACACCACCTGCGCCTACCGTTAGAGCATGAATATTTCCAGGTATTAGTCCAGTAACAGCTATTCTAGCATATGCTCCACCACCTGCACCCCCAGCACCGCCTGTTGTAGAATTAGTAAGTGAACCACCACCTCCCCCACCCGCACCCCATACTTCAATTGTTGCCGCAGTAACTCCTGTAGGCACAGTCCAAGTATTTGCACCGGAGACAGTATAAGTAGTATTGGACATTTATACCTTCCATTTCTCTAATACTTCATACATCTGCTTAACTTTTTCATCCATAGAAATTGTATATTGATGCCACAAATAGTCTCCTGGAATTGAATAGACACTCATTACTTTTAGAACTGTTGTAAAATGAAGACCATATTTAGCAATATTTCTTGATAAAACATAATCGTCAATTAAATGCTCGCGAGTAATAACACTATTAACTTCATCCTGAATTGGGAAAATATTCTCAAGAGCCTCTTCATAAGTAATATCATTCAATGGATGCCATAAATCTAAGCACCAATCAGATGCTATTGTAAACCAATTACAACTTCCTATATGCCGTCCATCCCTTCTAAAGAAATTATCATATTTCCAACGATTATTTGCCATATCACTTCCATTATGGCAAACAGTATCTTTATGAAGAAATTCAGTTACATCAAACATATCTGGATGGACAAGAGCATCAGAATCGATATAGATACTCCAATCAGAATATTGACCCAGTTCATAAATTTGCAATTTTTCATAAACTGGAGGTAGGGACGGATACTTCCGGTCGGTTATGACCTGAAAATCCGCCCCTATCTTATGAGCATATCTTTTAAAAAGCGGATAAGTAAGAGCGGTAATTTCAGGAGCATAGCCATCCACATTTAATGTGAACAGCGTTTTCTTCATATTAATTCACAGTCTCCCTTTTCGTTTTTACATAAATAAAGATTGTCACTAGATAAACCAGGAACTCAATAAAATTTATAACGTTATCCCCCACTTTGCAGTCAAGTAACTATTTACAATTGCAATCTCATCCGTGGTCAATACTCTATTCCATACAATCAACTCATGAATATATCCATTCATCCAGCGCGACAGACCATCCATATTTGAACCAATTACACCTTTACCTGAATAAGGACTAGTAAAAGACGCACCCATCGCAGTGCCCGTACCTATGTTATTGTCAAAATATACTTTAATAAAATCTGACTCTTTTTCAGTAGAGCCAAAGACATGTGATCCAATCGGAACTACATTTAATAATGATTCTTTAGCACTTCCATCCCAACCAACCATTGTAGTTACATTTATGTCAGGTGCATTTACTGCACTGGGTGGACCATAGAAACATTGATTCACATACGGCGCAGCCCCAGGGTCAGTGAAACCCCACAACATAGGTCGTGAAGTAGGCGCATGATCAACTACCGTAAACACCCCAAACACCGAACATTCGCTGGCAACTGGCAGAACCTTATCTAAATAGAAATAGTCATCAATCGCATCCATCAAGATTCCAGGCAAACCATTCAAAATGTTTGTCTTAAACAAGCCCTCTTTGATCCGCGTCGCCTGAACACCATGCGATTCATTCCCAGATAAATCAGGAAGAACATGAATGGGAGTATTGTTTAAAGCATTCATCTGGCTAACATCGATCCACAAAGTGCAATTGGGAAGCACCCAAGGACGACTTTTAGCAGGTACCACTGTCGATATCTTCCATTTATTCCCCAAATATTCCCACAAGATTTTAAGTTCAGCAACCGTCAGAACGCGATTATACACGAGCAATTCATGGATATAGCCGGAATATGGACTAGTAACCACATCGCCCCAAATTCCCAAGTACCATATCCCACCAGAAAAACCCGCATAAGCACCTGTGTTAACAACCCCAGCCGTCTTAATTCCATTACGATATATATTAACAACCGATCCACTTACATTATCAAAACCGAATATGTTTGCCCCGGTGGGATCACCAACGATATTTACATTCCTATCCACACCATCCCACAAATGACCAGTAAAAGTATTACCTAGTGTATCAGTCTGAGCATACATAAAATATGGGTTGGTCGTACCTGTACCATCAAAGAACGCCCAACATCCAGTCGAGTTTAAATCAATTGGCGTCATGACCGCAATTACAGTTACAGCATTATTCAATAAGGGGGTTATAGACCACTGCACATAATCATTTGCGCCATCAAACAACACCCCCGCTTTTCCGTTCTGTATAGCAGTTTTATAAAGTGGCTTTTTGGCTGATGTTGCTTGCACCGCCTTGTTGGCCTCCGTCGCCTTGTCTCTCCATCCACCCACTACGTCCCCATCCGCAGCAACCGGCGTAGTAAGAACATTATCCTGGTACAACGTATTCTTATCATCCGCATCTAACCAGACTTTAAGTCCGGCTATAGTGAACTTGTTCCATAGAAAATATTTCTTGTTTGCATTTCTCAATAGGTTGTTAACCAATGGATTAGGCATAATATCAATCCTGTATAATATACAACCGAAAGGTCAAATTTCCAGTAGCATATACAGGCGCACCTCGCGTCACAAAGCAACCATACAAATCTCTAGAAGCGGCTGCACACTGGAAAGCAATGGTCAAATTTCCAACTGGCGCGACGCTATTAAGGGCGCTGGGATAATAGGTATTGAAAGGAATTACACCGATACAGCGGGCGGCATGCGCATCCGTGATCGTCCAAGCTGCACTATCCGCAGGCGGAGTTGGCTCAGTATCAAATAGCCACAATTCACCCATTACCGACTGCAATGCATAATCCACCAGTACTGCACTCACGATGATCCCTGTTCCGGCATTGATACGTGCAGCATTGGCAAAAGTCATCGCATCGCCAGACGTTCCAACATAATCATTAGTTACATAGGTTGCAGCTACAGTCAGTGTAGGTACTACGATGATGTTGACCATGTGCCCACCTATTGCACCCAGATGGTTTTCGCCTGCTCCTACATCCACCGTAATTGAACCTGCGTTATCATTCACCGGAATTGCTGTCTGATTGCTAGCAATTACCACTGGAACACTGGCAGCCATCAATTGCTGACCACTATCCAATAGTGTATCCTCAACACCATCCAACCCAAGAGCAATCTTAATAATTTGTTCTTGTGCGCCACTTACATCGTCGGTTCTGACAGTTTTACCACTGCCAGGTGTGACATCAATATTATCAACCATTATTTTTACTCCTTAAATTCTATCGCATTTTATTAAAAGAAGACGAGATAGATATAATTCTACCTCGTCTATCTTTGTTTTATTTAGACTTACTCAACTAGTTACTATATTAACTCGCAGCAGCGGTACAAGTAATGGTTACATTTAGAACATCATTATCAACTAATGCACGGTTCTGTGAAAATACTCCGCCACCATACAGAATACCAGTCGTACCACCCTTATTGTTAGTAGTAACAATAAAAGCGCCGCCCAAAGTTACAGTACCACTAATAGTAAAGACAGCCTTACTAGCTGAGTTGTCGACGCTCTTACTTGCAACGGTACCAAGGGTCAGCACAGGACGATTAGCCTCATCATAAGTAGTTTGCTCAGTCCAACCAGCATGAGCACCACCCATGGTATCACCTACAGCGAATGTAGGAGTAGCACCAACAACACCAACATACCAAGCAGCGGTGTAAACAGATCCCTTCAAATGCTTATCCAAAGAGTCATTCAATCCCACATCAACTACGAGATTATCAAAGTCTTCAGCCCAGAGAAGTTTCCCATCCCGAAAAGCTTCAACTACATAATGATTCTTAAGAAACTTGTCAACACTTTGAGTAACGGGATTAGCACTTACACTAGCATTTACATTAATATCATTCGAACGATCTTGATTCATTTTTAAATTCTCCTATTCAAAAGTTTCTTTATTTGCTTTGTAAGCTATATATGCATCCATCATAGCCGCAACTGGATCGATTTTTTGTTCGTACCGTTTTTTTAAAAGTTTCCTATTACCATTAGTATCTTCAAGGGTAATAGCATTACCCATTGCAAAAGTCATAAGTTCTTGATCAAAAATAAGCATTCGCTCCTCAGAAAGAGTCTTTAATTCACCAAGAGGAACAGATTCTGTCTTTGAACCTTGAATAACTTTCTCTATCCCATAAGATCCATTCTCCCTTTCCCATCTCTCGATAAATTCTTTTGCATTATAAGGATCGAATCCTACACAACGAACATCATAACTTGAATCTAATATAAAATTGTCTAAGTCATCATAAACCTCCATCATATCTAAAACTGTGCACTCGAGAACTTGAAGACTAGTTTCTTCAAGAAACTGTTCATATTTCATTCTCATAGCACCTGGTAATTTCTTTAAGGTTAATGAAGTAATATAACAACGAGTCTTAATTCCAAAAGATCCGTTCGCTAATGGGAATAAGAATAAGAAGGCACAAAAATCATCTCCTTGCGAAAGATCGAATCCCAGAGCACACGGTAATGACCAAAAATCTCTATGCCTATGCGGTAATGTCTCTTCATAAGTAAAGAAATATGTGTAACCTTCCATGGGAATTCCAAACCTTTTTGCAAGAATATCATTTCTTGTAGAAGGTACTTTTTCTGCCCTTTCAACATCTAATTGATACGTTTCATAGGTAACAGTTCTTCCAAGATTAGGATTAGCTTTCAACCACATTCTTGGATCGTTTACTTCTTGAATATCATCAAGTTTATAATACCAAATAGAAACATGGGGATTAATATAATCACCCTTAAGTATGTCCATCAACTCCATCTTAATAGTATCACCACTACTATTACGAATGGTTCCTTCTGAACTCATTGCAACAATTAAATAATTATCAAGTTTTGAAGCACCCTGTTCGATAGCCCCAACAACATCTTCGCGAATATCCCCTGATAGCCATTCGTCAATTGTGGCGATCATAGGACGTAATCCTTGAAGTTTATCAATTGACATCGGACGTATCTCAACTAAGGAACCAGTAAGAAAATTCTCAATTCCTTTTTTTGTGGATGCCAATTTTTGACGAGTCGCACGCGAGCCCGTTGTATTTTGCAAAGATCCTTCTGTGAGAAATTGAAAGAGTGGACCCCGAGATCTAGTAATTGAGGTTCGTAGTGGAGACATAACTTCTTCGGCTTGTTTCATTGTTGGCGCCGTAGTAATTTGATGGGTTGTTGCAGTGTCAACATTTAAAAAATAATTATGTATACAAGAAGCGTACATCGATTTAGCAGCGCCACGAGCAACAATTAAGTATTGTTTATTAACTAGGCGCTTTTTAATTCGCTTACGTATATATTTCCCACCACGATTATTAGCACTTGGTACATAAATACTTCGTTCGACGAAGTAATACCATCCAAAAATTTGTTCTGCCCACAATTTAAAAGTGTCAAGTAAAGTTAAATCACTACCATCAGTTAGGGTGAGTTCAGATTCGCAAAAGCGAACAAAACCTTCTACAGCCTGATCATCATAGAAAACCCCAGGATTTTCGATAAGTTGATCGATCCTATTCATCTCCATAGAAATTTCTTTGCATACTGGAATTTCTCCTTCTATTACTTTTTCCCGAAATTCTCCATAGTAAATAGGAACTGCTGTATTTGATAGAGACATAATTAAAAATCCTTCATTTTATAAAATTTCTAATAACTTTTCCTGGACCCAAATTAATCATAGTTCTTGCCCTTCAAGAATATATATAATCTAGTTCAGTTTGAAGATCTTCCGCTTCTTTAAATTTTTTATATTTCATTAATCTTTGAATATCTTTAGTAGCATCTTCATATTGTTTCTTTTCAAATCTTTGTATCGCTTTTTTTACTGCGGTTTTGCCCGATTTGATAAGAGGATCATCACTCATATCCTTCTTCCAATCTTTGTTATAGATAACCTTTTTAAATAGTTTAGTGCGGTTTCTTTTTCCAAATAATCTATTAACTTTTCTCCCATCGGCATCTTTAGCAAAACTTGTTTTTCTATGATCTCCCGCTTTTGAATCATTAGAAGATGATGCTTTTCTATGACCCCACTTCATTCCCATAATGCCAACGTGTTTTAATTCATCGTTGTTCATTTTAAATTTTCCTTTTTCATATATATGGATATATAACTTTCATTGCTTTATATTTAGCATCTAATACTAGATTTCCTGCGCGAGCCTCATTTAACAATTGCTGTATTTTTTGACGTCCATGTTTTTCAGCTGCTGCAAATTTTTTATCACTAGTTCTCCGCTGGACGAGGGAGCCGATAGTATAACCACCTACTCCAACAAGAACAACCCCAACAAGTTTTTGAGCATTATTTAATGACCTTAACGGGGACTGTCCTTTTGATTTTGTGTTACTTAATCTTTCCCGTAATACAGCAATCTTTTGGGCATCTAATTTTTTCTGATGAGGCTTTCCTTCTAACCTAGAAAGTTCCTTTTTATCTAATACTTCCTGACGTCCTTTAGTAAGCATTGTTTGCTTACGATAAAGTTGACCGCGTCTAGTACCCCAACGCATACCTATAACACCGACGTGTTTTAGTTCATCGTCCATTAAACATATCCTTTCTAGATACTTAAGTTTTTTTAACAGCCTTAAACACTTTTAAAAGCAGAGGTTTTCCAACTGCAGCTAAGGCAACTATTGAAGCTGCTACAGCGGACACTTTACCAATTCCTGAAAATACAGAATCGACACCCTTTTTACCTTTGGCAACTTTATTCGGATTAAGATCTTTATATCTTTTTTCAAGTTGCAAACGCGTTGCCAGTTTCTCAATATCAGCATTACTTATTTCACTTAAATGCTTCGCCTTTATAGCAGCGGCTACTTTATGATCTTCACTTAGGTTCCTAGTTTTCTTCCCACCACTTTCCCCAGGCATGTCGCTTTTTTTCCTAACAATAGAATCAGAAACTTTTTGAACTGCTGCTGCTTCTTTTGTAAAACCATGCTCTCTAAGACTAGCGGCATCTCTTGCTGTAGCTCTAGCAGCACTTTCTGCTCTTCGTTGGCCCCAGCGCATACCCATAATACCAACATGTTTTAATTGATTATAATTCATCGATCCTCCAATTCCAGACTCAACTTGAGCTGATTCAAATTTAATATATTTAACCTTATTATCTTCTAACCACTTTTTAGCTTGTTCTACAGTAAAGTTATTAACGGAAAATCGATAAGCTTGAACTATCATGGAAGTTCCACCTTTTAACTTAGCTACAATTATTCGAATTCCGTTTTTTAATTCTTTACTTCGAAAAGAATCAGGAATGAACTCTCCAGGATCTATCACTCTAGCTGCGTGTTCATTAGGATATGGCATGTATACACTCCATTATATTATTAAATTTCTTATATAGCTTTTACTACCCAGTTATCAAACACACAACCGTCTTCCATATCTTCTCGGTACAAACCCTTCGGCTGCCATAAGAGTTAAGTACTTAATGTTATCCCCGTACAAGGGGTTTGGCTCAGCACCGGAAGGACTTTCTGTAAGAGAAACTAAACCATTCCATGGTACGCCCAAAGGATACCTACCATTACTATCCATTAGATATAAAACAGCACGATCAATACCCGTCTCAAAGAATCTTTTTCCTGTATCGCTCCAAACAAGTTGGGTCATAGTTTTTTCTTTAGTCCTCATCCAATTTCCACCAGGCATATTTACCAACTCCGAAAATAGTATCAAGATCGGAAGTTGTTAATATTCCAGTGTCAAGTTTAGTATGAATTGTCAACATTTGTTGTGCGGTGGCGACTACACCAAATGAGATAATACAATCACTGGCCCATCCGTTCCAACGAGGATTACCTATTCTAGCACCCCACTCCCATAAAGGTTGTGTCCATAATGGATTACCAACCGATCCACCTTGTTGCACACCATTTATATCAAAATAAAATGTACCTGCTAAATTCGAGGCCCTTATCCCCAATGTCATCCAATCTAAATCGTTACAAGCTACAGTCCGAGTAAAGTTTGGAGGAAAAGAACTATTCATATAAGTACACTCGATTGCGTTTCCATTCGGACTTATGTTGATCGTAAGACCGTTAGCAAATGGGTAAGAATAAAAAACTAGTAGTTCATGAAATTCGTTCCAGTCTAGCAACGAATTTACTTTACCTCGAATAATTGCGGTAATCTCATCTCCATCAAATAAAGCAGCAAATTCGGGTGAATAAATATTTGTAAAACAATCATCCGTCCCATTATAATAAGCTCGATTAATCGGACCAGCTAACACCACACCCGATCTATGTAATCCAAACAAACCGTTCGCCCCATAATCAATAGCAAATGGTAATTTTCCTAACATTCCATCTTTTTTATTTAATAAAATATTTTCATCAATAACAACCGGGATTTCAACTTGAACCATCAAACGCCATTCTAATTCTTGGATCTGTTTTTGAATTGCGTCTACTAGGTACGAATTATTTGGAGGATCAAAGGATAAACGAACTTTTTGAAAAATGTAACTTTTAGCAGATTCGAGCATAGAAGCATATTTACCTACTAAGAGATTATCCCAGGTTTCGTTTTCGCCTATCACTTTAAAACCACTAGACGGACCAACTCCTAATTGATTTAAACTCCATATGGCAGTATTAATATCAAGAAGAATATTTGTATCAAATCCGTTATAATCCGCCTCGACACCTAGTGCTGTTTTTACTGTGTTTAATATGCTATCCATATAAACTCCTTTAGCAAGTTAGCGCCAAAGAGTCGTGTCATTAGGACGACGAACAATAGGCGGTTTGGGAAGTAAAGACTCATCACCGAAATGAATAGCACGATGAGTATTATAAGTTGTACAAATAAGAAACTCGGGATCAAAAATATCTGGATTACCAGATTCAATATCTTCAATGCTAATAGGATTCATATGATGAATAAGAATCTGAATTTCAATCTCGTAACCAGTTATACCAAGATCGCATGCTTGGTCTCTTTCAATTACTATATATCTAGTATTTTTCCATTCCCTAGATCTATACAAATTTTGATTTAAATATCGATCAAAGCCAAATGTAGATTCTCCCACACTGCCTTTTAAACTAAGATATTTAAAACGCTCTTCAAATGTTAATATTCTTCGCAACTCTCTGTAGGATCTAATCTTCGACATCATCTTCCTCTTCTTTATTACCACCATAAGCACGCATGGCACTTAAAGCATTGGCGTAAAGTTCTTCAATCCGTTTGACAGACTGAAGAGCTTCAGTTTTTGCTTTGAGAAGTTCGTTTTCATTAGTCAACTTTTCTTTCTCTAATCGTTCTTTAGTGGTAGCAAGTTTTAGAAAATGGGTAATAACCTGTGCTGATGCTGTTCCATCAGAAAGTTGCTTTTCGGCCAAATCAACGGCTGCTTGTACTAACTG
>Ga0315274_10016342_pt1 | contig 10488 bp, 9 predicted proteins | sample YL17G02_20_MG_FD_203700 | JGI IMG/M metagenome (GOLD analysis project Ga0315274, IMG submission 203700) | Sediment microbial communities from Yellowstone Lake, YNP, Wyoming, USA - YL17G02_20 | ecosystem: Environmental > Aquatic > Freshwater > Lake > Sediment | place: USA: Wyoming | collected... | reverse complement strand
CCCGATGACTCTGGATGGAGTCTCCCGCCTCCTCCCCGACAACACCCTGGCAGAATCCCCGGCCCTCACCCGGCTGGTGCACCTGCTCCGCGACGAACTCCCGACTTCCACCTACTACGACTACCACGTGGTGGCCCGAAAGCTCCGGGTATCCCCGCCGCCGATGGAAACCGTCATGGACCGTCTGCAGGCTGCCGGCTACCGGGCATCCCGGGCGCACTACTCCGGGACTGCCCTGAAGACGGATGCGCCCATCGATGTGGTGGAGCGGGCGATCCGGGGGGACTGATCTTCCCAATTCTGAGAAAACGGGTATGTTCTGCGGTTGCTGAACGCCGAAGATCCCTCTATCCAGTCCGGAATCAGAGGACCCCCTGTTTCCAGAAAAATCGCTGAACAGAGGGATTCCCGATCGGTGAACGATCCCCGCCTCACCGCCGGGTGATCACCGTCACCAGGTCTTTGTCATGCACCTTGTAGTGGAGCCCCACCCGCTGCCCGGGGTGCTTCACGTGGTCTCCCCAGATGCGGGCGTAGCGGAACTTGTGCACGAAGTCCCGGTGCAGTTTCAGGCAGACATCCTCGATAGTGGCTTTCCTCCGCAGGATCATGGGCTCCTCCAGGTCCGCCTCCCCCCCAGGGGGCTTCATGTACACCCGGATGAAACCCAGGTGGTCGAAGATGGCGTCCTTCAGCTCCTCCATATGGTAGCCGGAGACCGCCGAGATCATCACGGGCTCGTGCCCGAACCGCTGCGTGAGGTCCTCCCGGATCGCCTCCATCGTCTCGCCATCCACCAGGTCCACCTTGTTCACGGCGATGAGGGCCGGGACATAGATCCGGTTCCCCAGCATCGTATCGATCAGGTCGTCCTGGGTGGCCCCGCCCCGGATCAGGACGTGGGCGTTCACCTGCCGGTATTCGGCCATGATGGCTCGGATCTCGTCGTCGTCCATGCCGATCTTGCCCACGGAGCCGACGTGCACCCCGCCGATGGCGGTCTTCTTGATCGTGATGTCCGGCTTCTCCCGGTTGATCCGGATACCCGCATCGGCCAGTTCCCGGATCAGGATGTCGTAGTGCTTCTCGCTCCAGACGTCCACGAGGAGCACGATGATATCTGCAGCCCGGACGACGGAGATCACCTCCTTGCCCCGCCCCTTCCCCATCGCGGCACCCGCGATCATGCCCGGGATATCCAGGATCTGGATCTTTGCCCCCCGGTGCTCCAGCGCCCCCGGGATCACGGTCACCGTGGTGAAGTCGTAGGACCCGACCTCGGACTCGGTGCCCGTGAGGGTGTTGAGGAGCGTGGACTTCCCCGTCGAGGGAAACCCTACCAGTACCGCGGTGGCATCCCCGCTTTTCTTCACCGAGAAGCCCTCGCCTCCACCCCCGGCCTTCAGTGCCCGCTGGACCGCCTCGTCCTTGATCTTCGCGAGCTTGGCCTTCAGCCTCCCGATGTGCTTGGACGTGGCCTTGTTGTAGGGGGTGGAGCTGATCTCCTCTTCAATCGCCCGGATCTCCTCTTCGAGGCCGGTCATTTCATTTAAATGGGAACGGGGCGGTGATGAACGTTATGGGTGCCCAAGACCTGTAAGAGGGCCGGGGCTGAACCTGATCCGGTAGTCCGCCCGCCAAACCACAGACGGAGGCCATTATTACGTTTATATGGCACTCCGGACTGCCTATGAAGAGTGCTGCTATCGTGTCGACCGGCCAATCATGCGGGTCTCTCACGTCCGCGACCGGGGTTCACATCCTCCGGGCAGCATCGTTCCTGTTTTTTCTTTTTTTTCAGTCCGTGTACGTCAATTCATTCGCAGTTCTTTATCCGGAAAACGTGTGGAAGGATGGCTGAGGGTAAGATTAGTATTAATATGAACCCAAACAGAATTCTCTGTCAGAAGAAAGGATTGTTCGCAGTTATGGTACAGATTTCCAGGCGAAAACGGAGTGGTGGTCCGGCGGGTATCCTCTCCACCCACGTTGGTGACCTGAAGCACCGCTTCCATGTGAAAAAGATTGGGCTCTTTGGTTCTGTGCTCCGGGGAGAGGAGCGACCGGAAAGCGACATTGATATCCTGGTGGAATTCAGGAAGGGCCAGGCAACGCTCCAGAACCTCCTCGCCCTTCGCGACCACCTCCAGGTCCTGTTCTGTCGGCGGGTCGACCTTGTTACTGTCGGAGGACTGAGTCCCCTCATGCGACCGTACATCGAACGCGAGGTGGCCTGGTGTGAAGAAGGATAGTGTGTTCCTCGGCCACATCCGTGGCGAGGTCGCGTTTCTCAGGGATCTTACCCAGAAGAAGGATATGAAGGAAATCCGGTCGGATCCCGTACTCTCCCGTGCCGTCGCGAGAAGCCTTGAAGTCATAGGGGAGGCAGCCAAACAGATCTCACCGGGATTTCGGGCGCAGCATCCCAGGTGCCCGTGGGAGAAGATGTCAGGGATGAGGGATGTCCTTGTGCACCGGTATTTCGGTATCGACTGGGAGATTGTCCGGGATGTGCTTGAAAAGGAGATGCCTGTGCTGGAAGAAACCCTGAACGCAATTGCCACCGCTGAAAATACCCGGGCTATGGATTAACGGAGCTTCAGGCCCGAAATCGCACTACGGTCCGGTATCAGCCAGTCATGCGGGCCTCTCACGCCCGTGACTGGGGTTCAAATTCCTATAGCAGCATCGAAAAGGTGGGTTCCGGAACCCCATTTGTTCTCATACGATTTTCATGAACATCGGGCAAATTTCGAGGCGCCTCATCCTGTCTGCGAGTTGTCGAAAGGGCTGCAGACCGGGTCTCCCATGACCTCTTCATCCCCACCACGAAGAGGGGTTACACGTTCACTTGTTTAAAGACACCGCCTGACCGCCAGGAATGCAAACGATAATAAAGCTGGTCAGAAGAATCCTGCCTCATGCGAACAGGATCCGTCTTCATCCTATTCCTCCTCTTCCTGATTCTCATACTTTTTAGCGGATGTAATTCCCTGTCACAAAAGGACACATCACCGACAGGAGATTTGGGGACCGGAACGACTGTGACTGTCCCTCACCCGACAACGGTGAGCGGATTGTCGATCGCCTGCCCGGGAAACCCGCCGGCGTTTCTCATCGATACGAATGTCTACCAGACACCGCAGATGGCGGAACCCGACCCGCGCACCCCGTTCCGTGACCCGGTGTTCGGCACCTGCCTCATCCGGGTGACGGACCGGACCAGGGACATCAGTTCCGATGATACATCGACGGGGCTCAAGAATGAGTATTCCCGTGTCGAATCCTTCAATGCTGACGGAACCCGGATTCTCGTGCGGGGGACCTCTGCAACGTGGTACCTCTACGATGCACGGACATTCACACGGATCGAAAAAATTCCTGTCGGGACAGACCCCCGCTGGGATGCCCTTGACCCTGAACTCATGTATTTCATCGATGGCCCGCGCCTTGCCTCGTACAATACCCGGACACGGGAGCAGAGGGTGGCCCATGATTTCTCAAAGGATTTCCCCGGCCAGGAGCTCACCAATGTATGGACACGGTATGAGGGGAGCCCTTCTGCGGACGGGCGATACTGGGGGTTGATGGCGGAAGACATGACCTGGAACCCGGTGGCGTTCCTCATCTATGACCTGAAGGCGGACCGGATCATCGCGCAGCGTGACATGCGGGGAGTGGTAAAAGCTGATCCTGACAGCGTGACCATCAGCCCGCTGGGAACGTACCTTGTCGCCCAGCACGAGTATTGCGAACGAGGCACGCTGGGGACCTACGAGAAACCCTGCGGGCTGATGGCCTATGATGCTGATCTGAAGGGTGGCCGGGGGCTTCTGCGCAACGTCGGCCATTCCGACTTTGCGTTCGATACGCAGGGCAGGGAGGTGATGATCTACCAGGATACCGATACGGACGATATCTCCTTTATCGACCTGGAGACCGGGGCAATCACGCCCCTTACGCCCATTGATTTCTCCCATACGTCTCTCGGTCTGCATTTCTCCGGGCAGTCATTCAGACGACCTGGCTGGGCAGTCGTCTCCACCTATAATGGCGGTCATCCTACGGCGTTTACCTGGATGGACGATGTGGTGTTTGCCATCGAATTAAAACCCAATGGACGGATGGTACGGCTCGCCCACACGCACTCGGTGTACAACATGGGGGTTGAAAAGGATTATTGGGCTGAACCGCAGGCAAGCGTGAACCGGGATTTTACGCGGATCCTCTTCACCACCAACTGGGGGAGGACAGGTACCGATGAGGTTGAAATGTACCTGATAGAGCTGCCGAAGGACTGGATGGAACTCCTGCCGAAATGAGGGAGGGGATGATATTTTGCCTCATCCCCGATACTAGCCCCACCCATCAATTTATTCCGGATTTTCCACACTGTACTTCCCCGAATCCTTGCCGACATCGATGAGGATTTCCTTTGTTACCCTCGTCGAATCAATCCTGTCGAATTGCAGCATCAGCACATAGACTATTTTATAGAGCCCTTTTGTATGGATATCAAGGGAGAAGGGAATTTCCTGAGGTACTCCTGCCTTTAAGGATATTTTCAGTGGCATGGGATGACTGGTGTTCAGGGTGATACCGTCAGTATGCGGAGTTTCCCTGTCTGCAATCTTTTGAATACCGGTTAACGCGTTTTGCACATCAACGGTCGATGAGACGGTTGCAATGAGAGTAACACGGCTTCCTTCACGAAGGTTTCCCTGTATCCGGACCTCCAGCATGCCCCGCGATTCAGGAGGGTAAACGGAACGGATGTGGTAAAGGTTCGTATATGCCGCGGTCCTCACGTCATCGTCCTCTTCTGAGAGCGCGATATCTTTGAGCAGTTGTGCGGTTTCTTCCGTGGTATTGGCATTCAATGCAATGTCCGTGAGCACATACATCGCCCTTTCACGTACTTCATTGTCAGGACTCTGCCTGATGATCTCCATCAATACGGGAATGGATCCGGGATCCATTGTGAGATGGAGTCGATCCACATATTCCGAGTTTTTTTCAACGGCAGAAACTGACCAGAAGAAAAGACCTGCGATAAGGAGGATCCCCGCGATTGAAACGATAGTGAGAAGTACCAATTTTTTCATTTCCCATCACCCACAGTCGACTTGATATTTTTCGAGGATCGGAACGATGGCGTCTGCCCTTGGATCCCCTTTATAGCGGTCTTTCCACCCGTTATCTCTGGTGATGAAATCACAAAGGGTTGGATATCTGCCTGAGGTATCCTGTGTAGTATCGAAAATCCTGAATATGGTTGCATTTTCATTGGACAGCGTGTCAAATGATGTTTCAGAAGCGCTATACCCCTGGTACGTCGGATCGTCGGCTAAATCCCAGAGGACTGCTAGGACAACCCCTTCCACTCCTTCACCATAGCCGTCCTCGCATTTATACAGATAAGGGTCTTCAATTCCACGATATTCCTGGCGTTCCTGGGAAACAAAATGATCTCCTGTTTTGTACCTGTTGGTCAAGAATGCACTCATGTATTCAGCAAACCCTTCAAACCATGCAAATTCCTCATCTAAACCGGAATATCTGAAACAGGCACTGTGCGACCAAGCCAGCAAAGCATTGGTGCTGATCTGAGCCGTGAGATGATGGGCATATTCGTGGAAGATAGTTTCATCCACGAATCCGGTGTCTCTGTCGTTTTCATCTGTCGGTGTGAGATAAATCTCATTCCAAAATGAACTGGTCCATGAACTGCCACTCATGGTTGGGTCAGGATATTCCACATCGACCTGGTCGATGGTATCGGTATCATCCCGGTTGAGAGGCTCATCGGCATACTCCCTCTCGAGGAGAATGGTTTCTGCGATGTTGAAATACGCTGAATTTCGTTCGACAAGATCCTGGCGATGTTCACCGCAAAAAATACCTGTATAGCGTTCCTGCCAGTACCCATGGATACCCTGGTTGGTTGCACTGGTGATCCCGACCTTCAAATCACCCAGATGGATGTCGCCATATGGTGGAACGGTGAACGCATCACTCTCCCACCAGACATACTCATTACACAAGTCCCGATCCCTCTGGACATCTGCTGCGTAGTTTACGGAATTGAATCTCACAAGCCACTTTTCGCCTGCTTTTCTCGGAATCACAAAGGAAAAATTTCCACCTTTATCGGTATAGGTGGATGAAATTATTGGTGCACCAGGGATGGAGATGTCCATGATTTCGACTCGAATCGAGCGTGCAGGTTTAAATCCTTTGGGCTTATTGTATCCACCGGACTTTGGATAGTTGGTTATTGGATCGGCCTCCTCATAGAAGAGCCTCCCCTCAATCAAGATGAACCCGCACGGCACATTGCAATTCCCGCCACAATCGATCCCGGCCTCATTGGGCCCTTTGAATCCGTCATTGCAATCGCAGGCATCACCGACACCGTCTTTATCCGTATCTTTCTGATTATGGTTGAAAACCGCTGGGCAGTTGTCGCAGGCATCCCCTACGTCATCTTTATCCGAATCCTTCTGATCAGGATTTTTCACACCTATGCAGTTGTCACAGGAATCCCCGCAATGCGGATTCTGTAACCATTTATTCCCAACCCAGAAACCGGTATCATGCGTGAGGGATACACAGTCACCGTCACTGTCGGTCTGATCCCTGGGACCCTTATCCCAGCAGTTATCGCAGGCGTTCCCGAATCCATCCATATCCGAATCTGTCTGGTCCGGGTTTTTCACGTATTTGCAGTTATCGCAGGCATCCCCGCATTGCGGGTCTTTTATCCATTTTCTGCCGTCCCAATAAGTGGTATCACGTGTGAGAGGCTCACAGTCGCCGTCACTGTCGGTCTGGTCTTTTGGACCCTCATACCAGCAGTTATCGCAGGCATTCCCGGCTCCGTCTCCACGGAAACACAGGGGTTTGCCCGCTACCACTACACAGTTATTTTTCTCATTATCCAACTGGTCGGGATTCGCGACATCCGGACAATTGTCCTTCTCATTGGGGATCCCATCGCAGTCCTTATCGACTGATGCAAGGCACTTGGCTATATTGCTCTCAATCGGCGTGATATGATCAATATTTATCATATTACCGTTTTCATCGCGGTAACCAATCCAGGAGGATATATCTTTCGACTGGGGACCGAGTGTCGCGATGCACACAAGGGAATCGCACTGCTGGACCGTCGTCCCGTCAACGATGATATCAATATGGGGATTGGATACGGCGGTCCGGTATTGTGCAGTGATGGTGATGAAATCCTGCGGCCCGGGATGTTCCGGTGAGACTGATACCATGATCCAGGATTCCTGGGGAAGAAGGGTGGTGGTTTGGGGCTGCCCGACGATCTGGGTGGTGGCGGGAGTGGAGGAGAGCCCGCTGTTGTCGGTCACGACCAGGGATGCGAGAAACGTCCCGGCCGTGGTGTACTGGTGCTGGACCACATACCCGCTCCCGGTTCTCCCGTCGCCAAAGTCCCAGCCATACTGGGTGATCATCCCGTCAGGATCTGTGGACCCCCGTCCATCGAACATGACCGTGAGGGGCACCTCGCCGGCGTACCGGTCCACAGAGATGACCGCCACCGGCGGCTGATTCGTAGGAGGCGGTGGTGGCGGTGGTACAGGGGGGACTTCTTCCGGCTGAATCGGGACATCAACGTATCCCTGGCCTTCATACACCAGACGCATGTCCACCTTCCGGGCGGTCGCGGTCACCCGGATGGAACCGCCGTTGCTCAGCGTGCTGAAAGTGGAGAATACCATCCCGGAGGAATCCGTCGTGCCTGATGCGGGATTGACTATTGCAAGCTCCGAATCGGAGCGGAGCGTGACTGCTGCGCCCTCCACCGGCTGCCCCCCATTCATCACCAGCACCATAATCTGCGCCTCTGCACCACCGGGCCTGAGCGTCGACGGGTTTGCCGTGACCGTCACCTGCAGCGTTAGGGCCGCCTGCACGCTGCCGATTCCGGCAATGAAAAAGAGAAGGAGTGCGATGATTACCAGACCGGAACGTGGGATGATTCTCTTATTTTTTCCCGGGATCCCTCGCGTGTCAGTCCACATCAACGCCTCCGATGAGCGGTTTCCCTCTGATAGGGCGGTGCCAGAATTTTTTCTTTTCTCTCACCGCTTCGACCACCCATTTCACAGACTTCATCAGCATTTCCTCAAAAAGGGGGTATGGTTGATCCCGCTTTCACCACCATCACGTCCCCTGCCGGTACCACTATTTCTTCATCAAAATCCGGTGCACGTATTCTGTCTGGCATGGCCATCCACACGGAGAAAACGGAAGTGTGCGATATATATGTATCGATATCTCTTCCGGGGACCTCTTTCAGATATTCTCCGGGCCGGTTGTTCAGTTTGGAACTGGTATGACCGGCAGATTTGTTCCATGTCCGGCTCCGGCAGACTTCCTCTTCCAGCCCAATGGTCCTCCCGGACCCAGTCGGGAGATGGTCCCATTGAGATTGCACCAGGGAGGTGAATGGCGGCCTCGGAGAGAGCGGTGTATTCCAATCGGAATGCATAAATAATCTCCACCGTCATATCCGGCCATGCATGGAAGGGCAGCCGCTCTCTTTCTGATCGGTCTTCTCCTCGTCGCCGGTTGTGTACTGCCTTTTTCGAAGGGACCTGGTACCGGAGGTGAATCGCAGGCTCCACCGACTCCCGTGGCCTGTGCTGCGGGAACCTCGGACTGCCAGGGGATGTGCGTGGATCTCGACATGGATGAGGAGCACTGCGGGCAGTGCAGGCATGCGTGTTTCCCGGGCCAGTACTGCATCTGGGGGAACTGCACGGTGGGCATCACCTGCCCGGAAGGCCAGGCCAGGTGCGGTCCCTACACGTGCAGCGATCTCCAGACCGATTACTTCAACTGCGGGGCCTGCGATGCAAAATGCCCGTCCGAGACCCCGATGCAGACCTGCTGCAACGGCATCTGCAGGAACCTCAACAATGACCCGGCCAACTGCGGGGGCTGCAGGTATGCGTGTTCCCCCGGGCTGGTCTGCTGCGATGGGAACTGCGTGGACCCGGCCGCGAACCCCTGCCAGTGTGACCCGGCGTGTCCTCCAGGGGAGACCTGCTGCAACCGGCGCTGCGTGGATCTCCTGCGGGACAGGGCGAACTGCGGGAAGTGCGGGAACGCATGCACCGGTCTCTATTATCTCTGTATGGGGGGAATGTGCGGCCACACCATACCCTGACCCGGGCCCCCGGGGAGCGGGAAGGGGAAAGGTGATTCCCTGGTGGGGGGTCCCACCGGGGTCCGGGTTGCCCGGGTGTTCCTGAGGTGATCCGGGTCCCCCGGCTCTCCTTCCTTCCTCCCAGGAGTCGGGGATAGTCTGCTTCTCCCAAAGATCGAAGATATACGTCACACATTCCCCCTGCAGATAAAAACACAACCTATATACCTCGCAACCGGGTTATTCTCCTCAATCCCTGAGGTTGATACCATGAGATTCTCTCTCCTGTGCTGCATGCTCCTCTTCTGTGTTGTCTGTGGAATCCCCCCGGTCTCCGCCGATGTCATCCCTCCAGCATACCCGGTGCAGGACTATTCCTTCGAGGTCATCAACGCGGATGCGTACCCGGGCTACGTATTCGTGGTTTACCCCCTCAGCAGCGGGGGTGGGTACCAGGTTGCGGGAAAGGGTGTCACCATCACCCTGCCCCAGGGCTTCTCCACCAATCTCTACGCGTTCTCCGCCGAAAATTACGGGATCGCGTCCGTAGCTGCCATGATCCGGGATGCGAGTTCCGGACAGTGGACTTCTCCCGCAGTCCCGGCATTCACCGGGGTTGCACCCTACCAGGCCATCCCCAACTCGGTCCGTGCCGCGCACGAGCGGTACACCATCGAGGCAGTGAACCAGAGCAGACTCTCCCTCATAGCTGTATCCGGGCGCTTCAGCCTGTTCGGGGGAGAGACCCTTGAGGTGTCGTATGACTCAGGCCAGGAGCCACCGGGGAAGCCCCACTATAATTGGGTGGGACCGGTGATACCCCATCGGATAGGCACAACACCCGCCATACCGACGGCTACGGAGACGGCCACCGCTCCGACGGAAATGGAGACCCCCGTATCAACCCGGGCAACCCCGGCGGCCACGGGGATGATCCTGCCGCTCGCAGCAGGTGGAATCGCTGCCATCCTGCTGATGCGGCGCCGTGTCGGCTGACCCGGCATGGACATCCTCCTCCCCCTCTTTCTCACCATCGCGGTGGAGTTCCCGATCCTGTCTCTTGGGTCACGGGAGGAACCCGGCCGGGCCCTTCTCTCCACGCTTCTCATCAACTGCCTCACCCTGCCTGCAGCCACGTACCTGTACCGTTCGGTGTACCCCCACCTGCTCCTCATCGAGTGTGCCGTGGTCATCGCTGAGGTGCCCCTCATCCACACCCTTCTCCGGTACCCATGGAAGAGATCCGCAGTCCTCTCCCTGGTTGCCAATGGCTGCACCGCACTTATCGGCATCCTGCTGCCGTC
>Ga0315274_10016341_pt1 | contig 10489 bp, 6 predicted proteins | sample YL17G02_20_MG_FD_203700 | JGI IMG/M metagenome (GOLD analysis project Ga0315274, IMG submission 203700) | Sediment microbial communities from Yellowstone Lake, YNP, Wyoming, USA - YL17G02_20 | ecosystem: Environmental > Aquatic > Freshwater > Lake > Sediment | place: USA: Wyoming | collected... | reverse complement strand
GGAGTGCGAGAGTACCACCCATGAGACTCTGGAATGGAAGCGCAAAGCAGAAATCCAGGCCTCCGGCGGCGACAAAGCCGCAAGAATCAAGTCCATGGAGGAACTGGCGCGTAAACTCTGGGGCACAGGCCACGATGCCGACACCGCTTTCGAAACGCTCTTCGGTGCCCTGCAGGACCCCGACCCGGATGTCCGCGCTGAAGCGTCGAGTCTTCTGGCTGATGCTCTCCATGCGCTCCGGAAATTGATTGCCATCTACCAGGAATCCCTGCGCTCCAACCCCAGGCGCGCGAGCCTCGCAGGCCGCGTCTTGGGCCGCAAACTCGCCAAAGGCTCCCACGACGTGATGCCCTCGCAGGTCACCAGGATGATGTACGGTATCTCGGCCTCCTTTATTCCCTGTCCCTGTGTGCATTGCGGCCATATGAACACCGGGATTCCCGCCCCTCCAAACGGTCCCATGGTGCCGTATTACCACCAGGCCGACGACAAGGGGGCTTACGCCGTTCCGGTAATTTGTGACAAATGCGGCACCGAATTCTTCGTCGTGTGGGACTCGGTTCCAGGATAGGTCTCAGGCAATCCCGGTTCAGATGCCGGTCTTCCCGAAGGAGAATGCAGATGGCAAGTTGCATCTTCAAGAACGAGAACGGCGAATGCTGCGTGCCGCCCGGGGAGAGTTATGGCCCCCCGTGCTCTCTTGAAGGGTCCGGTTCCCCAGAACGCTGCGACGTGTACCGGCTGTATAGAGATGATGCTCTGCGCTTACGTGTAGTTCAGCTCGCTCTGGCCGATCTTGCAAGAGAGGACCTCAAACTTTGGAAATGTCCGAAGTGTAGAAGCAAGTATGACCGGTCACTATGGGCATGTCCCGCCTGCGGCAAGATGTGTGGCTACTTTTTTCTGATTCCATTCGCTGCAGCGTGCGTGTTCTTTTCTGTGGCCCTCGGCATTTGCTCCGCCGGGTTCTCGCGCTATGCCCTCATGGTGCCCGGGGTTTTCTTCCTGATACCGGTCGCGATAGCTTTGTGGCAGTCAGCAGAAGGTCGTTTCTCCTGGGGGAGGAACCTCCGCGCGTCTTCGAAGGCAAGGCTTCGCTGCCGGAACTGCGGGCATCTGCAGGATAAAGGCGATTGGGAAGCCGAAATGGAGACTCGGGCACGCGCATCCGGGGCACGGGGCTTTGTCAATCTTTCCGCTTCGCCGCAGTGCCTCAAATGCACCTCCAGCGACCTTGTGGACGTGTCTCAACCACAAGCCGACGAGGTGGCTGCTGGCCCGACCGTTTTGCGCACTCAGGCCAGCGGAGTATGCGATATATGTAAGCAGGCGGCCTCAACCGGCACGGGGGCAAAGGTCTTCACTGCCAGGGACATGAGGGCGGCCACTGACCGGGGCTTCAACGGCATGGCCGCAGGTCCAAACGCCCGCATGCTGTCCATGGTTGGCGTCACTGCTGCCGAAACACACAGAGAATGGAAGCGCAAGGTCGATCTAAATGCGAGCGATTGGTTACTGTGCCCCGACTGCCAGGCTGAAATCAGCAAGTACGTCAAAACATAGGAAACAAGTATGCAGCATACCAATGCCCCCGTTCACATCGAAGGAGGACCATGTATGTGGCCATTGAGCGACGAGACCCAGAAAGCAACCTGCACTATGTGCGGCGCAAAACGCAAGAAACCGGACCAAGCCGCGCGTGACAGCCTGCGGGATTTTCGCGCGGGAAAGCTGGGCGCCGGTCTTTCAGAAATGGCTCTTCGTTGTAAGAAATGCGGGAAAGTTTTCTGTGTTCAGTGTGTTGCCCCCTATAATGGGGAACACGAGTCAGGCGACGAACACCTTCGCCGCAGCTTCACCGTCACACCCGAGGATGCGCTGAAATTTCATTTCCTCAATGTGCTAAGGAGCGTCAGCGGAGGATGGGCCGTGTGTCCGTCGTGTAGAGAGAGACAAGTCGGAATATACATGCGCAACGAACCCTGACACGTGCGGCCGCAGGTGCAGGCGGTTCGCAAGCATGTGCCACGCGTGCAATTCCGAACCGCCCCGCTCCTCGAGTCGGTCGGCACGTCGGGGAGGAGGAGATACCTCAGGCGCCAGGACGCCGTGTCGAGCCGAGTTCGGTGAGCGGTTATTGCCCGACACATCGAGCCCAATTGCTGCTACCGGTTCGTCACCCTCTTTCTCACCACCGTCCGGGCCCGTAACTATTTGTCATATCTGACTTGACAAACAGCAATACGACTCCTACCATTATGAATTATCGCCTCCAGTGCCGTGTGTGATAGCGGATTCTCATTGCCGCAAGGGGCTAAGGGCGAAGGCCTGAGGACGAACGACTAAGGTTCGCTTTTCTCTGTGTCTCTGTGTCATCTGAGGCGGAGGTCGACGATGGACATCGGACAACGGATTCACGATTTGCGATACGCGCGCAACATCACTGCCAAGGACCTTGGGGACAAGATCGGCGTCTCGCAGTCCTACATCTCCCTTCTCGAGAATAACAAGCGCCGCGCGAACGTGGAAGTCCTTGCGAAGATCGCCAAGGTCTTCGACATGACGCTCGCGCAGTTCTTCGCCGAAGATGCCGCAACCGCCGCCCCAAAACGCAGGCCAGGCATCGATCTCGACAGGCTCTACAAGTCCGGCCACCTCCACGCGCTGGCCGACTCCGCGGGAAACGTCGCCCCCCTCAAGATGCGCCTTATCCCCGTCGTGAGCAAAGTCGCCGCGGGCGACCCCGCCGGTTTCACCGACGGCGAATACCCCGCCGGCTGGGCCGAGGAATTCGTCCCCGCGCCCGCCGACCTTGACGACCGAAACGCCTTCGCGCTTCGCGTCCACGGCGAAAGCATGTCCCCGCGCTTTCGCGACGGCGACATCGTCATCTGCGCCCCTTCGAGGTCGCCCGAGAACGGCGATGCAGTCGTCGCCAAAGTCCACAGGGAGGAGACGACCTGCAAGATCTTTTACCTCGACGGCAAGAACGTAATCCTTTCGCCCGTCAATCCCCGCTACCCCGCGCAGGTCTACGAGGTGAGCGAAGTCGACTGGGTGTACCCGGTTGTCATCTGCCAGCGCCGGGAGAAAAGGTAGCCTGCCGTGTCTCGGTCCGCGCTATACGAAGACTTCCTCCATTTCGCGCGCGAGCGCGGGTTTTTCGCCCCCGGCGAGAGCGTCCTCGCCGCGGTCTCCGGCGGTCCGGACAGCGTGGCGATGCTCGATATCCTGAAGCGTTTTTCGCGGCACGGCCGCATCGCGCTCTTCGCCTGCCACCTCGACCATGAACTTCGCGGCCGTGAATCCACGAGGGACGCCTCGTTTGTGCGAACCCTCTGCCGGAGTCTCGGCGTGCCGCTTGTGGTCGCCGAAAGGGACGTGCGTTCGCTCGCGAAGCGCTCGAAACTGAGTATCGAAGCCGCCGCTCGAAGGGCGCGCTACGAATTCTTCGCCCGCGCCGCAAGGAGGTTCGGGTGCACGAAAGTCGCGACCGCCCACACGCTTTCCGACAACGCCGAAACGATTCTGCAGCGTCTCATCGAAGGCGGCGGGCCCGCGGGCCTTTCCGGGATTCCGGCCTCGCGCGCCCTCGATGAAAAGGGCAAAATCAGCGTCGTGAGGCCGCTGCTCTTCGCCGCGCGCCGCGAAATCGAAAACTACCTTGCGGCCCGCGGCATTTCCGCCCGGATCGACAGAACGAACCTCGCCCCTCTTTACACTCGAAACAAAATCCGCCTCGAAATCCTCCCCCGCATTCTCGAACTGAACCCCTCGGCCGAGGAAGCGATCTCGCGCGCGGGGGCCAACATCGCCTCGCTCTTCGAGTACGTCGAAGACGCGGTTGCCGGCGCTCGACAGAAAATCATTCACTTTAGGGCTCCCGGCAAAACGGTCCTGAAAAGGAGAGCGCTTCTTTCGGCGCCGGGGGTCGTCTCTCGTGCGGTTGTCAAGAGCGCAATTCTGGATTCGGGCGTTGACGGGCGGGCGTTTTCGTCCGCGCACGTCGACGCCGTGATGAAGTTGGCGAAGAGCCGTCGGCCGTGTGGCACCACCGCACTGCCGGGAGGGGTGGCCGCATCAGTCCGGTACGGAAGCCTTACGATTGCAGGTCCGAAGGCGGCTGTTCGCCGCGCAACTGCCGCACGGTGCAAAGGGGCCCCCGCGGCGTCCCCGCGCAAAAACCGTACGTTCCGCGACGGGGCGCGACGGCCGGGGTTCTGCCGTCCGCTCCCGGTTCCCGGAACGGTGGTTCTGCCGGGAGGTTCCGGACGAATCGAAGCGAGAATCGTCCGCCGGTTCGACCTTGCGGCGTTTGTCGCCGCGAAAACGCGCTTCGAGGAAGTCGTCGATGCGGATTCGATAAAGGGGAACCTTGTTGTTCGTTTCCCCAGACCCGGCGAGAGATTGCGTCCTCTGGGAGCTCCGGGCGAAAAGAAACTCTCGGACTTCTTTACCGATCTGAAGATCCCTCTTGATGAGCGCGGGAGAACTCCGATTGTTGCGGATGAAGCCGGCATTATCTGGGTTGCCGGTTGCAGGATTTCCCACAGGGTCAGATTGGCCTCACGGACGAAGCGTTTCCTGAAACTGGGTTTTTGCGCTGCCCGGCGGAAAAGTCCGCAGCCAAAAAGTTTACACGGGTGAGTTGACATGGTGTGCGAAGTTGTTATAGTACTTGGTAATACCGCGGGGTGGAGAAGTGGTATCTCGTCAGGCTCATAACCTGAAGATCGCGGGTTCGAATCCCGCCCCCGCTACCAAAACACAACGCCCCGCTCCGATGCGGGGCTTTTCATTTCGACCGCGAGGTGAGAAACAGCCGTCTCCCGGCCGCTCCTTTCCTGTCCGACGCCGTTGCCGGTCACTTCATCATGGGCACGACGATGCCGCGCATCAGGACCCTCTGGGCGGCAAGGAACACGATGACAGTGGGTATCGCCGCCACCACGAGCGACGCCATAATGAGATATGGATAAAACCGCGCGCTCTGCTGGAACTGCTGCAGGTACACCATGATGGTCCACATCCTCGGGTCCTGGCACGTCGTTAGCGCCCACATGAAAGACCCGTATGCCCCGCTGAACGCAAAAAGCGCTATCACGGCCAGCACCGGCGTCGACAGCGGCAGCGTGATCGTCCAGAACATCCGGAATTCACTCGCGCCGTCGATTGACCCCGCCTCGTACAACTCCTGCGGCAGGCTGTCGAAAAACCCCTTCAGCAGAAAAACGTAGTACCCGTTCGCGAGGCCCGGCAGGACAAGCGCTGCGAACGTGTTCAACAGCCCCAGGTCCCTGATGAGGAGGAAGTTCGGTATCATCGTCACCTGCGCCGGAAACGCCATCGTCGCCAGGAGGAATATCAGCACCTTCGCGGAATACGAAAGCCGGTAACGCGAAAGCGCATACGCCGCAAGGGGGTTTATCGTTATTTGCGACAGGACCGTCAGCGTCACCAGTATGAACGTGTTGACGAGCGGCCTGCCCTGCAGGAACACGGCCCTGACGACGTACGTGTAGTTGCGCGTGATGTAATCCCACCGAATGCCGGCGCGGCGCGTGGACAGGTCCAGGTAGTCCTCTTCCCGCCAGGGCGGTTCGACCTCCCCAAAGGACGCGAAATTGCCTTCGTACGCCCGGTTGAGCGCCTGAATGTCGGCATACCTGGCCTCCAGGAAACGGGCGTAACGGACATCAGCCGAATCGATGGATATGGCGTCTATGGGCGCGTGCGTTTCGTAGTAGGTCTGCCAGTTGAAAAGCGGCAACGCCTTCTGAGGCATGTATTCGGGGAGTTCCGCGGTCTCGAGAGAGGATGCGTTGTCGCCCGTCTTGCCGTTGTACTTCTCCACCTGGCCGTAGGTGTCGCGAAGGTACTCGAGGTATGAGGGGCGGCAGCGGTCGCGGTCGAGGCGCACGTAACGCATCGGGATAATCCTGCGGACGAAAGCCTCCCAGTCGCCGCCTTTCTTTCCGGCGGGTCTTGTCAGTTCCAGCGGGATCTGCCAGAAGTACCCGAGAGAAGTGTCCCAAGCCGCGCTGAGGTTCTCGATCTTGCCGTACGTGTCGCGAAGGTAATTCTGCCAGATCGGGAGAACGGTTACCACCCCGAACATCCGCGATGGCATGGCCTTGCGGCACTCGGCCCATTCGAGGTTCTTCTTATCCGCAGGAGGGTACCACGCGTGACGGTCGTACGCCTCGAAAGGCGGAAAGATATCAACGTACGACCCGTTCTGCTCCTGGATGGCCGAGTTGGCTTCTTTGATCGTGTCGTACTTCGCGCGCAGGAACTTCTGGAAGGCGACTTGAACCTCGCCGATAGGCATGGCCGCCTGGAAGTTGGTGTCCTTATACTTGTCCGGCAGCGCGTCTTTGAAGGCCGCCCAGTCTTCGAGGCGGCGCCTGAAGGCGGGCGAATCGAGGTTGTAGTCCTTAAGGACGCTTTCCATCTCGACATAGTGGCCGTACTTGCGCTCGAGGGTCTGGCCGCCGAGCGTTATTTCATAGGGTTCCTCGACGTGGTATTTCAGTTTGACGATCTCGAACTGCGCGGTCCTGTGTTTCTCCTGGAGGTACTTGGCCATGAGCGCGCGGCCGTTGTAGAGGTATCTGGGCGCGATCCGGTACTGCTGAAAGTCGGTGTGCGAAGCGACCGAGGTGCCCGCCATTACAAGGAACGGGAAGACGGTGGTGGCGGCGCCGAGAATAAGGACAGCGTAGATGAAGATTATGAGGCTCCTCACCTTCGGCGATTTGCGTCCTACTGTGGAGACAATAGGCATACTTTCCCCGCTGATCTCCGCTCTATTCCGGCCCGCCTGAGGCGCCGGCGGTGAACTCGACCCTCTGGAACAGCCTCAACTGGTAAAGGGTAAATCCTATCAGCATGCTTCCCAGTATCCACGCCATGGCCGTCGCGTAGCCCATCTTGAGGTACAGGAAGGCGTTGAAAAAGATCTCGAGGCTTAACGTGTGGGTGGCCTGTTCGGGGCCGCCCATCGTCATCACGAAGATGTTCTGCGTGGCGTGAAAGGAGCCGATGAAAGCGCCGAGGAAGTTAATCATGATGAGCGCCTTGAGATAAGGCAGCGTAACGAGGCGGATCTTCTGGAGGGGCCCGGCGCCGTCCATCTCGGCGGCCTCGTAGAGTTCATCGGGGACGGTTTTCAATGCCGCGAGGTATATGATGCTGCCCGGACCGGCCCCCGCCCAGACGGCCGGCAGGACCACCGAGAACATGGCGAGGTTGGGGTCGAGAAGCCAGGTCTGCGGCGGGATCCCGAAAAAGCCCAATATCCGGTTGAGCACTCCCACGGGCGACGGTTCATAGAGGAGGTTCTTCCACAGGAACATCAGCACCAGCGACGACGTGAGCGCCGGCAGGTAGAAGAGGACCCGGAATGTGATCTTCAGCCTCGGCACTTCGGACAGGAAAAGTGCGAGGACTATGGGCACCACGAACCCGAAAGACATCGTGAGCGCCATGTAGAGGAAAGTGTTGTAGAGCGATTTCCAGAAAACCGGCTGCCCCACGGCCTCGATGAAGTTGTCAAGGCCGACGTAGGTGCTGCCTCCCAGGATCCTGTAATCGTACACGGACATTACCGAGCCGCGGACAAGCGGCAGGTAGTCCCACAGCAGTATGCACGCAACGGCCGGCAGAAGGAAAAGCCACGCATACAGGTGTTTCCACCTGGATGCCTTGAGCGCCGCCGAGAGGCCGCTGGAACCGGATCCCAGCCGCCGGGAAAGGGATTTCACAAGGAGATAACCCCCCCAGCACAGCGCCGCGGCAAAGACAATGGCGAGTACGACGCCCACCCGCCTCTTGAAACGCATCTCGTCCTCGGGGTACAGTTTGAAGAAATACGTGTTGATGCGCCTGACGATGGATTTCAGTTCCGCCTGAGCGTTGGCGTCGGGGTCCCTCAGGATGCGGCTGATGGGTATGTCCATCTCCGTGCTTATGGATTCATAGCCGGGGCAGTGCGGCTCCGGGCGGCCGTACTTCAGAGTCTCGTCAAAGGCCGCCAGGTGTTGCGGATCGACGTCGCGGAAATACTCATGGTAGCCGAATTCCTCGAGCCACCGCGGGTTGCGCACGAACTTGCCCCACCCCGCCTCCACGTAGACCCGCGTTTCAATCTCATGCGCGCGGTCGCTCGTCGCAAACCGGATGAACTCCCACGCGGCGTCCATCTTGCGCCTGTCGCCCGCAACGCGGCCCGTTATGCACCAGGCATCGCCGTCCACTATGGACGCGCGTATGCCCGTTGGACCGGCCGGCAGGGGCGCAACTCCTATGGCCTCCAGCGGCACCGCGCCCGCCTCCAGCACGTCCTGCAGCCTGCGAAGAGGCATGATCGCCATCGCCACCTCGCCCCTTCCGAAATTGCGGGCGTATTCGCCGGGCAGGTCGCTGGCGAGGCCGGGCCTGACCACCCCCGTGTATTCCTTCCCGTTTCTCGTCCACTTGGTCCAGCGCAGCCTGTGATAGAACTCCAGCGCCCGGACTCCCCCGGGAGAATCGAAAACAGCCTCCCACCTGCCGCCATCGCGTTTTCTGACTATGTCCCCTCCGGCCTGCCAGATGAAACTCGACCATATCCACGAGCCGGGCTGGAGGTAAAGTCCCATCCGGCCGTATCCGGCGTTCGGATTGAGCGCGGTCTCGACGACCATGTCTGGGTTGCTCAGGCGCTGGGCGTAGTCGAAGAGTTCGTCCCAGTTCTGCGGGCGCCTGTCGGGGTCGAGGCCCACCTCCTCGAAAAGGTCTCGCCTGTAGACAAGGTACACTGTGGGCCACGTGTAAATGGCGCCGTAGCGGCGTCCGTCGGCGCCGGTGACCACCTGCCAGAGTTGGTCCGGCACCTCCGGCTCCATCTCCCAGTCCTTGAGGTATTCGTCTATCGGCGCGACGAAGCCCTGCTCGACATAGCACTGGATGTTCATGTAAAAGAGGCTGAAAACATCCGGCGATACGCCGCCGGCAACGGCCAAGAGAATGGCTGCGTTGCCCCCGCCCTCAAGCAGGAGTTCCTGGGCCGGGACTACGTTTATCTCGGGGTGGGTTCTCACGAACTCGTTGAAGATCTCCCGGCCTGCGCGCTCCCACGGCGCCGTGATCTGCGGCTGCGGCACGACGATGCGCAGCGTCACGCGGGAATCCACGCCCTCCTTCTCGCCCTCCGCGGCGCCGGCCGGCAGGACCGCCGCCGCGCAGAGGAGGAAAACGGCAGCGGTGAACCCAGACACAAGGCACTTGACGCTTCCCAGGCCACACACCATGCCAAGTCTCCAAAGGCTCTCTCGACCTGCCGCAAAAATCCCCTGGCGCCCCGCGGGGCCGGCTCCCGTTCGGCGATTGTACTACTACTCAAGCCTCCGCCTGAGACCTGGAGCAGGTCGAGTGACAGTATAATTGCACGAACCGCAAAGCGGAAGGGAGGTTGCGCACACCGAAGAGCATGTAGCCCCCCGCCCGCGACGAGGTAAACTTGTTCCTTAGCGTAATCCCCTCTTCCCCCGGCGTAGCCTTAGCGAAGCCGGAGAGAGGTTTACCCGCCTGTGGCGGGCTTGCCCGCCTCAGGCGGGGGTCAGGGGTGAGGGAGAACGCTATTACGAATCGCCTTGCCTGCTTTCCTTCTCCTGTTCAACTGCTCTACTGTTCACCTTTCTCGCGCTTCACGCACCGGGAGAGGGGGAGGGGTAAGGGCGCACTGCCCAAGTTTACCCGCCTGTGGCGGACGCGAATCTTGCCCGTTGGTGACGGTCTCTACCTCTTCTGTTAATTCCAGGTTTTCCTTTACGTCCTTGGCGTCCTTTGGCGTCCTTGCATGTTGCTTTCTGACGGGTCTGTTGGTTCCATAGGGAGCAGGATTGGAGGGCTGGCGAGCGGAGCGAGCCGGCCCTCCAATCTCGGACGGCGAGAGATCGTTCGTGTCCCGGCCCAAGAGGCCATCGTCAAGCTTGGTGGTGACAAGGGGCTCTTCCTAATCCGCGTTCATCCGTGTCAATCCGTGGCCACAAGGTTTTTCTGCTTCGGACTTTCGACTTCGGACCTCGGTCTGCTTCTCCCTGCGCCCCCTGCGCGAGAGAAGGTTTACAGGTATGCTTTTCCTTCGGCCTACGGCCTGGAGCCAAGGGCCTATGGCCTGATTTGCTCCTTCGCTTCGGACTTCAGACTGTTCTTCCCTCCACCCGCCTCCCCTTTCCTGCGCCTCCTCCCGACATTGGCATTCCGGGAATGCCCCTGTATCATAGTTGCCGCCAAGACGACCGTATTCACCGGTCCCTGGGATTGAGTATTCGTGACTGATTCAGTGCACAAAGATCCTCAAAGCGCCGGTCTCAAAAATGAGTGGCGGTACCTGGCGGCAATTCTCCTGACGGCCGCGATCGCATATGGCCTCGGGGTAAGCCCTCACTGGCGCATAAGCCAGGACTCCGCGCGTTACCTTACGATGGCTCACCAGGTAGCCGAT
>Ga0315274_10016340_pt1 | contig 10489 bp, 11 predicted proteins | sample YL17G02_20_MG_FD_203700 | JGI IMG/M metagenome (GOLD analysis project Ga0315274, IMG submission 203700) | Sediment microbial communities from Yellowstone Lake, YNP, Wyoming, USA - YL17G02_20 | ecosystem: Environmental > Aquatic > Freshwater > Lake > Sediment | place: USA: Wyoming | collected... | reverse complement strand
GTCGAAGATTACCATCATGGATATGAGCGGCATTCCGTTTGATGTGGTCAATACGATTGTCGCACTCGTCGCCCGGATCGCGTTCGATTTCAATTTCTGGAACCCCAACCGGCGCGAGCTCCCCATTCTCCTCGTGCTCGAGGAGGCGCACAACTACCTCTCCATGAATTCGAAAGGATCTACCGCCGCGCGGCTCACGGTGGAGCGTATCGCCAAGGAAGGGCGCAAATACGGCGTGAGCGTGATGATCGTCAGTCAGAGGCCATCGGAGATATCGGAAACTATCCTCTCGCAGTGCAACAATTTCGTCGTCCTCCGGCTGCTCAACCCGGTTGACCAGGCCTATATCAAACGACTGGTCCCCGAGACCTTCAGCGGTCTTGAAGCAGTGATCTCAACTCTGCGCCAGGGCGAGGCGATCGTTGTGGGAGATTCGGCTCCGATGCCCATCAGGATCCAGATTGACGCGCCCAATCCTCCGCCTGCGAGCGCTGATATTTACTTCTATGACAAGTGGAAGCAAAAAGGGGCGGAGACAAATGCCGATGATGTGATGGAGCGGTGGTGGAATCAGCATAAGGCGTGACCCGGGCAATTCGGGTGGGTGAATAGTGAACAGTAAACCGTGAACAGAAAGCGGTCACTTGAAACCTGCAACTCAAAACCTGAAACTTGATACTCGCAACTTGAAACTTGAAACTTGATACTCGCAACTTGAAACTTGAAACTCTAAACTCGAAACTCCGAAAGGAACTATCAGGCAATGGCTGTTGAACGAACATTAGCGATTTTGAAACCAGACTGCGTCCGAAAACATCTTCAAGGCGAAGTGATCGCCAGGATCCAGAAGGCGGGATTCAAAATCCTCGGTATGAAACAGCTGCGACTGACCAAGGATACCGCCGGCGCATTCTACGCGGTACACAAGGGCCGTCCGTTCTATGACGGGCTTGTCGAGTTCATGTCGAGTGGTTCATGTATGCCGATCGCCCTCGAGAAAGAGAACGCGGTTGCCGATTTCCGCAAGCTCATCGGCGCTACAGATCCGAAGGAAGCAGCAGAGGGTACCATCCGGAAGCTGTTTGCCGACAACAAAGGTGAAAATATCGTTCACGGTTCTGACTCCCCCGAAAACGGAAAAATCGAGGTGGCGTTCTTCTTCTCCGAACGCGAACTCGTTTGAGATTTCGCCGCCCTTTCCTTGCACTGAAGAAGTTGTGAGACTTGCACATGCCGCTCTCCCGCTGGAGAACACTCAACCGGAAAGAGCTTTTCAAGAACCCTTGGTGGGTTTATCGGCAGGATACGTTCATGCTGCCGGACGGAGAAGTGGGAGAGTATTTCTACGTCCACACCAATGGATCGAGCATTATCATCCCCGTTTTGGATGATGGGAAGATCATCCTGGTGAAGCAGTACCGGTATCTGTGTGATCAGGAGAGCCTTGAATTGCCGTGCGGAGGTGTCAAGGCCGGGAGCGACTACGTGACGACTGCTGCGCACGAGCTCGAGGAGGAAGCCGGGTATCGGGCGAAGGAGCTGAAACAGATTGGACAATTCAATCCGTTCAACGGAGTGACCAATGAGTTTTGCCGCGTCTATGTCGCACGCGGACTTCAGCACGTCGGCGCCAAGCCGGACAAGACTGAAGCATTCGAACACTATGAGCTTTCCCCTCTTGAGATCGACGAGCGAATCCAATCCGGAGAGATTTGGGATGGGATGACCATCGCGGGCTGGAGCATCGGACGCACATTTCTTCGTTAGTTCCCACTCCGCACGAACCGCGCAGCTTTGTTTCCTCAACAACAAGTCAGAACTATGAAAAACCCATTACTCCAGCTAGCAGTCCTTTGCATTCTGGCAAGTGCTGATTCTTTTGGCCAGGTGAAAACCGGTGCCGACCTGCTGTTCGAGAAACACTTCAAGCTCATCGAAGGCAAGCGGGTGGGACTCGTCACCAATCACACGGCGATGCTCTCCAACGGCAAGCATCTCGCCGACGCAATTCATGAAGACAAGCGCACAAAGCTTGTTGCGTTGTTCGGACCCGAGCACGGCGTTCGCGGCGATGCCCCTGCGGGTGACAAGATCACGGACGCAGTTGACAGCAAGACCGGTGTTCCCGCGTACTCGCTCTACGGCGCCATTAACAAGCCTACAAAGGAAATGTTGCAAGATGTCGATGTGCTGATTTATGACATCCAGGATGTTGGCGTCAGGTTTTACACTTACATCAGCACGCTCTCCTATGCCATGGAGGCGGCTGCGGAAAACAAGATACCGTACATCGTGCTCGACCGGCCGAATCCGATCCGCGGAACGTGGGTCGAAGGGTTCAACCGTGACGATTCGCTCCGTTCGTTCGTCGGCCTTCATCCGATTGTCCTCGCCAATGGGATGACGATTGGAGAACTCGCAACTCTGTACAACAACGAGGGATGGCTCAAGGATGGGGTCAGGGCGGATCTCAACGTCGTGAAAATGGAGGGATGGAAGCGGACGATGTGGTACGACCAGACGGGACTGAAATGGCTGGCACCCTCGCCGAACATTCCGTCTCTGGACGCGGCCATACTGTACCCGGGCACCTGCTTATTCGAGGGCACAAATCTGTCGGAGGGACGGGGCACGATGAAGCCGTTTGAAAATATCGGTGCGCCGTACATCGATGGGGCGAAATGGGCAAAGGCATTGAATGACGAGAAGCTCAAGGGCGTGACATTTGTCCCCGTTGAATTTACGCCAAAGAGCATCCCAAACATGGCGACGAAGCCAAAACGCTTGGGCGAGAAGTGCGGAGGCGTCTTGGTGAAGATCACGGACCGCGAATCCCTTGAGCCGGTGAGAGTCGGAGTTGCGATGCTCGTGACGGCAAAAAGACTCTATCCCGACAGTCTGAAATGGCGTGACCGGTCCATTGACCGGCTGTCCAGAACGCCGAAACTGCGCAAGGCAATCGATGCCGGAGCTTCCACAGAGAACATCGTTGAGATGTGGAAGGCGGATGTGGAGCAGTTCAAGAAGGTGCGGGCAAAGCATCTCCTCTACTAGTCGGATCTGCAGGATTGAACTCGCGGCGGCCCGCCGGTTGCCCTGAGCTGTCTACAGCCTTTCCATCACTTACACACACTATAGAGGAACTGCACCCATGCGGTTCATGATTGTGCTTGTCGTTTTGCTCGGTGTGCTCGGCTCGATTGCAGGTTCCCAGGCTGTGAAAAAGCGCATCGTCCCGAATGGTATTTACGCGGTTCTCCGCGATGGAAAGACGCCAGAAGAAGCGAGGAAGGGGAAGGGATCGCCCGCTGTTCTTCTCTACGATGGGCGATTCACGGATTCCAGCCTGGTTCAGAATCCGCTGTATGTGGCAGTCGACACTTCGTCTTTTGTCCCGTTGATTATCGAAGGGACGCCGGAAGCACAGAAGGATGGACGAGGACACACGCTTCTTGGCGTTGCCCTCAAGCGGGAGTACGCAGGTGCGCTCGAGAATTTTACGCGAGCTCACCTCGGTGGCAGGATAGCGATCGTGCTTGGCGGAGAAGTGATTACGATGCACGGGATACGCAGTGTCATCACCGGCGGAAAGTTCCAAATCACCCGGTGCTACGACAACGCGTGTGAGGTGATCCAGTCGAAGCTTCTTGAGAAGTAGGCGAGAGGAAAAGCACGCGGGCCTTGCTACTTTGTCAATCCCACCCCGAATTTCATTTTTTCAGACACGGTCACAGGGAGCTTGCCTCTGAAAGGCGCTTTGCCGTAGAGCGCCTCGGCGGTCGCCTCCTGAAGCGCCTTGGCATTGTCGAACGCGCAGATGTAGGCCGGAATTGCGGGAGCGGACGCTCCGATGTATGGATTTCCAAACGATACCAGCGCAACTCGTTGATTTACTTCTGCCAGTTTCTGAAGAAACGCTGTATGAGCCGGAGGCAAAGCCACCGTACCGCTGCTCAAAACGATCTTGATGTACGCAGCAACCACAACCACATCGGCTTCGGCGGCCAGCTTGAGTGCCCGCCCAATCTCATCACTCCTCAGCGAATCGCTTAACCTGAGCTCGGTCACACTGCCCGACAACTTCTTGATCTCATCAGGGAATGATACGAGTCCACGTGAGATAATAGAATTACCCTCTTTATTACTGATGGCGAGAATGAGGACCTTCTGTGCGGGCTTCAAAGGGACGAGCTTGCCGTCATTCTTCGCCAGCGTGACACACTTCGCTGCAATCTTCTTCGCCTCATAGTAGTTCTCGTCAGTTCCCACAAGCCGGGAGATCTTATCCACGTTGACAAGTCTCTGTTCGTGGATACCGACTCGGGTCTTGGCCCGGAGAATCCGCCTCACCGACTCATCAATGCGCTTCTCGGCAAGTTGGCCGTTCGCGACGGCCTGGCGAATTGCCTGAATTCCCTTCGCAAGATCGCCCGGGAAGAGAATAACATCGCACCCGGCCTGTATGGCTTTCACCGTCGCGACGTCGAATGGATAGCGTGTCGTGATTCCGCCCATAGCCATCGCGTCCGTGAAGACAATGCCATCGAACTTCAACCGCCCTCTCAGCAGCTTTGTCATCGCGTTCGACGAAAGCGTGGCAGGAACCGTGTCCGCGTCGATTGCCCGGATCCACAAGTGCGCACTCATAATGCTAGAGGGCATCGCCTTCTTGAGCACCTCTTTATAAGGGAGGAGCTCAAGCGACTCGAACTCTTTCCGAGAGCTTGTCACGACTCCAAGCTTCGCGTGTGTGTCCGTCCCGGTATTGCCGTGCCCCGGGAAATGCTTGCCGGTGGCCAGTAGACCGCTCTCCTGATATCCTTTCACGGCCGCAGATCCCAGCGTGGCGACGAGGCGCGGGTCCTCGCCGTACGACCTCGTGTTGATGACAGGGTTGTCCGGATTGTTGTTGACGTCGAGCACCGGTGCATAATTAAGATGAACGCCGATCGCGCGCGCTTCCTTTGCAGTAAGTCGCGCCGCAGCATACACCAGCTTCGGATCTCGCGAAGCTCCAAGCGCCATATTGATCGGCAGGTCAGTAGCTCCATCGATATACGTGCCGGCCCCCTTCTCGAAATCCACCGTCACCAGCAGTGGATACTTCGACGCCTCCTGTAACGAGTTGAGTTCGACCGCAATCTTCCGGGCTTCTGTTCTGGCAAACCAGATCCCGCCAATCCCGTAGTTCTTGATCCACTCCACGGTTTTCGGAACGTCGGAGTGAACGGGAACAAAAAGCTGCCCGATTTTCTCGTCGAGCGTCATCGATTTAAGCATGCGATTGACCCAGGCGTCATCGGCCGGTAACAGCTGGGCTTGGAGCGAATTTGCGAGCATGGTAATCGCGAGGGCAGCAGTAAGAGTTTTCATTATTTTCAGTCAGGCATCGTGAATGCGTCTTCATGCTTTTGACAAAGCTTGCTTAAGATCCTCAATGATGTCCTCGAGATCCTCAATACCCACAGAAATCCGAACAAGACCGTCGGTGACACCGATGCGCTGCCGCTCTTCTGGTGTGAACGAGGCGTGCGTCATGGTCGCGGGATGTGATACCAGCGATTCGACGCCTCCAAGGCTTTCTGCCAGTGCGCAGAGCCGGACAGATTTCAGAAATTTCTTCGCCTTGTCGAGGCCGCCGAGGTCGAACGAGATCATCCCGCCGAATCCCCGCATCTGTTTCTGCGCGAGCCAATGTTGTGGATGGCCTACCAGGCCCGGATAGTTAACCTTCTTCACCTTCCTGTGCGTGTTCAAGAAGGCAGCCACTTCCAGAGCGTTTGCGTCGTGGCGCGCCATCCGGACTGCCAGCGTCTTGATGCCGCGCAGGCACATCCAAGCTTCAAATGGACTGAGGATGCCCCCGGTTGATTTCTGGATGAACCTTAATCGTTCGGCCAATTTTGTGTCGCTGAGTACGATCAATCCCCCCAACATGTCGCTGTGGCCGTTGAGGTATTTCGTGGCGCTGTGTAACACGATGTCGATCCCGAAGTCCAGGGGGTTTTGCAGGTAGGGTGTGGCGAAGGTATTATCCACCACCGAAATCACCTTGCGAGCTTTCGCCAGTTTGGCGACGGCATGGAGATCGGTGATTTCCATCGTCGGATTGGTCGGTGTCTCGATGAACATCATGCGCGTGTTCGGCTTGAGCGCTGCCTTCACCGCCGCGATGTCTGTCGTATCAATAAAATCAAACTGAAGGCCGAAGTCCTGGAGTACGAGCTTGGCGAGCCGGTAGGTGCCGCCATAGACATTCTGAGAGACGATGGAGTGATCTCCGGACTTGAGGAGCTGGAAGAGTGCTGTCTCCGCGGCCATCCCGGACGCGAATGCAAAGCCTTCCTTGCCATTCTCCAGCGCAGCGATGTTTTTCTCAAGGACCGTTCTTGTTGGATTGGCCACGCGGGAATACGCGTATCCCTTGTTCTTGCCCAGTTCCTCTTGCGCGTAGGTCGAGGTGAGATGGATCGGCGTCATCAGCGATCCGGTGGTCGGATCGGGTTCAATGCCGGCGTGAATAGCTTTGGTCGAAAAGCCCATTGTGGTTCCTTTCTTTCGCGGATGGAACGGATGCACGCTGATCCTCGCGGATAGGGGAACTCACAATTTCCGCGGAGGTTCTTGCGTCTCTCAGACTCTAGAAGGAGTGAACGAACCGCCTGAACTCAACTCTGCTGCCGAAATTGATGAGCAAGCCGAGTTGAAACTTCGTGTTCTTCAGATAGCCCAGGATCTGCGCCTCGTGCGGTTTGGACAAGTTCTGGACGGCTTTTACTTCGACAATCACAGAGTCCTCCACCACCAGATCGACGATCTGCTCGCCAACTTCCTGGTCCTCAAAAAAGACTGGCAGGTTCTCTTGCTGTCTGATCCCAAGGCCCAGGTGTTGAAGCTTCACAGCCAACGCATTCTCATACGTCTCTTCCGTCAGGCCTTTTCCGAGAGCGTTATGAACCGCGAACGCTGCGCCGATGATCTTCTCTGTAATTTCAGCGTACAGAAGGTCTGTCATGTTTCAAGCGATTCGCGCTGATCCGCGATCATCCGCGAGTATCAGCGTTCTTCTTTGGAATAATGCCTCAAATATCCCCGGCATGTCAAAAAAAGTGAGGAAATATAGCACAAATCATCAGGAAAGGAAATTTTCGAGTCGAATAAGGCCCTTGCACACGTGCAGTGGCTCAATGTGCACGGCTGGGTGGATCGGGGGTGCCATCCGGGATTTGTCTTGACATTGGCACTACTTTTTAGTATAATTTCACCCCAATTTTGATGCAAAACGGAGCAATTTTTGTCAAAAACGTGAGGATTTCGTAAGAATTTATGGCGACAACGTCAGATTTCAGAGTCGGAATGGTCATTCGGTTTAATGGGGAACTGCACCGCATTGATGAATACATTCACAGGACGCCTGGCAATCTCAGGGCATTCGTCCAAGCCAAGCTGAGGAACCTGAAATCCGGCAGAGTGACGGAGAGCAGGTTCAGATCCGGCGAGGAAGTGGAAGAGGTCAGACTGGAACAGAAGAACTTTACCTACCTCTACCACGATGGCGCGAGCTTTCAGTTTATGGACAAGGAATCATACGAACAGATCCCCGTCTCGCAGATTGCGCTGGGTGACGGCTCGAAGTTCCTGAAAGAGGGGGAGACGGTTCAATTGATGATGGTGGGGATGGACATCGTCGGTTGCGAGATTCCGTTCAATGTTGAACTCAAGGTCGTCGAGACGGTCCCCGGTGTGAAGGGGGACACTGCCACGGGTGCAACGAAGCCCGCCAAAGTGGAGACCGGGGCAATGGTGAATGTCCCGCTGTTCATCAACGAGGGCGACGTCATTCGTGTTGATACTCGTACGGGCCAGTATTTGGAACGCGTAAAAAGCTAGGGGAACACAAGAACCCCCGGATGATATCGGGGGAAACGAACGGGCTCTAAAGCTCTCGTCTTTCACACTAGCGTTGAGATATTCATGGATCTTGCATACGTCAAGAAGGTAATCAAGCTCATAGAAAAAAGTGATGTAGATGAGATCGAAATTGAGGAAGAAGGAAAGAAAATTCGTGTTGCCAAGGGCCGGAATTCTCAGACTACCTACATCACTCCGGCCGCTTTCCAGGCCCCGATGACATTTCCTTCGCCACAGCAGCAGTTCTCCGGCTCGCCTTCGCCGGCTTCTTCTCCTGGTACACAACAGACACCACCCGCGGCAAAACCTGAAACAAAGTTGAAAGAAGTCCGCTCCCCGATCGTGGGCACATTCTATCGCGCGCCGGCACCGGACGCTGAGCCATACGTCGAAGTCGGTCAGAGTGTCAGCGTTGGCTCCGTGCTCTGCATCGTCGAGGCGATGAAACTGATGAACGAAATCGAATCGGATATTTCAGGGAAGGTGGCACAGATCCTGGCGGAAAACGGCAAGCCCGTAGAGTATAATCAAATCCTCTTCATGATCGAACAGGCCTGAGTGTTCTCATCCGGCTTCAATCGGCTCATTCCTTCACCCTGACATTACATCCCTAGAGGCAAGGAACACCTTTGTTCAAGAAAGTCCTGATAGCAAACCGCGGTGAGATTGCGCTTCGAATTATCCGTGCCTGCCGGGAGCTGGGAATCAGCACCGTTGCTGTCTTTTCCGAGGCCGACCGCGATTCTCTTCATGTTCGCTTTGCTGACGAGGCCGTCTGTATCGGCCCGCCACAGAGCAAGGAAAGCTACCTGAACATTCCGCGTCTCATTGCTGTGGCTGAAGTTACCAATGCCGATGCAATCCATCCGGGCTATGGCTTCCTCTCCGAGAATGCAAGTTTTGCAGAGATTTGTGGGACGTCCGGATTGACATTCATCGGACCGACACCTGCGTCTATCACGGCGATGGGCGACAAAGCCCTCGCGAAAGAAACCATGCGGAAGGCTGGTGTGCCGGTGGTTCCCGGGAGTGAGAGCGTCGTTGCCGATTTCAATGACGCGAAGAAGATCGCAGGGGAGGTTGGGTACCCCATCATGATCAAAGCTACCGCGGGAGGCGGAGGGCGCGGAATGCGGATTGTCCGGGAGGCCGGCGAGCTCGAGAACGCATTCCGGACCGCGAGTCACGAGGCGGAAAAGGCTTTTGGCAATCCTTCTGTGTATATTGAAAAGTACCTGGAGCAGCCGCGGCACATCGAGATTCAAGTGATGGGCGATCTCCACGGGAACGTCGTTCACTTTGGGGAGCGCGATTGCTCTATCCAGCGCCGCCATCAGAAGCTCGTGGAGGAGGCACCTTCCCCGGCCCTGACGCCGGAACTCAGGGAGGCGATGGGAGCCGCCGCCATCAAGGGGGCAAAAGGGGTCCATTATCATGGTGCGGGCACTATTGAGTTTCTGCTCGACACCGACAAGAACTTCTATTTCATGGAGATGAACACCAGGATCCAGGTCGAGCATCCGGTGACCGAAGAAGTGATGGGGATTGATCTTCTGAAGTTGCAGATCGAGGTCGCGGCGGGCGAACGTCTGAAGAAAGCGAAGGCGAAACCGGATTGGCATGCCATGGAATGCCGCATCAATGCCGAGGATACGGGACATAATTTCCGCCCGTCTCCCGGAAAGATTTCCAGCTTCCATTTACCCGGCGGATTCGGTGTCAGGGTTGACACGCATGCATACGCCGGATACGAAATTTCGCCCTACTATGACTCGCTTGTGGCGAAGCTCATCGTCAAAGCGAAAACACGGGAAGAAGTTGTCGAAAAGATGTATCATACGCTGGATGAGTTTATCGTGGAAGGAATTCACACGACCATCCCCTTCCATAAGAAACTGATGAAGAACGAGCAGTTCCGCAGCGGCGAGTTCGACACCAAATTCATCGATCAATTCAATTTTAAAGACTGACAGACCAGCCGTAAATCCTGGCGGCATTCCGCCGGCGGCCGGTTCCACAGACGTCATCGAAACACGAAAAGACCAGACGAGGACACCATGACGTTTCCAGAAAACCTCAAGTACACGATTGACCATGAGTGGTTGCGGGTGGAAGGGGAATTTGGATGGGTTGGGATTACCGACTATGCGCAGGGCGAGCTCGGCGATGTAGTGTTTGTGGAACTCCCGGCCATTGGTACCAAGGTCCAGCAGGGGAAGTCGTTCGGCACGATCGAAGCAGTGAAAGCAGTTTCGGATCTCTTTGCCCCCGTCTCGGGGGAAGTCGTGGAGATCAACAAAGACGTCCAGTCGGCACCTGATGCCGTCAATAAAGACCCGTACGGAAAAGGGTGGATGATCAAGATGCGGATTGCGAACGCGGGTGAGGTGGCGACATTGAACGATGTCGAGGCGTACAAGAAACTGGTTGCCAAGTAAGAGTAGTCTGCCGCCTGCGTGACGCGAGGCGATAGCGTTCGGGCGGTTTTTCTTCGATTCATCGGATTGTGCACGGGCTCTGCCCGGGCGGCAATCCCCGGGGAGTTTCAATATCCTCTCCACGGTCAATATTCTCCCTC
>Ga0315274_10016337_pt1 | contig 10490 bp, 5 predicted proteins | sample YL17G02_20_MG_FD_203700 | JGI IMG/M metagenome (GOLD analysis project Ga0315274, IMG submission 203700) | Sediment microbial communities from Yellowstone Lake, YNP, Wyoming, USA - YL17G02_20 | ecosystem: Environmental > Aquatic > Freshwater > Lake > Sediment | place: USA: Wyoming | collected... | reverse complement strand
ATGAAGATGAGGCCCGAATGAGAACCCGCTGTTGCCGGAATAGCCTATTGTTTCACCCGATACGACTGGAATCTGAAACGGTAGCGGGAAGACGTCTGTCTCGTAGTTTTCCCTTTCGAGCTGCTTCGGGAGCACAAATGATTCTATCCTGTCGGAGAATCTATCGAGATGAGCGTAAGAGGCGAGCAAACCGTTGTCCAGGAGAAGGTCTATGGCCTTACCATAGCCACCGCCGGAGACGCGCACTCTGTACACGTAACCGGAGCGAACGGCAGCCACGGGCATTCCTACCTCACCGTTCGTAGAAAGGTCGATCCCAGCGTGAAAGTGGCCGCTCCTGTACTCGGAGAACGTCGACGTGATAGCGCCAACAGATTGTAGAGGAAACTGAAACCCGCTGCTGGCAGAGTCTGGCTCAGCCGCGCTGATGGAAAGGGGATGCGAGGAAAGGAACAAGGTCATGATGAACAATAAGAGGTTCCCGATCTTCATTTCCAGTGGTCCGATTCCGTTGTCACGGCTGTCACGGCAAACCGATTCGTCTACTACGCACAGATACTACGCACAGAGTTTTTTCCTTCCCGGCAGAGTGAGAAACTAGCACCGCCAGCGAACGTCTGTCAAGATGCACACAAACTTCCTTGGTGATGCGTTGATCCAGAGGGTAGCATCACTGTAAAGTACGACCTCATCACATTGCTTGCGAAGAACGGTCCGAGCTCCAGAGGGCTCGCATTTTGCAAAGCACAAATGCAAGTCGCTATCACATGACTCACTGGATCGAACAATTACCGGAGCACACGGCTCCACGTTTCGCGTCCCCCCTGTTCGAATCCCGTTTGGTTCCAACCGCATGCGAGCTTCTCTTTCCGTTGTCTCGTCACTGATGTGTCAATGGTACGCTTCTTGCGCTTTCCCCACACGTTCGCTGGCTAGCCTGCATGAGGTCTAGCGCTTCAGGCGGGTAGAACCATAGCTCTGGAGACGAGCAGTACGAGGATCGGTTTTCTAACAAAGGAGGTAGGTCCAGATGCTCACAAAGCGATCCATGCTCATCGTTCTTGCTCTGCTTCTTGCACCTTTCGTACTGACAGGGTGTGGCAATGACAAGACAACCAGCCCGATTATCGAGACCCCTGACACGGTGCCCCCGGCCGCGCCGGCTACCCGTGTGTCCAGGAGTGATTACGGGTTTGCAACCGTCATGTGGCAGAGAAATACCGAAGCTGATCTGGCCGGGTACTACGTTTACCAGTATAACCCGACCCCGGACAGCGAGAAAAGCTATCAGCGTTTAAACACCCAGACCTACACCGGCACTGGGTACAAAGTAGAAGGGTTGACCCCGGGAATGACCTATTACTTCAAGATCACGGCTGTGGATAGGTCAGGTAACGAGAGTGCCTACTCTGCGACTCTTCCGCTCACCGTCATGTCCCGTGCTGCCGGTGGAAACGACGACGCCACAAGGGACGAGTACCTGGAATAGCTCCCCACTCTATCCCTTAGGGATAGGTGAATGGCGAAGAAGAAAGGAGGGTCCGTTGACCCTCCTTATCTTTTTGGGCGTCTCTCAGCAGAGCTACTGCAAAGCCACTGCCGGTCCGGCTGGCAGCGATTGCCCCGCGGTTCTTCTTTCAGCTCGGCTGCGTACTTTGACTCGTTGCCAATGCCGATCCAACCAGTGAGATTACCTCGCGACGATCCACCGCGAGCCGGAACGAAAGCAATCACTCACTGCTTGAAAAACACTAACTTACCGCTGGCCTTCAAGCCGTCCACGTCCGCCCTGTAAAGGTACACGCCTGAAGCCAACTTTCGCGAGTATTGATTCCCGCCGTCCCACAGCAGGGTCAGCGTACGACCTTCTCCGCGCGCGTGAAGCAGGGCCACCTGCCTACCGGTCACGTCGTAAAGCAGTATTCTGCCCCTTTCCCCGCTTCCCACTCTATCCCCCTTGACCACGCATTCGAAAGTGACGGTTCCGACAAAGGGATTGGGAAACGCACTCACTGCTAGACCCGGCCTTTCCTCAGGCAAAGGCGAGGAGACTCTGGAGCCGGAGTTCCCGCTCCTCAGCGCATCGTGTCTGTACATCGGCCATGGCATCAGACTGTCCGCCGCCTGTGAACCTGCAACTTCCCAGAAGTGGAGCTTCGTGTCGTCGGACCCCACGGCCAGCTCCAGCACACCGTCTTCGTCGAAATCCCATATACAAGGCGATGACTTGACGGCTCCGCCCGTGCTGCGCGGCCATCCTGCGAAAGGCGCGCCGGAAGAGGACCAAATGTGAAGGTCCCTGTCGTCCGAGCCAACCGCGACCTCACACTTGCCGTCCGAGTCAAGGTCGACAAGTGAGGGGGATGACGCAACGGGCCCGGCAGTCAAGACCGGCCAGCCAAGCAGAGGCTGACCGTCCAATTTCCACGCATACACGCGTCCGCTGGACGTTCCGCCTACTACTTCGGGCAGGCGATCGCCGTCAACATCACCAAGCGCGAGCGATCTGCTCAACGAGCCTGAGGCAGTCTGTGGCCAGCCCCCAAGCAGCGTACCGTCGTCATCGATTGCGTACACCTTTCCGTCCGAACCTCCAACAAAAACCTCGCTGCGACCGTCCCCTTCCACGTCCACGGCGGCGCACGAGCGAAGAAGACCGGAGCCGACTGTTACCGGCCAACCCCCCAGGTAGCCGCCATCGGCCTTCAGCGCATGAAGCCTTGAGTCAGAAGTAGCAACCAGAATCACAGCCGTAGTGTCCTCTCCCATGAAGGCAAAGCAGGGTTCGGAAGTGACGGAGCCGGTGAGCTTCACCGGCCAGCCCGGCTCAGACGAGCCGTTGCCGGATAGAACGTGCACGGTCGAATCAGCACAACCACACACTAGTTCAAGGACACCTTCGCCGTTCAAGTCGCACACCATCGGACCCGACACTACTGCCGCGCCGAGGTTCTGCGGCCAGCCCGCCACGACACTTCCTGAGACATTCCAGGCATAAACGTTTCCCGAACTCGAGCCCACCACAAGCTCCTGCCCTCCGTCCCCGTCTATGTCGCCGGCGCCAGGCGACGTGGGAGAACCCAACCCGCACTTAGGCCACCCACCAGCCACTTCGCCCCCAGATTCATAGACGTAGAGACACCCGTCAACACTGGTCACAACAATGTACTTCCCGAGACCGCTCTTCATCGGCAGAGGAGACCCCACGACTTCACCTTGGGTGCGTGCCTGCCAGTTCCCGCTGCCGAGGCTCAGGGCAGCGTAGGCGTCAATCCTCCCCGCCCCCAACTGTCCCGAAAAGCCGGGGTTGAGCGCATCAATCGGGTCGCAGGTTGAAGAGATAATGTTCAACACGTCGGTCCTGGTGAGCAAAGGGTTCTTCGAAAGGAGCAGTGCGGACAGCGCCGAGACAAACGGGGCAGCCATCGAAGTGCCGCTGTAATAGGCATAGGCGTGCTCCCCGGTACTCAACTTGTAGTAGGTGCTCGCGATTGTGTCGCCGGGCGCACAAAAGCTAATCCACCTCCCAAAGTTGCTGTAGTAGGGCTTCATGTCTCTTGAGTTCGTGGCAGCCACGGCAAAACAGTCGCCCCTTGAACCCAGATAGTTGTAAGCCGTTGACGACGTGTGATCATTTCCGGCAGATACAACTACGATCGCACCCCGTGCTATCGCCGTGTCGACTGCCACGTCAAGACCGCCCGAGTTGTCGTTGGCCCAGCTACAGTTAATGATTCTGGCACCGTTTCTGGCGGCGTACAGAACGGCCTCGGCGCAGAAATCCATTCGCACTACGCCGGCGGGTTTCCCTGTCCCGTCATACGCGCACCAACCGGCACGCACTGGCATTATCTTGCACCTGTTGGCAAGACCGGCGACGCCAATACTGTTACCGGTGAGGGCAGCCGCAATCCCGGCCACGTGCGTTCCATGACCGAAAAAGTCAGAGGGGTCGTTGTCGGGCGTTTCTACGTCCTCCCCGGCATAACCCGAGACTCCCGTAACAAAATCCCAGCCTCTTATGTCATCGACAAAACCGTTGCCGTCATCGTCCGCGCCAGTCGTTCCGTAGAACTCCGTCCAGTTCGTCCGGATGTTGCCGCCGGTGAATGGCGGAGCCCCTCCCAGGTCCGGATGCGACCAGTCAACCCCGGTGTCCACGATTGCCACCACGATGGACGAATCGCCTCTCTCCACGTCCCAGGCCTCGGGTGCGTTTACGTCGTGGTCGCGAACCTGGTTCAGACCCCACTGAATTCCGAAATAGAAATCGTCCGGGTAGTAGTTCACTGGATGAACCCCGACGGGCTCCACTCTCGCTATACCACGAGCCTGCTTGAGTTCATTCATCAACGATTCGAGGTCAACCTCTTCGGGAAATATAAGCCTGAGAAAGCTGCACGTCCCTCCCGCGTTCTTCTCGCAGTCCCACCGGAAAAGTCTCTCGGCGCGAAGCAGGCCGTGCGCCCGGAGCAGTTCGTCCACCTCAAGATCAGACGTGCGGAGTCTTCCGTTGTCGTCGAATGCTGATTCGATATCCTGAGCGAGCTGGATGACCAGAACTCCTCTCACGAAAGACGTTCCAGGCCGCGAGGAAACACTCGTCGCATGCAGTTTCATATAGGAGTTGCCGTCCGACGGCGAGGACCCCAGGTCAATCGAGGTCAGATCTTCAAAAGGCGGTGGAGCAGGCTGGCCCAGGCAGCGATCTACGTCCATTCCGACACAGACCAAGAACAACCCCGCCACGAGCAGCATGCTGCCGCACGAGAGTTGCGCTTTCTTGAACCAGGAACGGCCCAAAAAGAGAAAGGCTTTCATCATCTAGTTTCCTCCTGCTCCTATCATCAAGCAATTGCGCGAGAAGAGTCCTTAGGCCCAGTATATCAGTTAGCCGCGTCGTGTCAAACTGCGTTACTTCGCGAAACGCCGCTTACCAAAAGCCAGTTTGGCACAATTGTCTTGACGCTACCTACTTCGCGCCGTAGCTTAACGGCGCCTCGGTGCTTTTGCTTGACAGTCCGCCCGGGTTGCCTACACTTGCTCGGGCGAAACGGTAGTCGATGCCTTCGGAAGCGCGAGCTCGATTCGTCATCGGGGATTAGTACATCAAGGAGAAGTATGCAGGAGAACGAAAAGGAGAGATTGAAAATACTTCTGGTCAGACACGCCCTTTCTTTCGGAGACTTCGTTCTCTCGTCGGGAAAGAAAAGTCGGTATTACCTGGACGTGCGAAAGGTCAGCATGCTTCCGGAAGGCGCTTTCCTTCTCGCGAAGATTCTTCTTTCAATGCTGGGCGAAGGAGGGGTCCAGGCGCTCGGAGGACCTACCATCGGCGCGGATCCCATTGCCGGGGCGGTTTCCGCCATTAGCTTCCTCGAAGGGAGACAAATGCCCACCTTCCTCGTCAGAAAGGAAGTGAAGGCTCACGGAACGGCCAGACCGATCGAGGGAAATCTGGAGAAGGGATGGAAGGTAGCGATCCTGGACGACGTGGTCACAACGGCGGGCTCGATTCTCTCTGCAGCGCACGCCGTGGAAAAAGCCGGCTGCGAGGTCGTACGCACTCTGGCGGTCGTTGATAGAGAAGAAGGAGGCGCAGAAGAGATAAGACGTGCGGGCTATCGTTTCGACGCCATCCTCAAGGTCTCCGAGATTCTGAGCGCCGGCGCCGGCTCGGCGGGGAATCTGCCGTGACGCGCCGGAGCAGTAACGTGGCAAGGCTCGATCGCAAAAACCCTTTTCTTCGAACCTCAGTTCCCCTTTTGTGGTAGAATGATACTGGAAGACCGGCCGGGTTCAGAACGAAGGAAGACCTGATGAGAAAACTCTTACTATGTATGTGCCTCGCTGTTGTCTTTCAGTTTATGTTCTTCCATTGTAGTGTCGCCTCTTCCTCGGACGCCCTCAACAAACGCGGACCATCGTTGAGACTACTAACGGCCTCAAGGCTCAGGCTTTCTAAGTTAGTCGAGGGTTCGCTGTCGCAGGTTGCCTCTCGCGACGAATGCAACGTAACGATACGATTTGACAGAGTGCTGGCGCCATCCGATGTGGTCTCACTGGAGGCTCAGGGCATCAGGTTCGAGAGAATCAACGGGGACTTCAGCAGGGTCGGAACCATCTATGGCGCTCATGTTCGTTGGGAACTCATTGACACCCTCTCTCATAGGTCGGATGTACTGGCCATAGAGTCGGCGTGGCATCCCAGGATACTCCCAACACTCGACCTGAGCGCTCCCGAAATACAGGCCAGCCAAGTTTGGGAGCAGTTGGACGAGCTGGGTGAATTCCTGACAGGTCAGGGTGTGATAATAGCCGACTTCGACACGGGGATAGACGTGTTCCATCCGCAGTTTTGGAGAACTGACGGTGATACGTTACAGTGGTTGGATGTGAATGAGAACGACATGTTTGACACCGGCATCGATGCGGTTGACCTGAACGACAATGGTGTTTTTGACGCTGGTGAACTCCTCAATTTCTTTGACGGCCGGGTCTACGACCCCGCACGCACGTTCGGAGGAAACGGGACAAGCAACAACGACGGTGTGTTTCAATCGAACTGGGACTGGCTGTATAACGATGCGAACGCGAATGGCGTAAGGGACCATGGAAAAGGCGCGGGTTATTACGAGAACAGCCCCACTTACGGCGAGAAGCTTTTCATGCTTGTCGACAGTGATAGCGACCTTACTGTTGACCCAGGCGAAAACCTCGTCGCACTGGGTACCTCCAAGGTCATTGCCACGCTCAACACCGATAACGTTGAGAGAGTGCGCGGAACGGACCTCATAGACACCGAACAGGACGCGAACGGACACGGAACTTCCGTTTGCGGCATTCTAGCGGGAGGTACGCGCGGCGCGAGCAGATTCTGCGGGATAGCCCCTGATGCGGAGGTAGTTGTCGGAAACTTCTTCTCAGACATTTCCATCCCGTCTCTTCTCACCTGGGCAGCGGCGAGAGGAGCCAAGATCGTGCTTTACGAAGGAGCGACCTGGATCTGGTCCGCGCTTGATGGTTCCAGCAATGACGAATTGGCCCTCGACGCGGCCTCCGGCAGCATGCTCCAGGTGACCCCGGCCGGCAATCTTTGTCGCGGTTACAAACACGCACAACTCACCCTGGAGCCGCTGGCTTCGCACAATCTTACCTTCTATGCACCCAATACCTATGGCGGCCTCACTCTCAGAGCCATGTACAATACTCTGCTCTGGCGCACCCCGTCCAACAACGTCTCCCTTTCGCTCACTACCCCCGTTGGGAACAGCATCATATTGCTCGGTAACGGCTCTGACCAATATATCGACGGGTACCGCGTCTACTCCGAGAGACTGAATTCACCGAGAGGCACTGCTCAGTTCAACATAATGATTGATCGTGGCGCCGGCGTCGGCGGAAACTGGACACTCAGTATCACTAACGCATTGAACTCGAACGAGGAAGTAAACGCTTACATTGCCGACGACGTGACTTCGTGGGCCGAGGGAGCAGAATTCACCAACCACAGGAGTAACGACAAAACAATCTGCTGGCCTGCTACTGCTGACAGCGCATTTACACTCGCATCGTATAGCACGCGCGGATATTCCGGTTACTCTGGCCCCGGGGGCGGGACCGTGCACCCAGGGCAACTGAGCGAGTTTAGCAGCAGGGGCAAGAGAATAGACGGCCTATCGATAATGGAGATAGCGGCACCAGGCAACTATGACGTCTATTCCTCGAGGTCACACGATGACTCTGGTAAGACTTTTGGTGGTTTTCGTCAATTCAGCGGAACAAGCGCGGCCGGACCGCACATCGCCGCAGGAGCTGCCATTGTGCTCCAGGCGTCTCCCGACTTCACGCCGGCCCAAATCAAGGACAGGATCGCCTTGTCGGCCGGTCGTGACACCTTCACGGGTCCCGGCTACAACGATTCCTGGGGCTTCGGCAAGATCAGGATTCTTGACGCCGTGGCTCCGGCAATCTTCGTTGCTCGGGAAAACGCGACTGCTGCACCCATGGCGTCTGCTTTGCGACAGAACTTCCCCAACCCGTTCAATCCGGTCACGACTGTCAGGTACGTGCTTCCTTCTAACGGAACAAGAGAGAAGTTTGCGATACGCGTTTTTGATTCCCGCGGGCGCATGGTCAAGACAATCATGCACGGCGAATGGGGACCCGAGGCCTTCCTCGGGACTGCAAGCTGGAGCGGCACGGATGAGGGAGGCAGGGTAGTCTCTTCTGGAGTCTACTTCATCCGCCTGGAGGCAAGAGGAATCTCTTCTTCCGTAAAAGCGGTTCTCGTCAGATAGGGCGCAAAGTGACTACACTCTGCCGCTGATGGCCAGCAGAGCGTCGCCGTGTGGGTCCGCCGGTCCGGCCCCTGTTGCCTCGACTCTCCCAATCACAGATCAATCAACGGAATTGCCAAGGAGACACGCTGACTCTTCGCTGATCCTCGCTCCCCTTCACGGCAAGAGCGATCGTCCACGGATCTTCTTTCACTCGATTACCTTGAATACGTCGTCATGTTCTCTCACTTTTTGACTGATCTTGATCCCGATGTCTGCGTCCTTGTCAGCTTTCTGGACCACGTTGTGCTCTATCTGAATGGAATCAACGACTTCCTCCAGATCTGTCGTGTGCCCCTTGACGTGAATCTTGTCACCCACGGCCAAACTTCCATGAGTGAGCTTGATAGCAGCCACGCCGATCTTGTCAAAATAGTGCTCGACAAAACCAACCTTCTCTTCTCTCACACGGTTCACCCCCTTCCTTACGAACATCCTGTTCACCGGCCCTTCTTAAACGGAGAATACGCAGTCGCGGTTCTTTCTTCAAGGAGAAATTGACGAGACAAGAGCCAGTCACAACTCCATCGGGTCACCTGACCGATGGCTGAATTCGGCCGACACGACGACAACAAGCAACGAGCCTTGAGGCTTCACTCCAAAAACAGATCGATAAGCTTGAACCCCTCAACGTCAACGAGTCCCTTGTCTGTCAGTTTGAGCTTAGGGATCACCGGCAGCGCAAGAAAGGATGCAGCCATAAAAGGGTCGCTAATGCCTATGCCCAGCACCCGGACCGCCGCGTTGAGCGCGTCGAGTTTGTCTCGTACCCGCTCCATCGACTCTTCGCTCATGAGGCCAGCAATCGGAAGCGGCAGAGACTCAATGCAGCTTCCACCGCTGCACACGCAGAGCCCTCCCTGCATTTCGACTATGCGCTGGACCGCGCACAGCATGTCACCCTCATCAACCCCAACGACAATGATGTTATGGGAGTCGTGTGCAACGCTTGACGCAAATGCGCCCCTCTTGAGGCCAAAACCCTTCACAAGACCGAGGCCAATGTTGCCTGACGCGTGATGTCTCTCAATCACGGCGAGTTTCAAGATGTCAGACGAGACGTCGGCAACCACTCCGCCGTTTTTTGTAGTGGGCCTCTCGCAAAGCCACTCTGTTGTTATCTGCCCGGGCACAAGACCTATGATGTTCGCTTTCCCTTTTCGGGCGGGAATTACAAAATCGTCCACGTTCACGGCCTTTATGTTCACGGAGCTTCTTAGCGGATGTCTGTATCTTGACGAAAGCTCGTAGACCGGTTTTCCATCTCTTGCGACGACTTCTCCGTTTTTGAGTACAAGAGTGCTGCGGCACTCCTCAAAGTTCTCCAGCACGGCGATGTCGGCGTAATAGCCGGGCGCCACGGCACCTATTTTTTCGAGCCGGTAGTACTCTGCTGCATTGAGCGAAGACATCTTAACCGCAAGCGCGGGCTCGATTCCGTGCGCAATGGCAAGCTTCAACAAGTGGTTCACGTGCCCCTCGCTCAGAAGATCCCCGGGGTGTTTGTCGTCTGTTACAAAAATAAACCTGTCCGCGTTTCTCTCGGTCACCAGAGGAAGGAGGTCCAGCAGGTTCTTGCTCGCAGAGCCTTCGCGCAACATGATGTGAAAACCTACCCTCAGCTTCTCCCTCGCCTCCTCTATGCTGACGGATTCGTGGTCAGACTGTATTCCGCCTGCTGCATACGCGTTCAGTCTGCGACCGGTCACACCGGGAGCATGACCGTCGATCCGTTTGCCGCTCGCGATCTTTATCATATCCATCACGTCATCGTTTCTAGCAATGACGCCGTGGTAGTTCATCATTTCACCAAGACCCAGAACCCATTTGTCGGACAGGAACGGAAAAAGATCAACGGCCTTTAGCTCGGCACCAGCCGTCTCCAGGTCGGTTGAAGGAACACATGAAGGAAGCATGACAAAGACGTTGAGTGGATTATACTTACTCGCCTTGAGCGTGAACAGAATTCCTTCCGCTCCCATCACATTTGCAATCTCATGGGGGTCGACCACGACCGTGGTCGTACCCTGCGGTACCACGACTCTGGCGAACTCGGGAATTGAAACCATCGAGCTCTCTATGTGTACGTGCCCGTCTATTAGTCCGGGACACACGTATTTCCCTTCCACGTCTATGACGTTCTTGCCAGAG